>MRWG01001082.1_pt1 | contig 19816 bp, 17 predicted proteins | sample 1013341 | NCBI WGS metagenome assembly MRWG01 (sample SAMN06117577, study PRJNA244670) | biofilm metagenome | biome: Water; feature: Cathode Biofilm; material: Biofilm; isolation source: microbial consortium enriched at the cathode of a solar microbial fuel cell | place: USA: District of Columbia ... | reverse complement strand
GACAGGACGAATGCATCCATCACGCGCGGGTAGGTCTGGCCGGTCAGCAGCAGCCGCTGGTCGGGTCCGAACCCCAGCTTGGCGCACACGGCTTCGTCGAGCTGCTCGACTTTGGCCGCGTCTCCTTCGAACAGCGCAAGGAAAGAGGCCTGCGTGCCTGTGGCGCCTTTGACGCCGCGGATGCGAAGCTCATCGCGTGTGCGTTCGATGCGTTGCAGGCAGAGCGCGAGGTCGTACGCCCAGCCGGCAGCGCGGCGGCCGACCGTGGTCGGTTGCGCCGGTTGGTAATGCGTGAACGCCAGCGTCGGCGTGTCGCGCCATTGGGCGGCAAACGTGGCCAGGGCGTCGATGACGCGGGCGGTCTTGATCGCGACCATCGTCAAGGCGTCGCGAAGGAGAATGATCTCGGTGTTGCAATTGATGAACTGGCTGGTGGCGCCGAGGTGGATGATCGGGCGTGCCGCCGGCGCCACATCGCCGAGTGCGTGCACGTGCGCCATCACATCGTGCCGAAGCCGCGATTCATGAGTCGCGGCGTTTTCAAGTTCCTCGTTCGTCGGATCGAGGTGAGTTCGAAGCTCATCGAGCTGGTCGTTGGTGATAGGGAGGCCGAGGTCCTGCTCCGCCTCGGCCAGCGCAAGCCAGATGCGCCGCCACAGCCCGAATTTGCGGCGTGGCGACCATATCGCCTGCATTTCGGGCGACGCATTTCGGGTTGCGAGCGGAGAGACGTATCCTGCAAGCGGGTCGGATGTCATTGGCGGAGATTGACCTGTCATGGTGTTCGCAGCGTGTGATGTGAATTGGCATCGTAGCCGATGCCCGTCGTACGCCGATGGTTGAGAGGCAAGCCCTCGCGGCGCGTTTCGATGAATGTCATGGTCGCTTCTGAGGATCCAATCCGGCTTGATTCGCTCGACGATGCGGCGTTGATACGCGCGTATCGATCCTCCGGCGGTCGAAACCGGGATGTGCTCGAGCGACTCCTGACCCGTCACGAGCGGCAGCTCTTCGCGACGTGCATGCGAATCGTCGGCGATCGCGACGTCGCCAGGGACATGGTGCAGGACACCATGGTGCGCATCATTGGCGCCATCGACGGGTTCGACGATCGGGCCAAGTTCACGACATGGATGACCCGGATCGCCATGAACACATGCATCAGCCACCTGCGGAAGCAGAAAGTCCGCCGCGGGCCTTCGCTGGACGCCCCCGGGGTTGATGGTCGTCCTCAAGGGGCCCATCTGGAAAGTGGGGAACCGGGGGCCGAGTCGCGCGTCCAACTGGATGACGACCTCCAGCGGCTTCGCATGGCGATGCAGTCGCTCGAGCCGGAGCAGCGGGCCATTCTGACGTTGCGAGACGTCCGAGGCCTCGATTATCGGGACATCGCCGAGTCGATGAATCTCGCGATCGGGACCGTCAAGAGCCGCCTGTTTCGATCGAGGCAGGCCCTGCGCGAGGCGATGGAGGCATTGATGGAGGCAAGCGATTCGCTTGCCGACGAGGACCAGACCTGATGGCGAATCGCGACCACGAATCCGAACTGCTGGCCTGGATCGAAGGCGAGCCCCTGTCGCCCGAGGCGGCGGAACGACTGCAACGCGCATTCGAGGCGGATTCGTCGCTCCTTGCCTTCGCCGAAGCAGCCAAGTCAGATCGGACAGCGATTCGGGCGCTGGCGGAAATTGACGCCCAGCGGGCCCCGACCGGCATGGTGTCCTCCGCCATGGAGATTGCCGAGCGCGAAGCCCTGGTCGGCGATGCGCCGGTGTCGGCGCGAAAGCCCCAACGACGTATTCAAGTGACGCCGTTTCGATTTGTCGCCGCGGCTGGGCTGGTCATCACCGCCGGCGCGGCGTCGGTCATCGGCTTTCTGATGAACGCCCAGCCCGATGCGCTGCCAATGGCCAGCGCCGGTGGGGAATCAGCAACTGTGGAGCCTCTGGACGCCGGTCCTATTGATGATGTGGTCCTTCTGGCGGAAGCCGCCCCGGAAACGCTCGTTGGTTCAGAAGCGACCGCTCTGAAGTCTGCCACGGCGCCTGAGGTTGCGATGGCATTCGCTGACATGGCATCCGGCGACGCACTTTCACGTCAAAGCCGCGCGGCGTCGTCCCCGGCGGACGCCATTCGAATTCGCTTGATTCAATCCACCGAGCACGCCCCTGAGCGAGCGATCGCGCCTGAACGAGCGGCGACGCTGGCTGAGGAAGGCCGATTGCTCCTTCTGATTCGCGCTGACGACCCGGCAGCGGTGGAGTCAGCCCTGCTGGGCGCCGCCGCGTCGGAGGATCCGACCGCGGCTCGCTGGCGATCGCTTCTTCCAGAGGGTGAGGCCTCAGCCATGCCGAACGCACCCGCACGGGTGGTCGTGGCGGATGCGTTGGTGTTGTCCAGCGCGTTGGAGCGGCTTCTGGCGGTCGCGACTCGCGCTTCTGATGGTGTTCAGGGCGCCTGGCTTCAGGAGATGGCCGAACCGGTCAAACTCGAGACACCGTTTGTCGCGGAAGATCTGATGTGGTGGGAACTTCCACCGACAGCGTGGGCGACGCGAGTCGCCGTGCCGGTGCTGATCGAGCGGATCGATCCGAATGCACCCTGAGCCGATCGCGCTGACGTGACGGGTGCTCCAGAACCCCATCCAGGTCCTGACGCCTCGATTTTCTGATCATTCGCTCCTCGGCCTCCGCCCGAAGGCGTCGATCGAGTCGGTACGTCGCAATGACGCCCGCAGGCAGCAGAAAGAGCCCAAGCAGCCCAAGCAACGGCGTCGCATCGGCGACGGCGAGGATGTCCGGGTCAAGCCAGGTCCACAGCACCGCGGCGCCAAAGGCCATACACATCGCCGCGACGGCGGCAATGCACATCAGACGAATGGGGACGAGTTTCCCGACCGTGTGTGAAATCAACAGAACAGTCTGCATGATGTTGAGGCAAACTCGAACTGCGGCGGGGCGATCATCGTCAAGACGCCGCAGGTGGATTGAAGGGTGACGCGAATCAATCGTGACGGAACGCGAAACGGTACGACCGTCACGCTGAATCAGCAAACCAAGCAGACAGGTTGTCCACTGGTTGCCCACCCTCTATCGGTTGTGAGTGATGTTAGTGCTGAGTATTGTCACGCATCTGTGGTCAGCGTGACTCCTAGCGGCGTAGGTGTGGTGGATCGAAGTGAGCGCCCGTCGCGGTTGCGACGGCTTGCGATCGCTGCGTGCGCCATCCTTGCGATCGTTGGAACCTACGGCGTGACATTGGTTTCGGCGCAGCCTGTTCAGGACGCCGCGCTCTTCTCGCCGTACGAAGGCCGCCCGATCCGAACGATTCGGTTCGAAGGGCTGTCGCGCGTCACGCATCGCTACGCGAGCATCCAGATTCGATCCGCCGAAGGGCAGGGCTTTTCGGCGTCGATGGTGACCGATGACATCCGGCGCCTGTACGGCATTTATGAATTCGAAACGGTCGAAGCGTCGGTTGAGCCGCACGAAGATGGATCCGTGACGCTGGTCTACACCGTCGTCGAAGCGCCGATCGTGCAGGCGGTCGAGGCCGTCGGCAATCGGCGCATCAGTGATGAGGAACTCGCTGAGCAGGTGGCGCGCACGAATCTCGTCTCCGGCGTGCCGATGGATCGATTTCGCATTGACCGCGCCCGGCGAGCCATCGAAGAGCTGTACCAGAGCAAGGGCTACCACACCGCAAGCGTCACCGTCGATGAAGAAGAGCTTCAGAACGGCGTTGTGCTCTTTCGCGTGCGCGAAGGTGAGCGTGTGCGGCTGATGTCGATTCGCTTTCAGGGCGCACGATCATTTTCTGAAAAGCAACTCCGCCGAAACGTCTCGACGAAGACAGCCAATCTTTTTCGCAAGGGCGGCTTGAATGAAGACTCGCTCGATGCCGACGTCACGTCGCTGATTCAGTTCTACACCGCTGAAGGATTCCTCAACGTTCGTGTGGATCGGCAATTGACCATCGCGCCAAACGGCAAAGAGGCGGTCGCGACGTTTCTTATTGATGAAGGTCCACGCTTTCGCCTCCGTGAGGTTCGCGTCGAGCGACTGGACGGCGTGGAAGCGCCGCCCATCTTCGGCCCGCCGCAGGTCATTGGACTGATTCCGACCAAGCCGGGCGACGCGTACGCGACAAACGCCGGCGCCCGGGCCGCAGCCGCCGTGCTTGAGGCGTACAACGGCATGGGTTTCGTCGATGCCCAAGTGCGGCGTGTTGAACTGCGCGATCCCGAAGAGCCGTTCATTGACCTGGTGATCCAGGTCAGCGAAGGGCAGCGGTATCGCACCGGCGAAGTCATCGTGCAGGGCAACACCATCAGCAAGAGCTCGGTGATCTTCCGAGACCTGCGTTTCTATCCCGATCGCCCGATTGACGTGCAGTCGATTCCTGAGAGCGAAGCGATTCTCCAGCAACGCCGCCTGTTTTCGCCGCCGTCGGCAACCAATCCCGCAGGCGGTGTGCGAATCACGCTTCAGCAGCCGGATCAGTTCGAATCCGAATACCGGGATGTGCTGGTGGAGGTCGAGGACGCCAACACGGGATCGATCACATTTCTCGCCGCCGTCAGCGCTGACTCCGGGTTGGTGGGTCAGATTCAGCTCACCGAGCGAAACTTTGATATCGGAAACTTTCCCAAGACCTGGGGCGACTTGCTGAGCCGTCGCGCGTTTCGCGGCGCCGGGCAGACATTCCAGTTGACGGTCGCCCCGGGAACCGAGATTCAGAACTACTCCATCTCGTTCACCGAGCCCCGCTTCCTGCAATCTGACACATCGTTCAATGTCGCCGCGTCGTTGCGGGATCGCATCTTTGATGATTATGAACAGGAAACGCTTCGTGGCCAGTTCGGTCTGGGGCGGCGATTCGGCGACCGCTGGACGGCCAACCTGGGATTCCGAATCGACAACACGCGACTGACGGATCTTGAGCCTGACGCCCCGGTTGACGCCTACACCGTTGCTGATCGGCACACGTATTCAGCCGTCAGCCTTCGGATGACGCGCACCACTGTGCCAACCACGGAGCGTCTGTTTCCGACTCGCGGCACGCGCACCGAGTTGGGCGTCGAGCAGATCTTCGGCGATTTCAATTTCACCAAGCTCTCGGGCGAGTTTCAGTTCTTTCTGCCTGTGAATCAGGATGCGCTCGGCCGCATCAGCGTGCTGTCGCTGAAACTCGCCGGTGGCTACATCCCGCAAAAGGACGAGGCGCCGATTTACGAGCGGTTCTACCTGGGCGGCTCAAGCTTTCGTGGATTTGATTTCCGGGGAGTGTCGCCTCGCGGCATCGCCAATGACACCGGGTTGCCCAGTCAATACCCCAATGGCGGCAACTTCCTGTTCTTCGCCGGTATCGAGTTCACGCAGCCCATCTATCAGGAAATTCTCTCGGTGGTCGGCTTCATCGACAGCGGCACCGTGCAGGAAGACATCGGATTCGACCAATATCGCGTCAGCGTCGGCGCGGGGCTCCGCATTCGCGTCCCCGCGCTGGGCCCGGTGCCGCTGGCGTTCGACTTCGGCTTCCCGATTGTCGAGCAGGAGGGCGATCAGACGCGGCTCTTCACCTTTACGGCGGATATTCCGTTCTGACGGCCATCACACGGTCCGCGCCGATTGCACCGCTATCATGCATGGCGGACAGCGTTGTTTTCAATCTCAATCTGATCAGTCATGGAGGGCGCGGGTATGCGTCTGAAACAGTGGAGCGTCCCGGTTCTTGTCATCGCCGCGCTGGCGGTGGGCGCGATCGGCTGGAGAGCCGGCGCCCAGAACGGCCAAACGCCGACAGGACGAATTGCTTCGGTCGATCTCACGCGGCTTGTTGACATGCTCGAAGAGCGCGAAGCCCGCGAACAGGAATTGAAGTCCTTCATCGAGATGGAGAATCAGAAGATTCAGGAGAAGGGCGACCTGCTCCAACTCGCCCAGGATGACATGGTCGCGATTCCTGAAGGCAACCCGGCTCGTCGCCGCAAGGCGGAAGAGGTCGCCCGTCTTCGCATTGATCTTGAAGTGCAGGGTCGATTCAGCGAGCAACTGATCGATCGCCGCCGCGCCGAGGTCTTTGCCAGCCTCTTCGAGAAGATCGAAGAAGGCGTCGAGGTGATCGCGTTGCAGCAGGGGATCGATCTGGTGATCAGTGATGACGCCGGCGGTCCGATCCCGCGCGATACGGAATCGCAGATTCGCGGCGTGATGTCCGCTCGGCGCGTGCTCTTCACGTCGCAAGCGATTGACATCACCGACGCTGTCGCCCGAATGCTGAACAATCAATGGAATGCCGGACGCGCGGCGAATGCCGGCGGCACGCCGTAATACATGGATCTTGACCGTCGATGCCAGATTCGATGACAGCGCAATCGCGCGCGCTCAACGCCGCGCCAACAACATGGACGACCGGTCAGGTCGCCGCGCTGCTCGGCGCTGAACTGGTCGGACGCGACGACCTGCAGCTCGAGCGGTTGGATTCCCTTGCGCACGCGGATGATCGCACACTTGCGTTCATTCGTGACGGCAAACACGCGGCGACGTGGGCGAACAGCGCCGCCGCCGCCGCCGTGGTGTCGCGCGGCGTGGAGCCTGCGGATCACGACCCAACCAAGCGCGCCTTGCTTGTCGTCGATGATGCGGACCAGGCGCTCATCGCGCTGCTGGAGAAAATCGCGCCGGCGCACGTCGGCCCCCCTCCCGGAGCGCACCCGTCCGCCGCGATCGACCCAACGGCGACCATCGGCGACAACGTGTCGATCGGACCGGGCGTTGCGATCGGTCCGGGTGTGACCGTCGGAAATGGAAGCATTCTCCACGCCAACGTCGTGCTCGGCGCCCATGTGCGCATCGGCGCCTCGTGCGAGCTTCGCGCGGGCGCGGTCATCGAGGATCGCTGCACACTCGGCGATGGTGTGTTGATTCACCCAAACGCCGTGATCGGCGCGGATGGCTTCGGCTATCGACCCGCGCCCGGCGGCGCCGGACTCATCAAGATTCCCCATGCGGGCGCGGTCGAGGTGCATGACGGCGCGGAGATCGGCGCCGGGGCGATGATCGATCGAGGCAAATTCGGCAATACGGTGATCGGCGCCGGGGCCCGAATCGACAACCTCGTTCAGATCGGTCACAACTGCCGCATCGGTCGCTGCTGCCTCATCTGCGGCTCCTGCGGCATCGCAGGCAGCGTCACCATCGGTGATGGCGCCGTGCTGGGCGGCGGCGTCGGTGTCCGGGATAACATCAAGATCGGGGCTGGCGCACAGATTGGCGCCCGCTCCGGCGTCATGGACGACATCCCTGACGGCCAAATCTGGGTGGGATATCCCGCTCGTCCGGCCAAGGAGACCATGCGTATTGTTGCCGCGACGGGGCGACTGCCGAAATTGATGAAGCAGTTGCGTTCCAAAGGCTTTGAAACAGACGCGGATTGAGGTTTGATGGACCCTACGTCTTCACCCAAGCAGCGCACGCTCGCGGGCGCGGCGACAATCACCGGTCGAGGCCTCTTTACGGGCAGCCCGGTGACCGCCACACTCCGGCCGGCTGACCCCGACACCGGCTTTGTGTTCGTGCGCACGGATCTGCCGGGCTCCAAACCCATTCCCGGCCGCGTCGAATACGTCGTCTCCCGTCCGCGGCACACCACGTTGCAGCGAGGCGAGGCCGTCGTCGAAACCATTGAGCACTGCCTCAGCGGGCTCGTCGGCATGGGCGTGGACAACGCCATCATCGAACTCGACGGCCCCGAACTTCCGTCCGGCGACGGGTCGGCGACGCCATTCGTTGAAGCGGTCGCCGCCTCCGGTCTTGTTGATCAGGAAGAGCCGCGCCGACCGGTCGTCGTCAAAGAGCCGATCACGCTGCGCGAAGGCGACGCGATGATCGCCGCCATGCCCACCACCGGCCCCGGCATGGACCTGCTCTACGACCTGGACTACGGCGAAGAAACCCCCATCGGGCGCCAGATTCACGCATACACGCTTGATGCGCAAACGTATCGCACGCACATCGCGCCGGCGCGCACGTTTACACTTCGCGAAGAAGCGGAAGCGATGCGATCCAAAGGGCTCTTCCAACATGTGTCGCCCTCGGACGTGCTCGTGATTGACGCGAGCGGTCCGATCGAGAACACGTATCGATTTGAAGATGAGCCGGTGCGCCACAAGCTGCTCGATTTGATCGGCGACCTGGCGCTGGTCGGGCGGCCGATCAACGCGCGCATTCTCGCCAGCAAGTCCGGCCACTCGCTCAATCAACGACTGGCCCGCGAACTCGTCGAACTCGGCCGTCGCGGCGAGGAGAGCGATGAGCATCTCCCCGCGCCGGCGATGGACATTCGCCAGATCATGCGTTTGCTGCCGCACCGCTATCCGATGGTGCTGGTCGATCGCGTGCTTGAGATGGAAGGCGACCGGCGGGCGGTGGGCGTCAAGAACGTCTCGATGAACGAGCCCTTTTTCCAAGGGCACTATCCCGGCATCCCCATCATGCCCGGCGTGCTGATCGTGGAGGCCATGAGCCAGCTTTCCGGCCTCATGCTCAGCCAGAAGCTCGATCGGACCGGCAAAGTGGCGGTCCTGCTCAGTCTCGATAAGGTCAAGCTGCGCCGCCCGGTCGTTCCGGGCGATCAGCTCGTGATCGAGGCGGAGGCAATCCGGGCCTCCAGCCGATTCGGCGACGTCCAGTGTCGCAGCTACGTCTCTGGAAAACTCGTCGCGGAGGCCCGAGTGCGATTCATGATGGTGGACGCGGAGCAAGACTGAATGACTACTTCTGATCAGTGCGGCGGCCGCATTCACCCATCCGCGGTGATTGATCCGAGCGCATCCGTGCACGAGACCGCCTGCATTGGTCCGTACGCAGTCGTCGGCCCGAATGTCACGATCGGCCCGCGCACCATTCTGCACAACCATGCCTGCGTCGAAGGGCCGACCACCATCGGCGAAGACAACATCGTCTACCCCTTCGCGGTGCTCGGCGCCGAGCCGCAGGATCTGAAATATCACGGCGAGCGGTCGGAGCTGGTCATCGGCGATCGCAACCGATTCCGCGAGCATGTCACGATTCATCGCGGCACCGAAGTCGGCGGCGGCAAGACCATCATCGGTTCGGACTGCCTCATCATGGTCGGCGCACACATCGCGCACGACTGCGTCCTTGAAGATCAGGTCGTCATCGCCAACAGCGTCATGCTCGGCGGCCATTGCCTGATTGAATTCGGCGCCACCATCGCCGGCGGCGCCGGTGTGCACCACTTCACGACCGTCGGCCAACTCGCATTTGTCGGGGGCCTCGCGCGAATCGTGAAAGACGTGCCGCCATTCCTCGTCGTCGAGGGCAGCCCGGCTGAGCCGCGCAAGGTGAATACGACGGCCCTCGTTCGCCGCGGCTGGACGCCCGAAGAAGTCGAATCACTCCGACGCGCGTACAAGCAGCTCTATCGCGGCGACGACCCGGCCTCCCTCGCCATGCAACGCCTGCGAGCCGAGCCTGACGTCACCGTCGCCGTCACACGCCTGTGCGACTACCTGGAGCGCATGCACATGGGCGTCCACGGCCGATTCCGCGAAACGCTCCGCCCGGATTCGCCGCGACAGACGCGGTGAGTGGCGGATTGAAGTTCAATTAGTTGGGATTGAATCGCCGCGCGGGCTGCATTTGCAGCGGTTGTCGTGGTCGATTGACTACGTTCGCGCCGCGTGCGCTCGAATACCACCCGATCCTGAGTTCGTATGGCCGCCCTGATTGATCGTTCGGTGCGAGTTCATATTCAAACATCTCACCTGAGAATGGATCGCGCGCTTCCGCTTCAGACATCGCATCGAGAATCGAGTCCGGCCAATGGCCCATCTCGTTGAAATACATTTCCAGCCGCAGCATGACGCGCAAGGCTGCGTGAAACGATTCCAGTGCGCGTATCGTTTTCATGCCCGCCGCTGCCGTCATCCCCACCACCATGAGCGCCTTGTGGTGTATATGTCCGCGGTACATGTGGTGATTTGCTTGAAAGTCCTTATGCGTCAATGTCAACGTGCGTTCGAAATGCGCGATGTAGCGTTGTGCGACGTCCCTTGCATGAGCATCACCCGGCGCCCAGGGGCGAAGTGGGCGCTCAATCAGAATGCGAATCGACATTGGCAACGAGTTAAACTCGTTGTCCCACTCGGTGAGGAGCGGAACGCCGCTGGACGTATGCAGCCATTGAATGGCGTCAACATACTCAATGGATGTCGCCTCCCCAACGCGGCGAAGCACGAGATCCATATCAACATCCCAGGCGTCAAGTGCGTCAAGCATCGCTTGGCACGCAGGCGTGGGGACATCGTATTCATTCAGGATGAAACTGACTGCTGATCGCATCAGCGCATACGACGAGATCATTCGCAAGAGGTCCATGCTGCGAGGCCACTTGGATCGCTGGATGGCGATCCGAAGACCTGTGCGCATACGGGCCGCGACATCATCCCAATCGCCTGCCTCCGCACTGACGCGCATTTGGGAGATATTCAAGTTTTGCAGCGTGTCGATCGCGCGCCAGTCAATCTGGTCTGAACTTCGAACCAGCACGAGCGAAGCGAATTCACGCCCGTCGGGAGCGGTGGTCGCGCCGTGCTTGAACACCGGCACAAAGCGATCCAACTGGCTGATCTCATCCACGCGATCAAGCAGAGCGCGATGCTCATCAAGCCACTCAATCAGCGGCGTGCGGTCTGTATCGTCCCACACGCCGCGATAAATCTCCGAGCGCCGCATGAAGCCATTCGGCTGCTGCTCGCGGGGCAACGCGTCGGCGTTGGGAAACGCCTCGTCGTATGCGGCGACGTACGCATCCCACGCATTCTCACCCTCGGGCTGCCCATCCAGCGCAAGCGCATTGAGCTGCGCGATCGTGTCAACCGTTGGGTGTGGCTGTGCATTGATGAGCGCCCACGTGCGCCATGCCCCGAACGCAAGCACAGCAAGCGTCGCGGCGAAGGCTGCCAGGGCGTGTCGTGGCCAGTGGCGCATCCAGGTGAACATGGTTCAATGGTACAGAATCAGCTTGCAGCGATTGCTACTCATACCACACGTGCCCGGGCGCCGGCGCTTCGGAAAGCGGCGGTCGGGGCGCGTTGATCTCGCCTCGCGGATTGTCCGCCTTCGGCCACGGTATGCGCAGGGTAAATGGGCGACCGTGCTCTTCCTGCGGCGTCTGCTCGTACACAAACGAATCTCCGGAGATCGGGTCAATCACATCCACTTCGGATGCAAGCTCATCAAGCGAATGTGGCCACGCGCCGCGCCTCGCGTGAAACCGTTCAAGCTCAATCAGAATCAGCATGCCCTGCTGCAAGGACGCTTGCACGTGCGTCTCAATCAGGCTCGAACGCACCGTCCAGAACATTGATCGCAATACTGGATGAATCGAGCGATCATTTCGATAGACATACGGATTCCAGCCCCCATATGGCGGGAGTTTGCGTATCGCTTCGTGCGACCCAGCAAGCCAGCGATTCGAATCGCGGATTGCCTTGGCGCGGCCCGGGAACCACGGCGAAACGAGATTCGTGAGTTCGAACCCGATGTCGATATTGAGCCCGTGTTGATGGAATCGATCGGCGGCGGTCATCAGCAGCATGCCGCCATCATCATGCGTCCATTGGATCACATCGAGATGCATGAGATGCTCTTGTTCGAGAATCGTTGGAAACACGTCGTCATACGACCAATCGAGATCATGCAACGCGAACTCGATGTCGTTTAGCGCTGACTCCGGCACGGTGTACTCGTTCAGCACGTGCGCGAGTTCCATCATCGTTTCACGCAAGATGCGGACCGCCACCCTTCGCTCAACCCCGGACGCCTGTCGAGATAGCTGCTCTCCCAAGCGAATACCGCTGTGAAATCGTGCCACGACCTCATTCCACGCGCCCTGCTCAGCGGCGATTCGCATGAACGCCATATTGACTTCTGAGATTCGATTGAAGGTGCCAATCGCTGGCAGAAACAAGCTCAGGAGGAGCGGCTCCGACATCGTCGCCGGCCGGGGCTCATTCATGAGCTTGCCGTTATCGCTGTACGGCATCGCAAACCGGCGCAGCGCTGTCGCCTCATCAAGCGTGTCGAGCAGTGGTCGGAACGGCTGGAGTTGAACCATGTTGTCAGTGCGATCAACGTCACTCCACGCGCCGTACAAGATTCTCGATTCACGGAGCGCCTGACTGAGATCACGTGAAAACTGATTCTGCGCTTTCCGGGATTGGGTGAGGCCGAGCTCTTCTTCGAACATCCGCCGGTAGATCGGCCACGCGTTCTCACCTTCTGGTTGATCGCGCATCACGAGCGCGTTGATCTGAGATAAGTAGTCAATCTTTGGGTCAGGTTGCGCGTAGGACAGCGCCCACGTGCGCCAGGCGCCGAACGCGAGTACCGCGAGCGTCGCGGCGAAGGCTGCCAGGGCGTGTCGTGGCCAGTGGCGCATCCAGGTGAACATGTTTCGATTCTACACAACAGTCCTGCGCGAATGGTTAGTCGATCTGAATGCCAGTCGACGTCGGCGCATCGGACAGACTCCATCGAGCCGTATGAATGTGGTCAATTGACCTCTCAGGGTCGTGCCACGGAATCCGAATCACGAACGGACGCCCTGATTCATCATCAATCAACCGCTCATAGATGAATGGTTCGCCTGAGATCGGGTCAGTTGAATCTTCAAGACTGACCGCGTCTTCAAGTCGTTCCGGCCATTCGCCAGTCTGCAGCTGATAGCGCTTCAGCAACAACCCCAGGCGGTGTCCTCGCAGTGTGGAATCCAACGTCTTGCCTTGCGACATCGCTCGGTCAAGCGCCGGCGTGGTGATACGCAGGAGCACTCCTATAAAGCCGCGATCCGCATGCTTCTCGATGACATCATCCACGTCGCCCCGTTCATTCGGCGGCATGGCCGAGCGTGTGAGAATCTCATCGAACATGGCATTGATGCGCAAATTGGCGCGATCACGACCTTCGACGAACAACCCTGCGAATTGCGTCACGTGCTCCGAAGGCAACGCCATAGGGAGCATGGGGCCGGATGCGATCATGAGCAACACGTCAGGCATCACCAGTTGGCCGCCGCCGGAGCCGCGGCTGGAATAGGACCACTGTATGACATCGAGAATCCAGTTTCGTTCAGCTGAAATCCAACGTCTTGTCGATTCTTCGCGAGACCATGCAAGTCCATCGATGATATTGACAGCCGCATCGATGACACTCGGCGGCGGATCAAACTCGTGGCACGAGAGTACTGCTTCACAAATCGCCGAACTGATAATGGCCATCCCCACAAGCTGCTCTATGAGCGTCGCTTGGCGCATCACACGCTCGCCGAGCGCCATGCCTGCGCGAAAGTGGTCTAGAAACTCGTCCCAATCTCCCTGAGCCGCGGCGACACGCATCGCCATCGTGTTCAACGAAACGAGCAGTCGTGCGGATCCAAGCCACGAGATATCGATGGTTGAGATCAGCATGGTCTGATGATCCGGATCCAACTCGCCAGTCAGCGCATTCCCTTTGTGCACATACGGCGCATGAAAGCGCGGCGCCTGCATTGCTGCAATCAGCGGCTCCAACAGATCATCGAATGTCTCAAGCTGTGCGATGTCCGCCGTGCGGTTGATCTCATCCCATTCGCCGAATTGAAGCGCGCTGGACCGATTGAACGCAGTCGCCGCGGCGTGGCGCGTGCCGACGACCTTTCTCGCATCGCCTGTCCGTCCCAGTCCATCAACAATGATCGTGCGCAGCGCGGGCCAGCCGTCTTCACCCTGCGGCTGTCCGGCGGCGACAAGCTCGTTCTGCATCGCTATGAAATCGATGGACGGCTCAGGCTCGGCCGTCATGATCGGCCACGAGGCCCAGACACTGGCGCCAAGAATGACGACCGTGATCACAGCGAAGATCAAAGCCTGCCGCGGCCAGTGGCGCATCCAACTGAACATGAAAGAATCGTACGCAGATTCAGCGCAGACGCGATCCCAAACACATGATTCACACTCCCTCTCCCCCCGGGAGAGGGCCGGGGTGAGGGGCGTTGAGCGTTGGCCAGCGCGAAGGGCAATGAAATGGCGCACTCGTGTTGAAGTTCGACGAACGCCCCTCATTCGCCAATGCTTCGCGCATTGACACCTTCTCCCGTTGGGGAGATGGGGTTACAGCTTCTTCAGCGCATCCACCAGGCCATCAATATGCTCCGGCTCATGCGCTGCGGAGATCTGCACGCGCAGCCGCGCTTCGCCTTCCGGCACCACCGGGTACCCAAAGCCGATCACAAAGACGCCGAGCTCGAGCAATCGCTTGCTCATCGAGATGGCCTTGGCCGTGTCGCCGACGATGATCGGGCAGATCGCCGTGGGGGACTCGATCACTTCAAAGCCCGCGTCCTTCAGCTTCGCCCGCGCGCTGGTCACGTTGTCGCGAAGCCTCTGCACGCGTTGCGGCTCGTTCATCAGGATCTCGATCGCCTTGTCCGCCGCGCACGCGACGGGCACCGGTAGCGCGTTGCTGAAGAGCGTCGGCCGCCCCCGCTGCACGATCATGTCGATCGCATTGGCCGGCCCTGCAATGAACCCGCCCGCGGCGCCGCCGAGCGCTTTGCCCAGCGTGCCGGTGAAAAAATCAATGCTCGAGCCTTCCATCCCGAAATGCTCGTGCGTGCCGCGGCCGGTCTCGCCCATCACGCCCGTGCCGTGGCTGTCATCAACAACGAGCAGCGCATCGAACTCATTGCACACCGTGCGCAAACCTGGCAGATCCGGAAGATCGCCTTCCATACTGAAGACGCCGTCGGTCACCACCCACAGCACCGCGCTCTCCGGGAGCTCCGCCCGCGCCTTGGTGAGCTTGGCGCGCAGGTCTTCGAGATCGTTGTGCTTGTAGACGCCCTTATTGAGGCCCTTCTTGATCGTTGTCGCGAGGCGGATGCCATCGATGATCGACGCGTGATTCAACTCGTCGGAAATCACGAAGTCGCCCGACTCGCACAACGTCGGGAAGATCGCTTCGTTCGCATTCCAGCACGAAACAAACGTGTACGACGCCTCGACACCGAGGAAGTTCGCGATGCGCTCCTCCAGCTTCAGGTGCGGCGTGAACGTGCCGCAAATGAAGCGCACGCTCGCCGTCCCCGCGCCGTACTCGCGCAATCCCTGATGCGCCGCCTCGACCACTTCAGGATGGTTCGCCAGCCCGAGGTAATTGTTGGAGCAGAAGCACAGGCACTCGCCGTAGCCGGCTAACTTCACCGTCGGCCCCATCGGGCCTTCAATGGTTTGCAGCGACTTGTGCTGGCCGCCGTCGCGGAGCTCCTGCAGCACCGCGTCCGTGCGCGCAAAAAACGGATGAGTCGTCGTGTTGGTCATGGCGCGCCTCCATCAATCGGGTGCCGTCAGAGTCGAAAAATCGCGGCGATACGTTGACCGCACCGCCGCGCGCTGTGTTGAAATCAGAACGTGTAGCCGATGGTCGCGTAGTAATAGAAGTCGTTGTTCTTGGCGTTGCCCGGCTCGGACTGGTACTCATCCGCGACGCCGAGGCTCAGCTTGAAGCTGCCCGACTCATTCAGCGCGACATTGAGCGCCGCCTGGCCGCGAATGATGTAGTCGTCAAAGTCATCCAGCACCGGCTCATACTCAGCGCGGCCGGAGATGGACACGCGATCGTTGAACTTGTGCTCGACAAACGTGCCGATCAGAAGGATCGGCTTGATGTCCTCATCAGAGCCGCCCAGCTCCTGCGCAATACCGAAGCCGAGGTACGCATTCCAGAGCGTCGAATCATTTCGAACGATGTCGTACTGCGGACCGACAGAGAGCGTCCAGCGGAAGTCGTAATCCTTGAATTCATCGTATTCCTGCGTGGACTGCACAAACGCGCTCCAGCGCGACTCCGGCTTCGTCAGCTTGCGCTCGAATCGCTCGCGGGCGAAGAATCGGTTGGACGTCGTGTTGCCATTCTCGATGGCAAGCCGGTAGCTCGCTTCAACAAGGAAGGTTGACACATCATCCGTGCGCTTCGTGCTGAAGAGGCCGATGATGGAGGTCGAGTCCGTGTTGCCCTGCTGACCGTTGGCGCCGAATTCAATGGTGGTTTCCCACGTGACGGCGGGCTCCTCCGGTTCAGGCTCCGTCGCCGGCGGCGCGGGCTGGCGAAGCGAAAGTGAACTCGCAGCCGCCATCGCAGCGGCTCGGGCCGCTTCGGCCGTCTGCGCGATGGCCGATGGCGCTGAGGGCGCCAGCGTGATTTCAAGGATCTTGTCGCGCGAGAGCGTCATCTCACCAAGATCCGCGTGGAGCAGGGTGATCGACGCGTCATCTTCAGCGTACACATGGCCGAACAGCACATCGCCACTGGCGAGCACGATGCGGTCGGGCGCCGCGCGCTCCGCGCCGAGAACGGTTGAAGCGCACCACAAGGCGCCCACGGCGCCGATCGCGCCTACGAGTCGTGACACACGCATGGATCAAATCTCCCCGGCAAGGCCTCTGTCAGTCAGGTGACGCGTCATTCGCCTGGGCCGACGCGCCACGGAAAGACGCGCGGCGACGACCGCCGCACATCAAACGAGGCGCGATGCTAGCGGGGGGATGTCAGAGTGGAAAGTTGACGAACTCAGGGTCGCTTGGGAGAGGAAGAGAAGGCTGGAATTAGTCTTCTTCCTCTTCTTCATCCGGGTAATCCACACCCCAATCAAAGGACGCATACAGAAAACTAGTTTCATCGTGCCAGTCATCTGTGACGTAAAACGTGTAATTATTCGTTCGCGCTGTACCTGGCTCCATGATGATCCGTCGGCCTGATCCATCCATAAACGCCATGTTGCAAATAGCGCCGCCTTGGAACCCATGCCACCAGTTGTACGCTGCGCCATTTGGCCAATCGTCTTCATCAAGTCGACCAATCACGAAAGGCGCCATATCACCGGTCAAAATGAATCGAGAAGGTGTCTCGACCATCGCAGGTGTGTTGTTTTGTCGAATCAAATTCCCTGCTGGGTAATTGATCGAGTCTGGCTGGAACCCTCGTTCACGACCGGGCACCGCCCAAATCCATTCATTTGCGCGATAGCTGTTCCCGACAACTGAATACACAGATTCGCCTGCATCTTCAGCGGTCGATTGATGCGTTTCGAATGGGAGCCCAAATTGATTGTTGTATTCGGGCTGCCATTGATAGTAGAAAGGTTCGCCGGTGTGCGTCTCAAGCAAGCCGTCATCGCGCGGGCAGCTGAAGATCTCAGCGCGCGCACGCTCGTTCAATTCCGATCCGATGTATGGATTGATGGGTCGGTTATCAGCCGCAGAGACGCTGTACGCGTCGCCCGAGTATTGCAAGTCATACCAGTCAACACCTCCCCAATCCATGAAGATGGAGCCTTCAAGAGGGAAAGGGAAGTAGGTGTGGTCATTGGTGTAAAGGATCCACGCGAGCGCGATTTGCTTGTTGTTGCTGAGGCAGACACCGTCCTGGCCAGCGTTTCGAGCCATTCGCAGCGCCGGCGCCAGCAAGCCCAGCAGCACGGCAATCACCGCGACGGAGACCAGCAACTCCACCAGCGTGAAGCCTGCGTCCAGCGGACGTCGCATTGGCGCGGATCGTCTGCGCATATCTTCACATTATACGTCTCGACCCTCGATTTCCCTTGCAAAAATCGTGGTGGACCAGCGGCTGGCGCCTGTTCGATCGCCCATCGGCGAAACTTGCGCCGATCTGCGAATCCCACCGCCCGGTCGCTCGCGGCCTGACGCCTGGCGCCATTCTGGCCTGAGGCGCCACACGGGTGAACACCGTACGCTGTCAACGCTTTCAGAGGATTCACACCATGACTGTGGCGAAACTTCACCAGAGAGTCGGCTCACCCCTCATGATCGGGGCGGTTGGACGAGCTCATTCCGCCTCAATGTGAAGACGCTTTTCAAGAACACCCGTGACGCCGGGCTGTACGCGGAGGGGAGACGCAATGTCATCTGCACGAACGAATGCTGCGACGCAGTTTCTGATTCAGGTCGCCTCGGGCGAGCCGAGAAGGGCGGCTGAGGCGCATCTCGCGCCGAACTTCAAGCATCACAACCCGTTCTTCGGCGCCGGCGCCGACACGCTGATTGATGCGATGGAAGAGAACGCCAAACGTTTCCCGGACATGACGCTCAGCGTCGAACGCTCCATCGAGGAAGGCAATTACGTCGCGGTGCATTCGCGCATCAAACCAGCGCCGGATCACGAAACGTTGGCGGCGTGCCACATTTTTCGCTTTGAAAGCGATCGCATCGCAGAACTGTGGGACATCGTTCAGGCGGAACCGAACGATTCGCCGAACGCCGACGGCATGTTTTGATGTTGAGTTGAGCGAACGACGTTACGCGTCGTGCTGCTCGGGGGCTTGAGCCTCGTGCGCGGGTTCGTCGTGCGCCATCGGCGCCGCGCTGCGCAGGAGTTCATCCTGCTTGGGGCGCCGTCCGGGGCGGCGCATCAGCCGCGGCCGGGGCGACGTCGCCTGAATTCCCAGCCCGGCCACAATCGGCGGCGTCGAGAACAGCCCCAGCGCGTAGGCGTTCTGGAACATGAACGCTGTCCCGACGCCGAAGGCCAGCAGCAGGACTGACCCGAGCCGCGGGCGCCGACGCGTAAAAAGGAGCAGCGCGGCCATCGGAATCAGCGGGAACACCACGTGCGCCAAGCCCGCAGGCCCGGTCGAAGCGATCTCGCCGAGCGTGAAGAACACCCAGAACCCGGCCCAGCCCAACAGAATGAGCCACGCCGACAGCCGCACGACCGTCCGGGGTCGGGGTTTGGGCACGTGCGGCATTGAGAGGCTCCGAGGGATTGAGATGCTCATGCCTGGTTTTTCGGAGGACGGGGCCGGCGATTCTACGGAGCCAGTTTGGGGTCTTGAGACGTGAAATTGGCCGGGCTGTTTGTCCAATATATTTTACATTGTGTCATTTGTGATATACACTGAGTCTAATTGACTCGACAGGAGATTCGGCCATGAATGTGAATGAGTCCGGCACGGGGGCCCTCTTCCGGGAGAAGAGCGCGTGGGCCACGGCGGCGGTGGTGGGGATCGTCAATGGGGGCGCCCTGGTCGCCATTTGGGCGATGCCGCAGAATCCGATGCTGTGGATCGGCGTGATGATCCCGGCGGTGGTGTTGCAGGTCATCGCACTGATCGGATTGCACATCATCATCGCGCTGGGCACGCCGCAGCAGCCTGATGATGAGCGCGACGCGGAGATCAAGGTCCGATCAACGCGATTCAGCGTGCTCATCGACACGGTGGGAATCTGGTTCGCGATCATCGCGTTGATCGCGCAGCGGTTCGCCATGGGCGACGATGCGCCGACGAATCTGCTGCTGGATCCGATGCTGGTGGCATACGGCCTGTTCTTGTGCGTGGTGGTGTCTGAGGTGATTCGACTGCTGACGCAAGCGATCGACTATCGGCGCTCGGTGTGGTGAAGGGCGCCGTGATGAAGAAGACCGCCGTCACCAATTCAATCCGCATGCACCGATTCATGGCGAACGAGATGACGCAGCAGGAACTGGCCGATCGCGTGGGCGTGAGCCGCCAGACGATCGTCGCGATCGAGAAGGCGAAGTACTCACCGACGCTGGAGCTGGCGTTCAAGATCGCGCAGGTTTTCGAGAAACCGCTGGATGAGGTGTTTCGGTACGAGTCGAAATCAGAACAGTCAGCTAAGCGTGGGGAAGCGACAATTCTCCTCTCCCAGGGGGAGAGGAGAATTGTCGCTTACCCACGCTTAGCTGACTGTTCTGATTTCGACTCGTACCGA
>MRWG01002153.1_pt1 | contig 19866 bp, 12 predicted proteins | sample 1013341 | NCBI WGS metagenome assembly MRWG01 (sample SAMN06117577, study PRJNA244670) | biofilm metagenome | biome: Water; feature: Cathode Biofilm; material: Biofilm; isolation source: microbial consortium enriched at the cathode of a solar microbial fuel cell | place: USA: District of Columbia ... | reverse complement strand
CAGGTGCGTGACCAGGTCGACATGGCGGTCTTTCCGGCGCGCCATCTTGTCAATGAGCCCGTGACCGACTGGCTGGCCGAACGACTGCAGCCAGGGCAGAAGCTGGGCATCGATGCCATGCTGCACACGGTGCGAGAGGTTCGCCGTCTCGAGGAGATTTGTGAGTCGGCCGGCGCCACTTTGGTCAAGCTGAACGACAACCCGGTTGACAGTGTCTGGAAGGACCGTCCGGAGCCGCCGCTTGGTCAGGTTTTTCTCTATCCGGTTGAGCTTGCCGGACGCGGTGCAAAGGACAAGATTGCCGAAATCCAGTCGGCCCTCGCAGACAAGAAGGCGGATGCCTGCGTGCTGACGCAGCCCGACTCGATTGCCTGGCTGTTCAACATCCGTGGGTCTGACGTCAACCATACGCCGTTGCCGCTCTCCTTTGCCACGGTTCCGGCAGAAGGCAAGCCGTCCCTGTTCATTGATGGCCGCAAGTTGTCCAATTCCGTTCGCGATGCACTCGCCGATCTGACGGACCTCAGTGAACCGGCTGATTTCAAGCCGGGGCTGGAGGGTCTCGGCAAGGCTGGTGCCAGGGTGATGATTGATCCGGGCCTGGCGGGGGTCGGCATCGCCGACGCCATCACCAAGGCAGGTGGAACCTTGCTGGAAGCGCAAGACCCGATCCTGCTGCCGAAGGCGATCAAGAACGAGACGGAACTGAAAGGCGCGCGCACCGCACATGTCCGCGATGCAGCTGCTTTCGTCAATTTTCTGTGCTGGTTTGACGAAGTTGCCCCCAAGGGCGATCTCGATGAGATCACCGCTGCGGAAAAGCTTGAACAGTTCCGCCGGGAAACCGGTGTTCTAAAAGATATTTCCTTCGACACGATTTCCGGTGCGGGCCCGAACGGGGCGATTTGCCATTACAGGGTCAGCCGGTCCAGCAATCTCAAGATCCCGGTCGGCAAACCGTTCCTGATTGATTCGGGGGCCCAGTACGAAGACGGTACCACCGACATCACCCGCACACTTGCGGTCGGGGAAGTCGGCACGGAGATGAAAAAGCACTACACGCTGGTGCTGAAGGGACATATTGCGATCTCGACGGCAAAGTTCCCGGAAGGCACCACGGGTGCGCAGCTCGATACGCTTGCCCGGATCGACCTGTGGAAGGCCGGTCTTGATTTTGACCATGGCACCGGTCACGGCGTCGGTGCCTACCTTAGCGTTCACGAAGGACCACAGCGCATTGCCAAAACCGGCACGGTGCCGCTGAAACCGGGCATGATCCTGTCGAATGAGCCGGGCTACTATCCGGCGGGCGACTACGGCATCCGGATCGAAAACCTGGAAGTCGTCACGCCTGCGCGTGATTTGCCGGGTGGGGAACGCCCGATGCTCGGCTTCGAAACGATTACGCTTGTGCCCATGGATCTTCGGTTGATTGAGCCTGCTCTGTTGACGGTGGCCGAGCGCGACTGGTTGAACCGGTATCATGAGAGGGTCCGTGCCGAGATCGGCCCCCTTGTGGGCGCGAAAGAGCGGATCTGGCTGGAACAGGCGACAAAAGCGATCTAAAAGATCCTGGAGGCCGGTTTCGACCGGCCTTCCTATTTTGAATTCTTGTTTATCGAGCTGAGGTTTTTCAATGCGCGCCGCGGATGTTCTCAAGATGCCGCTCTACGCTGCCGAGCTGGCAACCGGAGCCAAGTCGTTTCGGGACAACCCGCTGATTGGCAGCCGCCGGCTGAACGAGGCCGGGTTGCACGCCAAGCGCATCAAGCTGGCGGAATCCATGGCGGATTCGCGCCGCCGCAGGTTGGAGCACCTGCTGCCGGAAGCTGATCGCGCAGCTTATGCAAAAGACGGATTTATCGCCACCCGCAATCTTCTGCCGGAAGATGAACTGGCGGCGCTGCGTAAGGAAGTCGAAACAACGCGCTTCGATGCCTGGGACATGCGCCAGGGCAATGCCGTCACGCGGTTCGTTCCCCTGCCGCCCAGTGTGCTTGCAGATTTGCCGCATCTGAAGGCCTTCGTCTGGAGCAAGCCGTTCCAGAACGGTCTGCGTTATGTCGGTTCGACCAATGGTGATCCACTGGTCTACCTGCATATCGTCATGACCAATCCGGACACCAAGCGGAAGGCCGACCCGCAAACGGCGTTCCATTCCGACACCTTCCACCAGACCGCGAAATCGTGGTTCTTCCTCTATGACATCGATGATGCCGAGGGACCTTTCACGTATATTCCCGGATCGCACCGGCTGACGCCGGAACGGCTGGAATGGGAACGTGAACAGAGCCTGTCGGCCTGTGGCGACAAGAACACGCTGCATGCTCGCGGTTCCTTCCGCCTTGCTCCGGAAGAACTGGGTCGTCAGGGGGCGCCAGGCCCGGTTCTACATGGCCCAGAAGGATCTGCAATTCCGCCTGAAGGGCAAGGCATCGCATCGCTATGCGGGCAAGATCCTGGTGACGGAACCTTCCAAATTCTGACCTTGCGGACAATCCTCTAGGCGGAATTCCTGCAGGTGTCCGTTAGTGGTGCTCTTCCTCGTTGGCCTTGATCAGCTCCGAGTTGAAGTGATTGAGCGCCTTTACGTGGCGCGCCTGTCCGACGATCCTGGTTGCATCTTTGGTGCTGACGACGGGAAGCAATGCTTCTCCGCAGGAATCGAAGCTTTTCAGTGCGCTTTCAAGCGAGTCTGTATCATGAAGGTAGCTGCCGTCCTGACCGGGTCGGAAAATGCAATCCTCCTCATTGGCCGGGGGAGGGTCCATGAAATCCTTCACCTTGACCGTTTCTCCCAGAAAGCGGTGGATGCCGTCATTCACGAAATAGCCGCGCAAGCCAAGAAGCCAGTGGAAATAGGATTTGCCATGAACGGCCTGCGTCAGGCCCGTTGCAATCGACACGGTCAGCAGCAGGGCGATCGAGAGCGTGTAGCCGCCGGTCAATTCGAAAACGATCATGGTTGTTGAAAAGGGCGCGCCGAGAACTGCTGCTGCAACGGCCCCCATTCCCAGGATCGCGTAAAGCCCCTCGCTTGAAGCCAGTTCGGGAAAGACGGAGGCGGCAATCAGCCCGAAGGCGCCTCCGGTCATTGCCCCCAGATAGAGCGATGGAGAAAAGATGCCGCCACCAAAACGGGACGCCAGCGTGATCGCGGTCGCGGCCGTTTTCGCAAACAGCAGAGCGAACAGCATCGCAAGGGGCAACTGGTCCTTGAGGGCGGCGTCCGTGGTCTCGTAGCCGACGCCAAGCACGTCGGGAAAGACCAGAGCAATGAGCCCGACCGCGAAACCGCCGATAACGGGCCGCAGCCAGACCGGCATCGAAATGTTCCGGGCAACCCAATCCGTTCCGATCAATGCAAACTGGAACAGGATTGCCACGAGGGCGGAAATCAGGCCCAGAAGCGCAAAGGCCGGAAACTCCCAATAGGAGGTGATCTGGTGTCCCGGGATCACGAAGGCGGCAACGTCGCCGAACCAGAGCCGGGAGAAAACGGTTCCCGTGACGGCGGCGATCGCGATGGGCGAAATGGCCGACATCGCATAGTGCCCGAGAATGACCTCGTGTGCGAACAGAACGCCTGCGATAGGCGCGTTGAAAGAGGCGGATACCGCACTGGCAACGCCGCAGGCCAGCAGAATGCGATGCGCGGAATCCGGCAGGTGAAACAGGCGCCCGACGGATGCACCGATGGTTGCTCCCAGGTGCACGACGGGGCCTTCACGCCCGGCACTGGCGCCGGAACCGAGCGATAACGCCGTGATAAGAGCTGATGATATGCCTGGCCAGAACGGCAGCCCGCGTCCGCCTTTGACACGAGCCTCGATCACGTCCGCCACGCTGAACGTTCTCTGCATCGGTTGTATGTACTGAAGCAGCAGGCCAACCAGCAATCCGCCAATGGTGGGCCCGGCAACGATCATGTACCACGGAAGTGTCGCGGCGGCGCTGACGACACGTTCCGTCGCCGTGCCAAGCCAGGGCAGCTGCACCAGGCTGATGATCTCACGGAAGATAATGGCCGCCCAGGAGACGAAAGAGCCGATCAGAAGGGCCAGCAGCCAGACGATATGGCTTTTCTGACGCAGAAATTCCCTGAAGTTGAACCCGATGCCAGCGAGAAGTCCGGCGATGCCGGAACGAATGGAAGGGGCGAGCCTGTAAAGAAAGTTCAATCGGTCTGGCATTTGGTCGGCGTGACTCAACTGAGATTAAAAGCCAATCTGGATTACGGCCCCATTTTACGGAGGAACCGCGTCACTTCACCGTCAAAATTGAAAAAATCCGGCTTGTCCCTTGATTTTCATGTGTTCAGGTTTAAGGAGGGGGGGTCGAAGCCTTCAGGCCATGTCGCCATCCCGGTCGCCTAGACCGGCTGTTTTGGGCTCCGGCAAATCGCCAGAAGTAGCCCTCTCAGCCAAGAAGTGTTGGCCTGCCATGTCCGTTGTTGAACCGTCCGATACACCGTCACTGTCCGGTGACGGCCCCCCAGACGCGCGCGAAGAACGCGTATTTTCTGTGCCCATGTTGTGTCTTGTGGCGTTCTTTATCGGGATCGTCGCAGCCATTGGCGCGGTTTTCTTCCGATATCTGATCTCGGTCGTTCATAATCTTTTCTACTACGGAAAATTTTCGACCGTTTACGACGCCAACCAGTTTGCCGATGCCAGTCCTCTTGGCGCTCTGGTCATTCTCGTACCCGTCGTCGGCGGTTTGATCGTGGTGTTTCTGGTGAAGACCTTCGCTCCGGAGGCCAAGGGGCACGGCGTGCCGGAGGTGATGTTCGCGGTCTACCACAAGAAGGGCGACGTTCGCGGCGTGGTGGCGCTGGTGAAATCCTTTGCCTCGGCGATTTCCATCGGAACCGGTGCATCCGTCGGCCGCGAGGGGCCGATCATCCAGATCGGCGCCTCCTTCGGTTCAACGATCGCCCGGGCGCTGCATTTGCCGCGCTGGCAAAAGATCACGCTGCTTTCTGCAGGGGCCGGGGCGGGGATTGCCGCCACCTTCAACACGCCGCTTGGCGGGGTGCTCTTTGCTGTCGAGATGCTGTTGCCCGAGGTCAGCAACCGGACATTCCTGCCCGTGGTCGTTGCCACGGCGACAGCCACATACGTTGGCCGGATTGCCTTTGGTCTCGACCCGGCCTTTATCGTGCCGATTTCCGCGGAAGAGGCTATCGAAGCCATCGCGCCGATCCAGCTGGGCGCCTATGCACTGCTCGGCGTCCTGGCCGGCATTGCCTCCTGGGCTTTCATTCGCACGCTCGCCTGGTGCGAGGACCTGTTCCCCAAGCTCCCGGGCAATGATTACACCCAGAACATCATCGGCATGCTGATCATCGGCACGCTCAGCTATGTCCTGATGCTCACCACCGGGCATTACCACACCGCAGGCGTTGGCTATGCCACGATCCAGGATATCCTGAACTCGACCCCTTATACGTTCATACTGCTGGCTGTTCTCTTCATTGCGAAAATCATCGCGACATCAATCAGCCTTGGTGCGGGGGCCTCCGGCGGTGTCTTCTCGCCGTCGCTGTTTATTGGTGCGACGCTTGGCGGAATGGTCGGTGTCCTGTGTTCCTATCTGTTCCCGGACAGCGGATTTACGGCGGTGGAATTCGCCCTTGTTGGCATGGGAGCGCTTGTGGGCGGTGCAACCGGCGCATCGATGACTGCCATCGTGATGATCTTCGAGATGACCCGGGACTATAACGTCATCGTGCCGCTGGTCCTGGCGGTCGCGATTGCGGTCGGTGTCCGGCGCTGGCTGATCAAGGACAACATCTACACGGTCAAGCTGCGCCATCGCGGCAAACCGATTCCGCTCAACCGGCACACCAACATGTATCTGGTGCAGCCGATCAAGGAAGTGATGGCAAAGAACTTCGTGATTCTGCCGCTCGATACACCTGTCCAGGAAGCGATTTCCGCCGTGAGTGCCGATGGCGGATCCCACATCATCGCGTCCGACGGGCCCCGGATTGCCGGTTTTGTGCGCCTCGGCACCATTCCTTACCAGGCCGACCGCTTCGCCGGGCAAACGCTGCGCGCGATCCTCTCAAGCGATTTCGTGATTGCACCGGCAACCAACATCATGAATTCGGTGATCACGCGCATGAACAACCGCAACCGCAGTTGCGCGATCATCGTGTCGGGCGATGGCCGTATTCCGCGTCCGGATGATGTGGTCGGGGTGGTCGATTCCAAGGAAATCGCCGGCGTCGTCGTCTCCAACCACTACGGCTGAGGCCATCGGTTCGGATGTCAGCCCGTGGAGTGGTTTGCTGCTCCACGGGCTTTTGTTTTCGCGTCGATCAGTTGCTCAGGGCTTCTTGCGGATCTCGATATGGCGTCCCGCCCGTTCCGGGCGCGGCAGACTGGCATGAGCTTGCGACAGGGCCGTCAGGTTGGCCGCAATGTCCTCCGGCCAGGGAGCGACCTTGCGGGCGTTCATGTCGACATGAAGGCTCAGTTGTTCTGATGTCGCCGACAGCCAGCCTTCCTCGGCGTGGCGCAGTTCCTGATAGAAATGCGCACGCTTGGCGTCGAAATCGACAAGCTGAAGCGTCGCGATCACCTTCATGCCGGCGCTGAGTTCGCGCAGGTAGCACACATGTACCTCTGCGGTGAAGAACGAGCCGCCACGGGTCTTCACATAGTCGGGACCCATGCCGAGACGGTGAAAGACCTCATCGACAGCCGTATCGAACAGGACGTTGTAATAGGCCATGTTCAGATGGCCGTTGTAATCGATCCAGTCGTCCCTGACCGTCATGATTTCGCTTTCCACCGGCTTTGCGTCCCAAGTCACCTTCACAATCCTCCTTGCGCCATTGTGTCCAACCTTGCGGGAAATGCCCATTAGGCTTTGACCTTTCGGGCCGGGACTAACATATTCGGTTTTTTACCGCGCAGACAAAAGCGCGGCCCCAGGAGGAAAGAGAATGCCGGAATTGGCAACCGCGTCCGACGGAGCGCAAGTCCTTGAAAAGAATGGCGCGATCGGCGCTGCCATCGAAATGCTGACGGGCCTGTTCAAGGACCGTTGCTCCACGTCCATGGCTCTGCGGGAACAGCATGGCCACACCACCACCTGGTTGAAGAATCAGCCGCCCGATGCCGTTGTCTTTGCGGAGACGACCGAGGAAGTCGCCGAAGCCGTCAAGATTTGCGCGGCTCACAAGGTTCCCGTGATCGCATTCGGCACGGGGTCTTCGCTTGAAGGGCATGTGAATGCACCGTTCGGCGGCGTTTCCATAGACCTGTCCCGCATGAACAACATTCTGGAGGTCAACGCGCAGGATCTGGATTGCCGGGTCGAGGCCGGGGTAACACGCAAGCAGCTCAACAGCTTTATTCGCGACACCGGCCTGTTCTTTCCGATCGACCCGGGGGCGGATGCCAGCATCGGCGGCATGGCGGCGACCCGTGCATCGGGCACCAACGCCGTTCGATACGGCACGATGAAAGACGCAGTCCTCGGCCTCACCGTGGTGACCGCGGACGGACGGATCATCAAGACGGGTGGTCGGGCGAAGAAGTCCTCGGCGGGTTATGATCTGACCCGGCTTTTTGTCGGCTCGGAAGGCACGCTCGGCATCATCACCGAGTTGACCTTGCGCCTGAACGGTCAGCCGGAAGCGATTTCCGGTGGCGTCTGCCCGTTCCCGGATGTGGCGTCCGCCTGTAATGCTGTGATCACCACCATCCAGATGGGTCTGCCTGTAGCGCGTATCGAGCTTCTGGATGAAGTTCAGGTGCGCGGCTGCAACATCTATTCCAAGCTGGATCTGCCTGAAACTCCGACGCTTTTCCTTGAGTTCCACGGCTCTGAAGCCGGGGTGCAAGAGCAGTCGGAAACTTTTTCGGCGATTGCCGAGGAGTTTGGCGGCGGGCCGTTCAAATGGGCGACAGCGGCCGAAGACCGGACGAAACTTTGGGCAGCCCGGCATGACGCCTATTGGGCGGGCAAGTCGCTGAAGCCTGAAGCCAGCATCATGGTGACGGACGTGTGCGTGCCGATCTCGCGGCTTGCGGACTGCGTTGCCGCCACGGCCGAGGATATCCGCAACGAAGGTTTCCTGGCGCCGATCGTCGGGCACGTGGGTGACGGTAACTTCCACGTTCAGATCCTGGTCAACCTGGACGATCCGGAAGAAAAGCAACGGACGGAAGACTTTGTCGGACGGCTTGCGCTCAGGGCGATCGCCATGGGCGGCACCTGCACCGGCGAACATGGTGTCGGCCAGGGCAAGCAGAAATACATGGCCAAGGAACATGGCGAGGCGCTTGACGTGATGCGCGCTGTCAAACAGGCGCTCGATCCTGACAATTTGATGAATCCCGGCAAGATCCTGCCGCAGTCATGATATTGTATCGAATCAGTTCAATAAGCTCGTTTTGCTCCGCCGGACGCCGCAAGGCGGCGATCCGGCCAGCGCCGGAAATCCTGTGTTTGCACTGCAGCAGGGATCGGCTACATCTATCCGGTACGATATCCGGTGACTTTGGAGAACAAGGAGACAAGGCCTGAACTCCGTCTACATCACGTTGGGTGTAACAGTCATTCTGGTGCTGGTGGCAGCGCTGGTCGGGCCGTTCTTTATCGACTGGACCGTCTATCGGTCGACTTTCGAAAGCTATGCGGAGCGCGCGCTCGGGCACAGGGTGACTGTGCTGGGGGAGGCGGACCTGCGGCTTCTGCCTGCGCCCTCCATCAGTTTTTCCGACGTGCGTGTCGGTGGTGCCGAAGATCCGCTGCTGGTGGTGTCGCGCTTCGACATGCGCATCGAGCTTCCGTCGCTGCTGAAGGGCGAGATTCGGGTTCTCGACATGGAGCTCGATCGTCCGCACCTGTCACTTTCACTTGATGAGGCTGGTCGACTGGACTGGCTGACGGCGATGACGTCGAGCGGCGCCATAGCCAAACTGGCACCGGATGACCTGTCCTTCGAAAAGGTGACGATCCGTGACGGCGCATTGACGATCGTCGATGCGCGGTCCGGCGAAATCAACCGGATCGATGACGGAAATCTGGTCGTGTCCGCACGCTCGCTGGAAGGCCCGTTCCGGGGCGCCGGCAGTCTCACGCTGAATGGTGCGCCCTATACGGTCAGTCTTGCAACTGGCCGCGCACAGGAAAACGCCGGACTGCGCGTCAAAGGCGAAGTCACGCCCACCAACAGGCCGGTGAACTTTGCTTTCGACGGTCAGCTTCAGGTGGCCGACGCCGCGCCCGAATTCGACGGCCGCTTCACCATCGCCTCTGTTGCGCTGGAAGAAAACGATCCGAATATCTGGCAAGCGGAAGGGCAGTTCACTGCCGATATCGCCGAGGTGGCGGTTCCCGAATTCGAGTTCCGCTATGGTCCCGAAGACCGGCGCCTGAGCATGACCGGCAATGCGGATCTGATCTATGCCGGTGAAAAGCGTTTTGAAATCCGTGCGAAGTCGAAGCAGGTCGATCTGGACAGGTTGCTGGGCGGCGGACCTCAATCACCCGTCGACATCAACGAGGCGGCGACACGGCTGATTGCTGCCCTGCGTGTCGTGCCGCTGCCGTCCATCGACGGTGCTGTATCCATGGATGTTCCGGCGCTGGTGGCCGGTGGTGGCATCATCCAGAATGTTCGCCTGGATCTTGAAACCATGCTGGGCGGCTGGCGCGTCGCACGCCTTGCCGGACGCCTGCCGGGCCGCACGACGGTTGCCACCCAGGGCGACCTCGGCCTCGAGCCGTCTTTGACCTATCGCGGTGCGGTGTCTATCAGCTCGGACCAGCCGGGGTCGCTTCTCAGCTGGTGGCGGCAGAAGGAAGCCGGCGTCGGTACTATCGAACCGGTTTCCTTGGAAGGGCGCTTGAACCTGGTGCCCGAAGGAGCGGCGCTGGACAATCTGCGTCTGACCATTGCCGGTTCCGAAGCCCGCGGCGGCCTGGCTTACCGCATTCCACGCAGCGGCAATTCGGAATTCTCGCTCTCTCTGGAAGCAGACCGGCTCGATCTGGACCAGATCGAAAACCTGGCTGCCCTGCTTCACCCTCAGGCTGTCGAAGCGGGGGAACCGGCAGATCCAAAGGGGCTCGATGTTTCCTTGCGCCTTCGTGCCAAACAGGTGGTGGCACGCGGTGTCGAGGGCGAAGGTCTGGCGCTGGAGGCAGAATATTCGGACGGCGGTGTCAGGATCGACAGGCTGTTTGCAAATGACCTTGCAGGCGCCCGGCTCGATGTCTCCGGCGATATCCGCAATCTCTTTTCGGCGCCCGAGGGAGCTGTGTCCGGAACGCTGGACGCCCGGGACCTGTCCGGTCTTGTTGCGCTGGCAGGCGGGTTGTTTCCCGAAACCGTCTTTGTTGAACGGCTGGAGCGCGCAGCCGCAAGTCTGGTGCCTGCCAAGTTCGATGCCGAGTTGAAGGCGGCTGCGGTTGGCGAAGCAACGGACATGACACTGCGCCTGGATGGGAGCGCGGGCGGCGCCGACGCTGCGATCAATGCCGAGCTCAAGGGCCGGGTCGACCAGTGGCACGATGCCGAAGTTGCTGTCGGTGTGGAACTGAAGGGCCCGGATGGCGGCCGGCTTCTGCAGCAGCTCGGGTTTGATGTCATTCCTCTGGAAGCTGCCGGAACAGGCCATCTGGCGCTGAATGTTTCCGGCATCCCGGCAACGGGGCTGGCCACCGACCTTTCCACGGAGATCGGCGGATCCAGCGTTGAAGCCAACGGAACCTTGACCCTGAAAAAGGATGAGGCGCCGGAATACCTTGTTTCGGTGACCGCAGAGACAGCGGACCTTGGCCCACTGGCGTTGATGGCCGGCCGGGTCCTGCCGGTCATGAGCGGCACGATCCCTGCAGCGCTTTCGGTCGATGTCGAAGGGATTGGCAGCTCGATGGCTGTCAGCAGGGCCGAAGGCTCGCTCGGAACGACGACGTTCGAAGGTCGTCTGGAAGGCGACCTTGAACCGGCACCGGGCGAACGTAACAGACGTTTCTCCGGTGAGATAACGGTGTCCGAGGCCGATCTGCGCACAATGACGGAACTGGTCCTTGGTCCCGATCAGTGGTTTTCGGCGGGGGACGGTTCAAGCATCTGGCCGACAACCCCGTTCGGGTCGCCGCTTCTGGATGGCCTCGACCTGACCATGCAGTTCAAGGCAGACAGAATGCTGCTGGACGAGGACACCGCCATTACCGGTCCGAGTGCCGAAATTCGTCTGTCTCCCAGCCTGTTCCGCCTCGATGGACTGCAGGGAGCCTTCGCCGGTGGTCAGCTTGACGGCAGCCTCTCGATACGCCGGACCGAGGCGGAGGCCGCGGCTTCCGGCCGGGTGAAACTGGACAATGCCGATCTGAGGCAGGTGTCCTGGCGGCCGGACAACAGGGCGGTCGCTTCCGGCACGCTCGACCTTTATCTGGAATTCGAAGGGGCGGGACGCTCGATCTCGGCAATCGTGTCAGGCCTCAACGGCGGCGGCACGTTCTCGATGGAAAACGGCGACTTCCGCGGTCTAAATCCGCAGGCCTTCCCGCTGGTGACACGCGCGGTGGATGCGGGACTGGATCTTCAGGAGAACAAGATCCGTGACGTTTTCGTCAGCCACATGGCGGCGGGAAGTCTTCCGTTCAAGCGCGTTGACGGCACGCTGACAATGGTGGGCGGACGACTGAGCGCCCGCAACGTTGTTGTCGATGCCGAAAAGGCGGAGATCTTCGGCAGTGCCGAAGTCAATCTCGCCAGTTACGATCTCGATGCGGATTTCTCGTTGAAAGTCGATCCGGGCGAGGACGCGGTCACCGGTGCTGAACCACAGGTCGGACTGTTGTTCGAAGGGGCGGTCGAGGCTCCGGAACGCCGCATCGACATCGCGCCGTTTACCGCCTATCTCACCCTGCGTGCCTTTGAGCGGGAGGTTGAACGCGTCGAGAAGCTACAGGCGGAAATTCTGGAACGTGACCGGCTTGTGCGGGAACTGAAAAACCAGCGGGAAGGCGAAGCCCGCCGGGAACGTCAGGCAGCCCGGGCGGCCGAAGAAGAGCAGCTTCGTCTTGAGCAAGAGCAGTCCGGAGAAGACATTCAGCCTCAGCCTGATCCGGACAAGCAGGAAAATTCAGCCCTTCCGCAAAAGACCGACGATGCGCCGCGCAGGGAAACCCGCGCCGCGCCGCCGCCAGTGCCTGCGCCAGCCCCGGCACCGGCCCCGGCTGTTGCCGCGGCTCCCTTTGCAGCGCGCATTCGGGCCGTGTTGGAGACGCCGGATCTGGAAGACCTGACCGCAGCGCCAGATACTGCCCCGGTCACCAATCCTTCGAACAGCCTGCCACCCCTGGACCCGCCGGTTTCCATTGAAGACCTTCTGACACGCGACGTCGGCTCGCCGCTGGTCCTGCCCGGCGCGCAGTGACAGGCTGGTACGACGGGCCTTCGCTCGTCGATATTGGGCAGGTGTTGCCTGAAGCCCATTGAACGGCGATCGGAAAAGAAGCCGCCAGTCCTTTTCACTCAAAGTTTCAGCAATCTCTCCTCATCCTGAGGAAGTGCGCAGCGCTGTCTCGAAGGATGGGCGGCACACTCTTGAGCAAGTGGCCCATCCTTCGAGACGCGCGCAAGCGCGCTCCTCAGGATGAGGGAGATGTATGTTGCAGAGGCGGCAAGAGGGCTGAAGCTCAGAGGCAGTTCGGGCACTTCTAGCAGCGCTGTGGGCAGGCGAAAAGCAGGGGACCGGAAATCAGATTGTCAGCCGTTCATCCCTCCGAAATCAGACCAGCTTCCATTTGGACCCGTTTCAAGGCCCAGACCCTGACTGCCGAAGACAACGGGTCTTCCGGGTCGCGGTTCGGGCCGCCTCACGTTCGGCTTTGGACCGGCCATACTTGCGCCGGTTGTCCTCGGCCGTCTTTTCCTTGTCCTGACGGTTCTTCTGCTTGCGCACCATGCGCAGATTGATGATCTCCGCGCTCATGGGAAAGGCTCCCGATCTCAGGTCTTCTTGCGGAATGCATCCAGGGAAACGACTTCGCCGCCACCGTCACTGCTTTCGGCAGCTTGCACGGCAGGTTTCGCCTTGGTGTCTGCCGTTGCAGCTTCCTTGTCGCCCGCGCCGTCGTCCTGTCTGGCTTCGTTGTCGGCATGTTCCTGCTCGGCCCTGGCGAGTTCTTCCACGGCTTCCAGCAGCTCTTCCGGCAGTTCTTCCGCCGTCTTGCCGGGATCGAACTCCAGCGCGAACTGTACGGACGGATCGAAGAAACCCTTGATGGCAGAAAAAGGCACCAGCAGCTTTTCCGGCACGCCGCCAAAGGACAGACCAACCTCGAACGCATGTTCGCCGATGGCAAGATCCCAGAACTGGTGCTGCAGCACGATGGTCATTTCCTGCGGATAGCGCTCCTTGAGCCGCTGGGAAATGCGCACGCCAGGGGCATTGGTGTCGAACGCGATGTAGAAGTGATGGTCTCCGGGCAGCCCGGTACGACCGACTTCGGCAAGTATTTTCTTCACCGCTCCACGCAGCGCGTCCTGGATCAGAATATCGTATCGCAGAAGGTCTTCAGACATCGGTTTTCGTCGAATCTCGCTGGAAAAGTCCACTATCAGGAGCACATTGACGGGCCGAGATCAAAAAGAAAAGGCTCTTTTCCAAGTGAACCCAGATTAATGTGTGCAACCCGGCAATCATCGCTCATTGGTCATGCAACCTATGTAGGACGCTGCAAATACATGGGAAGATCAAGTGGAGGCTTCTGTTGCCAGGTGCCTCCGAACCCCGCCCGTGAGTGCTACCTCAAAGGACTTAGTGGACTACCGGCGCAGCGTTACGCTGCGACAGCGTTGTCCATAGCATAGTTGTCATTTGCAACTATTAAGAAAGCCCGATAACGGTGGTACAATGCCGAGCAAAAGCACAGTCTTTACGCCCTCGTCGATCCTATTTCGCCCCCGCCGAAACCCATGGAGTTTCCATAGCTTAGCCCCATGGGCTTGGGTGGAGGCGCCGGGTACCGCCCCCGGGTCCGATAGGTTTATTGCACTGACCATTTATTGCCATAGCTGGCGAACCAGCAGCCCTGATATAAGGTCTTCGGCCCTGAAATGAAAGAGGCTTCTGGCAAAGCATGTCGTTTGCCGGCTTGGCTCATGGCCATTCTTCCACAGCACGTGCCAAGTTGGGGAAAGTGCGGGGGAGGGGCTGTCTTTTCGGAAAAATCTGCCAAGTTAACCACAAACTCCAGATCTCCTGACCGCGAAGGCTTCCGCCGTGCAGCAATATCTCGATCTCTTGTCGAAAATCCTGGACGAAGGCGTTGATCGGGGCGACAGGACCGGAACGGGCACGCGCTCTATCTTCGGCCACCAGATGCGCTTCGATCTCTCGCTAGGCTTTCCCTGTGTCACGACAAAGAAGCTGCACCTGAAGTCGATCATTCACGAGCTGCTGTGGTTCCTCGCTGGCGATACCAACATTCGGTATCTGAAAGAAAACGGGGTGAAGATCTGGGACGACTGGGCGGACGAGAACGGCAATCTCGGGCCGGTCTATGGCTACCAGTGGCGGTCATGGCCGGCGCCGGACGGCAGGTCCATCGACCAGATCGCCAATCTGCTGAAGATGATCCGGACCAACCCGGAAAGCCGGCGGCTGATCGTCTCGGCGTGGAACCCGGCTCTGGTCGACGAGATGGCGCTGCCGCCGTGCCATTCGCTGTTCCAGTTCTACGTGGCTGACGGCAAGCTTTCCTGCCAGCTTTACCAGCGGTCGGCGGATGTCTTCCTGGGCGTGCCTTTCAACATCGCCTCCTATGCGCTGCTGACCATGATGGTGGCCCAGGTGACCGGCCTGAAGCCCGGCGACTTTGTGCACACGTTCGGTGATGCGCATCTTTATGCCAACCACTTCGACCAGGCCCGTGAGCAGCTCACACGTTCGCCGCGGCCCTTGCCGGAAATGAAGATCAATCCGGATGTCACGGATCTCTTTGCGTTCAAGTTCGAAGACTTCGAACTGACCGGCTACGATCCGCTCCCGCACATTGCCGCACCGATCGCGGTCTAGCCACCGGCTGTTTCAGCTCACTTCGAACCAGGTCATCATGCCCGATGCCGCATGACCGAGCATGTGGCAATGGATCAGCCATTTCCCGGGATTGTCCGCAACAAAGGCGATCTTGACGGTCTCGCGCGGCTGGCTTGTGAAGGTGTCGCGCCAGTCGGGGTTCTCCAGTTTCGTGCCATCGCGCTCGATGACGCGGAAATGATGGCCATGCAGGTGGATCGCATGCGGGAAAGCCGTGTCGTTCCGGCTTTCCAGAACGATCGTGTCGCCGCGCTTGGCGGAAAACATCGGATCATCTTCCATACCGGCCACACCGTTGAAAGCCCAGAAGAGTCCCTCGGACATCATCTGGCGCATGTCCATCTCGACGCCGTGTCTCATCATCGACTGCATGCCGCCCATGGCTCCACCCGCCATCACTAATGGCAGTTCCCAGGGAGAGCTCAGATCGGGTTCAGGCAACCGGTTCGGCGGTGGCAGCACGAGTGGCAGGTCTTCGCTTTCGGTTTCCGAGACGACGAAGTTGGCGAAGGTGAATGGCTTGCCGGTCATCATCTCGAATGGCAGCTTGCCGGTTTCCTGAGGTCGCAGCACCAGATCCATGCGCTGTGCCGGCGCCAGTTGCACAGTGCCCTCGATCTCCCGCGCGGTGTCAAAGGCCTGCCCATCGAGCCCGATTATCTTCGCACCAAACCGCGCCGGAGCCAGATCAAGGATACGCGCCGTGGAGGCGTTGATCAGGCGCAGCCGGTGCCAGCGGTCCTTCTTCAACGCAATGTCGGGCATCGAAGCGCCGTTGATGGTGAGCCAGTTGCCCAGACGTCCGGCATGGGCAAAGTCGTGCATGGCGCCGAAGCTTGCGGTTTCCAGGATACCGTTTTCGTCCAGACGCCAATCGTTGAGGATCAGCGTGATGTCGCAATCCGGGTCGAAGGACTGCTCGTCGTCCTCGACAATCAGTGCGCCCGCGAGGCCGCGCGGCACCTGGTTCCAGCTCATGTTGTGGGCGTGGTACCAGAAGGTGCCTGCGTCCGGCACGACAAAGTCGTAGTCGAAGCTTTCACCGGGGGCGACGGGGGGCTGGGTGAGGCCGGCAACACCATCCATGGCATTGTCGATGCGGATGCCGTGCCAATGGACCGAGGTGGGTTCGTCGAGGTTGTTGGTGAAGCGCACTCTGACGCGTTCGCCGCGCTTGACCTGTATCTGCGGACCGGGCAGCCGGTCGTTGTAGAGCCAGAGATCCGAGAGGCCGCCGTCCTTGCCATAAAGTCGGGCCTGTCCCTTGACCGCCGCAAGGTCGAAGAAACCTTCTTCGGTTTTTGCCAGAGCAAAGGCTGGTGACAAGGCGGCAAGACCTCCTGCCACAGATGCTTTCAAGAACGAACGCCGATCCACTCTCCCACCTTCCTGACGCAAGTTGCTTCTCCCCTTCACTATGGTGGTTCCAGTTGGTGGAAGGTCAAGCTCCTCGCACGGGAATAAACCTTTCAAATAACGCTCGCATTTGGCGATGAAACTGCCGACACTTCCTTCAGGTTTCACGCAAGGGAGCTCTCCATGAAGTCACCCGACGGTCTTTCGCTCTCACCCCACGCGGCGGCTGCCGAGCGTCGCGGGTTCGATACGTCCCTTGGCCGCAAGCTCTGCGCCGGTGCCGAGGCAGGTCTGTTGCCGCATCTTCATGTCGTGATTGCAGAACGCGGCGGTGAGACGGTTCTGGAAAGTTATGGCAAGGGAGAGGACGAAAACTGGGGCCGTCCGATCGGTGAGGTAACCTTCGGCCCCGAGACCCTTCACGACCTGCGTTCTATCACCAAATCCATCGTCAGCTTGCTCTATGGCATTGCACTGGAGCGGGGCGAGGTGCCGACGCTCGATACGCCGGTCCTGGAGCTTTTTCCCGAATATGCCGACCTTGCCGCGGATCCGAAACGCATGGAGCGGACCGTGGAGCACGCCTTGACCATGTCGCTCGGCATGGAGTGGGACGAGACCCGCCCCTATACCGATCCGGAAAACAGCGAAATCGCCATGGAAATGGCCCCGGACAGGTACCGCTACATTCTGGAGCGGCCGCTGGTGGGAGACCCCGGCACCCGATGGATCTACAGCGGCGGAGCCACCGCGCTGGTGGGCGAAATCCTGCAACGGGGAACGGGGCAGAAGCTGGCCGATTATGCAAGGGAACGTCTGTTTTCTCCACTTGGCATAACGCAATTCGATTGGTCTATCGGCCGGGATGGGGCCTATTCGCCGGCATCCGGGCTGAGGTTGGCTGCGCCGGATCTGCTCAAGATCGGACGTCTCGTTCTTGACAACGGTATCTGGCAGGGCCGGGAGATTGTTCCCGAAGCCTGGATCCGGGCTTCACTGCAGCCAATCATCGAAACCAGCGAAGGACCGGGATACGGCTATTTCTGGTTTTGCGGCCAGGTTCCTGTTCCGGCTCTTGGCGGCCCGACACGCTGGTTTGCCGGCTTCGGTAATGGTGGCCAGCGGCTCTGGCTGTGCCCCAAGGCCGATGTTGCGGCCGTCATCTATTCCGGCAATTACAACGACTGGTCGGCCTGGATCCCGCCGACCCGGGTCTGGAGCGAGATCATTCTGGCGAATTTACGGGAAGCGTAGCCTCGCCATTGAACGCCTGATCCTGACACCAATACATCCTCATCCTGAGGAAGCGCGCAGCGCTGTCTCGAAGGATGGGCTCCACACGCTGAATATGCCGCCCATCCTTCGAGACGCGAGCAGGCTCGCTCCTCAGGATGAGGGGAGAGGAGGCTAGGTTAAGTTAAGCGTGCGTGCTGGTTGCACTGATCCGCAATGCAGGGCGAAAGCTCGAAGCGTTTTTACCCCTGCCGATGCGCTTCCAAGAAGTCCCGGTACCACAGGGCACTGTTCTTCAGCGTACGGACCTGGGTGCCATAATCCACGTGAACAATGCCGAAGCGCATCTTGTAGCCTTCGGCCCACTCGAAATTGTCCATCAGGCTCCAGAGGAAATAGCCCTTCACCGGAACGCCTGCCTCGCGTGCATCGGCAATGGCACCGAAATGTTTTTCCAGATAGTCGATCCGGCGCTGGTCGTTGACGACACCGTCCTGCGGCTCGTCATTGTAACAGGCACCGTTTTCAGTGATGTAGCAGTCCGGAAGCGTGTAACGGGTGTCGAGATCCTTCAGGAGATCCGACAGGCCCTTTTCATAGACTTCCCAGCCGATATCGGTCAGCTCCGGCCCTGGAGTTGGGGGAACCGTCTCGGCCATTGGATAGACCGCGCTGGCATTGGTGTCTGCTTTCACGCGTAGCGGCGTGTAGTAGTTCAGCCCCCACCAGTCGAGAGGCTGGTGAATGGTTTCAAGGTCACCGTCGCGAATGTCCATGTGGTCGCCAAAGGCGCTGAGCACATCCGCCGGATAACTGCCCTCGAACATCGGTTCGAAGAAAATGCCGTTGTTGAACTGGAAGGCCCGGTCTACCGCTTGCCTGTCCTGCGGTGTGTCGCTGACCGGATAGACGGAATGGGCGTTGATGACGATGCCCATCGGCAGGTCCGGCTTTACGGCCCGGGCAGCCTGAACGCCCAGGCCATGTGCCAGGTTCAGCGTGTGCACACTGGCTGCGAACGCCTCGATGCTTTTTTCACCGGGAGCATGGATGCCGTAGAGATGGCTGAGATGACAGATGCACCAGGGCTCGTTGATGGTCGCCAGTGCGTCCATCCGGTCGCCGAGCCGTTTGACGACAATCTCTGCATAGTCCGCAAACGCTTCCGCCGTGCTGCGGGCGGTCCAGCCGCCGTCGCCCGCCAGGGTCAGCGGCAGATCCCAGTGGTACAGCGTCGGATAGACCTTCAGACCACGGGCAACCACGCCATCGATCAGCCGGTCGTAGAAGTCGAGACCCTTCTCGTTCACCGGGCCTCGGCCATCGGGAAGAATGCGCGGCCAGGCGATGGAAAATCGGTAGGCGTCGACGCCGAGTGACTTGATCAGATCCAGATCGCTTTCCCAAAGATGATAATGGTCGCAAGCCATGTCTCCGGAATGCCTCTGGTAAACGCGGCCGGGCATCTTCGAAAAGGCATCCCAGATGCTGGGTTTGCGGCCATCTTCGCTGGTTGCGCCCTCGATCTGATAGGCCGCGGTTGCAACACCGAACAGAAAATCGCCGGGAAAACGGAGCGCAAGGTCTTTGGGAAGTGCCATGGAAACTCATCTGGAGTGGAAACGCGAATGCGATGGTCATAGTTTCCAAAGCGCTTTGGATCAAGTGATTTCGTCTTGCGTTCTGGGCATTCTCCGCAGCCAATGTGTCAGGTCCGGTGCGCGTGAAGTGTCATCAGCCAGCGCCAGAAGGGGAGTGCAGGTTCAAAGAGCCTTGCAATCGCTTCGTGGCCGTTTGCCCCCTGAAGCGACCCGATATCGCTGACGTCTCGCCAAACGGCGAGGCCCTTGTGCCGGGCGAGACCACTGCGCGGGTGGTCCGCGGGAAAGCCGCGAGGAACCTTGGCAAGATCTGGGGCGGACATTTCAAACCCGGCAGCCGTCATATGGGCGATCAGATCTCCGATGTCCTCGCCGTTGTCCGTCTCGAGTGTCTGGAGAAACGATCCGAGCACCGGTTTTGAAAACCGCATGCACCCTGCGCCGGTGCGCACATGGTCGGCTTCCACGGACAGGAAGAAGCTGGGCGGTTGCGCGTCCTTGCCCTGGAAAGCGGTGTCCTGCGGCCAGAAGGCCATGCGGACGTGGGTGTTGTAGGGTGTCTTGTCCCTGGAAAAGCGCAGGTCCCTGTTGATGCGAAA
>MRWG01001080.1_pt1 | contig 19875 bp, 21 predicted proteins | sample 1013341 | NCBI WGS metagenome assembly MRWG01 (sample SAMN06117577, study PRJNA244670) | biofilm metagenome | biome: Water; feature: Cathode Biofilm; material: Biofilm; isolation source: microbial consortium enriched at the cathode of a solar microbial fuel cell | place: USA: District of Columbia ... | reverse complement strand
TGCCGATGAAAGCGAACTGAAGGAGCAACAGCAGCACGCGCGTGAAGCGATTGCGGCTGGGGACTGGAATGCGGCGCGATCCCAACTCGAAGCGCTGCTGGATGCGCAACCAAACGATCAGGACGCCCTGTATGACCTCGCGGTCGTTGAAGCGCAGCTTGGCAACGTCAATGAATCGATACGAAGGCTGATTCAGGCGTTTCAGTCCGGTTTCATCGATTTCGATCGACTGGAACGTGATGCGCGTTTGGATCCGCTGCGTGAATCTCGTGAATTTCAGGCCATTCTGAGTGGCCGACGCGCGTTGCTTGATGCGCGCGCGGATGCCAATGAAGAATCGCTTCGGGAGCTGCTGGGAAAGGGCTACACCTATCAACGCGACCCGGGATTGCGGCTCATCATCGCAAGCTCATTCAACCCGCGCTCAACGGAAGTGGCGGAGGAAGAGATCAGCGACGTGGCCTCGTGGGCGTTTGCTAATGTGTTTGAGGCGCCGGCGCCGGACGATCCCGCCGCGCCGCCGTGGGTCAGCGTGATTCTTCCGACGTCGCAGCATTTCGCCGGATTCATGATGATGCTCGGCGCCGGACCCAACGTCGGCGGCTTGTACGACCACAACCGAAGTCAGTTGATTTGTCAGGACATCGGTCCAAGTCTGCGGCACGAATTCCTGCATGTGCTTCATTGGCGCATCCTGTCTCAAACTGGGCAGGCTCATCCTGACTGGATCATGGAAGGTCTGGGCACGCTGATCGAAGATGTCGATCCCGACCCCGAGTCACCCGGCGGTTTCATCCCTGCGCCTTCGTGGCGGACCAATATCGCCAAGCGCCTTCTGGGCCTTGGGCGCCTCATACCGCTGAATGATCTGGTGATGATGGACCGGCGGGTGTTCCGCACACGCCGGCCGAATGCGAACTACGCCCAGGCGCGCGCCTTCGTGATGTTCATCCACGACCAGGGTCTGCTTCGCGAATTCTTCGACGAGTACCTCGCAACAAACGATCAGGACCCCACCGGTGTCCTTGCCCTTGAAACCGCGTTCGATTTGCCGCTGAGCGATATCGAATCCGCCTACCGGGTTTGGCTCGACGAGCTGCCGGAGGCGCCCGAGTCCATCCGGTCAGGGATGGCGAGTCTCGGTGTGTTTGTGGGCGCCGGTCGAGGTGATGGTCCGGTCATCGAAGAAGTCGTCGCCGGGTCGCGGGCTGGCGGTTCGGGCCTTCGCCTTCGAGATGTCATTTTGAGCGTTGATGGCCGCAGCACGCGAACCCTGCCGGACCTCGTGCGTGTGCTGTCGCACTACGAACCGGGCGACCGGGTCGATGTGGAGGTCCGACGGGGCGCCCGGCGGCTGACCTTCGAGGTCGAGTTGGTTGAGCGATAATGCCGAAAGACAATCCGGCGGCTTCTGAAGAAGACGGGTATTGTCGGAAGGCCCGCCCCGAAGGCGAGGTCGTTGCCATTCAGGCATGACGCTTGGCACTGGAGGCCGCATCGGAAGCCATGAATTCACGACAGCCTCGCACATTCGGCGCTGACTTCCGAATCTTCTTCGTGAAGGGACTGGCGATTCTTCTGCCGTCCGTGCTGACGCTTTGGATCGTGGTCCAGCTGTTTCTCTTCGTTCAGGCCAAAGTGGCCGAGCCGATCAACGTCGGCATTCGTTTCGCGGTGGTGCAGTTGGCGCCGAAGTTCCTTCCGACGGCCCAGCAGCCGGACTGGTTCATCGTGACGGATGAGCAGGTGCTGCAACTCAAGGCAGAGCGCACGCGCATGGCCCAGCGCGCGGTGCCCGAAGATTTTCTCCGCGCCCAGATTCGCCAGCGAAACCTCAAGGAATTCTGGGATGACCACTGGTACCTGCGCGGCATCGGGCTCGTCGTTGCCATCATTCTGATCTACCTGGCGGGGCGTTTCCTCGGTGGCTACATCGGCCGGCGGGTGTATGGCCGTTTAGAGCGTTTCTTGGCGCGGCTGCCCGTATTCAAACAGCTCTATCCGCATGTCAAGCAGGTGGTCGAATTCATCTTCGGCGAGCGCGACAAGCTCAAATTCAACCGGGTCGTGCTGGTGGAATACCCCCGAAAGGGGATTTGGACCGTCGGGTTGATGACCGGCGATTCCATGCGCGACATCGAGGGCAAAGCAGGTGACGAGTGCGTCACGGTCTTCATCCCCTCGAGCCCCACGCCCTTTACGGGGTACACGATCACGGTGTTGCGGCGAGAAGCCCTGGACCTTCCCATTACCGTGGAAGAAGCGCTGCGATTCGTGGTCACCGGCGGCGTGTTGATCCCGGATTCGCAACAGATCGATGATGCGGCGATCGAGAGCCGCCAAACCGGTGAGTTGGCAGATTCGGTGAAAACCGCCAAAATGCCTCAAAGCGGCGATCGGCCGGAACGATCGTCAGAAGCTGGACGCGATTGATCACGCCCAATCAGGAGACGGGATGCGCATTGAGATCAGCGGACGTGGGCTTGAAATCACAGACGCCATTCGGTCATACGCAGATACGAAGTGCCAGAAGCTTCTCAAGTTCTTTGACGGCGTCCAGGAAATCGAAGTCGTGCTGGATCAGGAACGACGCGACCACCATGAGGAATTCACAGCGGAGATCATTGTCACGGTCGTCAAACACGAGCCTTTCATCGCCAAGGCGATGGGGAAAGACGTGTACGCCAGCATTGATCTCGCTTCAGATAAAGCAACCCGCCAAATCACGGATTACAAGAAGAAGCTGCGTGACCACCACTGAGGCTTTGGCGGCGCCGACAGCGGTGATGGGAGTGACTCGATGAAGTTGTGCGACATCGTTCAGAAGAATGCGATCGTGACCAATCTCGGCGAGAGCGAACGTGATGACGTCGTTCGTGAGTTGGTTGATGCGCTGGTGGCCTCAGGGGCGGCGGACGCATCCCTTCGCGACGAATTGGTCGAACGCGTCCTTGAGCGTGAACATCGCGGCTCGACCGGGTTTGGTCGCGGTGTGGCCGTGCCGCACGTCAAGCATCCGTCCGTCACGACGATCAGCGCCGCGGTCGGACTGAGCCCCGATGGCGTCGATTTCAACGCCCTCGACAAGCAGCCCGTGTATTCGATCTTTCTGCTGTTGAGTCCGGCGGACAGTCCCGAAGAGCATCTCCAGGCGATGGAGGTCATCTTCAAGAGTCTGAGCCACGAGACGTTTCGCCGTTTCCTTCGCCAGGCGACGACAGTCGAAGAAGTTGTCACGCTCCTGGAAGAGAGCGACAGCCAGCAATTGGCGTGATTCGCTTCAATGCAACGGATGACGCGCGAAGGCATCGCGCGTCCGATGAGGAGGTCGATTGGTGTCGCAGCGCGCCAACGCCCAAGTGACGATTCAGAATCGCCTTGGGTTTCACGCGCGCCCCGCGACGGCTTTCGCCCAGCTCGCGATGAAGTTCAAGGCCGACATCATCGTGCGCGGCCCTGAGGATGAAGTCGACGGCAAGTCCATCATGCAATTGTTGATGCTCGGCGCCACGCAGGGCACAACACTCGAAATCAGCGCGGATGGTGAAGACGCCGACGACGCAATCGCGGAACTCGAGGATCTCGTCAAGTCCGGGTTTGGCGAGGAGTGACCGGCGTGCCGCATCGGTTTGATCCTGCCATCCTGGCCATGCTGCGATGCCCGATCACCGGCGCCCAACTCCAGCAGGACGGGGATTCGTTGGTCGCCGAGAACAATGGCGAGCGAATTCGATATCCCATGGTGGACGATCGACCGGTGCTGACGCCGTCAGCCGCCATTCGAACTGATTCAGATTCAGCGATGCCCGATCAAACGCCGCCGGCGGAGACGGGCGCCGCTTCGTAATCACCGACCTGCGGCGCCGCGACCGTGACGGGTTTGTCATCGCGCACGCGTTCGATGTCAGCGCCCAAAGTTCGCAGGCCCAATTCCATGCGTTCGTAGCCGCGGTCGAGGTGGTAGACGCGCCGAATCGATGTGGCGCCGCGCGCACTCAGGCCCGCCAGCACGAGGCTGGCTGAAGCGCGGAGGTCGCTGGCCATGACCGGCGCGCCCACGAGGTGATCGACACCGGTCACCACGGCCGTCGCGTCCTCACGCGTCAGGCGGGCGCCGAGGCGCGACAATTCCGCCACGTGCAGGAACCGTTGGGGGAAGATGCGTTCGGTGATCACGCTGTTCCCATCCGCCAGGCACACCAGCGCCATGAGCTGAGCCTGAAGATCCGTCGGGAATCCCGGGTGCGGCTGCGTGGTGATCTGCGTCGGCCGAAGCATGTCGTTCCGTGTGACGCGAACGGTGGAGCGAAGCGGATCGTCGTCGTCAGCGATATCGAATCCGACGCCGACTTCTTTCAGCGTTTCAGTGACCGCCATCATCGCGTCAAGCGGACAATTGGTAATCGTGACATCGCCATCCGTGATGGCGGCGCCAATCATGAACGTTCCTGCTTCGATTCGGTCCGGAATCACCGTGTGATCAGCGCCGCTGAGTGATTCAACGCCTTCGATGGTGATTCGCGGCGTGCCGGCGCCTTCAATGCGCGCGCCCATCTGCGTGAGCAATCTCGCCAAATCCACAATCTCCGGCTCGCACGCGGCTGACTCAATTACTGTGACGCCTTCCGCCAGCGTCGCTGCGGACATGATGTTCGCCGTGCCGAGCACCGTCGAGCCGAATCGGCCGCCCAGGAAGATGCGCGCGCCGCGCAGGCGTCGCCTGCCCGAGGCATCGCGCGGCGCCGTGAGCACCATGTCGCCGGAATCCAGCCGGACTTCCGCGCCCAGCGATGCGAGCCCTTTCAGGTGCAGATCGATCGGTCGATCGCCAATGGCGCACCCGCCGGGCATCGCGATGCGAGCCTCGCCACGCCGCGCCAGCAGCGGTCCCAGAACGCACACGCTCGCGCGCATGGTGCGAACTATTTCATACCGAGCGTGCGATGCAGTCTCGACAGTTGATTGCAAAGCGAGCGGGGCGGACCGACCTCGTTCCTGCCCGTCAATTCTCAGACCCTCGGCGGGTGACTCGCGCCGCACACAGTCGCAGCCCAACTCCGCCAGGAGCGACTGCATATTGCGGATGTCAGCAAGGTTCGGAATGTCGCGGAGCGTGATGGGCTTGTCCGTCAGCAGGGCTGCGGCCATCAGCGGGAGAGCAGCGTTCTTGGCGCCGTTGATTCGGATAGTCCCGGAAAGCGGCTTCCCGCCGCGAATGACGAAGGCGTCCATGCCTGTCCTCCCACGTGTCTCGATCAGATGTGCGACTGAGTCCGATCATACCAGCCTTGCACGGTGCGCCCCGCGCGGTGGAGAGGCTGTGGACGGCGCAATCCTCCCATCTTGACCGAGATGCGACTCTCATTCGCAATCGTCGCTTCGAGCCCGCCTCCGTGAATCGTACGGTTCTCGTTGAGTCATGCTGGCGATTTTCACGCCGCTGGGTGTCTTCCAGCGGCGTGCGCTTTTTTGACGGAGGTGTGACCATGAAGCGCAAGGAACTCATCAATGGGACGCTTACGGCGGCGGGGCTTGCCACGGCTGCCGGCCTTGTTCTCTGGGCGTCCTCCGCGAAGGCGTCGGAGGAGGAGGGGTTTGACCACCTCCCAGAGACGCTGACCCTCACCGGCATCGTTCGAGACTTCCGAGAGCGAAGTGAGTCGAACGGCCATCCCGACTTCGAGCGGCGCCCGTCCGCTGGCTTCGGCCACTTCGCGGGCAATGTCGCCCCTGAGCTTGACGCCGACGGCAAGCCCATCTTCACAGGCCAGGGCGCCAAGGTGACAACCCAGTGGCGCGATTCCTCGAATCGCAAAATCAGCCCCACCATGTATGACGCCTCGCTTGGCGATTCACCGGGTTCCTGGGGCTCATCTGACTCGGGCGGCATCACCTCGGCCGAAACATTCCGGCAGTGGTTCCGAAACGTCCCGGGCGTGAACATGTCCGCGCCGCTCGAGCTCACCCTCGTGCGTCAGGAAGGCTCAAACGTCTACACGTTTGACGACAAGAACGACCCCGATTTCCAGAACGTCGGCGGGTTCTTCCCGATCAACGGGCAGCTCTTCGGCAACTCGTCCGGAGAGAACAAGAACTTCCACTTCACGTTCGAGCTCTCCACGGAGTTTGAGTACAGGGAAGGCGCCGGTCAGGTCTTCACGTTCACCGGTGACGACGATGTCTGGGTCTTCATCGACGGCCGCAACGTGATCGACATCGGCGGCGTTCACAGCGCCGTGCAGCAGACGATCGATCTCGACCGTCTTGACTGGCTCGAAGATGGCGGGAAGTACAGCCTCAAGTTCTTCTTCGCCGAACGCCACCGTACGCAGTCGAACTTCCGAATCGATACGACGCTCACGCTTCAGAACGCTGAGCTTCCCCGTGTCACGGCGATGTACGACTGATTCAGAATTCAAAGCAATCTGACACGCGCCACGAGCACTGATGCGCGTCCACCAGATCTCACACGCCTCCAACCACGCCGTCGTTCGGTCCGCACTTCCGGGCCGAGCGACGTTTTTTTTGGTTGTTCGAATTCAGCCGGACGTCCGCTCAATTGGCAGCCCTGCGGCCCGCCATGCGTCCACGCCCCCGTCATACACACGGACTCGCTCATAGCCGAGTGAGTGCAGACGCTTGGCCAGCGCCCGAGGCGTGACCGAAGCGGGATTCTGCCCGTACACCACGATTCGCGAATAGCGATCCAGCATCGGGAGCCGGCCACGCGAGAAATCCTCGATTCGAAGGTTGATGGCGCCCGGCAGGTGACCCGCGACGTAATCCTGGCGGGGGCGTGTATCGATCAACGCCATTCGGTCCGCCGAACTGCTCTGGACCCGCTCAGAGAGCGGCATGGTCTCGATGTGAACGAGCGTCTCGTCGCTGGTCGAATTCGCGCACCCGCCTGCGCCCAGGCATAAAACGAGCAAAGCGAATAGGGTGAAGACCGCAGAAGGGCGTCTTTTCATGTCCTTGTCTCCGAGATAGCGCGTCCGGCGAATACAAACGGGCGATTCGCGGTAAGAATACAGGAGGAGCGGCCAATCGCCGCGACCGCAGCCGTCTTCCCCGATCCATGATTACGCAAAGTGTCATCACGCTTGCAGCCGCCACGCTCATGAGCAGCGCCGCTGGTGTCGGACCATTTTCGATGAGTGAACCAAGCGGCGACGACCTCGTCACCGTGAGTCTCGCCCTCGAACATGGAACGCTCCGTCCCGGTGAAACGGAAACACTTGCGGTCACGTTCGACATCGAGCCGGCGTGGCACATCTACTGGCGCAACTCCGGGGACACCGGCCTTCCGCCGCTGGTCACGCTCGACCTGCCCGATGGCGTCGAAGCCGGCGCGATTCAGTGGCCAACGCCGCAGTGGTATGAGCACGGCGGCTTGCTGGATTTCATCTACGAGCGTCAGGTCACACTGCTTATTCCGCTCACAGTGGATGAATCCCTGAACGAATCAACGGTCGCCATCAATGTGGCGGCGGATTGGCTGGTCTGTCAGGAAGCCTGTTTGCCCGGCGCCGGGAGCGCATCGCTTTCCGTCGTCGTGGGTCAGCCGCAGTCGCCGAATTCTGAAGCCGCACAGCGCATTGCCCAGGCGCGATCGTCGCTGCCGCAGCCGCACGAGAATGCAAAGCGCGCAGGCGTTCGGCATCAATGGGATGGAACCACGCTGGTGATGCACGCGCCGAACGCGCAGCGGCTTCGCTTCTTTCCTTACGCGCCGCAGCGTGTGCCGCCCAACGACACGCTTCGGGATGGCGCCATTGAAGGCGACAGGATTCGGATCGAATTCGACGATCGGATTCGGTCCCACGAACAGGTGGCGGGCGTGCTTGAAGTGCAGTCAGAAACTGGATCGACGTTTTATGACGTTCAATGGCCCGGCCCGTAGTGGCGGCGGGCATTCACGAAATGAACTCGACGTTCAATCGAGTCATGGCATCGAGGCTCACACACCCGCACGAAGCGGGATTTGGAAGAACCAAGGAGACGAACAGATGAATCGGAAACGTGGAATGCTGGCAACGCTGTGTGGCGCCACCGCTCTCGCCCTCGGCGCGATCGCGCTGACGCCGGCCGTCGTGGCTGGTCCCGAGCATGATCATGGCAATCACACCGCGACGGTCGGTGAGAAGGCGCCTGAATTCAAGCTCATGGACACCAGCGGCAAGAAGCACACGCTCGCCGGACTGCTTGAGCAGGGCGACGTCGTTGTGCTTGAGTGGTTCAATCCGGACTGCCCGTATGTCGTTCGCCATCATGCGAAGGACCACACCATGTCCAAGCTCTATGCCGACTTCAAGGATCGCGGCGTGACGTGGGTGGCCATCAACTCCGGCGCGGAAGGCAAGCAGGGCGCCGGTGTGGAGCGCAACATCGCGGCCATCGAAGAGTACAACATGCAGTACCCCGTTCTCATGGATGAGTCCGGCAAGGTCGGCAAGATGTACGCCGCCAAGACGACGCCGCACATGTACATCATCGCCAAGGACGGCACGCTGCTCTACGACGGCGCGATCGATGACGATCCGCGCGGCCGAAACGACGATCCGACCAACTACGTCCGTCAGGCGCTCGAGCAGGCGCTCGCCGGTGAGACCATCACCGACAGCAAGACCAAGCCGTACGGCTGCAGTGTCAAGTACAAGAGCTGAATTTCAGCAGAACTGCTGATGTAAATCATGAAGGCCCGGAGCCAAAGCGCTTCGGGCCTTTTTCGATGCGCTTGATCAGTTCGGCGCCTGGTTGTTCGCGGCCAGGTCCAGCGCCCGCTCAGCCAGAATGCGAACGGGGTCATACGTGCGCAGCGGTGAATGCTCTTCGCGAATGAGGAGCGGCGTTTCGGTTGACGCCAGGACCACGCCTTCACAGCCGCGATCGGCCAGGCGCTTCATCGTCTGCATCATGTGTTCGCGGGAGGGCTCCTCGACTCGACCCTCCACCAGCTCTGAGAAAATGATGTGGTCGATCCGATCCGCTTCTTCATCAGACGGCACCAGCAGGGTGATGCCCTTCAAGCCGAGGAATGTCTGGTACGTCGAACTCTGCATGATCATCCGCGTGCCGATGAGGCCGAGCGTCGAGCACCCGTCATCACAGACGCGCGATGTGACCAGCTCAACCATATTGAGCCATGGAAGCACGGAGGCGGATTCCGCCAATGACAGCGCGTGATGCGCAATGTTGTCAGGGCAGATCAGAAAGTCAGCGCCCGCCGCCGCCAGCGTCTCCGCCGACCAGATGAGCATGGTGCCGACGCGTTCCCAGTCGCCGGCGCGATACGCCTCGACATAGCTTGAGAACGGAAGATTGTGGAGGGTCACGAGCGGCCGACGCCCCGGATCATCAATATGGGCCGCGGCTCGAGCAATGCGTCGATAGCACAGTGCCGAACCTTCGGGGCTGACAGCGACGATCCCGATATGCTTGGCCACGTGATGCCTCCATGCCATCTGCGCGCGGCGACGATGACTGAACGCCCATGCTCGACGGTCTGATGAGATTCGTCAACAAGAAACTTGCCGCAACCGGAGTCGAGCCAATCAGGGCGGCTGACGCCTGTCCCGACGCGCCACACCCAGGTTGGACGCCATGAGCGCCACCGACGTCACCCTGCTGCTGGTGCTCCCGGGATTGCTCCTGGCCTCGGCGTTCTTTTCGGGATCAGAAACCGCGCTCTTTGGCTTGTCGGAGCACGAACGCGCTGCGTTGGCGTCGCGATCGCCTTTGAGCGGTCGGGCGGCGTCAGCCCTTTTGCATCAGCCGCGCATGCTCCTGATCACCATTTTGCTTGGCAACATGGTCGTCAACGTGCTGTTCTTCGTGATCGCTTCCGTGCTGACGCTCCGAGCCGACGACGTGATTCTCAAAACGGTGTTTAGCGTGGCGCCGCTTCTTGCCGTCATTCTCTTCGGCGAGGTCACACCCAAACTGGTGGCGACTGGACGTCGCGTGAGTTGGTGCGCCGTGTTTGCGCCGCCGCTGCTGGCCCTGCATCGGATCATCGCGCCGATTCGGCTCGCACTCAACGCGCTCGTGGTCGAGCCCGCCGCACGGCTCGCCGGCGCTCAGGAACCGGTCGCGCTCAGCGCTGACGATCTGGGTGAACTGCTCGAAATCAGCGCGCGTGAAGGCGAAATCGACCCGGTGGAAGCTGAGTTGCTTGATGATGTGGTGGAGCTCAGTTCCCTGCGCATCAGCGACATCATGACGCCGCGCGTTGAGGTGTCATGGATTCGCGCTGCAGCCAGTCAGGATGACATCGAAGCGCTCGCTCGATCATCCACGTTCACACGAATTCCTGTGTGCCGTGACTCGCTTGATGATGGCGTCATCGGCGTGCTTGACCTGCGCGTCTATCTGGCAGCGCACCCGGACGCCCGCAAAAGCGTTGAAGATGTCATGCTTTCGCCGCTCTATATGCCCGAGCAGGCGCGACTCGATCAACTGTTGTCCCAACTTCAGCGGCGTAATCATCTGATGGCCGTCGCCGTGGATGAATATGGCGCCGTTGCGGGCGTCGTGACGTTTGGCGATGTCGCGCGGCGGATGGGGCAGGGGCTCTCTGATAACCAGTCTGGTTTCGGCGATGGCGCCGGGCATTCATTCGAGCAGATCGGCCCCGGCGCATGGCGTGTGGCTGGGCGGCTGAGCGTGCATGATCTTGTCGAAGCCTTTGGCCCGACCGATCGCCCCGTCGCTGGTGCGGTCGCCGGGCTGATCAATGCTGAACTTGGGCGCATCGCGGAGGTGGGCGATGTGGTTCGCGTCGGCAATGTGTCACTGACCGTCGAATCCATGAAGGGACGAGCGATCGAGTCCGTCATCGTGTCTGCAGATGCTTCCTCACCGGGAGATCGCGCATGACGCCGGCGGAAACGCTCATCTGGGTTGGCGTTGCGCTCATCGGCGTTGCTCTATCGGCGCTTTTCAGCGGCATGGAGACGGGCGTCTACGGTCTCAATGTGGTGCGGCTTCATGTCGCCGCGCGATCGACATCCAGAAGCGCGCGCGAACGCCGCGCGGCGGGGTTGCTGGCAGAAATCGAAAAGCCCGATCAATTGCTCGCCACATTGCTCATCGGCAACAACATCGCCAACTATCTCGGCGCGATTGGCGTCTCGGCGCTGCTCACTGGGTTGGGGTTGACCGACTGGGGCATCGTGATCGTCAACGCCCTCGTGCTGACCCCACTCCTGTTCATTTTTGGCGAGACGCTGCCGAAGGATTTCTTTCGATCGAGCGCGGACCGGGTGATGCCGCGCCTGGCGCCGCTGCTGACCGGACTTCGCATGTTGTTCACGATCACGCTGGCGCTCCCGATCGTTCGCGGGTTTGGCGCGCTGGTCACGAAGTCGCTGCGAGGCTCCGACCCCATGGCGGTGGCGTCAACACGAATGCGCGTTGTGGCCCTCCTCAAGGAGGGACGCCGTCACGGGGTGCTGAGCGATTCACAGACGGCGCTCGTGGATCGCGCCGCGCGGCTGCACGAACAACGGGTACAGGAAGTCATGACGCCGTGGTCGCGCGTCATCGAATTACAGGCCGAGTGGAGCCGCGAACGCGTTGATCTCGAAGCGAGAAAGCACGTGCACGGGCGATATCCGGTCATTGATCGTCGAAGTCGTGTCGTGGGTGAGGTTCGTTCGATCGATCTGTGGCTGCACCGCGACAGCGCGGTCACGTCTTTAATGACGACACCAATGACGCTGGACGCAGAAACGCCCATTGTCAAAGCGATTCAATTGCTGAGATCGTCCGGCGCGCGGCATGCAGTCGTGACTCGACGCGACAAACCCGTTGGGTTCATTGCTGAGCGGGATTTGCTGGAGCCGTTGCTTGGGGAGATTGCGACCCGCTGACGGGCGCCTCATCGAGATCGAACCCAAAATCGAGCGATCCCGACGAGTGCGTCAACGCGCCGATACTGATGCGGTCAACGCCCGTCGCCGCAAACGTCGGAATGTCCTCGAGCGACACGCCGCCGGACGCTTCAAGCTGCATTGGCGAACCAGACTCATCGCGCAGCTGCACGGCCTGACTCAGTGTCGCGGCGTTCATGTTGTCCAGCAGCACAATGTCCACAAGTCCGGATTCAAAATGAAGAAGCGCTCGAAGCTGGTCCAGCGAGTCCACTTCGACTTCAACAAAGCGAAGGTCATGCGCCTGCCGCGCTCGACGAATCGCCTCCGCCAGTTGCTCATACCGTGAGTCTTCCGGAAGCGCGGCGAGGTGATTGTCCTTGACCAGCATCGCGTCAAAAAGCCCGATTCGATGCAGCCAGCCGCCACCGCACCGAACCGCGTATTTTTCGAGTGAGCGCCATCCCGGCGTCGTCTTGCGCGTGTCGCAGATGCGCACCGGCGTTGTTCGGTTGGCATTCGACGCTGCATCGACGTATCGCGATGTCGTCGTCGCAATTCCCGAGAGCCGGTTCAGCGTGTTTAACGCGGTTCGTTCAATCGCGAGAAGGTTGCGGCAATCACCGCTGAGTTCTGCCACCGCCGATCCAGGTTCAACGCGGTCGCCGTCATTGGCGAGCATGGTGAATTTCGGCGCATCCGAAAACGCCGCGATGATGGTGGGAAGAACGTTGAGCCCGGCCACAACGCCCGCCTCTCGCGCGACGAATTGTCCGGACTTCATATCGCCTGCCGGGAGCAGCGCGTCGCTCGTCACATCCAGCCGTTGCGGCCCCAGGTCTTCCAGCGCGGCGGACTGCGCGATCGCGCGGGCCGCATCGGCGCACGACATCGCGTCGAACAGGTCCTGCAATGACAGTGCGTTGAGATCTCGCATCACAATGGACAACCGTCAGGTGGCGCGGATTCGGTCAATGGCGGCGCTCGTGCTTCGACCGGTCATTAAGGGCACCAGTTCAACCCGGCCGCCCGCCGCTTCGACCACATCGGCGCCGACCACATCGCGTTTATCGTAGTCCGCGCCTTTCACCAGCACGTCCGGCTTCACGGCGCGAATGATCTCCATCGGCGTGTCGTCATCAAAGACGACGACGGCCGTCACCGATTCAAACTCGCTGAGGACATCAACACGGTCATCCTCGTGATGCACGGGTCGCTCCGGCCCCTTCAATCGGCGAACGGAATCATCGCTGTTGACGCCGACGATGAGCACATCGCCGAATGTCGCGGCCTGCCGCAAGAGTGAAATATGCCCAGCGTGAATGATGTCGAAACAACCGTTTGTAAACACGATGCGGCGTCCTTCGCCGCGATGCACGGTCACTTCGAGCATCAGCTCGTCCAGCGTGCGACGCTTGCCGCGCAGGGAGCCGGCCTCCTGCAGCACCGCGTGGTGGATGCGCTCCAGCGGAATCGGTTGAACGCCGAAGACTTCGACTTCGAGCCCCGCAGCGACATTGGCAAAACGCGTCGCATCGGGCCACGAGGCGCCCTGGGCCAAGGCGCCAGCCAGCGCGGCCAGGACCATGTCGCCCGCGCCGGTGACGTCATACACCTCCCGAGCGACCGTCGGAATCTGCACCGGTGGCGAATCCCGCTCGATCAGCAGCGCGCCGTCTCGGTCCAGCGTCAGTACGAGCGCATCCAAATCGAGCGACGCATGCAACGCGGCGCCGAGTTGTTCGACATTGACATCTTCGGCCAGCCCCAGTGATTTGGCGACGCCCAACGCTTCCGAGCGGTTTGGCGTCAGGCATGAGGCGCCGGCGTATCGCGAGAAATCTTCGAGCCGCGCGGGATCCACGATCACGGGCACTTGCAGCGCCTTGGCTCGTGCAATCACTTCGCGGCAGACCTCAGGTGTGCAGACGCCCTTGCCGTAATCTTCAAGGCACACCACATCCGCATTCGCAACGGCGGCGTCAAATCGTTCAAGCAAAGACGCAACCGCCGCGGCGCCAAGCGGCGCTCGTGATTCCATATCCAGGCGAAACATCTTCTGTGGATGTCGATGCTGGGCCAGGCCGATGAGGCTGCGTTTCACTGTCGTCGGGCGACCATCATCGCTGATCACGCCGTCCACATTGATGGAGGGGCTTTGCAATTCATCACGAAGGAGGTCGCCGGTTGCGTCATCGCCCGTCACGCCAATCGCGTGCACGGTGGCGCCAATGGCCGCGAGATCCATGCAAACATTGGCCGCGCCGCCGGCTCGGCGATCGATACGTTCAACCTGCAGGACGGGCACCGGCGCGTCCGGGCTGAGCCGCTCGGCGTCGCCATACACCAACTCGTCGAGCATGAAATCGCCGACAACGACGGCCTTGAATGGCCGCCAGTTCGCAAGATGCTCCAGCAGATCTGCCACGAATCACTCCACGGTTGGCGGCGCTCCGGCCGCCGCTTTCACCAATGCATCGAGGTTGTCGCCGCCGCGAAGGGCCTCAATCATGACCGAAGGATAGGCAATCAGCCCGGAAAAGCCCTCCAGAACCACAGTCGCCAGTCGGGCCCAGTCTTTGGCGGTGCAAATGATCGCATCGCTGTCGGAGAGCGTCTCCGTGACGCGCTGCACCGCGGCGGGCTCAAATGACGCGTGGTCTTGCAGGATCAGTGTGGAGACAACCTCGACGCCTGCCTCGCGGAGCATGCTCAGGAACTGATCCGGCTCGCCTATGGCACAGATCACAGCCGCTCGTCGTTCATTCAGCCAGGCGGTCGGGTGATCTGAGAACTGCCCATCCGGGGTCCGCACGCGTACGCCGCTCCACGCATGGCGAACCATCGCCGCAGGCGATCTCCCTGACACCTCTTCGACCAGTCCACTGATGCGTTCGATCTCATCCGGCGCCACGAGATCGGCGTGCGTAAGGACGACCGCATCCGCGCGTTTCAGTGATGACGGCGATTCGCGCAGCCAGCCCGCAGGAAGCAGCGCATCGCGCCACGGATCACGCCGCGCATCGATGAGGACGATGTCGAGCGTCCGCCCAAGTCGTCGGTGCTGAAATCCATCGTCCAGAATGACACAGGTCGGTTGTTCGTTTATTGGTCGCGACATGAGCGCCTCGACGGCGCCGACTCGATCCGGATTCGCAACGACAATGGCGTTGGGGAGCGCAGCGCGATGCTCCGCTTCCTCATCCGACATGGCGCCCGCGGCGGACTTGTATCCCCGAAGCAGCACCGCCGGCCGATGTCCCTGCGCTGCCAGCAGACGGGCGATGCGCTGCACCATGGGTGTCTTGCCAACGCCGCCAACACTGAGGTTGCCCACGCTGATGACAGGAACAGGTGGCGACGTGACGCCGGCGCCGCGATCAAACCGCCTGTTTCGGATTCGAACGGCGGCGCCATATACGGCGGAGAGCGGAGCGCCAATCCAGCGCGGCAGAGGGCCCGCGTCACTCCGCATCGGCGCGCTCCGGTCGTCGCCCGTCCTGAAGCGATCTGAGCAAACTCGCTTCCAGAATCTGTTTGGTCTGGCGAAGCTCTCGCGCCTTGCGACGCGCGGCAATCATCGTGTTCACAATGTCGCTCATCGCCAGCGCGATGGACATCGACACGAGACCGATGACGCAGATCCAGACGATCATGAACATGCGCGGCTTGATGTTCGGATCGATATACGAAAATCCCGCCGCGCACAGCGGGATCGCAATCAGCATGATCCAGCCGTTGGCCATGCGAATGCGGCGACGAATCTGGTTCCGGGTGTGCCGCTCCACCATTAACAAATGCACCGCCACCGCCAACATGGACACCGCCGCGACAGGCAGTGTGATCAGGCCGGGAATGAACTGGGCAAGCGTCATGCGTGAATGCGGTGTGGGTCGTGTGAATCGAGTTGAGCCATCGAGCTGAGGATCGGGAGCAGCGTTCGCATCGGCAGGCCCATGACTGTCGTTGGATCGCCTTCATAGGTGATCGGCCAGCCGGCGTCGATGCGTTCGCCCAAATTGTACGCGCCCGCCTTTCCGTGCCAGTCGCCGGACTCGATATACGCCTTGCGCTCCGTCTCCAGCACCTCGCCGACCCTGACCTGCGCCTGATCAACGAAAAGCCGACGCAGATTCGGTCGGCTCGTCCGGCAGTCGATGATCGCCACGCCAGACAGCACGATGTGATTGCCGCCGGAGAGCAATTGGATGATTCGATCGGCATCCGCCGCGTCAGCGGGCTTTCCGATGATTCGCCCCGCCTTGACGACGAAGGTGTCGGCGCCGAGCACAACGCAGTCGCGAGCGGCGTTGAGTCGAGCTCCCGCCGCTGCTTTAAAGTACGCCAACGCGAGCGCCGCGTGCAGCACAGGCGCGTGCGCCATATTGAGATCGGAGTCATCCACTTCAAGCGTCGCCTGCTGCGCACGAATGCCCGCGTCATTCAGGAGCTGCAATCGACGCGGCGACTGGCTTGCCAGGAGAATCGGAATGTCGATGGCGTGAGGGGGCATGATGAGAAGGGACGTAATACTCGCTTCGTGAATCGGGCCTTTGCTGCCCACCATCCTTGCGGTATAGGGTCTGTCAGACGCATGATTCTGATGCGGTCGCGTTGTTATTCAAAGTTTTGCACTTGCGCTCGAGCTGTTCACGGGCCTTCGACATCGCAAGTTCGACCGTAATTCGCTCCATCAGTGCGGCCCCGTGGGATGCGTCCTTGCAGGCCCGGTGGGTGAGTTCATCAGCGTTGGAAACGACCTGAACGACCGCGTCCATGCGCTGGTACGGCCCCGCAAGCCGCGCATCCGTCGGGCCGAGCAACGCCACCAGTGGTCGATGAAACCCAACCGCCATATGCACAGCGGCTGAGTCGTTCGCGACCACCAGGGATGCGTGTTCGATCATCCGCATGAGTTCGCCAATGGTTGTGCGTCCGACGAGATCCAGGACGCGCCCGTCGCTGGCCGCCAGGTTCGCCAGCGGTTCGATCTGGGCGCGCTCATTGGAGCCGCCGACGACCACAATCCGCTCGACGAGCCCTTCTTCAAGGAATTGAGCCGCAAGCTGCGCGAAGCGGTCCGCCGGCCAGCATTTGCCCGGCCAGGCGCTGGTTGGCGCCAGCACCGCGAATGGCTGCGCGGATTCGATCGCGCTGGGAAGCTCGGCATCAGGTGGTGCGTGAAGGCGCATATCCGGAACGGCCGGCGCTCCCGCGGCGGTGGTGATCGCCAGCATGCGATCGACCACGTGCAGGTCATGATCTATGCGAACTCGATCGGTGTACGCGAGCCACGCAAGTTCGGGAGCGGATCGGTCGCCGAATCTTCTTGGCGCTCCGCTCGCGAATGCGAAGACGCCGCTTCGGAACAATCCCTGGCAATCGATCACCAGGTCGTATTGCGGCGCCGCGACTGCTCGAAGGAATTCGACAAGCGATCGGCCGCCGGTTGGCGTCCACCAGCGTTGCATCGCTGTACGCGGGAAGGACAGCACGCCGGTGAGGTCAGGATGCGCCCTGACCGCATCAACGAACGCGTCTCGAACCAGCCAATCTATGCGCGCGGTTGGGTATCGTCGGCGCAGTGAAACCAACGCCGGGACGGTGCGGCAGACATCGCCGAGCGCGCTCGGCCGGATCAAAAGGATGCGGGAGGGTTCAACGGGCGGCACAACGCCACTGTACGCTCAATGGGATTCACGGGCGAGAATTGTTGATCGGTAGAACTCGCGGTCCGCGAACCCGTATCAATGCCCGTGAACGGCCGATTCTCGATCCATGTGGGAGACCGAATGCGCGCTATGTTGATTGTTCTCGGGTGCCTCGCGCTGACCATGAGCATGACCGGACGCGCGGCTGGCGATGTCTTCGAATCGACCATCCCGCCCGATACGCTCGCCTGGTGGCGTCTGGACCCCTCCGGGTTCGCGGCCAACCGAGCGGACCCGGCGCATCGGGCGCAGCGTGACCTGGTCGTCTCCGGGTTGCGGGCGGCGGTCGCGAGCGGCGTGATTCAGGATGAAGGCGCCGCACGCGCCCTTCAAGGGTTGCTCGCGGCGAGTGAAGTCGGAGGCCGCCCGCATACGTTGTGTCTCTTGAAGCTGGACGCGGAACGAGGGCCGGATGGCTCCGGCATGGCGCCGCGCGTCTTTCAGATGGTCCTTGAGCTTGAAACGCCGAACCACCATGCGTCGCTGTTGCGCACGGTTCGAGCGATTCTCATTGGCAATCCCGATGAGCCGCGGGGCGCCCAGCGTCAGATCACGCTCCCGGGTGGTGTTGAGGGTGTGGCGTATCGCGAATCAGACTGGGCGCCGTGGCGCGAAATCTCGTGGGCGTCAACGGAGGACAGTTTCATCATCGGGCTTGGTCGAGGCGCCTTGAACACGTGGTTTGAAGAGCAAGCGGGCGTGTCGCCTGACAAGGGTCGCTGGAGCGAGCACGAAGCATGGGCGCAATCGTCCAGAGTCGCTGGTGCGTTCTTTTTTCAGGCGTTCATGAATCTCGATGGAATCCGACACGCATTTCCAGAGGCGTTCCACGAAGGTCGCACACAGCGCGTGCTGGAGGCGGTTGACCTGAGCAACGCGCGCGAGTTTATGCTTCATGGAGGTTGGGTCAGCGCGGAAGACTCCGGCGCCGGGCTGCCCATGATCGCGGCGGACATCACGTGGTCCGCGCGTTCCGAGCGGCCGGAGGTGATTCGCGGCCGCGCGATCAGCGAATCCACATGGCCTTTTCAATTGACCATGCCCAAACCAAATGGGTCGTACGTGGTTGTGATACGCGCGCCGTGGGATCAGTGGGTGTACACGGCGCTGGAGTTGGTGCCCGCCGCCTCGCGCACGACAAGCACCGCGCGGCGAGCCGTCCTGATTCGTCGATGGCTGCGCACGTCGGACATCGAATTGCGGCAGTTCCTGTCGATGCTTCAGCCGTGGCTCGTGCTCTCGGATGCGCCCACGCCGGTGACGCCCATGCCGGGCGCGACCACACTCTTTGCGCCGCTCAAACGCGGCGTGACGGCGCGCGAGGCTTCTGATGCTCTGCTGGCCGTCCTCGAGGCGCAGGAAGATCGCATTTCAATTGACGACGGCGTGTGGTGGTTCCAGGTGGACCCAGCAGGCGTCCTGCGCATCCCAGCATGGGGATTCGTTGGTCCGAAGGAATCGCCAATCATGGTTGGCGGGTGGGGGCCGCCGGTGGTGACTGAGAATCGGAAGACGTTGGGTGATCCGCTGAAGTGAACCCACGCCTCTCTGGGCAAGCCGTCATTGAGGTGGGCATATTCGGACATACGCACCAAATGACGTGGGGGTGGCATGCCCACGTCTGCGTGGGCATGATGGCGCCCATGGAGCACGACTCTCCTTCACATGAACCAGGCGCCCATTCGAAGCCAAGGAAACGTCTTCGACATTACGACACCCGCGGACATGCTCGATTTCTGACATTCAGTTGCTATCAAGACCGACCGCTGCTTGCGCCGTATGAGCACCGCGACTGGATGATTCATGCAATCGACCGAGCCAGGCAACAACATCTGTTTGAGTTGTGGGCGTTTGTCATCATGCCGACGCATGTTCATTTGCTCATTCGGCCCAATCATGAACGCCCAGCTGTTTCGGGGATTCTGTCCTCGATCAAGCAGTCAGTTGCGAAACGGGCCGTGCGGAAAGCGAAGGAAGATCATCCACTTCGATTGATGATGGCAGCAAGCGACGGCAATGCGAAACTTCGATTCTGGCAGCGGGGCGGTGGGTATGATCGAAACGTGTGGTCAACAAAGCACATTTGGCACGCGATTGACTACATCCATTCAAATCCAGTCAAGGCACGGTATTGCGCGTCGCCAATGGCTTGGCGATGGTCGAGTGCGGCAGCGACCAACAATCCTGGGGCCGGTCCATTGAACCTTGATTTGACGACGATTCCACCTATGCAAGGCTAAACCATGCCCACGAAGACGTGGGCATGCCACCCGGTGGAGAAATCTGCGCAG
>MRWG01001935.1_pt1 | contig 19877 bp, 22 predicted proteins | sample 1013341 | NCBI WGS metagenome assembly MRWG01 (sample SAMN06117577, study PRJNA244670) | biofilm metagenome | biome: Water; feature: Cathode Biofilm; material: Biofilm; isolation source: microbial consortium enriched at the cathode of a solar microbial fuel cell | place: USA: District of Columbia ... | reverse complement strand
CTCGGCAAGGACCGTTTCCTGTTCACCCTTTCCCTCAAGAGCCGCGTCTTCGGTGAACTGGTTCACCAGGATGCACTCTTTCATGATATGGAGACTTGATCATGGATAATCCCGTTCTCTGGACGTTGATCTCCATCCAGATATTCATGGGCGCATTCGATACGCTCGTGCACCATGAAGGCAGCGAGCGCCTGGCTTGGCGTCCGTCGCAGAAAACCGAACTGCGGCTGCACGGTGTGCGAAACTTCTTCTACGCGGTGATCTTTCTCTGCTTCGGCTGGCTGGAACCGCATGGGGTCTTCACCATGCTGTTGACGGCAATCCTTGTCGCCGAGGTGCTGATCACGCTTTGGGATTTTGTCGAGGAAGACATGACCCGAAAGCTGCCATGGACCGAAAGGATCAACCACACGCTGCTGGCCTTGAACTATGGTGCGATCCTGGTCCTGGCCGCGCCGGTTCTGTGGCAATGGTCGTTCCTCCCCAGCGCGCTGGTGCCCGTCAGCTACGGCTGGTGGAGTGTGCTTTCCACGGTTTCGGCGCTTGGTGTCGGGCTCTTCAGCGCGCGGGACCTGCTTGCTGCAGCGCGCAGCGACAGGCTTGGTGGTCCAGATCCGGCGGGACTGGTTGCAGCCCTGCCACCGCGCCGGCATATCCTCGTAACGGGCGGCACCGGGTTCATAGGTCAGCGGCTGGTGGAAGCGCTGGTGAGAGGCGGCCATTTCGTCACGGTTCTCACGCGAGACCTCCGCAAGGCGGATGACCTGGAACACCCTGTCCGTGTGATCACCAGTCTTGACCGGATCCACAATGCCGAGCGCTTCGATGCCATCGTCAACCTGGCAGGAGACCCGATCGCGAGTGGCTTGTGGACGAGCCGCAAACGCGACCGGATCATCGGCTCCCGTGTTCAGATGACCGAAGCATTGCAGGCACTGGTCGGTCGTCTTGACAACAAACCGGCTTGCCTGATCAACGGCTCCGCCATCGGCTGGTACGGTCTGCGCGGTGATGAAACACTGACCGAAGACGCAAACTTCGAACCTGCCTTCGTCCACGAAGTCTGCGAGCGCTGGGAACAGGCGGCACAAAAGCTGGAGCGGGACGGAGTGCGTGTCGTGCTCTTGCGGATCGGTCTGGTCCTCGGTGTCGAGGGTGGCATTCTGGCAAAGCTGCTGACGCCGTTTGAATTCGGTGGTGGCGGGGCGATGGGGTCTGGCCGCCAGTGGATGTCATGGATCGAGCGGGACGACTTGGTCCGTATCATTGCCCGCACGGTGGCCGATGAAAATTTGTCCGGACCCGTCAATGCTACGGCACCCGTGCCGGTTCGAAATGCGGAATTCACGAGCGCTCTGGCCAAGGCACTTCACCGCCCCGCATTCCTGCGCCTGCCTGCCTGGTTGTTGTCGACGGCGCTCGGCGACATGGGCCGGGAGACGATGCTGGCTGGCCAGCGTGTGGTGCCGGCGAAACTGGTTGCCGCAGGTTTCAGGTTTCGCCACCCGGAACTTGCCCCGATGCTGCAGATGATCACGGGCGCAAGGGCAGGCGCAGCGCGGGGTGAAGAACAAGAGGCCCGGTCATTGGCATAAGCGGATGTGACGAGACAAAAAGATCACGATCTGCGATCAAAAAGGGGGTGCCGGCAGACACCGGCTGCCCCAGCTCACGATCTCCTCTCGATCGTCATCCCGGACGAAGCGCAGCGAAGATCCGGGATCGGAGAGCCGAGAACTTTCCGTTGGCGGACAAAGAAGCTTTATCCGGGGCTCTCCGATCCCGGCTCGCGCTTCGCTTGGCCGGGATGACGATCGAGAGGGTGAGGAAGAAGGTAACGGGCAAAATTCCGGGCGAAGTGCGACTGAGAAGGAGACGATTTGCGGGCACATTCATTTGCCCCTCACTCAAATACAATTCACGTCAGAAGCGGACGCAATTCCGACTGGACCTTCAGGAGGGCAGGCAGAAACTCCGTTGTTGCCGGTTCGACTTCCTGATCGATCGTCGCGAACCCCTGGCTGCGGATACTGGCAAGTTCGGCCAGAATGGCGTCCACCCGGGTGAGGGTCTTTGGCGTCAGTGCTGTCAGGGTCATGGCTTCCAGCCTTGCCCGCGCCTCGCTCTCCGGCAGGGCGGCCAGCATGATGCGGCCCATGGAGGAGCAATGAGCCGGCAACCGTGAGCCCGGCATCAGCGCGATCGACATGACTTTCGTTCGGGCGGCCCGTGCCACATAGACGATCTCGTCACCGTCGAGGATCGACACCGACGAGCTTTCTCCGATCTGTTCCGACAGGCGGTCGAGCAGGGGTTGCACCACACGTGGCAAGGGCATCGTGGCAAGGCAGGCAGTCCCCAGCCGCAGCACCTGCGGCGTCAGGGTGAAATACTTGCCGTCCCAAATTGCATACCCGAGATGGGCCAATGTCAGAAGGCACCGGCGGGAGGTTGCCCGGTCGAGACCGGACGCGTTCGAGACTTCGGAGATCGACTGGCGAGGACGGTCTGCGGTGAAGGTTTCGATAACCTGCAAACCCTTGGCCAGGCCCCCCATGATGTCCCGTTCCGCAATCATTCGCCGGTCTCTTGCTGATATTGATTTGTGCGATATGTAAACAAATGAAACATATCGCACAAATCAATTGGACGAAAGACACCCGCCGTCGCTATCTCCATGGACACGACAAGGGGCGAATTCTGGTCGGCCTTGAGGTGTTGGAACCTTCCGCACTCAAGGCGCAGGCAGGAAGCTCCGGGCGTTGCCCGAAAAGGAGACAAAGATGGACAAGACGGTTTCCGACCTTGCTACCGCCGTGGCGGGGATCGAGGACGGCATGACGGTGATGATCGGCGGCTTCGGCGGTTCCGGATCTCCCATCGAGCTGATCCATGCGCTGATCGACCGCTATCGCGAAACGGGGCATCCGAAGGACCTCGTCATCATCAACAACAATGCCGGCAACGGCCATGTCGGCCTGGCTGCGCTCATCGAGGCGGGCATGGTCCGCAAGTTGATCTGTTCTTTCCCGCGCTCTGCCGATCCGGTGGTCTTTACCGAGATGTATCTTGCAGGCGGCATCGAGCTGGAGCTGGTGCCCCAGGGCACGCTCGCGGAGCGGATCCGCGCGGGCGGTGCGGGTATTCCCGCTTTCTACACACCGTCGTCCTACGGTACGGATCTGGCAAAGGACAAGCCCGTCGGCGAATTCGACGGCCGCATGTATGTGCAGGAACGCTGGCTGAAGGCGGATGTTGCGCTGGTGAAAGCCGAAACAGCGGATACCTTTGGAAACCTGACCTATCGCATGGCAGCCCGTAACTTCAATCCGCTGATGTGCATGGCTGCCGCGGAGGCCATCGTGCAGGCAAGCCGGATCGTCGAAGCGGGCGGGATCGATCCCGAGGTCGTCGTCACGCCGGGTATCTTCGTTCAAAAGGTCGTTGAGGTGGCCAATCCGCTGCAGGAAGAAGACCTCAACCGCGCCAATGCCGCCTATCCGCTGGAGGCCTGAGATGGAAAAGCTTTCAAACAACCAGATCGCCTGGCGTGCGGCACAGGATATTGCCGACGGCGCCTATGTGAACCTCGGCATCGGCTTCCCGGAAAAGGTCGCCCAGTTTCAGCCAGAGGGACGCGAGGCGATCTTTCACACCGAGAACGGACTTCTGGGTTTCGGCCAGGCCCCGGAGCCTGGTTCGGAGGACTGGGACCTGATCAACGCCGGCAAGAAAGCCGTCACGTTGAAGCCAGGCGCGGCCTTTTTCCACCATGCCGACAGCTTCGCGATGGTTCGCGGCGGTCATCTGGATGTGGCCATTCTGGGCGCTTATGAAATTGCCGAAAACGGCGACCTCGCCAACTGGTCGACCGGCCCCAAGGGTGTGCCTGCCGTCGGCGGGGCGATGGATCTCGTGCATGGTGCCAAGCGGGTTGCCGTTATCACCGACCACGTCACCAAGAACGGCCAGCCGAAACTGGTCAAGCGCTGTTCGCTGCCGCTCACCGGTGTTGGCTGCGTCACTCGTGTCTATACCAGCCTTGCGGTGATCGATATCGAGAACGGCCGCTTCGTGCTGCGTGAAAAACTGCCCGGACTGTCGCTTGAAGATCTTCAGGCGGTGACCGGTGCTGAGCTTCTTGTTCCCGGCGCTGTCGCCGATCTTGTTGTTCCCGAGGTGTGAAATGGCTGAAGCCTTTATCTGCGACTATATCCGTACGCCCATCGGCCGCTTCGGCGGGGCGCTGTCCTCCGTCCGCGCCGATGACCTTGGCGCCATTCCGCTGAAAGCGCTGATGGAGCGTAATCAGGACATGGACTGGGCGGCGGTTGAGGAAGTCTTTTTCGGCTGCGCCAACCAGGCTGGTGAAGACAACCGCAACGTGGCGCGCATGAGCCTGCTGCTTGCCGGGCTGCCGGAAACCGTGCCCGGCACCACGTTGAACCGCCTGTGCGGTTCGGGCATGGATGCGGTCATCAGCGCGGCTCGGGCCATCAAGGCGGGTGAAATGGAGCTGGCGATTGCCGGCGGCGTGGAATCCATGTCCCGCGCTCCCTTCGTCATGCCCAAGGCGGAAACAGCGTTTTCACGCCAGAACGAGATTTTCGACACCACCATCGGCTGGCGTTTCGTCAACCCGCTGATGAAGAAGCAATACGGCATCGATTCCATGCCCGAAACCGGCGAGAATGTTGCCGAAGACTATGCCGTCTCCCGCGAGGATCAGGACGCCTTTGCCCTGCGCTCGCAAGAAAAGGCGGCGGCAGCACAGGAAAACGGACGTCTGGCACGGGAAATCACGCCGGTGACCATTCCCCAGCGCAAGGGCGATCCGATTGTCGTCGACAGGGACGAACATCCGCGCGCAACCTCGCTGGAAGCTCTGGCCAAACTGCGGGCACCCTTCCGCGAAGGCGGCAGCGTCACCGCGGGCAACGCGTCCGGCGTCAATGACGGTGCGGCAGCCCTGATCGTTGCGTCCGAGGCAGCGGTCCGCAAGTACGGTCTGACGCCGATCGCCCGCATTTCCGGCGGTGCGACGGCAGGTGTCGAACCGCGCATCATGGGCATCGGCCCGGCACCGGCAACTAAAAAGCTGTGCGAACGGCTTGGCATCAAGCCGACTGATTTCGATGTCGTCGAACTCAACGAAGCCTTCGCAAGTCAGGGCATTGCCGTTCTGCGCCAGCTCGGAATCGCCGAGGATGCACCCCACGTCAATCCGAACGGCGGTGCCATCGCACTCGGGCACCCGCTCGGCATGTCGGGCGCACGCATTGCCGGCACGGCTGCTCTGGAGCTGCAGCAGCGCGGCGAAAAGCGCGCCCTTGCAACAATGTGCATCGGTGTCGGCCAGGGTATCGCGATCGCGCTCGAAGGCGTCTGATCGTCGGTCTGCAATTGTCAGGTGGAACGGCCGGGCATCATGCCTGGCCGTTTCGCTATCTGCTCCTCAAGGATTGAGGACGATCACCTTGGTCTGACCGCCATTGCAGGTGTAGCAGCAGTTGGAACAGCGATTGCGGTTCTTGTAGCCCACGCCCCAGTAGAGATTGTTGCGATTGCGCACCCAGGCGCCATAGCAGACCTTTTCGCCGCGCTGGCAGGATATGTTGATCGTCTTCGTCGAAAAGTCGTCGAGCACGTAGATCTTCTTGTTGCCCGGCCAGACGTGTCCGCGGCGGGTATCGGAATAAAGTTCCACATCGACAATGTTCGGATGTTTGCTTTCGAACCGCCAGTGCAGTGTTTCCGCTGATGCCGGCAAGGTAGCGGTGGCAAAATAAACAAATGAGAACGCCAACAAGACGGCGCTCAAAAGCCCCTTACGCATAATACTTCCCCCAAAGTATCCCCATGAAAAGCTGCGCCGGACCATTGTGCTGAATGGATATCTGGCAGCTCGCGCAAATAATGGGGCCTTTTTGAAGAGGATGGCAAGCAGGCGTTGCCAATTGCAGTGTTCAGACAGTGGTTTGCAGCCAGTCCCGAAAGGCGGCCACGGGGCGGGTCAAGGTGCGGGCGGGCGAGCGCACAAACCAGTATCCGGTCTCCAGTTCAACCAGTTTCCAGTCCGGCATGATCAGGTGCCCCGCCTCCAGTTCCTGGGAGACGAAGCGTCTGTCGATCACGATCGCGCCCATGCCTGCTATGGCAGCCTGGATGGCAAGATCCCGGCTCTGCAGCACGGTTCCCGATTTCGTGTCCGAATGGCTGAGCCCGGCCTCCTCCAGCCAGCGCACCCAGTCGCCACGCCGCGAGGCGCTGTGCAGAAGTCTGAGGCCGCTCAGAACGGATGTGTCGGTGGCATCCTTGCCACGCAGCAGGCCGGGTGCCAGGGCCACCGCCAGGTGTTCCTTCCACAAGAGGTGGCTCTCGACACTCGGCCAGTTGCCGGTCCCCAGCCGTATGGCGCAATCGTAGTTTTCGCGATCAAGATCAACCATGCGAGTGGACGCGGACAACAGCAGTTCCACATCCGGTTGGCTCGCCTGGAAATCCGGCAAGCGGGGGATCAACCAGCGGGTGGCAAAGGTCGAGACGGTGCTGATCCTCAGCTCCGTCCGGCCGCGCCGGCGGAAGCTGTCGACAGCCTCTTCGATGCGGTCGAAGGCATCGCCCATGCTCAGGGCCAGGCGCTGTCCTTCTTCTGTCAGGGTGAGCCCGCGCCCATCCCGGTTGACCAGCGTCGCACCAAGCTCGTTTTCCAGCTTGCGCATCAGGTGGGACAGCGCCGAAGGCGAAACCCCGAGCTTTTCGGCCGCAAGCGACGCACGCCCGTGGCGGGCCAGCAGGGAAAAGGCATGTAGCGCACGCAGGGACGCCATGGTCGATCTCCGGAAAGTTGAATATTATTCAATAATGAACCCCGGAGACCCTGTCGAGATGGGTCAGGCTTTTTCGGCGGAACTTTCCCTTTTCGGCCTGTTCACAAGCGTGACCAGTACAAAGGAAATGATCATCAGAAGCACCCATGCATTCAACTTTGCGATTGAAACCAGTGTCCATGCATCGGCCTGGTCGGGGTACTGCCAGGCGCGGGCGAAAGTGCCGATATTTTCCGCAATCCAGATGAACAGGGCGACCGGAAAAAAGCCCAGCACCAGCGGCATCTTGTGCCTGTAGCGGAACACCGAATAATGGACCCAGGTTCGTCCAAAGAGCAAAAACAAGAAGACGAAAAGGCCAACCCGCAGGTCGATGATGAAATGGTGGCTGAAGAAATTCACGTAGATCGCGAGCGCGAACAGCCATGTGGTCCACAAGGGCGGATAGCCGCTATAGGCGAAGTGGAAGATCCGGGAAACGCGGGCGAGATAGCTGCCGACGGAGGCATACATGAACCCGGTGAACAGGGGCACGTCACCGATGCGGAACAGGCTTTCCTCCGGATAGATCCAGGACCCGGCGGAGGTCTTGAAAATCTCCATGACCGTGCCGACCACATGAAAGATCAGGATGATCCTGGCTTCGTCCAGCGTTTCCAGACGCGTGGCCAGCATTGCGATCTGAAGACCGAGGGCCGCGAGAAACAGGAAGTCGTAGCGACTGAGTGCGGCGTCTTCCGGATAGACGAACCGCGTCAGAAGGATGATTGCGAGCAACAGGCCGCCGAAGATGCAGGCATAGGCCTGCTTCAGGCCGAAGGCGAGAAACTCCGTCGCCGCCAGACCGAACAGGCCCTTGCCGAAGATCGGACGCAGCCTGTGCAGGAGGTGATTTATGAGCCTTTCCGTTCCGGAGCCTGGACGGGAGGGGGTATGTAGAGGTTGGACGATCCCGGTGGGTAACATGTAACGCCTCAGCTGAAGATACCGGCCGGTCCGCAAGCGGCCGGCAGGTCTTCTATGCATCTGGCGATGTGCAGGAACTGTGCAGGGCCTTCACAGTTTTCTGCAATATTGCGGGCTGACCTGCGGTCGGGCGCTAGCTGATGGCGCCAAGCACGGCCTTCAGGAAACCGGTCAGTTCGTCGGTGACGAAATCCACATGCGGATAGGGTTCGCCTTCCATGTCCCAGGTTTCCTGGAACACGTCCCGCGTGCCGGTCGGCAGGATCAACGTCGTGCACATGCCAAGCGCATGCGGCACGCTCAGGTTCTTGGCCAGGTCTTCAAACATGGCAGCACGTGCCGGCGCGACGCCGGTATGTGCCAGGAAACGTTCGTAGGTGACCTTGTTGGGTTTGGGCACAAGATCCGCCGAGACGATGTCGAAGATATCCTCGAAATGATCCGCGATGCCGAGCGCAGCCGCCGTGCGTTCCGCATGTGGGCGGTCGCCGTTGGTGAAGATGAACTTCCGGCCCGGCAAGGCCTCGATCGCGGCTGCAAGGTCCGGATCGGGTTTCAGGGTCGAATAGTCGATATCATGGACGAAACGCAGGTAATCGTCCGGGTCGATGGCGTGGTTGGTCATCAGCCCGCGCAGGGTCGTGCCGAACTCGTGATAGAGTTCCTTCTGATGCGCCATTGCCTCATCGGGCGGCAGGTTCAGGATCTTCTGCACATAGCGCGAGATTTGCTCGTTGATCTGCGGGAACAGGTCGCTCTCGTGCGGGTAGAGCGTATTGTCCAGATCGAAGACCCAGGCTTCGACGCCTTTGAAGATCCTCAGGTCGCGGCGATGAGCCTGCGGGCCCTCGTGGGGCAGGGGGCGTTTTCCTGTCACGGGCGGATCAACGTCCCTGCGCCGCCGTCGGTGAACAGTTCCAGCAGCACCGCGTGCGGCACCTTGCCGTTCAGGATGACAACGCCTTCAACGCCGCGGTCCAAAGCTTCGATACAGGTTTCGACCTTGGGGATCATGCCGCCGGAAATGGTGCCGTCGGCAATGAGCTCATGCGCCTTGGCAACGCTCAGCTGCTTGATCAGGTTGCCGTCCTTGTCGAGAACGCCAGGCACGTCCGTCAGGAACAGCAGCCGTTTGGCGTTGAGCGAGCCTGCAATGGCGCCGGCAGCGGTGTCGGCGTTGATGTTGTAGGTCTCGCCGTCTTCGCCCGGGGCGACCGGGGCGACAACCGGAATGATGTCTTCCTTGAGCACCAGCTTCAAAACGGTCGGGTCGACCTTGTCCGGTTCGCCGACGAAGCCGAGATCGAGAACGCTTTCGATGTTGCTGTCCGGATCAACAACGGTCCGGGTCAGCTTGCGGGCGGTCACCAGGTTGCCGTCCTTGCCGCACAGGCCGACCGCGCGGCCGCCTTCGGCATTGATCAGCTGGACGATTTCCTTGTTGATCGAACCGGCAAGAACCATCTCGACCACTTCGACGGTGGCCCTGTCTGTGACGCGCAGACCGCCCTTGAACTCGCTGACGATGTTCAGCCGCTGCAGCATCTTGCCGATCTGAGGCCCGCCGCCATGAACCACCACCGGATTGACCCCGGACTGGCGCAGCAGCGTGATGTCGCGCGCAAAGGCCTGGCCGAGTTCCGGATCGCCCATGGCATGGCCACCGTATTTCACGACAACGGTCTTGTTGTCGTAGCGCTGCATGTAAGGCAGGGCATGGGCAATGATGTTGGCGCGTGTGGCGGTGTCAGGCGTGGTCATGGAACGGAAATACTCACCGTGGCTGGGAAAACGTCTCGCGAAAGTCCCCTGCTATAGCCGGTTTGAAGTGGCTTCACAATCGGCGCAGGAGTGACGGGTCACTGGGTGGCCAGAAGAAACAGCTCCGCCCGCAGTTCGTCGACACCGCGGTTCTTTTCCGAGGACGTGGCCAGAATCTCCGGATGGGCGGCGACCCGTTTGCGCAGGATGGCCTTGGTGTCCTCGATGAGGCGAACGAGTTGCGGCGGTTTGATCTTGTCGGCTTTGGTCAGCACGACCTGATAGACGACGGCTGCCTTGTCGAGCAGTTCCATCGCTTCGAGATCGTTCTTCTTGATGCCGTGACGGCTGTCGATCAGAAGGATCACGCGGCGCAGGTTCGGCCGACCGCGCAGATAGGAAAACACCAGCTGGGTCCAGGCTTCCACCAGTTCCTTGGGCGCCTGCGCATAGCCATATCCCGGCATGTCGACAATCGTCAGCGGCGTCTCGGGAGCAATGAAGAAGTTCAGCATCTGTGTCCGGCCCGGGGTTGCCGAAGTCCGGGCAAGGTCCTTGCGTCCGGTCAGCGCGTTGATCAGGCTGGACTTGCCGACGTTCGACCGTCCCGCAAAGGCGATCTCCGCTCCGGCCGCTTCCGGCAGGTTGGCCATGTCGGTGACGCTGGTGAGAAAATCCCACGGACGGCAGAACATCAGCCGGCCGGCTTCGAGGTCTTCATCGGAATATTTTTGTTCTTCGCTCATAAGCGCCTTCTACCCTGCCTGAAAGCAACCGTCACTAGTTTTGGCGTGCGGGTTCAAGCCTGCAACCCCGCAAGGCGCACCCATTTGAAAGGGACGCCTTGCAGGTCTTTTGGTCCGCACGGCCGGACTGTTCGGATCAGGCGCTGTTTCGTTTGGCATCACACTCACCGCCCAACCCTGTCGTGGCCGCCTCCAGGGCCTCGATATCCGCGCCGCGGATCGCATCGAGGTTCCGGGAGATCGTCTCGGCCGGCCAATCCCACCAGGCGATTTCAAGCAGCCGTTCGATAGTGGCTTCATCAAACCGGAGTTTTACCACCCGGGCAGGATTGCCGACCACCACCGCATAGGGCGGGACGTCGGACGCGACCACCGCGTGCGCGCCGATGATTGCCCCGGAGCAGATGGTGACGCCAGGCATCACCGTTGCATTGGTTCCGAACCAGACATCATGTCCGATAATGGTATCTCCCTTCAGGTGGTCGAAAATGGTCGCAGGATCGAAGCCCTGTTCCCAACCGTTTTGGAAGATGTTGAAAGGGTAGGTCGAAAAACCCGTCATGGCATGGTTGGCACCACTCATGATGAACGTCGTTCCCTGCGCCAGCGCGCAGAACTTCCCGATCTTCAGCCGGTCGCCGACAAAGTCGAAGTGATAGCGCACATTGCGGCTTTCAAATTCGGCCGCGTGGTTTTCATCGTTGTAATAGGTGAAGTCGCCCACTTCGATGGTAGGGCGGGTGATCACGTTTTTCAGGTAAACCGTGTGCGGTTCGCCGTTGAAGGGATGGAGCGTATCGGGGGACGGGCCGTGCATGGGGCCTCCTTAAAAGCAAGAAAACAAGGGAAACTGGAAAACGCGTGTCGGACGCGGTTGACCTGCCGGTGAGCGGCTTCGCCTTGCGGATCAGGTCTTGCTTTATCGGATCATTGGTCCAGGCACTCCAAACGGGATCGGTTGAAAGACGCGAGAGCCTCGCGTCAAGGGTCGGGATAAAAACACGAGGTTCCGGCGCCGGTCAAGGTGGAACCTTTTAGGGCTTGTCTATTTGTCCCTGCAGCCTTCCAGCCAGACGTCGCCATTGTCCAGCGGTGTGCAACTGCCGGCAACCAGGCGTTCGATCCGCGCAACTCGGTCTTCAAGTTTCGGATCGTCTTTTCCAAGATGGTATGTGGACGGAGCGATAAGGACCGCGACAAGGGAGAGAAATTCCCTCTCGGAAAGCTCTGCCGGAGCTTTCCCGTAAATGGCATTGCTTGCCTTGAAGAACCCGGTCATCCAACCGTCGGGCCCATGGCCCATTTCCAGGGTGTCGAGCCAGAGAGCCAGAATTTCCTGCTTGGTAAGCTCATGTTCCAGCCCGATTGCGTAACCGGTCTGCCGGATCTTGGCGATACCGGGCTGGAATGTTTCGAAACCGACGCGTTTGGCAAGCGATTGGGTAATTGTGGTGAGACCGCCTCCGGCACTGGATAGATCAACACCGGAATGGTCCACAAAGCCGGGATCCTCGACCTGCAGCAATTTCGCAAGTTGCCTTGGCCCAAGATCGACACCGCCTCGGCCGCCGGCAATCAGCCTGTCGGCGCGCGGACAGGCGAAAGGCATCGGCTCGGGCATCGAGATAACCGGCAAATCCGTAAACAAAGGCGGCGGCAGTCAGAAGCAGGACGAGGGCGGAAAGGATTTTGAGCACGCGCAAGGGACACCTCCGGAAATATATCTCGAACCGTGTCGGGCAAAGCGGGCACTGTCATGATGGAAACGAGGCCTAAAGACGGCACTTGCCTGCGTTTTTCACATCGAGGGCTGCGGGGGTGCGTGGTAGGCGACGACTCGAAAAAACCTGCGTGAGTGGGGTTCTTCGGGTCGGTCAAGAACCCCGTCGAAAGTGGACCGGACAGGTGGTGCCGGTTTCTGGAGTCGTGTTCAGGTGGGAATGCGAACCCGGGCTTCGACACGCCTTTCACCATAAGCCCTGTCCTGCGGCATTTGGACTGCCCTCGGGTCGTTGAACAGGAATTCGGAGATTCTCGACATCAACCTGATACGTGTGTGTCTGTTGCCTTCGTGAAATCCGATATCATTAAGCCCTCTCACATAGGCTTGGAATGTCGGGTCCGGGGCGTTGTCCTGCGGTGGCTTGAAATAGAGCTCACCTTGTCCGAACGCAGGCTGATAGCCGAAAAACGCCAGGCCAAGCAGTTCGCGCGCCAGCACACGCGGGTTCTGGAATGATGCTTTCCTGTTGGTTTGTCTGTCCGTGTACTGTCCGAAGGTCCAGAACATGCCGGCGTTCCGGTTCATGAACTCCTTCCAGTGGTTCTTTTGATAGTCCACGGTTCCCTTCACAAGGTGCTCTGCATTTCTCCGGTTGGTCACATGCGGCAGAATCTTCTGCAGTTTCGGGACCTCTTCGTCCAGCAAATCCTCGCCGCATTGGCGAAAAAGGCCGGCCTCAGCGGTTTCCAGCGTCAGACTGAAGGTCTTGTGGGCAGTGATCGCACCGATGATGAGTGCATCGTTGAGAAGAGGCGTCCACTTCTTTTCACTCAGGATGGCGCCTCCTGTGACGGGCACGGGAGGGATGATATTCTTGTTCGCGTCCGTGTGCGTGCCTTTGCCATCGTTGCGGGCTCTTTGTTCCGTCCGGACATGCTTCCTGGTTACGTCTTCCTGGATGCCGCTGGCAGCCGTCACACCGAAGTTTGCGATCAGGTTTTTGCACATCCGGATACCGGTGCCGCCAAGCAAGGTGTATGGCAATCGGTTATTTGCCGCAGCCCTGTAGAGATTGTAAGCAGCCTGGCAAAACTGGTCCATTTTGTCCCGATCCTGCCAGTTGGACCAGCTTTGAACCCACGCGTTGTCGTCCCAGTAACGCTGCCAGTGAGGTTCAACCGCTGCTTTGAAGGCGTCGTAGTCTGCGTACATGTTCACGTTCTCCACGATGTGGCCATGCTTGCGGCCGCACAAAAGGGATCAGGCGCACGCTTTGTGTGCCGGTTTCTGTTTCAGGTGTTGGCTGGCTTTGCTGTGGCACCGGATATTGAGCAGGCGCTTTCGGCTGCGGGCACCCGGCCGCACAAGCTGTTGCGTCTCTGGCAGACAATTTGATGGAAGAGGGGCCAAATGGCCAGTGACGCCCTTCTTGCGTTTGAAGAGCGCCCCCAGATTGTCCCAGAGCTCCACCTTGGCTCCCTGACGGCGCATGATCACATACTGCTGCGTCACGGACAGGGTGTTGTTCCATGCCCAGTAGATCACCAGACCGGCCGGGAAAGAGGCCAGCATGAAGGTAAAGATCACGGGCATCCAGGTGAAGATCATCTGCTGTGTCGGATCGGGCGGAGCCGGGTTCATCTTCATCTGGATGAACATGGTGATCCCCATGATCAGCGGCCAGACGCCCAGCATCAGCATCTGCGGCGGATCCCAGGGGATCAGGCCGAACAGGTTGAAGATGGTGGTCGGGTCCGGTGCCGAAAGATCCTGGATCCAGCCGAAGAACGGTGCGTGGCGCATTTCGATGGTGACGTACAGCACCTTGTAGAGTGCGAAGAACACCGGGATCTGCACCAGGATCGGCAGACAGCCGGCCAGTGGGTTGATCTTCTCTTTCTTGTAGAGCTCCATCAACGCCTGTTGCTGCTTCTGCCGGTCGTCGGAATATTTCTCCCGAATTTCCGTCATTTGCGGCTGCACGAGCTTCATCTTGCTCATGGAGACGTAGGACTTGTTGGCCAGCGGGAAGAAGATCAGCTTGACGATAACGGTGACGACCAGGATGGCGACACCGAAGTTGCCGAACAGGTGGAAGAACCAGTCGATCGCGAAGAACATCGGTTTGGTGAGGAAGTAGAACCAGCCCCAGTCGATGAGGAGTTCGAACCGTTCGATGCCGAGCGCTTCCTCGTAACCGTCGAGAACCTTGGTTTCCTTGGCGCCGGCAAACAGATACGAGCTGCTTTCGCCGGTCGAACCGCCTGCAATGGTCACACCGTTGCCGAGATAGTCGGCCTGGAAGACGTCGGTGGTGGCGGAGTGGCTGAAGCCCGGCTGGAATTCCTGACCCGGGGTCGGGATGAGCGTCGCGGCCCAGTACTTGTCGGTGATGCCGAGCCAGCCCTGGTCGACCTTGGCCGGCCGGATGGAGCTTTCTTCCATCAGATCGTCGTAATCGACTTCCTTGAGGCCTTCCGCGCCGAAGACGCCGAGCAGACCTTCATGGAGAATGTAGATACCCTTGGTTTCCGGCATGCCCTTTCGAGCGATCAGGCCGTAGGGATAGAGCGTTACCGCGTCGGCGCCAGTGTTTTCGACCGCCTGATTGACGGTGAACATGTAGTTGTCGTCGACAGAGAAGGTGCGCTTGAAAGTGAGGCCCGCACCATTGTCCCAGGACAGTGTCACGGGTGTCGACGGGGTCAGTGTCGTCTCGCCGTCGATGGACCAGATGGTATCCGGGCCGGGCAGGGCGATGTTCGAACCCGGATCGCCGACCCAGCCGTAATCAGCGTAGTAGGGCTTGGGGCTGCCGGACGGTGAGAACAGCACGATGGTCGGGCTGCTCTTGTCGACGGTCTCGTGATAGTCCTTCAGCCGTATATCGTCGAGGCGGCCGCCTTTCAGATTGAGCGACCCTTCAAGGCTGGGCGTATCGATGGTCACGCGCTGGGAAACGGCAAGCGCAGTATCCCGGTTGGCAAAGGCGGCCTGTTGCCCGGCCGCCGGTGCCGCGGTGTTGGCGCCCTGCGAACCGGTCGGTTGCGGTGCATCCGGGTTTGTTGTGCCGGTCGCGGCCTTTTGAGCGGCCTCCTGCTGGGCCTGAAGTTCGGCCTGCTGGCGTTCCAACTGAGGCGCGGCAACGAAATATTGCCAGCCGAGCAGAACAATCAGGGACAGAACGATCGCGAGAATCGTGTTGCGGTTTTCAGAAATCAACTGGATTTACCCCTGTTTCCTGCGCTGTTTCGATTGGGCTGCGAGCCCTGCCGGCGCGGTTTTCCCCGTCCGCGCGGCGTTTGCGGATCCAGCACCTGGCTCAGGCCAGACTTAAGGTCTGCAACGATTTTTTCAAAGGGAAGAGTGAGTGCGCTGTCGCGAGCGACAAGCACGAAATCCGCCTTTTGCGGGATATCTTCGGGCGCAAGTTCGGCCACGGCGGCTCGAAGCCTCCGCTTTATGCGGCTGCGCATAACCGAATTGCCGGTTTTCTTGGTAACCGTGTAGCCAACCCGCGACGCGTCGTCGCTGTCGCGGTTCAAGCCCTGAACGACAAAAGCGCGCCGGCCCAGCCGGCCGCCTTTGGCGACCGCCAGGAATTCGGAGCGCTTTTTCAAAGTGTCCATAGCGGCGGATTGGTGTTGGCAGTCGCCGCCAACCCGGCGCACTGCGGGCTGGTCGCCGATTAGGCGCTGAGGCTCTTGCGACCCTTCGCGCGGCGACGAGCAAGCACCTGACGGCCATTCTTGGTGGCCATACGTGCGCGGAAGCCGTGGCGACGCTTGCGGACAAGACGGCTCGGTTGATACGTACGCTTCATTGTTCTTCCCCGCGCGGCTAAGAGCGCGGCCCTTGTTCATTTTTTAAATTCTTTGGAGGAAGCACCCGAAGCGCCATGAAGAGCGCGGCTTTTCCAGCCTTGGGTCCGAATGCATGTCCCGGTCGAGCGCGCTTATAAGGGCCATGCCGCCTCAAGTCAACTTTGCACGCCTAAGATTCTGCGTTTTCCTTTCGATCACGCACAGGTGAACCTGAAACGGGCAAGCGTCACTTATCAGTGAAGCACAGTTCTTTTTACGAGGTTTAAGGTACATCTGCCTATCAGAACAAAAAAGCAGGGCGCCCCTGCGACAAGAAGCGAGCTGATGGAAGAGTGGATGCTGGGTGACGAGGCCAACAGGATGACGCCGCCGAAGGACACGGGGCAGACCGGCGGAAAGACGCAGGAACGCACGGCAGCCGAAAGGCTCAGAAAGTGGCTTCCACTGGCGGTTCTCGCAGGCCTGATGGTGCTCGGATTCGCGCTTGGCCTGCACAAGCAGCTGACCTTGTCGAACCTCATCATGCAGCGGCAGGACCTTGCCGGTTACGTCGAGCAGAACCTGGTGCTCGCCATTCTCGCCTATGTGGCCATCTATACCGTGGCGGTCGCCCTGTCGTTTCCCGGGGCATCCTTGCTGACCATCGCGGGCGGCTTTCTGTTTGGCTGGGTAATTGGCGGTTTCGCAACGGTTCTGGGCGCGACGATCGGCGCCTGCGCCGTCTTTCTTGTTGCAAGATCCTCCTTCGGTGAGGTGCTCACCAATCGGGCCGGCCCCTTCCTTGCCCGTCTGGCCGAAGGGTTTCGCAAGGATGCGTTTCACTACCTCCTGTTCCTGCGGCTGACACCGGTATTCCCTTTCTGGCTGGTCAACATCGCCCCGGCAATCTTCAAGATGCCGTTGCCCTCCTACACGGTTGCCACTTTTGTCGGCATCATTCCAGGCACCTTTGCCTTCACCTTCATCGGTTCCGGCCTCGACAGTGTCATCGCGGCACAGGAAGCCGCCAACCCCGGCTGCGCGGCGTCCGGAACCTGTCAGATCGACGTTGCTGCCCTGGTAACACCACAGCTGCTGGTGGCGTTTTTTGCGCTCGGAATCGCCAGCCTCATTCCGGTGATCTTGAAAAAAGTCCGCAATCGTTAAACTTTCCGCCAGTTTCCAGCGAACGATCATGTCCGCAAGGTCATCGCCGCCATCGAGCCGCATGATTCCCAGGAACGCTTCGAAGGCCTCGGCGTCACCGTCCTGCGCGAGACGGCAAGGTTCACCGGATCCGATGAGGTGTTGGCCGGTGCAGTCCGTATCAAGGCCCGGCGTTTTGTCATCGCAACGGGGTCCTCCGCTTTCGTTCCGCCTATTCCGGGCCTCGAGGACGTTCCCTATCTGACCAATGAAACCCTGTTCCAGCTACGCGATCGTCCGGAGCATCTGGCGATTATCGGCGGCGGACCAATCGGTCTTGAAATGGCGCAGGCCCACCGACGTCTTGGTTCGAAAGTCACCGTGTTAGAAGCCCAGAAGGCTCTTGGCAAGGACGATCCGGAACTGGCGGCTTTGGTGCTGGATACCCTGCGTGCCGAAGGCATCGACATTCTGGAACAGACGGCGGTCGAAAAGGTCGGGCGATCCGGTGCGGGGCTTGTGATCAGTGCGAAGGGAGCGGACGGAAAGCCGGTCACGGTGGAGGCCTCTCATCTGCTGGTGGCGACCGGCCGTGCGCCCAACGTCGACGGTCTCGGCCTGAAAGAAGCCGGCATCGATCATGACCGGAAAGGCATTGCGATCGACAAGGGTTTGCGAACGAGCAACCGGCGCGTCTATGCCATTGGCGACGTTGCCGGTGGTCTGCAGTTTACGCATGTCGCCGGCTATCAGGCAGGTCTTGCGATTCGCTCCATCCTGTTCCGGCTGCCGGTCTCCATGACCAGCGACATTGTGCCCTGGGTTACCTACACATCGCCGGAACTTGGTCATGTCGGCCTGAGCGAAGCCGAGGCCCGCTCGCGCTATGGCCACAAGGTCAAGGTGCTGACGGCGGACTATGCCGGCAATGACAGGGCGCAGGCAGAAGGCCTCACGAATGGCCGCCTGAAGCTGATTGCCGGCCCGCGCGGCAGGCTGCTTGGCGCGGATATCGTAGGTGCCCAGGCCGGGGAGGTCATCAATCTTCTGTCGCTCGCCCTGTCGAAGAAGATGACCATGAAGGACCTTGCCGGGTTCATTGCACCCTATCCGACACTGGGTGAACTCGTACGCCGTGCGGCAATTTCTTACTATTCGGAAGCGCCCAAAAATGCTTGGCTGCGCAAAGCGATCGGTTTCCTGCGTCTGTTCGGGTGACCGCTGGTGCCGTCTGTTTTAGAGAAGCTGTGGTACCATCGCTGATGCGGGGCCGGGGCCTTGGGATTTGGAAAGACGTGACATGAAACATGAGGGCGCGCCGCAAGGATCGGCTGTCCCGCAAGAACCCGCCGCCACGCCCGCTTCTTCCGGCGATGGCTTCGGGCATTATCGATTTGGCGGCCTGTCGGGCAAACTCCTGTTGATGACGGTGCTTTTCGTGATGCTCGCGGAAATCCTCATCTATGTGCCTTCGATCGCGAATTTTCGGAACACCTGGCTCACCGACCGGCTGACCACGGCAGGTGTCGCGGCCTCTGTGCTTGCGGAAACCAACACCATCGCCCCGCGTCTTCAGGAAGAACTGCTGCGCACGACCGGTGCTCTCGCGATTTCCCTCGACGAAGGCTCGCGGCGCAGCCTGATCGCCATGAGCAATGTGCCGGGCGAGATGGACTTCGTTGTCGACATGGCCGAAGTCACCCCCTGGTCGGCCATCCTGCACAGTTTCGAGATCCTCACCTATCGCGGCGACGGCGCCATGCGCATCATCGGTGTCGGCCAGATGGGCCATACCGAGCATGTCGATGTGGTCCTGCCCGTACGCCTTCTGCAACAGGACATGCTGGCCTTCTCCGGCCGCATTCTTGCACTGTCGCTGGTGATTTCGATCATCACCGCCAGCCTTGTCTACATCACCCTCAGGGCATTGTTCATCCGGCCGCTGCGCCGCCTGAGTTTCCAAGATCAATCACGACCTCCGCAACCTGCTGGCCTCTGCGCAGCTGTTTCTGGAGCGCCTGGAGCATGTGCCGGACCCGACGGTCAAGCGCCTTGCCCCCAAGATCCTGGCAACACTCGACAGGGCGGTCGGTTACACCCAGGCGGTGATGTCCTACGGCAAGGCCCAGGAACGGGCACCGCAGCGCCGCCTGTTGGCGCTGAGGCGTGTCGGTGACGACGTGGCGGATGTGCTGGGTCTCGTGGATCATGCCACAGTGCGTTTCGATAACAAGGTGCCGGTGGAAATCGAGATCGACGCCGATCCGGAACAGATCTTCCGTGTGATGCTCAATCTCGTCCGCAATGCCTTTCAGGCGCTGGAGGCGGAAAAGGACGAAACGCTGGTTCGCCGGATCACCATCGAGGCCGAGCGTGAGGGCACTTGCGTCCGCGTCCGGGTTTCCGACACGGGGCCGGGCATTCCGGAGAATATCCGCAAGGCACTGTTCAGGGCATTTCACAGTGGTTCGAAAAACGGCGGCGTCGGTCTCGGGCTGGCGATTGTCGCCGAATTGCTCAAGGCGCATGGCGGATCGGTGCGGCTGGAAGACAACCGGACCGGCACATGTTTCTGTTTCGAGGTTCCTGACCGCAAGCCATGAGTGGGAAGGGCGATCTTATTCACCGCTAAGTCTCGAGGAGTTCTGCGGCTTTCCGAACTGTATGACAGTTCTTTGAAAAAAAGTTCAAAAAGGTTCTTGCAATCCCCATCGGACCGCAGTAGGTAAGCGCCCTGTCCGGGGCACACGACACGCCCCGCAGCGCCAAGACCGGTCATCGGCAGGTTCAACCGAGATGACAAGATCTTCGCAAATACGCACCGGTAGCTCAGCTGGATAGAGCACCAGACTACGAATCTGGGGGTCGGGGGTTCGAATCCTCCCCGGTGCGCCACTTTTCC
>MRWG01001079.1_pt1 | contig 19878 bp, 20 predicted proteins | sample 1013341 | NCBI WGS metagenome assembly MRWG01 (sample SAMN06117577, study PRJNA244670) | biofilm metagenome | biome: Water; feature: Cathode Biofilm; material: Biofilm; isolation source: microbial consortium enriched at the cathode of a solar microbial fuel cell | place: USA: District of Columbia ... | reverse complement strand
GTCCTCGCGGTGCTCGCCGCCGTCGCCGGCATCGCCTTTTGGATCTGGCGCGTCCGTATGGCCGCCCGCGCGGCCAGCGACCTGCTGGAAACCGCCGACGACATCCGCGCCGCGGTGCGCCGCTTCGGCTACCGCCGCAAGGCCAGGACCAACCCCCTGGACGGAATCGAGGACCCCCGCCTGGCCGCCGCCGGCATCCTCTGCGCCTTCGCCAACATGGACGGCGGCATCGGCAGCGCGGAGATCGCCGCCATCGCCGAAGAATGCCGCCGCGCCTTCAAGACCGAGGCCGAGGAGGCGACGCAGATCGGCGCTTACGGGCGCTGGCTGGCGCAGCAGTCGGCCAACATGGACGAGACCGTGCGCCGCCTGGCGCGCAGCCTGGAGACCAAGCTGACCGGCGAGGAGAAAGAACAGCTGTTCGGCATGATCGAGCGCGTCGCCTCGATCGAGGGCGGCGGGCTCTCCGAGGGCCAGCGCCGCACCCTGGAAAACCTCGCCCGCCAGCTCGGCTGAGCCGGCCCTAAGCCGTGCGCTCCTTCGCTTCGACCAGGATCCAGTCGCGGAAGGCCTGGGCCTGGGGGCTCAGCGGCTGGTCGCTGGGGACCAGCAGGTAGAACGACTGTTCCGAGCGCAGCGTCGCCTCGATGGGGCGGATCAGCACGCCGCGCGCCAGGAAGTCCTCCGCCAGGCGCCCGCCGCCCAGCGCGATGCCCTGGCCGTCGAGCACCGCCTGGGTAAGCACGAGATAGTTGTCGAACTCCAGGCTCGGCCCGCGCGGCCGCGCGGTCACGCCCATGGCGGCCAGCCAGGCCTCCCAGCTCACCCAGTTGCGGTCGTACTCCACCAGGTGCAGCAGCGTCTCTTCCAGCAGGTCGGTGACCGACTGCAGCGGGCGGCGGCGCGCCATGTAGGCGGGCGCGCAGACCGGAAAGACATGGTTGTCGAGCAGGTGGACCGCCTCGGCCCCGGCCCAGCGGCCGCGCCCGTAGCGCACCGCCAAGTCGATGCCCGAGGCGGTGAGATCGCGCACCGGCGCCGAGGCGACCAGGCGCAACTGGATCTCGGGATGGGCGGCCCGGAACTTCGCCACCCGGGACATCAGCCAGTAGTTGGCGAAGGTAACGCTGGTGGAAACCGTCAGTTCGCCTTCGCGGCGCACCCGGCGCAGGTCCGCCGCCGTGGTGGCGATGTGGCCGAGCCCCATGGTGACCGCCGCATGGAGGCGCTGGCCGGGCGCGGTGAGCGCCAGCCCGCGCGGCCGGCGTTCGAACAGCTGGATGCCGAGATTGTCTTCCAGCAGCTGCACCTGCCGGCTGACCGCCGCCTGGGTGACCAGGAGCTCGGCCGCGGCGCGGGTGAAGTTGAGATGCCGGGCGGCGGCCTCGAAGGTCACCAGGGAGTTCGCCGGCGGCAGCCGGCTGCGAAGGATGGCCATTACATTTTCTTATACCACAATGAGAATTCGTGCAATTCCCCGGCACCCGCCCCCTGCGCTCTACTAGGTCTGCGCCCAAGGAAAAATTCGCCCTGAGGCCGGAGACGACGCGCAAGCGGCGGTCCAGCCAGCAGACCGGCCATACCCGTAAGGCCCAAGAAAATCCTATGCGAGGAGGAATCGAACGAATTCGGCGGAGGAGGAAAGAGAGAAGTTCTGCGTCTGCGCCGCCGGCGCCGCAACCTCTACCCCTCACATCGCCCTGATCCCTTTCACCGATAGGGCCTGCGCGCCGGTGCGACAGCGCGGCCGCCGCCACAGGCTCTATCCGGTGTTTCCCGAGCATCCTGCCGCGGCCGCGGCGTGACTCCGCGAGCCTGATCCCCCTGGATCACGACCCCTCCGGGGTCACCGCACCGCTTCAGCAGGCTGCACTTTCCGACCTCACTAGAGCCGGCATCGCTCCGACGATGCCGGCTTTTTTCTGCCGCACGGAAAGGAGGGGGCCGGCTCAGTCGCCGGCGGCGGGATCTTCCTCGTCGTCACCCAGCTGCATGTGCTGGCGCATGAAGTAGACCTGGGAAACGACGAAGAGGAAGGTCAGCGCCATGATGCCGAAGACCTTGAACGTCACCCAGAAATCGGTCGTCTGGGTGCGCCAGACGGCTTCATTGAGCGCGGCCATGGCGAGGAAGAAAACCGCGAAGCGCAGCGTCAGCTTGTGCCAGCCGTCGTCGTCGAGCGGCCAGGCGGTGCCGAGCAACGGCTTCAGCAACGGACGCCGGAACATGAGGCCGCCGAAGAGGACAGCCGCGAAGATCAGCTGCACGATGGTCGGCTTCATCTTGAAGAAGGTTTCGTCGTTGAACCACAGCGTGAGGCCGCCGAAGACGCCGACCACCGCCGCCGTCACCAGCGGCATGCGCGGCACCCGCCGCTCCACGACCAGGGCGATCACCAGGACCACCGCGGTCGCCGCCATGATCGCCATGGTCGCGGCGATAAGGTCGCCCAGCCAGTAGACGATGAAGAAGGCGGCCAGGGGCCCGTAGTCCACCAGCGCACGCAGCCATGACGACCCCGTCGCCTTGGGCCCATTCGACGCCATGAATACAGTCCTCCAGACAATCCGCTGTTTCGGTAAGACGGCAGGAGGAATATAGGGCTCGCGCGCCGCGATTGCACCCTGTCCGGCAGCCCGGCTCGACCTTCGCGCGATAGCGCGAATTCTAGACAAATCCAATTCACCCCTTAACAGCTTATTAAAGGGCCTTGTGACATTCTGCGGGGAAGCACGGTCAGATAGAGGGAGAGAGCCGGTCCCATGTTCCAGCAATCTGCGACCCAGGACGACGTCCAGAGCTCCTCCATCAATGCCGCCGAAGGCATCGCCGCGCCGCTGGACAAGGCGCCGCTGAACCCGGTGGCCAAAGACCCCTTCATCGACCACTACTTCAAGCGCATCGACCCGCGGGTCGCCGCCTCCTTCTCACCGGAGCAGTGCGAGGCCATCAAGACCATGTTCGGGGCGCGCGGCATCGCCAAGCATGCGGTCGAGGTGCGGCGTTCGCTGCCGATCGGCCGCGGGCGCTACTACCTGGTGCTGCTGTTCGGGCGCGAGCGGCGCACTTTCGGGCGCCTCTACAGCGAAGGCGCCGTCGGCAGCACGTCCAATCTGGTCGGCTATGCCGTCACCGCGGCCCTCTGGATGATGCCGGCCGTGGCCGCCGCGCTGCTGCTGCAGATACTTCTCTGACCTTCCGTAGCGCCGGGCCGCGGGCTATCCTGCGGCCATGCCCGTCCCGCCCAACAGCCACCTGAAACTGCCGCCGCAGGACGACCTGCCGCTGCTCGACCGCGCCAACGCCGCCGGCCTCATTGCGCGCGGCGTGATGCGCTACTTCGCCGCCCACGGCATGGTCGGACTTGCCGAGATGACACTGCGCTCGGGACGCCGCGCCGACCTGCTGTGCCTGGACGCAAAGAGCCGCATCACCATCGTCGAGATCAAATCGAGCCTGGAGGATTTCCGCAGCGACCAGAAGTGGCCGGAGTACCTTGAGTACTGCGACTACTTCTACTTCGCCGTCGCGGAGAGCTTCCCGCAGGCGGTGCTGCCGGAAGACCACGGCCTCATGGTGGCCGACGGCTACGGCGCCTCGGTAATCCGCGAGTCCCACGACTTTGCGCTGAACCCGGCGCGCCGCCGCGCGCTGCTGCTGCAGTTCGCCCAGCTTGCCGCCGGGCGTCTGCAGGCGGTCATCGATCCCGAGGGTATGGCGGGGCGCCTGGAGAGTTTCTGACGCGCCTCAGCCGCGCGCCAGCCGCTCGATGGTGGCCGTCGTCGAGTGCCCCGGAGACAGATCCGCCAGCACGACTCTCCCGCCGTAGCTCTGCACAAAGTCGGCGCCGACTACCTGGTGCACGCCGTAGTCGGCGCCCTTCACCAGGACATCGGGCTTCAGCGCTTCGATCAGCGCCAGCGGCGTGTCTTCGCCGAAGACCACGACACGGCTGACACTGGCGAGCGATGCCAGCACAGCCGCGCGGGCCGCCTCGCCCTGTATCGGTCGGCTGTCTCCCTTCAGGCGGCGCACCGAGGCATCGCTGTTGAGGCCGACGATCAGGCGGTCGCAGGCCGCCCGCGCCTGCTCCAGCAGGGAGACGTGGCCCGGGTGCAGCAGGTCGAAACAACCGTTGGTGAAGCCGACCTTGAGCCCGGCCCGGCGCCACTGCGCGACCTCCTCGGCGAGACTCTCCACATCGACCACCTTGGCCTCGGCGGCCAGCAGCTGCGAGGCGTGCAGCGCGTGCAGTATCTCGCTTGGGCTTGCCACCGCGGTCCCCAGCTTGGCGACCACAATGGCTGCGGCGACGTTGGCGAGCTGCGCGGCTGTAACCGGCGGCAGACCGGCGCCGAGCGCAGCGGCGAAGCTCGCCACCACGGTATCGCCCGCGCCTGAGACATCGAAGACTTCGCGGGCTTCCGCCTTCAGGTGGTGGATTTCGCCCGCCGCCGTGACCAAGGTCATGCCCTGCTCGCTGCGGGTCGCCAGCAGCGCGCCGATACCGGCGTCACCGATGACTTTTTGCGCGGCCGCGACGAGGGAGTCGTCATTGTCGGCCGGCAGGCCGCTGGCCTCCTGCAGCTCGCGGCGGTTCGGCGTTACCCAATCGGCACCGCGGTAGCGCGCGAAATCACGCCCCTTGGGATCGACGACGACAGGCCGGCCCCGTTGCCGCGCGGCGGTGATGACCTCGGCCAGGAGGTCGTCCTGCAGCAGGCCTTTGCCGTAGTCGGAGAGAACGACCGCGTCGGCCTGCTCCAGGGCGGCGAGAACGGCGGCTTTCACGGCGCCGGCCGTCGCCGCATCGATCCCGCTTTCCGGATCACGGTCGGCCCGCAGCAGCTGCTGCCCCGCGGCGATGAAGCGATCCTTGATGGTGGTCGGCCGGCCCGCCACGCGCAGCAATTCGATGCTGCCCGAGACAGGAGAGAGGCAGGCGCGGGCAAGGGCCTCTACCTCGGCGCCGGCCGCGTCCTCGCCGACAACGGCAATCCCGTGCGGCCGGGCGCCCAGGGCCGCGAGGTTGCGCAGGACGTTGCCGGCACCGCCCAGCATCGCCGTCTCGCGGGCGATACGCAGAACGGGGATCGGTGCCTCCGGGGAGATCCGTTCGACGGCCCCATAGAGAAAACGGTCCAGCATGATGTCGCCGAGAACCAGGACACGGGCACCGGCGAGACGATCGATGGCGCCGGCGAGATCGGCCCGCGCCGCCGCGTTCCTGCCGCCCGTGATGTCGCCGCCGCTCATGCCTGCCTGCTCGAATCCGCTGTCTCTGCGCCTGCCCCTCGCCGGGGCGCAAGCTTGAATCGAAGTCCCCCGCAACCGCAACCGGCGATTTGCCGGACCGATCCGCCACCCCAGGCCCTACTGGATCGGGCAGCGCCAGGCAAGCCATTCCCCCAGATCCTAGTCTTTCCGCCTAGCGACCCTGTCAAAAACGGGAAATTAACCAAATCGAAAGCGCTGGTTTCTTATCCTCCGGCGGTGAAGTCGACCGGTCGAATGGCCGCCTTGGGAGCCGCCCCCGTCCATGTTTCCAGCCAATAATCAGCAGCCTAGCATGCAGGAGCAGGCCCTCCTGAACCATATCAAGCGGCTGGAGCGGGCTGGTGGGAATCATTTCGCAGTCCACGTCCACCTGTCGAAGCTCATTACCTTCCAGCGGCTGCCGGAATGCTTCGAGGTCGTGCGGATCATGCTGGCGCGCGACGCCAAGAAGATCGACGCCAGCCTGTACAGTATCTTCAACAACGACCTCATCATCGTCTATCCGCGCGATGCCCTGGCCCGGATTGACGAGTCTTTGGGCCGGGTGTCTCAGGTGCTGGGCGTCGATCCCTTCTTCGTCGGTAGCGCGGCGGGCGACCAGGAGTTCTGCAGTTACTTCGACCTCGACAGCCAGTTCGGGGAACTGGTGGACCGGGTGGAATCGCTGATCCAGGCGCGCGCGGAAAAAGAACACCTCGCCCGCAGCACGCGCAACAAGAGCGCCGACAGCAAGCCGCTGGATCTCAATAATCTCGCGCTGCTGGAGAAGACCATCGCGCAGGCCGACCTCTCGGCGATGGTGAGCCGCCAGCCGATCTGCGAGGTCGGCGACGACGGCCGCCCCGTGCCGCTGTTCTACGAGCTCTTCACATCCATCGGTACGTTGCAGAAGACTCTGATGCCGAATCAGAACCTCTTCTCCGACCGCTGGCTGTTTCAGTACCTGACCAACAAGCTGGACCTGCGGATGCTGGCCTGGCTGACCAAGAACGACGATTCGACACTGCGGCACTCCTTCAGCCTCAACATCAACATTGCCAGCGTTCTGTCACAGCGTTTCCTGGAGTTCGACGCTCTGCTCGACAAGACCCGGCGCAGCACCATTGTGATCGAACTGCAGAAGATAGATGTCTTTGCGGATATCGCGCGCTTCATTTTTGCCCGCGAGTTTCTGCGCGACCGCGGCTATCGTGTCTGCCTCGACGGCTTGACGGCCCTCTCCATCCCTTTCATCGATCGCAAGAAGCTTGGCTTCGATCTTGTCAAGCTGCACTGGACGCCCCAGCTGCGCCAGCAGATCGACAATGGGGACAACGGCATGCTGCGCGACGCGATCCAGGCGATCAACCCGCGCCGCATCATCATGATGCGGTGCGAGTCCGACGACGCCATCGAGCTCGGCCAGGAACATGGCATCTCGCTGTTTCAGGGCTATTTCCTCGACCACCTCCTGGCCGAGAAGATCACCCGCGAACAGGCGGCGGAGCGCCTGGGTGCCGCCCTCTCGCGCCATCGCCGCACCGCTGTGCCCGCTTCCTCTCCCGCGGGCACCTGAACTTCCGGATCGCGAGCGCGTCAGTTTCGCGGCGCATACTTCGCAAGAATGCGCTGTAGCGTGCGCCGATGCATGCGCAAGCGGCGCGCCGTCTCCGAAACATTGCGGTCGCACTGCTCGTAGACGCGCTGGATATGTTCCCAGCGCACACGGTCCGCACTCATCGGGTTGCAGGGCGGCGGCGGCAAGGCCTCGCCACGCTCCAGCAGGGCTGCTTCCACCTGGTCGGCATCGGCCGGTTTCGGCAGATAGTCGGTCGCCCCGACTTTCACCGCCGCAACCGCGGTCGCGATATTGCCGTAGCCGGTCAGCACGATGACGCGGGCGTCTTGCCGCGCTTCGCGTAGGGCCTGCACGATCTCCAGACCCGAGCCGTCCTCGAGGCGCAGATCGACAACCGCAAAGTTCGGTGCGACCTGGCGGGCCAGCGCGAGGCCCTCGGCCACGGTGTAGGCCTTGCGCACCGCGAAACCCCGGCGTTCCATGGCAAGGGCAAGGCGGTCGCAGAAGCGCTGGTCGTCGTCGACGATCAGCAGGTCGCGCGGCACCGCCTGGGGCCGTTCACCGTCCTTGCTTTCGCTGCCCCTTCGGCCCGTCATGCCGCCCGTCCTTCCGTCATGCCGTTCGTGTGTGATGTCATCCATATCGTCATGCAATCCGTGTCGCCATGTCGTGACCGCCTTGCGCCGCGGCGCCCTCCGCCCCACCCGCGCCGGATACCTCGAGGCTGGCACGCGGCCAGCGGACTTCCACCACGGCACCGCCGCCGATATCGTTGGAAAAATCCAAAGACGCACCCTGGTGCGCCAGCAGCGTCCGGGCGATGAAGATGCCGAGCCCCATATGCTGGTCCTCGCCGCGACGCCGCTCCCTGGCGCCGGTGGAGTAGTACGGCTCCCCGAGCCGGCTGAGCACGGTAAGGTCGAAGCCGGGGCCGTCGTCGGCGATGCGCAGCATCACGGACTCCTCGTCCCAGGTCAGATCCACCATCACGCGGCGCCGGGCGAACTGCACGGCATTCTGGATCAGCGTGCCGACGCCGTGCAGCACTTCCGCGTTGCGCGCGACGGTGGGCTGCGTGGCACTGCTGTCCACCGCCGGGGCGGCGGTGATCTCCAGCTCGACACCCTCGCGCTGATGCGGTGCCGCCGCCGCTTCGACCAGCGCCACCATGGGCAGCTGGTGGTAGGGCGAGCCGTCGTCGCCGGCCGGCCGTTCGGCGAGGCCGGCGAGAATCGAGCGGCAGCGCAGCGATTCCGCGTGCAGCAGTTCGACGTCCTCGCGCAGCGGTGACTCTTCCGGCAGTTCACGCTGCAGTTCGCGGGCCACCACGGCGATGGTCGCGAGCGGCGTGCCGAGTTCGTGCGCCGCCGCCGCGGCAAGACCGCCCAGCGCGGAAAGCTGCTGTTCGCGCGCCAGCGCCATCTGGGTCGCGGCCAGGGCCTGCGACATGCGATGAATCTCGTGCGCCACCGAGGAGACATAGGAAGCGATGAAGATGACGGCGATGACGAGGGCCGCCCACACGCCGGCAATATAGACGGGTGACAGGAGGATGCCGCTCTCCGGCCAGGGCAGCGGCAGGTACCAGACCGCGAGGAAGGAGACCAGCGCCACCGCCATGGCCGAGAGCACCAGGGTGCTGCGCCGCGTCAGCGCCCAGCCGGAGATGACGACAGGCGCCAGGATCAGAATGCAGAAGGGATTCTGCAGGCCACCGGTCAGGCACAGCAGGGCCGCCAGCAGCACGAGATCGAAACAGAGGTTCCAGAAGGCCTCGCGGTCGCTCACCCAGACCGCCGTCGGCCGCGCGATCGAGATCACCACGTTGAGCGCACCGGAGGCGGCAATGACCGACATCGCCGGGATGAAGGGAATGTCGTAACCGAGCCCGAAGTAGACGACCGCCAGCGTGGTCGCCTGGCCGATCAGGGCGATCCAGCGGATCAGCACCAGGGTGCGCAGCCTCAGGCGGCCCTCCTGGGGCGGCGCGGTCGCCGGCGCAAGGACAGAGGCGGGACCCGGCGTGACAGGGGGGGCGGAAGAGGGAGCTTGCGGCTTCGCCATGACGGTCAAGTTTCGCCACGCAGCCCGGAAAGGCAAGGCCGCGGGCAGGGGCGGGGGCCCCGCCTAGGCGTCGCCCGCCGGGCCCGAGACGCCGGCCTCCTCGAAGGTCGCCATGCCGCTGTGGCAGGCCACCGCCGCCTTCAGCAGCAGCACGGCGATCATCGCGCCGGAAGCTTCACCGAGACGCATGCCGAGGTCGACCAGCGGCCGCTTGCCGATGCGTGCCAGGAGGCGCTTGTGGCCGGGCTCGGCCGACATGTGCGAGACCACGCAGTGATCGAGGACGGCGGGATCCAGCGCAAAGAGCACCGCTGCCGCCGCTGTGCAGGCAAAACCGTCGAGCACCACCGGCGTGCGCGCCATGCGCGCGGCCAGCACGGCGCCGGCAATGGCCGCCAGTTCCCGCCCGCCCAGCCGGCACAGCACCTGAAGGGGATCGTCCAGGGCATCGCGATGCCGTTCGACGGCCTGCGCCACCAGCGCCACTTTGGCCGCCAGGCGGTCGTCGTCCACGCCGGTACCGGGACCGACCCAGTCGGCCGCCTCGCCGCCGAAAAGACCATGGCAGAGCGCCGCCGCCGAGGTGGTATTGCCGATCCCCATCTCGCCCAGCGACAGCACGTCGATGCCCGGCTCCACCGCCATCATGCCGTAGGCCATGGCGTGAACGCAGTCCTCCTCGCTCATCGCCGGTTCCTCGGAGATGTCGCCGGTCGGTTCCTCCAGCGCCATCTCGTAGACGCGCAGGTCGGCGTTGGCGAGGCTGCAGAGCTGGTTCACCGCGGCGCCGCCTTCGATGAAGTTCTGCACCATCTGGGCCGTGACCGCGGAAGGATAAGCCGAAACGCCCTTGGCGGCGATGCCGTGGTTGCCGGCGAAGACTGCGGTGTAGGGGCGTTCCACCGACGGCGGGTGGCGCCCTTGCCAGGTGGCCAGCCAGATCGCCAGTTCCTCGAGCCGGCCGAGCGAGCCGGCCGGCTTGGTGAGCTGCGCCTGACGCTTCTGCGCGGCCTCGGCGGCCTCCGCGTCGGCCGCCGGCAGGGCCTGCAGCAGGGCGCGGATTTCCTCCAGGCTGGCGATATCTTCGGCGGCCGTCATTGCAGGCATCCTCCTCAAAGCCGCAGGCCACGGTTGGGCTGCGACCGTGACATGTCTTATAAACGTCTGATACAGGAAGGCAAATCGAGCCCCGGAGCGTTCTTTGGGACGCGACCCGGAAGCGTGGAAAAGCGACCGAACATGGCAAACTCCTTCAACGATCTCTTTCCCGCCGGATTCTGGGCGCCGGCGGGCTGGCGCGCCGACCTGCGCCAGGCCGCGGCGCTGCTGACCCGGCTGCCGCTCGGCCCCGAGACCGCCGCGCCGGCGGCGCCGACGGCGGGCCATCCCGCGCGCTGCTACCCCCTGGTCGGCGCCGGCATCGGCGCCGCCGCCGCCTTCGCCTACGGCCTTGCGGCCTGGCTGTCGCTGCCGCCTTTCGCCTGCGCCCTCGCGGCCCTGGCCGTGGCCATGCTGCTGACCGGCGCGCTGCACGAGGACGGCCTGGCCGATGTCGCCGACGGATTCGGCGGCGGGCGTGACCGCCTGCGCAAGCTCGAGATCATGCGCGACAGCCGCATCGGCAGCTATGGCGTGCTGGCCCTGATCCTGGTGACCGCTGCGCGCGGCGGCAGTCTCGTCGCCCTGGCCGAGCCGGCAGCCGCCGCGGCGGCGCTGGTTGCCGCCCACAGTCTGTCGCGCGGCGGCCTCGCGGCGATCATGTGGGCCTTGCCGCCGGCGCGCAGCGACGGCCTGGCCGTCGCCACCGGCCGCCCGGGGGGCGCCGATGCCCTGGCGGCGATCGTCATCGGCCTTGTCGCGACCTTCCTGCTGCTGGACTTTGCCGTCGCGCTGACCGCCGTCATCGCCGCCGCCACCCTGCAGTGGGTGGTCGCAGTGCAGGCACGCCGGCAGATCGGCGGCGTGACCGGCGACGTGCTGGGGGCCGCCCAGCAACTCGGCGAGGCGGCGGTGCTGCTGGTTGCCTGCGCGGCTGCCGCATCATGACGGCGACGGCGACCCTGACGCGCTGGTGGTGGGTGCGCCACGCCCCGGTGGTCGGCCACGCCGGGCGCATCTATGGCAACCTCGACGTCGACTGCGATTGCAGCGACGAGGCGCTGTTCCGCGCGCTGGCCGCCGGCCTGCCGCGCGAGGCGGTCTGGATCGTCACGCCCCTGGCGCGCACGCGGGCCACGGCCGAGGCGATCCGGCGGCACCATGGCGAGGAAACAGGGGCGGCTGCCGTGGACCTTGAGGTCGAGCCCCTGCTGGCGGAACAGAATTTCGGCAGCTGGCAGGGCCTCAGCCACGACGAGCTCGCCGCGCAGCGCAGCGGGGCGTGGCATCGCTTCTGGCTGGCGCCGGCCGAAGAAGAGCCGCCGGGCGGCGAGAGCTTCGCCGCCGTGGCCGCCCGCGTCGGCGAGGCCATCGAGCGCCTCACCCAGCGGCATGCCGGGCGCGACATCGTCTGCGTCAGTCATGGCGGGCCGATCCGGGCGGCCCTCGCCAAGGCCCTCGGTGCCACGCCGGAGCAGGTACTGAGTTTCGTCGTCGACAACTGTTCGCTGACCCGCCTCGAGCATTTCTCGGACGCGGCCGAGGGGCCGGAGGAACGCCAGGGCGGTGCCTGGCGTATCACCCAGGTCAACGCCCGGATTGGGTGAACGCCCGCAGGGGATGAGCGCTGGACGCGCCGCGTCCGCGCCCTGATTTCGGCGCAATTCTGGGGGCAGGATGACTCACATGTGACTCGATTCGCCGTGCTAGGGTCGCGCGCGAATCGGCGACGACTCGAAAGAACGTTGGAGGATGCTTCTCCCATGACCGTTTCTACAGCTTTTCCCAGCCTGCGCTCCGCTGCGGCTGCGCTCTTCTCGACCGCGCTCTTGGCCGCCGTCCTCGCCGGCAGCGCCCGGGCCGAGACGGAAGCCGAAGGCTTCGTCACCGAGGCAAGGCTGACCGTCGACCGCCTGATGGCCGACAAGGACTTCTTCGAGCTGCCCAAGTTCATCAAGGCCGCCAAGGGCATCTTCATCGTGCCGCAACTGGTGAAGGGCAGTTTCATCATCGGCGCCGAGGGCGGCACCGGCGTCTTTCTTGCGCGCGGCACCGACGGCACCTGGTCGCCGCCGGCCTTCTATACCCTGGGCGCCGGCTCCATCGGCCTGCAGATCGGCGGCGAGGTGAAAGAGGTCGTCTTCGTTCTGATGAGCGACAAGGCGGTCGACGCCATGCTGTCCAGCGAGTTCAAGCTGGGCGCGGATGCCTCGATCAGCGTCGGGCCGCTCGGCCGTGGTGTCGAGGCATCACGCACCACCGACTTCACCTCGGACATCTATGCTTTCTCGAAGTCGGTCGGGCTGTTCGGCGGCGGCGCGCTGGAAGGCGCCAAGATCTTTACCCGCACGACGCTGAACGAGAGCTACTACAGCGGCGGTGCGACGCCGAAATCCATCGTGATCGACCGCCAGTTCACCAACCTGCAGGCCGACGGCCTGCGCCAGATCCTGCCGTAGTCTTGTGCCGCCGCCCGCGAAAGCCGGAAAGCGGCCGCGACAGCGCGACGCATTGCGGACCCTGGCCCCGGCGCCTATCTGAAGCTGGTCACTTCGCGTTTCTCATCGACCGCTCCGGGAGCTAGCCTAGGCCCATGTCGACGCCGACCCGCATCCTGCTGATCGTTGTGCTGGGCCTGGTCCTGGCAGCAGGCGGCCTCGCCGCCTGGTACGCGGTTCAGCCCGGCCAGCCCGGCGGCATTCTCAGCAGCGAGACCCGCAGCAGCGGCAGCGCGCTGATCGGCGGCCCCTTCACCCTGACCGACCAGACCGGCACCCGGCGCAGCGAAGCGGACCTTATGGGCCACTACGCCCTGGTCTACTTCGGCTACACCTATTGCCCGGACGTCTGTCCGACCTCGCTCAGCACCATGACCCAGGGCATGGACCTGCTGGCCGAGACGGCGCCGGAGAAGGCTGCGGCCGTGCTGCCGGTCTTCATCACCGTCGACCCCGAGCGCGACACCGCCGAGGCGCTGGCCAGCTACGCCGGCCACTTCCATCCGCGCATGCTGGCCCTGACCGGCACGCCGGAGGAGATCGCCGCCGCCGCCAAGGCCTACCGCATCTACTACCAGAAAGTCGAAGAGCCGGACGCCAGCGACTACCTGATGGACCACTCCTCGGTGATCTACCTGATGGGCCCTGACGGCAGCTACCTCACCCACTTCACTCACGTGAGCACAGCCGCGGAGATCGCCGAGAGCCTGGCGGCCCAGGTCGATCCGGCGCGCGCCACCACCACCACCGCTCCAGGCAGCTAGATATCGGCGATCCGGCGGCCGCTGTCGGGATCGAAGAGATGCAGCGCGCCGGGATCCGCGGCAAGCGGCAAGGTTTCCCCCTCGCGTACCGCCGCGCTGCCCGGCAGCCGCAGCGTGAGGGCTTCGCCGACACCATTTGCGCCGTCGACAGCGCCATGAGCCAGGATATCGGCGCCCAGGGTCTCCACCATCTGCACCTTGAGGCGCAAGGCCGCCTCGCCATCGCGGGCCGGATGCAGGTGTTCCGGGCGCACGCCCAGCGTGACTCTGTGGCCCGCCGCGGCCGGAACACCTCCGGAGAGGTTCACGCGGCCGCCGCCGGCCAGCGCAAGGCCGCCCTCGGCGACCTCGGCGGCGAGAAAGTTCATCGCCGGTGAGCCGATGAAACCGGCGACGAAGAGGCTGGCCGGGCGCTCGTAGACCGCCATCGGGGCATCGATCTGCTCGGCATTGCCGGCGTTCATCACGATGAGGCGGTCGGCCATGGTCATGGCCTCGACCTGGTCGTGGGTGACATAGACCGAGGTGGTGCCGAGCCGGCGCTGCAGGCGCTTGATCTCCAGGCGCATCTGCACGCGCAACTTGGCATCGAGGTTGGACAGCGGCTCGTCGAACAGAAAGGCGGCGGGCTGGCGCACGATGGCGCGGCCCATGGCGACGCGCTGGCGCTGGCCGCCGGAGAGCTGGCGCGGCTTGCGCTGCAGCAGTTCCTGCAGTTCCAGAATCCCCGCGGCCTCGTTCACCCGCTGCTCGATCTCGGCCTTCGACTTGCCGGCGATCTTCAGGCCGTAGGCCATGTTGGCGTAAACCGACATATGCGGATAGAGCGCATAGTTCTGGAACACCATGGCGATGTCGCGGTCCTTGGGCTCCAAATCGTTGACCACGCGCCCGCCGATGTCGATCTCGCCTTCGGTGATCGCTTCCAGTCCGGCGATCATGCGCAGCAGGGTGGACTTGCCGCAGCCGGAAGGCCCGACGATGACGACGAACTCGCCATCTGCGATGTCCACCGAAACGCCGTGGATCACGGCATTGCCGCCGTAGCTTTTCTTCACGTTGCGCAGGGAGATCTCGGCCATCGCTCTATCCAGCTTACTTCTCGGTTTCCACCAGGCCCTTCACAAAGAGCCGTTGCATCGCGACCACCACGAAGACCGGTGGGATCATCGCCAGGATCGCGGTCGCCATGACGACCGGCCAGTTTGTCTGGTCTTCGCCGGGTGCGATCATCTGATTGATACCCATGACGATGGTGTTCATCGAGGCATCGGTGGTGATCAGTAGAGGCCAGAGGTACTGATTCCAGCCATAGATGAAGAGGATGACGAAAAGGGCCGCGATGTTGGTGCGGGTCAACGGCAGCAGGATGTCCTTGAAGAAGCGCAGTGGGCCAGCACCGTCCATGCGAGCTGCCTCGACCAGCTCGTCGGGCACGGTCAGGAAGAACTGGCGGAACAGGAAAGTCGCCGTCGCCGATGCGATCAGCGGAATCGAGAGGCCGGCATAGCTGTTCAGCATGCCCAGTTGGGCCACAACCTCGTAGGTCGGCACGATGCGCACCTCGACCGGCAGCATCAGGGTGATGAAGATGGTCCAGAAGCAAAGCATGCGCAGCGGAAAGCGGAAGTAGACGATGGCGAAGGCCGAAAGCAGCGAGATCGCGATCTTGCCGACCGCAATGGCCATGGCCATGACCAGCGAGTTCCACAACATCAGCGCGACAGGCGAGCCGGCCGCCTGGGCGACGCCGCGTGTCAGCGCCTCGCCGTAGTTGTCGAGCAGGTGAGGCCCCGGCACGAGAGGCAGCGGCGGCTGGATGATGTCACGCATCTCCGACGTCGAGGCGACAAAAGTGACGTAGATCGGAAAGACCAGCACCGCGATGCCCAACAGCACGATCGCGTGGGAAAGAAAGGTCAACCATCCGCGGTTTTCGACCATGCTTCTTCTTCCTAGTAGTGAACCTTCCGCTCGATGAAGCGGAATTGGATCACGGTAAGGCTGATGACGATGGCCATGAGGATCACGGATTGCGCCGCGGAGCTGCCGAGGTCTTGGCCGACAAAACCGTCTGCATAGACCTTGTAGACTAGAATCTCCGTCGCCTTGCCCGGTCCGCCCTTCGTAATGGTGTGGATAATGCCGAAGGTCTCAAAAAAGGCGTAGACGATGTTGACGACGATAAGAAAGAAGGTGGTCGGCGACAGCAACGGAAAGACGATGGTCCAGAAACGTCGAATCGGACCGGCACCATCGATTGCCGCTGCTTCGATAAGCGATTTGGGAATTGCCTGCAGCCCGGCCAGGAAGAAGAGAAAGTTATAGCTGATCTGCTTCCAGGCCGCGGCGATCACGACCAGGAACATTGCCTCGCCGCCGTTCAGCACATGGTTCCAGTTGTAGCCGATGGCCTTGAGGTAGTAGGCCACGAGCCCGATCGACGGATTGAAGAGAAACAGCCACAGCACGCCAGCAATGGCCGGTGCCACCGCGTAGGGCCAGATGAGCAACGTCTTGTAGCCTGTCGCGCCCTTGACGACGCGGTCGGCCATGACCGCCAGCAGCAAGGCGAGACTGAGCGAAAGCACCGTGACGGCGGCGCTGAAGTAGGCGGTGGTCCAGAAAGTCTCGAGATACAGCGGATCGGAGAACAGGTAGGCAAAATTTTCGAACCAGACGAATTCGGTCGTCAGGCCGAAGGGATTCTGGATCAGCAGGGATTGGTAGAGCGCCTGGGAGGCCGGCCAGAGGAAAAAGACGGCGGTGATGACGATCTGCGGCAGCACCAGCAGGTAGGGCAGGGGCGACGGCCTGAAGACGACTCGCTTTTCCATCCGCGATTATGGTTCCGCACAGAGCCCTGAAAGCAAGGGGAGGGGCGCCGTGACTCGCGGCCCGGCGCCCCCGAAGTTCTTGCGGACGACTACTGGTTGGCCCGCTCGAAACGGCGCAGCAGCACGTTGCCGCGCTCGACGGCGGAATCGAGGGCCGCCTGCGCGGTCTTGTCCCCGGCCCAGACCGCCTCCAGCTCTTCGTCGATGACGCCGCGGATCTGGTCGAAGTTGCCGAGCCGCAGGCCCTTGGAGTTCTCAGTCGGCGCCTGGCCGGTCATCTGGATCAGCGCCGTTTCGGTGCCCGGGTTCTCCTCGTAGAAGCCCCGCTGCTTGGTGAGGTCATAGGCGGCCTGGGTGATCGGCAGGTAGCCGGTCTGCTGGTGCCAGTCGGCCTGGACCTCGGGCTGCGAAAGGAAGGAGAAGAACTTTGCGACGCCCTCGTATTCCGCCTCGGGATGGCCGCTCAGCACCCACAGGCTGGCGCCGCCGATGATGGTGTTCTGCGGCGCACCCTGGACATCCTCCCAGTAGGGCAGGTTGGAGACCCCGAAGTCGAAGGCGGCTTCCGCCTTGACGCCGGCATAACCGGCGGAAGATTCGCTGAACATAGCGCATTCGCCGCTGCGGAAGCGGGCCCCGCCCTCGTTGCGCCGGCCGGAGTAGACGAACTTGCCTTCCTGTGCCCAGTCGCCCAGCTGCTGTATGTGCTTGACCTGCACCGGGCCGTTGAAGGTCAGCTCTGTGTCGAGACCTTCGAAGCCGTTGGCTTTTGTAGCGAAAGGCACGTTGTGCCAGGCACCAAGATTTTCCAGATGGACCCAGGACTGCCAGGCTGTCGTGAAGGGACAGTCCGAGCCGGCGGCCTTCAAAGCGTCGAGCGCCTTGCCGAGTTCGCTCCAGGTCCTGGGCGGCGCGTTCGGGTCGAGCCCTGCCTTCTGGAAGGCGTCCTTGTTGTAATAGAGCACCGGCGTCGAGCTGTTGTAGGGCATCGACAGCATCTTGCCCTGCGGATCGGTGTAGTACCCGGTCACCGTCGGCAGGTAGACCTCGGGGTCGAAGGTTTCGCCGCCGGCTTGCATCACCTCGTAGACCGGGTTGATGGCGCCCTTGGCAGCCATCATCGTTGCCGTGCCGACCTCGAAGACCTGCAGGATATGCGGCTGCTGGCCGGCGCGGAATGCGGCGATGCCGGCATTCAGGGTCTCCGAGTAGTTGCCCTTGTAGGCCGCGACCACCTTGTAGTCGTTCTGCGAGGCGTTGAAGTCTTCCACCTGCTTGGCGAGAATCTCGCCAAGGCGCCCGGTAAAGGCGTGCCACCACTGAATTTCGGTTGCCGCGGACGCCGGCTGGACGAGGCTGCTGGCGACTGCGGCCGCAACAGCTAAGGTGAAGAACTTGCGGTTCAGGCGCATAAGACTTTCTCCCTGTTCGTGCGACTCGGTCGATCATTGCGTGGACCGGCAGGGCGCCAAACTAGCCACCCGCCGCGATTGTCTTTTGACCGATTTGTTACAAGTATATGATGGAACGGACGTTCGTATAATAACAAATTAGGGAACAGACGTTCCCTCGGAGCCCCCTCCCGCTGCGCAAGCTTCGGATAGAAGGCGAAGCGGAACTCCCCTACCAAGGTCATCGTGAGACGCTATTGTGGGTAGAGGAGAGGACGCGATGGATATGCAGCGAGCGCAGCGTGCAGCGGTGAGCCAGGCCAACGCGACACCGCGGCAGGTGGCGCTGGTCCGCCGGGCCTGCGATCTGATCGACGCGCAGGACGGCGAGCGCCTGACCCTGGCCGAGATCGCCAAGGCCCTGGAGGCCAGCCCCTGGCACCTGCAGCGCCTCTTCAAGCGCGTCATGGGCGTCAGCCCGCGCGACTACCACGACGCGCGCCGCAACGCCGCCTTCCGCGCCCAGCTGAAGAACGGCGAATCCATCGCCCAGGCCACCTACGGGGCCGGTTACGGCTCTTCCAGCCGGGTCTACGAGCGCGCCGAGCGCATGCTGGGCATGACCCCGGCGTCCTATGCCAAGGGCGGCAAGGGCGCGGTGATCTGCTACGACATCGTCGATTCGCCGCTCGGCCGCCTGCTGGTCGCCGCCACCGCCAAGGGACTCTGCTTCCTCAGCCTGGGCCACGACGACGGCAAGCTGATCGAGGAACTGGAGCACGAGTTTCCCCAGGCCGAGAGCATCACCCGCGACCGCCACTCCATCGCCCACTCGGTGTCGGTGGTGATCGACTTCCTGGAGGGCAAGATCCCGCACGCCGAGCTGCCCCTCGACGTCCGCGCCACCGCCTTCCAGCGCCGGGTGTGGAACGAGTTGATCGCCATCCCTTGCGGCGAGACCAGGAGCTACTCGGAGATCGCCGAGATGCTGGGCGTGCCGCGCGGCCAGCGTGCCGTCGGCCGCGCCTGCGCCACCAATCCGGTCTCCCTGGTGATTCCCTGCCATCGCGCGCTGCGCGAGGACGGCGACCTCGGCGGCTACCGCTGGGGCCTGGAGTTCAAGGCCGCGCTGCTGGAGGGCGAGGCGGAGCACCCGGAATAGCGCTGCTAGAGGTAGCGGCCGCGCTCGAGGATCTCCAAGGTGTATTCCCGGTAGGTCATGCCGAGGGCCTGGGCCCGCTTCAGGCGCCGCCGCACCACTTCGAGGGGCGGCGTCTTCCAGGCCTCTGCATGAGCGATCCGCCAGGCGGCAAGGTGCCAGCTGGACACGACCAGCGGCGGTCCCTGGTTGTGGCCCAGACCCGCCCGCGGCGGCGGTGCCGGGTTTTCTCGCGTGAGGCCGTCTAAGCGCATAACGTCCTGACTTCGCGGGCACAATCCGAACGATCGCGGCAGGCTAGCACGCCCGCGGCCGAGCCCGCCAGCGCGCTTTCGCAGCGCAGCATGGCCGCCCTTGCCCGCCCCCTTGCCCGCGGTGGAGTCGCCGGGATATAGAGAATCCATGCCCTTGAGATTGGATGCGCCGCGCTGCCTGCGGCTGGACAGCCGGGAAGTGCCGCTGGAACTCAGCCGCCATCCGCGTGCCCGGCGCATCACCCTGCGCCTCAACCCCGCCGGCGACGGCGTGCGCATGGTGCTGCCGCGGCGCACGCCCATTGCCGAGGCCCTGAACTTCGCCGAGCAGAACCGCGGCTGGATCCTGCAGCACCTGGAAAAGGTGCCGGCGCGCATCCCCTTTGCCGCCGGCGCCGTCATTCCGATCCTCGGGCGCGACCACACCATCCGGCACGACCCGGCCGCGCGCAGCGGCGTCACGCGGGACGACGGCGTGATCCGCGTCTCCGGCCTGGCCGAGCACCTGCCGCGCCGGGTCGGCGACTTCCTGAAGCGCGAGGCACGCGCGGAGATCGGCGCCAGCGCCCGGGAAAAGGCCGCCCGGATCGAGCGCAGGATCGGACGCCTGAGCATCCGCGACACGCGCAGCCGCTGGGGATCGTGCAATTCGGACGGCGATCTGAACTTCTCCTGGCGGCTGGTGCTGGCCCCGCAGCACGTCCTCGACTACGTCGTCGCCCACGAGGTGGCGCATATGGTGCATCTCAACCATTCCCGGCGCTTCTGGAAGCTGGCCGGCGACCTCAGCCTGGACATGGCAGGGGCCAAGGCCTGGCTGGCGCGCCACGGCGCCCAACTCTGGGCCTACGGCTGAGAGCTTTACGTGCCCGACGGCTTCTTGTGCCGCGAGGCGACCCAGACGTAGCCGTCGGGACCCGCGATATAGGTTTCGCGCAGGCCGTGCGGCTTGTCGCCGGGCGCCTGCAGGACGTGGAA
>MRWG01001078.1_pt1 | contig 19885 bp, 12 predicted proteins | sample 1013341 | NCBI WGS metagenome assembly MRWG01 (sample SAMN06117577, study PRJNA244670) | biofilm metagenome | biome: Water; feature: Cathode Biofilm; material: Biofilm; isolation source: microbial consortium enriched at the cathode of a solar microbial fuel cell | place: USA: District of Columbia ... | reverse complement strand
GGCGTGCATCAGATGAACGTTGGAGTGAATGTTCCCGACCGGCGAGCTGTCACTGAAGATGCGGTTCACGTTGCCGATATAGGCATAGATCAACGTGACGCCGGGTAGCGCCGTAACCGTCGCCTTGGCGCCGTCGAAGGTTTGGTCGTTCTGACGCCAAGCGACCGAGCCCACATAGCGGAGATTGTCGAGGTTCTCCAGAAAGCGCCCGCCGAGCAGCGCTACCCCCGGGATGTTCTGCGATTCCAAATAAGCCTGGTCGACCTCGGCCGACTCGACGTCCACGACAATCGGGTACTGAGTCCTGCCGTTGATCGTGTTGTTGAAATCATCCGGCCCGAGTTCGACGACGAACTCGCCTTCGACGCCGGCCCGAAAGCCATGGAAGAATCCGGACTCGACGCCGGTCTTGTTCCGCAAGGTCGAAGCGCGCGCGTCCTTCGTCAGGTTGGCCTGGTCCACATACTCATAGCGGTAGCGCGTGTCGGTCCAGAACTTGCCCTTGAAGAAGCCCTCATGGGGCGCCTGATAGCGTGTCGGCGCCCCCTGTTGCGGATCGTAGTCGGGGCTCTGCGCGAACGCCGAAGCACCGGAACCCGCAACCGCCAAACTCAAACATGCGGCTGCGTACAGAGAGCGTGCCGCGAAACGCTGACCCCAGACCGGGTTCATTTGCAGGCCCCTGCCGGAACGGGCGAATGGACGGGCCGTCCGGCGCCTTCTTTCCTGCGCCCGCTGCCAGAGCCCTTGGGGCCGCCCCTTTCGATGTCATGGAGCAGACCGCCACGGCGGGTGTAGACCCACCAGGTGGCCGCGACGCACGTGACGTAGAAGAGCACGAAGCCCCACAGCGCTAGTTCGGGACCGCCAGAAACGTCGATCGAGCTGCCGTAAGCCTTGGGAATAAAAAAGGCGCCGTAGGCCGCGATTGCCGAGGTGAAGCCGATGATCGCCGCAGATTCCTTGTCAGCCTGGCGCATCTGCTCGGCGACCGGAGCATCGGGCATCAGGCGGCCGATCTCTTTGCGCATGATCGACGGGATCATCTGAAAGGTTGAGGCATTGCCAACGCCGGTCGCGAAGAACAACACCAGGAACATCGCGAAGAAGCCCCAGAAGGCGCCGGGTTGGTCCTTGATGCCGAGGAAGAACAGCACCCCGCCGACGGCGGCGATCATGACCACGAACACCCATAAGGTGACGCGGCCTCCGCCCCAGCGGTCGGCGATCCAGCCTGAGGCCGCGCGTGACAGAGCGCCAACTAAGGGCCCCAAGAAGATGAAGGGTAGCGAGTTCACGTCGGGGAACTGCGTCTTGGCGAGAAGGGGGAAGCCAGCGGAATAGCCAATGAAGGATCCGAAGGTGCCGGTATAGAGCCAGCACATGATCCAGTTGTGCTTACGCTGGAAGATGACGGCCTGCTCGTTAAACGAGGCCTTCGCCGAAGCGATGTCGTTCATCCCGAACCAGGCGGCTATGGTGGTGACAAGCAGGAAGGGCACCCAGATGAAGCCCGCGTTCTGCAACCACAGGCGCGTGCCGTCCGAGGCCGTTTGCGGTTCGCCGCCGATCACTCCAAAGACGCCAGCAGTGATGACCAGCGGCACGACGAACTGCACCACACTGACACCGAGATTGCCCAGGCCGGCATTGAGGGCGAGCGCGTTGCCTTTTTCCTTCTTGGGGAAGAAGAAGCTGATATTGGCCATCGAGGAGGCAAAGTTGCCGCCGCCAAAGCCGCAGAGCAGCGCCAAGACGAGGAAGATGAGGTAGGGCGTGCTCGGATCCTGCACGGCGTAGCCGATGCCAAAGGCCGGCACCAGCAGCGACGCCGTAGTCAATGCCGTCCACAAGCGGCCGCCGACGATGGGCACCATGAAGGAATAGAATATGCGGAAGGTCGCGCCGGATAGGCCAGGCAGGGCGGCCAGCCAGAAAAGTTGATCGGTCGAGTAAGTGAAGCCGATCGCCGGGAGCTTGGCGACCACGACGCTCCACACCATCCACACCGCGAAGGCGAGGAGGAGAGCGGGCACGGAGATCCATAGATTGCGCCGTGCAATCCGTCGTCCCGTCGTCTCCCAGAAGGCCTTGTCCTCCGGCCGCCAATCCTCGATCAGCCCGTGTTGTTTGTGGTGCTCCTCGGTATGTGCGTGCTCCAGCTCGGCGAACGGAGGCATCGCGCCGAGCACTTCACCGGCAGCGCGTTGCTCCATGTGGCGAATGGAGAAGTGCATCCAAGCGAGGGAGACGCCAACGATGAGGAAGAGCAGCATGAAGCAGCTCGTCCAGATATTGGTAAGGTCGGCCATGACTCCGAAGGCGATAGGCAGGACGAAGCCGCCCAGCCCACCGATCATGCCGACCAGTCCGCCGACCGAGCCAACATTGGCGGGGTAATAGACGGGGATGTATTTGTAGACCGCTGCCTTGCCGAACGACATGAAAAAGCCCAGCACAAAAATCGTCATCACGAACGGGATGAGGTTCATTTGGGTCGAGAAGGCGATCGGCCCGTCGATACCGTGGATGACGTAATCGGTGTTCGGGTAGGACAGCATCAGGAGGCAGACCAACGAAACACCGAAGGTCCAGTACATGACCGCACGTGCGCCATAGCGGTCCGATAGGTGCCCGCCATAGGCGCGGAACAAGCTCGCCGGAATCGAAAAGGCCGCGGCGAGCATGCCGGCGGTTTCAATCCCAACTCCATAGACGCCGATTAGATAGCGGGGGAGCCACAGAGCGAGGGCGACAAAGCCGCCGAACACGAAGAAGTAATAAAGAGAGAACCGCCAGACTTGCTGATGGCGGAGCGGCGCCAGCTGGAGCATGACTGAGCGCGGCTTCTCCTGTCGCGCCCGACGGGCCTTGAGCTCGGGATCGTCGTCGGTCGCAATCCAGAAAATGATCGCCGTGACCGCCAGCGCCACGGCCCAGACCACCGCAACCATCTGCCAGCCAAAGGCGACGAGGACGAAGGGAGCGAGGAACTTGGTGACGGCCGCGCCGACATTGCCGGCGCCGAAAATGCCGAGCGCCGTGCCTTGTTTCGACGGCGGGTACCATTTGGAGACGTAGGCAATGCCGACGGCGAAGGAGCCGCCGGCCAGCCCGACGCCGAGCGCGGCGACGAGCATCCACGGATAGGTCGTAGCGAAGGAGAGAAGAAAGGTGGCTATGGCCGCCGCCACCATGGTCAGCACATAGACGATGCGGCCGCCATATTGGTCGGTCCAGATGCCGAGGAATACGCGGCTGAGCGATCCGGTCAGTATTGGCGTGCCGATGAGGAGGCCGAATTCGGTCTCGTTCAGGCCGAGGTCTTGTTGGATACGCACGCCAATAATGGCGAAGATCGTCCACACGGCGAAGCACACCGTGAAGGCTATGGTCGAGAGCCAAAGGGCCCGGTCCGCGCCCGGAGCCGCATGCCGCATGACCTGGTCCTCCCCTCGTCGCGCCGTCACTCCGGCTATGCGTCAACCTAGCGGGCCGGGTCGGTGGCCAATTTGATCCCCATCAAGCCCAGTACCGGAAGATGAAAGGCAGTCAGCGGCCCCCTTGCGCGCATTCTCGCGGCGGATACGGAATGATCGGGCGCGCGAGGTCCTCCAGAGAGGGCGCCCCACGAGAGTACGTGGAAGCCTCTACACGCTATGCCGGTCAACTGCGCCGGCGACCCGGACGCGGGGGGCGGGCCACGAAGGAGACGCCTATCTGATAAATAGAACGCTACCGAGATAGACGCGACGTTGCTGAAGCGCAATTTGCTCGTCAAAACTGAGCACATGGGCTTTTGGCACGTTGCCGACATGCCGCAACATTGCCGCGAAGGGTCTGTTTCTGGCCCGATGAGCACATGTCAGACCGTGTGCAGTTGGGGTCGTTCCCCGTTGACGTCGATCAATGTGCGACCAGAGATGCAAACGCATTTTGTCCTATGATGACGAACCTTAAATCTTATGTGGTTTGGGACGGTCCGACGCGTTGGTTCCACTGGATCAACGTTGTTTGTGTCCTTGCTCTGGCCGTCCTCGGCACGGCCATCCTTTACAGCGAGGATCTGGGCGTCACGGACGACGGCAAGATTCTCTTGAAAACCACTCACGTCTGGTTCGGCTACGTCTTCGCGGTAAACTTGGGTTGGCGCGTCGCCTGGGCCTTCTTCGGCAACCGGCAGGCAAGGTGGTCCGCTATCTTCCCTTTCCGGCCTGGTTATGGAACCGCGTTCAGGACTTATGTTCGTGGACTGATCCGAGGAGATGGGCGCCCCTATCTCGGTCACAATCCCGTCGCGCGCCTGATGGTCTCGCTGCTTGTTCTCCTCCTTGTCGTGCAGGCCGTCACGGGCCTCGTTCTCGCCGGGACCGACATCTACTACCCACCGTTTGGGTACTGGTTTGCCAACTGGGTTGCGGCACCGGGTGTCGACCCCTGGGCACTTGTGCCCTACGACAAGACGGGCATCGATGCGGCATCTTGGGATGCGATGCGCGCCTTCCGATCACCGTTTGCGACGGTGCACTACTGGAATTTCTACGCGCTTCTGTTCCTGATCGTGATTCATATCGTCGGAGTGGTTGTGACTGAGTTGCGGGAAGGCGGGGGGCTGGTTTCCGCGATGTTCACGGGGCGGAAGGTATTTGATCGGGAACCGGTGGAGGATGTCTGAGTAATGTCCGTTGCTGGCCACAGCAGACGTCGCTGGTTAAGCTTTAACATCTGCTAATAGACCCTAAACGGGGAAGCATGATATTCTTGTCCGCCGTCCCGCGTTCAATCAGCTCCAAGGCAGTCGATCTCAGATCACAAGCCAAGGCGCGCCTGTGGAGCGCCCCCCTGAAGAGCTAATTCGCCCCAAGACGGCGGGCCAAGCCCGTGCGGTTGATCGCAAGCTCCGAGAGCGTCCATTCATCGAGGACCTGCAGGTAGGCGTCGAGCGCGTCGCGGAGTGCGCCCTGCAGACCGCACACAGGCGTAATGCAACACGTTGTTTTCGACCGGAAGCATTCGACGAGGTCGAAGTCCTCCTCGGTCCCGCGAACCACGGCACCCACGGAAATCTCTTCCGGCGGAAGCGCCAGCCGAATGCCGCCATTGCGCCCACGCAACGTCTCGACGAAGCCGAGATGCGCCAGCCGCTGTACGACTTTCATGATGTGATTGTGCGAAATGTCATAAGCGGCGGCGATCTGCTCGGCCGTTGCCAGGCGGTCGGGGAAAGCTGCCAGGTACATGAGGACACGCAGCGAATAATCGGAATGCAGGGTAAGCCTCATTGGACTCTCCATGAGGAGGAACTGTTCCTCGCCGAAGGGTGAAGTCTGCCGGAAAAACGTCCTTGAATGCTATGCCCGAAAAGAGGTATTCTACATACCTATTATAGCCGCAGATCAACTGCGGGGTCATTCGAGATGGGAGGTCTCCATGATACGCAAGGCTTCTCCCTTAATGCTGGGGCTCGGCCTGATTGCAACGGCAGCGCTTGCCGATGAGCAGCGCATTTCGTTTCCCGCCAACTACAAGACCCAGTTTCAGAACTATCTGAGTCTCGATCGGGTGCAGAACGACGATCAGATCATCCGGCTGTTTGCGAACGACGCGGCCATCGAAGCCGCGAAACAGGGGCGGGAGCTCCCCTATGGTTCGGTCATCGTCGGCGAGGTCTACAAGGCGAAGACGGATGAGGACGGCAAGGTCGTCACAAGCTCCCTCGACCGGCGTATTCGCGACAAACTCGCCGCGATTGCTGTCATGGAGAAGGGCGAAGGGTGGGGTGACAAGTTCCCTGAGAATCTGAGAAACGGCGATTGGGACTTTGCCATTTTCTCGCCGGGCGGCGAACGCTTGAACAAAGACCTCAACGCGTGCCGGTCGTGTCACGCTCCGCTGGCAAAGACGCAACACCTCTTCTCGCTGGAGCACCTGGCACAGTAAAGCGAAAAGAATCCACAGCGGGGGATTGGAGGTGATGGCGCAGACCATCAAGTTGATGCCGCGCACCTCGTTGAGGACGCCCGGGTCTCGCGGGAAGCGAATCTGTGAGCGCTGAATTCGGACATTGGCAGTGGGACATTTCGCTGAGGGGAGGGCATTCCCTGTTGCCTCAAAAAACATTCCCTGTTCGCTTCCAGAATTTCCCTGTTCCGCGTGTAGGGAATTTCTCCTGCAAGACCTTGCGAATGCTGGGGTTCAGTGCCGCCCAACGGCCGGATTTCAATTGAATTCCCTGTATTTTCCCGCATATCAGGGAATTCGCCTGCAGAGACACGTTCGCTGCAGCCTCCCAGCACAGCCACCCAGTCGCGGCGGAGGAGGCCTCAGAGGCTCGTCAGCGCTGGAGCTTCAGTGGCGAACAAGGCCCAGCGAATCCAAGGCCCCCGAAAGTGCGGCCTCGAAGAGCGTCATGCTCGCATCCTTGGTCAACGGGATCGGATTGCCGCCCGCGGTCGGGTCGACTACGGCCATTTCGGCGATGGTCTCCGCTTGGCTGCCGTCGATGTTGAGACCGCCAAGGTCATTCGGCACGCCAGTCTGCTTGCGTAGGTCGAGCACCGCCTGAAGGAAGCCATCGAAGCCCCCAACCATACCAAGGAATCCGGCAAGGCGGTCGATCTTCTCCTCGATCGCCGGCCGATTGAACACAAGCACGTAAGGCATGAAGACGCCGTTGGTTGTGCCGTGATGCGTATTGTAAAGTGCGCCGACCGGATGCGACAGCGCGTGGATCGCGCCAAGCCCTTTCTGAAAAGCGGTGGCACCCATCGCCGCTGCGCTCATCATATGGGCGCGTGCTTCAAGATCATTTCCGTCCGCCACCGCCTTTGGCAGATTCTCGAACACGAGCCGCATTCCCTCGACGGCGATACCTTCGGCCATGGGGTGATAGCTCGGTGCGCAGTATGCCTCGAGGCAGTGCGCCAGGGCGTCCATTCCCGTGCCCATCGTGATGGCAGGCGGCATGCCCACGGTCAGCTCCGGATCGCAGATCACGATTTTCGGCATCATCTTGGGGTGGAAGATGACCTTCTTGGTATGGGTGGCCTCTTGGGTGATGACGCCGGCGCGGCCTACTTCCGAACCCGTGCCGGCCGTGGTCGGCACGGCAACGATCGGCGCTATTTTCTCGGCGTCGGCGCGCGTCCACCAATCGCCGACATCCTCGAAGTCCCAGAGCGGCCTCGTCTGCCCGACCATGAAAGCGATGACCTTGCCGGTGTCGAGGCCTGAGCCGCCGCCGAATGCCACGACGCCGTCATGGTTCCCGGCGCGAAAGGCAGCAATGCCAGCCTCGACGTTGGAATCCACCGGATTGGACTGGACGTTCGAGAACATGGCGGCGGGGAGCCCGGCCGATGCCAAAAGGGCTAGCGCCTGTTTCGTGATTGGAAGCGCGGCGAGACCGGCGTCGGTGACGAGCAGGGGGCGGTCGATCCCTGCCGTCCGGCAAACATCGGCGAGCTCGCTGATACGGCCCGGACCGAAGCGGATGGACGTTGGGTAGCTCCAATTGGCGGTGGGTGCGTTCATGGTTATGTGTCCGAGATGCGAGGACGGGTCAGACTTCGCGAAGATGGAAACTCTTCGGCTGGGTCAGTGCTTCAAATCCGTATTTAGACAACGAGACGCCGCGACCTGTGTCTTTGACGCCGGTCCAGGCGAGATACGGATCGAGATAGTCGCAGCGGTTCATAAAGACCGTCCCGGTCTCGATCTGGCTGCCGAGCTCAGCGGCGCGGTCCATGTCGCGCGTCCAGATCGAGGCCGTGAGCCCGTAAGGACTGTCGTTCATCAGCGTCACGGCCTCCTCATCGTCGCGCACCTTCATGATACCGACGACGGGCCCGAAACTCTCCTCCCGCATCACCTCCATCTGATGGTTGACACCGATCAGGACTTCCGGCGCGAGATAGGGTGAGCCAGGCTGGTCGCCGTCCACCTTCATGTTGATCAGCGCGGTGGCGCCCTTCCGCTTCGCTTCGTCGATTTGGCTGCGGACGGCGTCGGCCGCGGCGCCTCGCACCATCGGCCCAAGCGTGGTCGCCTGCTCAAGTGGATTGCCCACCACATATTTTCGGGTGAGGTCGGCAAAACCCTCGACGAAGTCGTCAAAGATCCGCGCGTCTACATAAATGCGCTCGACCCCGCAACAGGACTGACCGGAATTGTAGAAGGATCCGTCAACCAAATTCTCGATGGTATGATCGAGCTTGGCGTCTGCGCGCACATAGGCGGGATCCTTGCCGCCCAGCTCAAGGCCAAGCGACGCAAATGTCCCCCCAGCGGCGCGTTCTATGGTGCGGCCTCCTGCAACGGAGCCGGTGAAGTTGATGTGGTCGACGCGTCCGGAGGCGATAAGCGTCTCGGTCTGCGCGTGAGACAACACGAGATTGTGGAATAAGCCCTTGGGCAGCCCTGCGCGCTTAAAGGCCTCGGCGAACCGCTCCCCGACAAGCAGCGTCTGGGCGGCATGTTTGAGGATTACCGCATTTCCTGAGAGCAGGGCAGGGACGATCGCGTTGACGGCGGTGAGATAGGGATAATTCCAGGGTGCAAGGGCGAGAACGATGCCGAGCGGCTCCCGGGTGATGTACCGGCGAAAGCCATCCTTCTCCGGCGGGTAGTAGGGTTTGAGCGCCTGTTCTGCCATTGCCACGACGGCACGCGTGCGCTCTTTGATGCCGCCTTTCTCGCCGCCGTAGCGCACCGGCCGGCCCATCTGCCAGGCGAGTTCGACAGTCATGTCGTCATTCATCGCCAACAAGGCGTCGAGGAAGGCGAGCATGTGACGGCTGCGCTCGGCGACGGGCGTCGCCTTCCATTGGGGCAGCGCCGCGCGGGCCCCCGATAGCGCGGCATCGATCGCCGCGCCGCTCGCAATTGGCCGCTCGGCATAGACCGAACCATCGATGGGGGAGATGACCTTAAGACTCTCTGACATTTTCGTGCCTCTGAACTTAGGACCGTTCGAACCCGCGCCTAAGCTCCCAATCGGTTATGCGCCGGTCGTACTCGAACTGTTCCCACTCCGCGTTGTGTACATAGTGATCTATCACGTCGTCTCCAAAGGCGGCACGCAACATTGCCGAGTGCCGCATCAGCTCCGTCGCTTCGCGCAAGGTCTTCGGCACCTCCGGCAATGCTTCGCTCTGGTAGGCGTCACCCGCATAAGCTGCCTCGAGCGCCAACTTCTGCTCGATGCCGGCCAGGCCAGCGGCGAGCAGCGCGGCAAGGGCAAGATAGGGATTGAGATCGGCGCCGCCGATGCGGCACTCAATGCGGATGCTCTTGGTCCCCGCGCCGCACAGGCGGAAACCGGCGGTGCGATTGTCCAGTGACCAGACTGTCTTGGTCGGCGCGAATGTCCCCGCCTGAAAGCGCTTGTAGGAATTGATATAGGGCGCGAGGAACCAGGTGACTTCGCGCGCGTGGGCGAGTTGCCCCGCCACGAAATGGCGCATGAGCTCCGACATGCCGTGCTCACCCTTGGGGTCCAGGAACAGAGGGGTCTTGCCGGCTGCATCCCACAGCGAGGTGTGGACATGGCTCGAAGAACCGGCAAGGTCGTAGCGCCATTTGGCCATGAACGTCACGGCCTTGCCGAGCCCATGGGCGATTTCCTTGCACCCATTTTTTAGAATGACGTGCCAATCGGCCGTGGCCAGGGGATCGGCGTAGCAAACGTTGACCTCTTCCTGCCCAGGTCCCCACTCACCCTTCGAATTCTCGACCGGAATTCCCGCGCCCTGCAAACCGTTGCGGATGGCCCGCATCACCTCTTCTTCCTTGGTGGTCTGGAAGACGTGATAGTCCTGGATATAGCTGCCGGTGGTTTTGAGGTTGCCCCAGCCTTTGTCCTGCGCCGTCTCGTAAGTCTCGTCGAACAAATAGAACTCGAGTTCCGACGCCATGCGGGCCGACATATCCTTGTCGGCAAGCCGGGCAAGCTGTTTGCGCAGCATGGCACGCGGACTATGAGCGAGCGGCTCGTGGTGGTGATGGTCGAGCACGTCGCAGAGGACGAGGGCGGTGGCCGGCAGCCAGGGGATGCGCCGGAGGGTTGCGAGATCCGGCTTCATGACGAAATCGCCGTAGCCTTTTTCCCAATTAGCGACCGCGTATCCCGGCACGGGCTCCATATCGATGTCGTTGGCAAGCAGGTAGTCGCAACCGTGGGTTTCCTCATAAGCGCCATTGAGGAAAAACTCGGCATGAAAACGCTTGCCTACGAGCCTGCCCTGCATATCGGGAAAGCAGACTACGACAGTATCGATCTCACCCTGATCGCAAGCCTTCCGCAGATCCTGTAACGTCAATGTGCCAGCCATGCCGGGATCTTCTTCAGAGGCAGTGGAAAGGTGCAGAAGATAATAAGGAACCCGCGCGGGCGCCATGCCTACGCGGGTCTTGAGGTTTCCTGACGAGGCTCAGGCGCAACGGTAGGGAGGGCCTGCCTTTGCCATCGTCTCGTTGTAGTTTCTGAGGATCTCCACGACTTTGGCGCAGCGCGGGCTGATCTTTGCGGCCTCGTCCCAGAACCTGACCGCGGCATCCGCGACCGTCTGCCACTCGGCGTCCGGGATCGAGGTCAATTCCAGCTTGCCGCCGGTGGTGCGGTAATGCGCCTCGCCCCACCAATACCAGTGCGCCCGGTAGTAGTGCGAATTGTCGATCGACAGCTTGAACAGCTCCTGGAGATGGGGCGGGAGCGCGTTCCATCTTTCGGTGTTCACAAAGTACGAACCTGCCCAAGCCCCCGAGATATTATTGGTCAGATAGTACTTCAGGACGTCCGCCCAACCTACGGTGTACATCTCGGTGATGCCGCACCAGCACACGCCGTCAAGCTCCCCGGTCTGAATGGCGACCTCGACATCCTCGTAGGGAAGCGCGACCGGCACCACACCGAATTGCTGCATGAACTGGCCGCCTGTCGGGAACATATACACGCGCAAGCCCTTGAGGTCGGCGACCGACTTGATCGGCTTGGTCGTGCCGAAGTTGCAAGGATCCCAGGCCCCGGTGCTGAGCCAAGTGACACCCTCTACTTCTCCGTACGCCTCCTCCCAGATTTTCCTCAGCCCCCACCATTCCCACAAGGCTGGGACATCCAATGAGTAGCGCGAGGCGAAGGGGAAGTAGGCCGCGAAGATCTTGACGTCGACTGGAGCTGCCGCCGAGTCGTCGTCGCTCTGCGCCGCGTCGATCGTTCCCTTCTGCACCGAGCGGAACAGCTCGCCTTGCGGCACGAGCTGATCAGCGTAGTAGAGCTCGATGACCATTTCGCCGTTCGCCGCCTTGTTGAAGGCTTCGATAGACGGCTTGATCACGTGCTCTCCGAGCGCGGTGCCGGCATAGGTCTGCATGCGCCATTTAATTGGCGCGTCTTGCGCTCTTATCACATAAGGCGAGGCCACGGTGGCAGTCGCAGCGGCCGCCGTTGTCAGGCCTGCATTCTTTATGAAGTCACGCTTGGTTATGTTCTTTCGTATCGTCATCGCAACCACTCCTTCTCACACCACCTCAAAATAGACCGCATCTCCAGAGCCTTATTTCGCGTAGTATTGGTTGGGCAACCACAGTGCGACTTGCGGAAACACCATGACGATTGCCAAGCCGATGATCATCACCAGAACGAAGGGCACGATTGATTTGTAAATATCGGCCAACGTTATTTCCGGCGGCGCCATTGCGCGCATCAAGAACAAATTATAGCCGAAAGGCGGCGTCATGTACGCGATCTGGCAGGTGATGGTGTAGAGCACGCCGTACCAAATCGGATCGAAACCGAGCGCAATCACAATCGGCACGTAGAGCGGCGCCACGATCACCAGCATCGCGGTATCGTCGAGAAACGTCCCCATGATGAGGTAGGAGAGCTGCATCATGATGAGGACCGTCCACGGATCGAGGCCCCATTTATCGAGGAACAGATAGCGCAGACCGTGCACCGCACCGAGGCCGTCGAACACGGCGCCGAAGCAGAGCGCCGCGAGGATGATCCACAGGAACATACAGCTGATGCCGAGAGTCTTGCGGACGGTTTCCTCCAAGACCTTCAATGTTAGCTTGCGTCTGAAGATGGCGGCCAGCGTCGCGCCGGCGGCGCCGACGGCAGAACTTTCCACCAGGCTCGTCTTTCCCATGAGGAAGAGGCCCGTCATCGAGAAGAAGATCAGGAAGGGTATGACGCCCGCGCCGAGCAGCTTGATCTTTTCGCCCCAGCTCACCTGGCGTTCTTCGGGTGGCAGCACCGGCCCGAGGTTCGGCTGCAGATAGCAGCGGATGGCGACATAGGCGATGAACAGCGAGGCGAGCAGCAGCCCGGGGAACACCCCCGCCAACCAAAGCTGGCCCATGGGCTGGCGGGCAATCAGGCCGTAGAGGACCAGCACCACGCTAGGAGGAATGAGGATGCCGAGCGAACTGCCCGCCTGGATTACCCCGGTGACCATCACCTTGTCGTAGCCGCGCCGTAACAATTCGGGCAGCGCGATGCTCGCGCCGATCGCCATGCCCGCCACGCTCAGCCCGTTCATCGCCGCGATCACCACCATCAGCAGGATTGTGCCGATGGCGAGCCCGCCGGGGACCGGACCGAACCACACATGGAACATCTTGTAGAGATCGTCGGCGATGCCCGACTCCGACAGCATGTAGCCCATGTAGATAAACAGGGGCAGCGTCAGCATCGGGTACCAATTGAACAGCACGAACGAGGCGTTGAACGGCATCTCCTCGCCGCCGGTCCCCCACAGCATGAGGGCGAAGGTTGCCGCCACGAAGCCGATCACGCCGAAGAACCGCTGCCCCGTTAGGAGCAACAGCATCATTGACGCGAACATGAGGAGGGCGATGACCTCGTGACTCATTCCAATTCCTCACCCACGAGCCGCTTCCCTGCGGGAAGAGCCTCAGCGAGGGGCTCTCCCCGCGCCTTGGCTAGGTCCCTGAAGAACACAGCGATCATCTGAAGCAGCATCAAGACGATGCCGGTGCACATCACGACCTTGATCGGCCAAAGCACTGGCGACCATGAAGAATAGTTCTTCTGGTTATATTCGATGGCGTATTGCGTGCTCGAGAGGCCGCCGATCAGCAGAATGATGAGATAGAAGATCACCAGAAGAGACGTCACCGTATCGACGCGCGCCTGTGTTCGCGGCGACCAGCGGCTGTAAAGCAGGTCCATGCGGACATGAGAATCGAGCTGAAGGGAGTAGCCGCCGCCGAGTAAATAATAGGCAGCCAAGATCATTTGCGACGTCTCGATGATCCAGATATGCGAGGTGCCGAAGGCGCCGCGCGCGATCGAGGCGTAGAGCAAGACGCCCATCATCACTATAACGAGCCACATAACTCCACGACCGACAACGCGGTTTGCCGCGTCTACGTATTGGACATAGAGCTTGATCCAATTAGGCATGGCTCACGATGCGGCGACGCGTGTGGGTGTCGTCCTTGGTAGCGATTGTCACATGCAAGATTCAAACCGAATGGAATCTGGCGCCTTTGCCAAAAGGGATGTGAGCCGCTCCGCCCAGCGCTGCTCCCCTTCCTCGTCGCCAATTTCGTCATTGCGAATTTCGATCATCGCGGCCGGCAACCCTCGCGGGCGCGCGTGGCGTGCGACGGTGTAATAGACCTCGTCGGCGGGCGAGTAGGGCTCGTTTGCGCCGACCGTGAGCTTCGCGTCGCCTTTGAGGCCGTCGAGAAGGCGATCGGCAACGCGCCGATCGTCGTCGAACACGATGCCAACCTGCCAGGGACGCAATTCTCCGAGATAGATCGGCGTGAAGGAGTGGATCGCCACAATAGTGATCTCTTGAGCGGCGCGCTCATTGAGACACGCATCGATGGCGTCGTGGTAGGGGGCATGAATGTGGGCGAGCCGTCGCCTGCGCTCGTCGTCGCTCAGGCCCTGATTGGCGGGTACGGGTCGTCCTTCGCTTTCGGTGACGATCAGCGTGACCGAATCCGGCGGCCGATTGCAGTCGATCACCAGACGGGAAACATCGGGCCAGATCAGCGGGGCATCTAAGGACCTCATCAGTTGCCGCGCTACGCCGAGCGCACCCGGGTCCCACGCAATGTGTGTCTTCAGCGCTTCGGGGTCGAATCCGAACGTCTTATAATCGTCAGGGATGCGGTTGGAGGCGTGGTCGCAAACGACCACAAACTGTCCGGCGCCACCCGGATTTTCCACCACGACCAGTCTTTGTTCTGGACGCCTCACATTGCCCCTCCGAACCCACGAGGAGTGGGCCAGCTTGCTAAGGTTAGCGGCAATTGGGGCAAATGCCCATCATCTTCGAAGCTACGAACCTCCGCCACTCATGGGTGACTATGCCGCCAACAGCCCACTCGTTTTCGCTCAGGAAAAGGGGAGTCCTATCGATTTCGCTGCGATTGCTTAGCCAAGAACTCTGCCCCGTGGGCGTACTCCGTGTTTATTGGGACGCCTTGCTTGCATAGGGGGCAGTCGGCGGCCGGCCACGAGGGAATTTTGTACTCTAGGAGATATCTGAGGTCCGTCACGCCGCAGTCGGCCGGTGTCGCGTTGCCTCGGGTGACAACAGCCGCCGCACCCACGATCTGCCCGCCGTTTTCACGCACGGCTTCGACGGTTTGCCGCAAGGCAAGACCGGTGTTGATGACATCGTCCACCACCGCGACACGTTTGCCGTTTACAACCTTGTTGTAGCCGCGCCGCAGTACGAAGGGTCCGCGAAGCGGTCCGCCGGGAGCCGCGGAGGGCTGATCGCTGTGGTCAGCAAAGACCGACTCGACTCCCAGTGCGTGGGCGGTCCATTGCGATACGATCAGACCACCGGTCGCCGGCCCGCACACCACTTCGGCCCCGAGATCACGTATGACCTCCGCCAACATGCTGCAGAGCCCCTCATCCCGGTCAGTGTTTTCATTGACAACGTCCTTGTCGATCCAACCGCTGCCATGTTCGCCCGAGTCATATACGAAGTGATCGTGCTCGATGATCGCGCCAGCCTCGGCGAGCAGAAGCTTCGTGCGCTCAGTGTACTGTTTTGCTTGCTCGGTCGAGATCATGTCTCCCTCATAAATTCGATGCTGCGAATGAGTATTTCAACCGTGCCTTGCACGATTGCTCGCTAATCGTGATGGCCTCGGCCAGAAAGGGGCCACATCATTGCCACTTAGACCTTGCACGTTGAGGGCTTGGCTAACAAAGCATGGGGGAATTAAATAGATGCGTTTACTTCTAGCGGCAGCTATCGCCGTCGCGGTCACGGTTGGGCTTGGAGGTTGCTTCGGCCACCATCAAAAGGCTTCCTACGTTGAACCCATCGGGGCGCCGCCGCTAAAATAACCCTGCAGAACTTCTCTGGTAATAGCTAGGCCCCGCCGTCACCGGCGGGGCCTTTTGAATTTGCGGTGCCTGTAATGTCAGGGCGGCGGCGAACCAAATCGCGGGTGATTGTTCTCGGAGACTTAACCACGCGGCCAGACATTTGGCTCGAAGACATGTGGGACGGGCGGAATTTCCGTTCACAATTGCCGACAGTGTGCGAGACTGCGGTTGAGAGGCACTGGAGCCTCGCTGGACCCGCCCATGGGCAGTTCGTCGCTCCGAATTGTCATTGCCTTTGCGCTCGCCGGCGCGCTTGGCGCGTCCCTGTGTGAAGTCGCGCGTGCGCAAGACGCCCTGCAAGCCGGCGAGGCGTTTGTTACACGTTTTTCAGGCACCACCGACGAGGACGGACGCGCGGCTATCGATCCCAGCGGCACCGTTGGCGGGGTCGTCGATCTACGCCGGCCCGGCGCATCCCCTCTCGGTGCGAGTTGGGAAGACGCACCGCAGCGTTCGGCGGCCACAGCCGGCCAGGTCGGCCAGGTCTTCGGCGTCACGCTCGACGATGCCGATCCTCCTAATATCTATCTGACCGCGACATCGGCTTTCGGCCTTCATCGCAACGCCGAGAACACGGGCTGGATGGAAGGCATGTGGGGACCCAATGGAGGTCCCGGCACCATTTGGAAGCTCGACGGGGCCAACAACGACCAACCTGAGATCTTCGCAGACATAAAGCTGGACGGTCGCGGCAACACCGGCGCCGCGCTCGGCAACATCGCTTTCGACCGCTGGAATGAGCAATTCTACGTGTCCGACCTCGAGACCGGCATGATCCACCGGCTGCGCGCGTCCGACGGCGCCGATCTCGGCCATTACGATCACGGCGTCGACGGGCGCACCGTCTTCTTTGATGTCGCGGGGTCCGGCCTCGCTCAGGGAGATTTTCGCTCGCTGCCGGCCGTGCCCTTCGATCCAGCGTCCAGCGCACGCACCGACGATTGCCCGAGCGGCGACTTCGCGCGCGCGCCGTCCTGCTGGAACTTCGCCGACTTCCGCCGCCGCGTCTGGGGCGTGGGCGTGCGGCGCGATCCTGCGACCGAGGAGGTGAGGCTCTATTACGCGATCTGGGGCAGCCAAGGCTTCGGCAACCCGGATCACGCTGCTGCTGGGGAGGACGACCAGCGCAACGCGGTCTGGTCGGTGCGCATCAAGGAGGATGGCGCGTTCGACACCACCAGCGCGCGCCGCGAATTCTTTCTGCCCGATTTTTTCCGCTCCCCGGAAGCCATTGCCCGCGCCGGGCGCAGCCATCCGGTCGCCGATATCGCCTTTCCGGCGTCCGGCGACCAGGATGTGATGCTCCTCGCCGAGCGCGGCGGTGTCCGCAATCTCGGCCTCGCGGCCGAGGATGCCTTTGCCAATCCGCACGAGGCCCGCGTGCTCCGCTACGAGCTGACTGATCAGGGTTTCTGGCGTGGCGCCGGGCGCTACGACGTCGGCTATTACGACCGCAGCGAAGCGGGCCCGCCTTATCTCCGCGGCAGCGCCGCCGGCGGTGTCAGTTTCGGCCTGGGCTATGGCGATGGCTGGGAGATCGATCCGGCCGCGCCCGATGCCTTTGTGTGGATGACCGGCGACGGCCTGTGCTCGCCACGCGGGCCATGTTTCGATCCCGGCGCCGACGCGCATACCCAATCCACGCCGGTCGACGGGTTACAGGGACGCGAGGCGCGGCCCTATGAGGCCTTCGAGCCCATCACCGCGTTCCAGCCATACCCGGCGCCCGGACCGATTACCCCCGCGACCGGACCAGATCGGTCTTTCATGATCGACCTCGATGCCGGTGGCGAAGCGCCGGATAAGAGCGGCGCCACGCGAATTGGCGATGTTGCCGTCTATCAGCCGATCCCGGCCGAGGGTGAGCCCGGCGAAGCGCCAGCAGAGGAGGAGGTCGCTGGGCCCGGCGGATTTCCACCGGGTGAAGAATTTCCGCCAGGTCTGCCGCCGGAGCCGGGCTGGGATCCTGCGCCCCTGCCGCCTGACGGCTGGCCGGTGCCGCCACCGCCGGTGCTGGAGACCGATCTCGGCATCGAGAAAAGCGGGCCCGCCCAATGCCAGGAAGGCGTGAACTGCATTTACAACGTCAAGATCACCAATCTCGGCGCTGTTCCCTATGTCGGTCCGCTTGCGGTCAACGATACGATGCCGGTGGATGCAACGCTCGCTGCGGCGTCCCCCGGCTGGCACTGCGACGTCGCCGGTCAGGTCGTCAGCTGCGTCACGCTTGGCCCGGCTCTTCTCAATGTCGGCGTCTCGGCGACCTTGACGCTCGTCGTTCTGCTACCCGCCGACGTGGCGGGCGATCACGTCGAGAACTGCACCGCCATTGACTGGTTCGAGATGGGCACGGACGACGTCGCCGGCGACTCCAACGACCATACCTGCATCGAGACGCCGGTGATCGACGGTTTCGCTCTCGGCCTGCAAAAAGACGGGCTCCCCCAATGCACCGAGAACGCCGATTGCTTGTTCGCAATAACGGTCACCAATCACGGCCCAGGGGAATTCGACGGAGTCCTGGCCGTCAGCGACACGCTGCCGACCGACGCGTCCCTGGTCGCAAACACACTCGGTTGGAGCTGTGTGCAGAACAATGGGGAGGTTCAGTGCACCAGCGGGGCTCTCACGCTCCCCGCAGGCGCGGCCGATGTGTTAGTCCTTCTGATCCACCTCCCTGACGGCATCGCCGGAGCCGCGGTCGAGAATTGCGCGGCAATCGACTGGGCCGTGATGGGCGCTGATGACGGCCCTGCCGATGCCCATGTGGACGAGGATTGTCACACCGTCGACGTTCTCGACGGGACCGGCTTCTTCGATCTCTCCGTCGACAAGAGTGGACCGGCCCATTGCGACGAAGGAAGCAATTGTGCCTATACGGTCGTCGTCACCAATCATGGCCCTGACGACTATGCCGGCGAGATTGTGATACGGGACGCTCCGCCCGCCGGTTCAGTATATGTGGGGGTCAGCGCCGGTTGGGGCTGCGGTGCCGCCGTGCCGATCGATTGCACGCTCCTGGGCGGTCCTCATGTCCTGCATCCGGGCGAGACGCGCAGCCTTATCCTGACTATCGGGCTGCCCGACCCGGCGCCGGCAGATCCGGTGATGAATTGCGCTACGCTGCCCTGGGGCCTCTTTGGGATGCCGCCGGACGACAACCCCGCTGTCGGCTTCTTCGATAAGTCTGACACGTCCTGCGAAAATACTTTCATTGGGACGGGATTCGACGTCGAGATCGCCAAGGCCGGCCCGGAAGAGTGCTACGAAGGCGGCATCTGCGAATATTCGGTCAGTCTGACCAATCATGGGCCGAACGATGCGGGCGGAGTTTGGGTGTTCACCGATATGCTGCCCGCGGGCGCCGTCCTCGAAGCGGCGCTGGGCGGCGGGCTCTGTACACCGGCGGCCGTGGCTGACACGGTCAGATGCACTCTAGGTCTTTTCCCCTTCCCATCCGGCACGATCGAGACGGTAACGCTCCGGCTGAGGCTACCCGACCCCGTCGCGGGCGATGCAGTGACCAACTGCGCCACGTTGAACTGGGATCCGCCACCACCGCCGAGTATAGTCGGACCTAGCTTTACGGGCGACGACGACCCCGCCACCGACGGTCCGGCGTGCGTCGACACGCTCGTGCTTGCAGCCGACCTCGCGCCCTTCGGCGGCACCACCTGCAAGCTGGGCGAGACCTGCACTCTCAATGTCAGCATCGAGAACCGGGGCGGACGCCTGTTCAAGGGCAGCGCCGGCCTCAAAGGCTCGCTCGATCCGGCCGTGTCCGTCGAAAGCATCAAGTCGCTGACCTCGGGGCTCACCTGCGAGGTGACCGGCACGGGCGCTTATGAATGCCGCGCCGACGGGCTCAGCCTCAATCCGGGCGATGCAGCCGAACTGGAGCTCTCGATTGCGATCCCTGCCGACTTCCCACACAAGCGCATCGTCCACCGCAAGGAGATGCAGTGGCCCGACACGGGGGTGAAGGATCGCAAGCCCGAGAACGACCGTCACACCAGCACGATCACGATTTTGCAGCCGGAGGAACCGGAGGCGCCTCCGGACGAGCCGGAAGCACCACCGGATGAGCCGACCCCGCAATGCGGCACGGGCTGGCTGGAGGTGGACCGCGGCAAGGCCAAGGCGTTGCGCGCGGAGGGCTGGGAGATTGAGGAGGCTACGAGCGCCGGCAAGACCATCTTCTGCGCCAAGGCGCCGCCGCCGCCGGACTGTGCTGGCGGTCGCGTCGTCGGCCGGGACTGCGTCTGTCCGCAGGGCACGGAGCGCGAAGGGACTGGTCCCGACGCTTACCGTTGCGTGAAGCTTCCGCCGCCGCTGGTCTGCAAGGGTGGCAAAGTGGACAAGGGCCAGTGCTTCTGCCCGAAGGGCACCGAGCGTAAACAGACCGGGACTTACACCTATGAATGCGTGAAGCTCCCGCCGCCGATCACGTGCGCAGGGGGCGCCGTCAGGAACGGCGAGTGCTACTGTCCTAAG
>MRWG01001077.1_pt1 | contig 19947 bp, 16 predicted proteins | sample 1013341 | NCBI WGS metagenome assembly MRWG01 (sample SAMN06117577, study PRJNA244670) | biofilm metagenome | biome: Water; feature: Cathode Biofilm; material: Biofilm; isolation source: microbial consortium enriched at the cathode of a solar microbial fuel cell | place: USA: District of Columbia ... | reverse complement strand
CTCGCCAAGCTCGCGAAGCAATTCAAGGGCGCGGACCGCAAGGCGGGCATCCGATGGGTGCTGGAGCAATTGCGCGAGGCCGGTCTCGGCTCGCTGCCCGGCGGGGGCGCCGAAGTCTTTGATGATCGCGTGCATGACGAAGCGTTCAAAGGCAAGATTCGCTCGGATGTGTGGCTGGACGTTCACCGCGTCGCGCACGAACTTGGGCTGAACACCAACGCGACAATCCTCTACGGACATATTGAGAGCGTCCAGGATCGTCTGGTGCATATGGACATGCTGCGCACGGCGCAGGATGAAGCGCTTGAGCGGCTGGGGTACTCGCGTGACGGCGATGACGCAGTCACGTTGAATCGTTCTGACGCGAAGCTTCCGACGCCGGACCTGAATGATCGCGGCGGCTACTTCCAGACGATCATTCCGCTCCCGTTCTTCCCGGATGGGTCGGCGCTCGAGCACTTGCCCGGACCATCGGGACTGGAAAACCTGCGCACGCTCGCCATCGCGCGCCTGATGCTCGACAACTTTCCGCATGTGAAAGCGTTCTGGATCATGCAGACGCTGCAAATGTCGCAGCTCCAGCTTCTGGCGGGCGCTGATGACATTGACGGCACGGTGGTGTGGTATGACATCACCAAGGTCGGCGGCGCCAGCACGCACCAAGAAACGACGGTCTGGGATCTGGAGCGATCGATTCGCGAAGCGGGATTCCGCCCGGTGGAGCGCGACACGCTGTATCGTCGTGTCACACGCGACGGCGCTTCCTGGACACTCGATGGATGATCGGGCGACCGCGCCAACGTCGCGAATCATCGGATGCGCCGGACGCATCCATCGATGATCTCGCGATCGCCGCGTCGCGGCTGGTGGATCATCTTCGACCGGGGCGACATCTCGCACGACGCACCGGCGATGCGGACGAGTTCTACGACTACCGAGCGTACGCGTCCGGCGATCCGCTCTCTCGAATTGACTGGCGAGCAGCGGCTCGGCGCGATGATCTTCTGGTGCGGCGCCGTCGGCATGAAGCCACGATGCGCGTCGCCTTGCTCGTTGATTCGTCCGCGTCCATGGCGTTTTCGTCGATTCAACCGTCCGATCTGCCTACGAAAATGCGCGTCGCACAGCAGTTCGCAGCCGCGGTCGCGCTGGTGACGTTGCGTCAGGGTGATTCGCTGACCATCCGCACGAGTGAGTCCAGGGCGTCGTCGCCGGCGGTTCTTCGCGGCCGCCGCGCGATTGGCGAAGCGTATTCAATACTCAGTGAGATTCGATCAGCAGGCGATGACGGCGCTGCCGCGATGTTTGAGTCGCTCGCGCAGGATCCGCAGAAGGCGGATGTCGTCTTCGCAGTGACGGACGCGATTGACGATGTCGATCGACTTGCCGCTGCGATGCACGCTGTTGCGAGTCGCGGCGCCGAGATCGTGTTGATTCAGATTGCTTCGCCGGATGAGCTGGCGCCGATGCCGCGCGGATTGGCGCTGCGCGATCCTGAGCAACGCGGCGCGTCCGTGGTCAGTCATGCTCGACCATCCGACGCCGCGGCAATGATGGCGGACCATATTGATGTCGTGAGGCGCAGCGTGCAGGCGCACCGAGGGCGGCACGCGCTTCATGTGACTTCAAAATCGCCAATCGACACACTTCGCACCGTGCTTGGTGTGCGTCGCTGAGGTTGGTTGGTTGCGGCGCTGCGTCAGCCTGCTTTTGAGAGCGGCGCCTCGCTCGCGGGGATCGGATCGCCCGCCACGATGAGGCGATTGCGCCCCATCTTCTTCGCCTGATACAGCGCCTTGTCGGCTGTCTCCAACCAGCATGAAGGCAGCGACGCGTCGCCCGACGGGTGATCGCACACGCCAAACGATGCGGTGACCCGGTGTTCAGGGTGGCGGGGCCAGCGTGTTTGCTCAAGCGTTTCGCGAACGCGATCAATAAGCGTCTTCGCCTGATCCGCGTGCGTTTCTCGAAGCAGGAAGGCGAATTCTTCGCCGCCGTAGCGGCAGGCGATGTCCTGCTTGCGGAGGGTGCTGTCGAGCTGCTTGGCAAACGTTTGCAGCACGGCGTCGCCCGCGGGGTGTCCGTGCGTGTCGTTGAGCTTCTTGAAGTTGTCGAGGTCGCACAGGACCAGCGTGAAGGGGCGACCGGTGCGCAGGTGGCTCGCGACTTCTTCTTCCAATCGCTGATCGAAGTAAGCCCGATTCCAGAGCCCGGTCAGGCCGTCGATCTGAGCGCGCTTCTCGAGCATGCTCATCAGTTGCTGAATACGGAGCGCGGATCGCATTCGCGCTCGAAGCTCCGGGAGGTTGAACGGCTTGCACACGTAATCGATGGCGCCGAATTCAAAGCCAGAGACTTTGTCCACCGTGTCATCGCTGCCCGAGATCACGATCACCGGGATGTTGACGGTGCGATTGTCGTCTTTGAGCGCGCGGAGCGTTTCAAAGCCATCCATCACCGGCATCTCGAGATCCAGCAGGATGAGCGACGGCGCGCGCTCCTGGGCGATTCGAATGCCTTCCATGCCTGTGGAGGCCGTGATGAGATTGACATCCTCGCTTCGCAGCCGGACCTGCAACAGGCGCAGGATCTCGACGGAATCGTCGATCAGCAGCACCGTAGGTTGTTCGTCAGTCCTGTCCACGCGTTGACTCGATCGTCAGGGATTAGGGTCAGCTGCAACCGGCGTTACGACGCAAGGCGGCGGCATACATCGAGAAGCGCTTCCACTTCATCACGAATGGATTCAAGGTCCGAATGGGATTTCAGCGATGCCTCAAGCTGCGCGGCGGTCAGCGACACGGGTTCGAATCCGTACCCGGCGCCAGAGCCCTTGAGTTGATGAGCAATCGTTTGCAATTCGGTGAGGCGCTGTTCGCGGTAGCACTCGCTGATGGATTCCATCCGCGAGGGCATTTCCTCTACGAACATATTGATGAGTTCCGCCATGTCCGGGTCCCGCGAGAACTCACTACGTATGGGATCGGTTGGACTCTCGGGCTGGGGCATCGCTCGCCTCCGAATTAAGCGTCTTGGCGTGGCGCGAGGCCGGCTCCTCCATCCGGCCGCGCGCCGACGCGATCGGGGCCATCGACCATTGGGCGCGGCCCCTCCACTGCGGCGAAGGAGTTTGGGCCTCGGGTCGGCGGCGCCGCCTGAACAATCCGATTTGGGGCTCGTTCTCGGACGATGGAGGGCAATCTCGTACACTCAACACCGCGCAGAGAAGCGCGATGGAGGCCCGTGCCTATGCGATGCCGGACATGCGACTACACGCTGTGGAGTATTCGCGATCGAGTCTGCCCGGAGTGTGGGGCGCCCTTCAAGCCGAGCGAATTCCTGTTTCGGCGAAGCGCCGTCGCGTACCACTGCCCGCATTGCGATCAGTCGTACTTCGGCATGACGGCCCAAGGTCATCTGAAGCCGCGCACGTTCAATTGTGTGACCTGTTCGCGCGAAATCGACATGGATGAAATGGTGCTGACGCCCACGGATGGCGTGCGCGAAGACTTCACCGCGGCGGATGAGAAAAACCCGTGGGAGGCGAGGAGAGGTTTCGGCATCTTTGGGGCATGGTTCCGCACGGTGTGGATGTCCATGGCGTCGCCGAGTCGTTTGATTCAGAAGTCCAGCGCACGGGGACTTGCGGGCTCAGCCGTTTGGTTCGCCGCGTTCACGACCATTCTGATCGGCGTCGCATCGATGATCAGTTGGGTGATCTTCGGATTGGTCGTGTCCGGCATGTTTGGCGGCGGCGGCGCGATGGGTTTGATGTTCGTCATACCGTTCACATTTTTCTACACGCTGTTCGGCGGTCTCTTTGTCGTCATTCTGATCATGGCGTGGTCGCTTGGGACGCACATGCTGCTGGCGCTGTCGGGAGGGACAGAGCGCGGCATCGGGCGCACCATCATGGCGATCTCGTATGGATCAGGCGTCAATGTCGTGACGGCGATCCCGTTGGTTGGCATGTACGTCGCGCTCGGGTCCTGGGTCTGGTGGGGTGTGAGTTCCGGGCTGATGCTCGCGGAGACGCATCGTGTTTCTAAAACGCGGGCGATCATCGCGTCCATCACGCCGCCTGCGCTGATGGTTGCGCTTCTCGTCGGTGGTTACATCTGGATGATGGGCGCCATGTTTCGCGGCATGGGTGGCATGGGCGGCATGGGAAGCTGGCAGGAAGTCCAAATTGTCAATGAGGCGCTGCTGCTTCGCCTTCAGCAGGACGATCTTCGCCATGCCGTTGAATTGGTCGCAGATGGGGACGTGACGGATCTCGACTTCACGTTGGCGACCACGTACACACTGCCCGAAGACGCGATGGTCGCGGGCCGGTCGCTTGATGAGTACGCGATGGTGTCCGCAATCGAGCGCTCGCCGTTTATTGACGCCGCGGCTGCGGAACTGCCGGATGACGTCGTCGCCTATCGCGTGGGTGACTTCGTGTTCACGTATCCCGGAATTGATGTGAATCAAGCCGCGAACCAGGGCGTTGGAAACCTGTTGTGGCTCGTCATCGCGTGGCCGGATCCGGATCTCAATGCGCCGCCGGGACCGAACGACATGGTCTGGGTCGGCATGGCGGATGGATCAACGTATCCATTGATGCTTCGCGGGCTTGATTATGAAATTGACAACCAGAACGGGATTCGCGCGCAGCACGGTCTGCCGCCGCTTCCACACCCGGCGGATGTGTTGCACGGAGCGCCCGCGAGCGCTTCCGATCCAATGTTTCAGGAACAGGATGACGCCGTTGAGTCAGCGGCGCCGTGAATCAGATGTCGTCGTCTTCATCCGGCTCGTCGGGCTCCGGCTCGCGCGGGTGATCGCCGATCACCGCTGAGCCGACGCGAACGAGATTGGCGCCGCACTCAATGGCGACTTCAAAGTCGTTGCTCATGCCCATCGAGAGGATGTTGAAGTGCCCGGCGCCGACGCCGGCTTTTCCGATCTCCTCAAAGAGCTCGCGGCATCGCTCAAAAGTCGAGCGCGAGTCTTCAGGATCATCCGAGTGAGGCGCCATGGTCATCAAGCCGCGCACGCGGAGATGCACCATGGTGTCGAGTTGTTCAGCAACGTGCATCGCGGCCGGCAGCGCAACGCCCTGTTTGGATTGTTCGCCGGAGGTGTTGACCTGAAGCAGCACATCCACGACCTGATCGCGGCGCATGGCGGTCGCGTGGATTTCTTCACCAAGGCGGAGTGAATCCACCGAATGGATGAGCCGCGCCGTCTCGATGGCCTTTTTGACCTTGTTGCGCTGGAGGCGGCCGATCATGTGCCATCGCACTTCGGTCGGCGTGCGGAAGGGGCCTCCGGAGGCGTCGCGCAAGCCGCGCGAAATGTGGTGGGCGGTCGCGACGGCGGGGAGTGTTTGCCGGCGTCCGAGCCATTCATCCACCATGGCCGCCCGCTGGGCGAGCTGCTGCACGCGGCTCTCGCCGAAATCGACGTGGCCAAGCTGGATCAACTCGAGGATCTGTTCAGGGTCGGCGTACTTGGACACGACGACCAGCAGCACATCGCGTTCGGAGCGACCGGATCGTTCCGCAGCGCGAGCGATGCGTTGTTTGACATCTGCAAATCGGTCTTTGAGGGATGTGAGCGTCTGCATCTCGCCTCCGTTGACGCTCGGATTCATCACCGAGAACGTCGGCGCGCGGCCGTGCGCGCCGTGTCGCAGTATAGAGCAATGGCGCCGCCATGTGGGCGCCGAGACTGCCCTTTGGCGAGTGAGCTATCCTGCTCTCGTCGCGATCGGCGACGACGAGGAGGCGATGCTCGATGAAGAATGACCACCTGACCCCGCGCGATGCGCCCATCAGCGTTGGCGAGACCGCGCCGGACTTCACGCTGCTCAATCAGGACCGTGAGGAAGTGTCGTTGAAGGGGCTTCTGGAGCGCGGCGGCGACGTCGTGCTGAGTTTCTATCCACTCAACTTCACCAGTGTGTGCACTTCCGAGATGGAGTGCTTCACAAACGACAAGTCGAAATTCGAAAAGGAAGGCGCGACGGTCGTGGGCATCTCCTGCGACAGCTTTGCGTCGCACAAAGCCTTCGCCGAGCAGAGCAAACTGGATATGCCGCTGCTGGCCGACATGCACCGCCATGTGTGCAAGGCGTATGGGTTTTATTGGCCGGACCTGAACGTCGCGAGCCGCGGCACGGTGGTGATCAACGCGGATGGCGTCGTGACGTGGGTCTCGTCGCGCGAGCCGGGCGACGCCGTCAAGAATGAAGATGTGCTCGCGGCGGTGTCCTGACTGATGGCGCCGCAATTATCCAACGCTCCATGTGTGCTCATCATTCGCGATGGCTGGGGTCTGAACCCGCATCCGGAGCAGGACGAGTACAACGCCATCAAACTCGCGACGACGCCGACGGCGGACTGGCTGGACGCGACCTTTCCGCGCACGCTGATTCGGACCAGCGGCGAAGATGTCGGTTTGCCCGAAGGGACGATGGGCAACAGCGAAGTTGGCCATCAGAACATCGGCGCGGGGCGCATTGTCGATCAGGAGTCGGTGCGCATCACTAAGGCTGCTCGTGATGGTTCGTTCTTTGAGAATGAAGCGCTGAGCGCCGCGATTGATGCGGCGAAGACATCAGGCAACGCGGTGCACTTGCTTTCGATCTGTTCGGACGCAGGCGTGCATGGGTTGCTTGAACACCTGTATGCGTGTCTGGATGCGTGCAAGAAGCGAGGCGCCGAGCGCGTGTATGTCCATTGCATTACGGACGGCCGCGATGCCGGGCCGTTCACAGGCCTCGGATATATCGAGCAGTTGCGCGCGACGTGCGAAGAAATCGGTGTCGGAAGGATCGCCTCGGTCATCGGCCGCTACTGGGCGATGGATCGGGACAACCGGTGGGAGCGCGTCGCGAGGGCGTACGCCTGTCTGACAGGGCGGGAGGCCAGAGCGCTCGGCGTGACGCAGGCCGCGGCTGCGTCAGACGCGGTGCAGCGCTACTACGACGCGCCCATGAGCGAGACGCAGAAGGGGGATGAGTTCGTCACGCCGACGATGATCGGCACGCCGGAGGAGCAGTGCGAAAGCCGCATTTCGGATGGCGACTCGGTGATCTTTGTGAATTATCGCGGCGATCGGCCTCGTGAACTGACGCGCGCGTTTGTGATGCCGGAGTTTGAGGGCCATGTAAAGGCGTCGCCAGACACGGGGGCCAAGGGCTTCGATCGAGGCGACAAACTCAATCTGCACTACGTCACCATGACGGCGTACGAGGTTGAGCTGAATCAATGGGTGCAGGTGGCGTTTCCGAAGCCGCCGAAGATGGTGAACATTGCCGGGGCGTATCTGTCATCGCTTGGTGTGAAGCAGTTCCGATGCGCCGAGACCGAAAAGTTTCCGCACGTCACGTTCTTCTTTAATGACTATCGCGATGAGCCGTTCGATGGTGAGCGGCGCGAGATCATTCAATCGCCCAAGGTCGCCACGTACGACATGCAGCCGGAGATGAGCGCGCGCGGCGTGTGCGACGCGGTGTTGAATCGCATCGCGGCGAGCGACGGCGAGCAGTTCATGGTCGTCAACTTCGCAAACCCGGACATGGTCGGCCATACGGGGTCGCTCGACGCCGCGATTAAGGCGTGTGAGGTGGTCGATGGCTGCGTTGGTGAGATCATTCGCGCGGCGTTGGAGAAGGGCGGTTCGTGCATCGTGACGGCGGACCACGGCAACGCCGAGCAGATGTGGGATCCTGAGACGAACTCGCCCCACACGGCGCATACGACCTTTGATGTGCCGTTGTACGTGGTGGGGGACGCATTCAAGAAAGCGAAGCTCCGCGATGGTGGGCGCCTGGCCGACATCCTTCCGACGGCGCTGGCCATGATCGGGCTGGAGCAGCCAGAAGAGATGACCGGGCGGTCGCTTCTGGCGTCCTGACGCGATCGTCAGAATTATCCAGCTGCGAAAGCGTGTGCCCGCGTTGACGAAGAACATGGAGGCATTCGCGTTCGCGATGCCGCTGCTCCTGCTTGGAGGCCTGGCATGCCGACACTGGTTGATCACGCGTTTCTGGCGCTCTTTGTCGTTGTCGTCCCGCTGATTGGCCTGATGCGCATGTCGAATCTGAAGAAGTTAATCGAAGCAGATCAACCAGGCTTGCGCGTTGCGATCTATACACAAACGATGGTCACGCAATGGGCGCTGCTGGCGGGGTTGGTCGCACTCTGGATCGTTCAAGATCGCTCGGCCGCCGTGCTTGGCGTGACCACACCGCGCGGCGTCGTGTTCTGGGTCGCGATTGTTGTGATTCTTGCAGGAGCGGCGTATTTGCTGCGCGAGGCGGCGCAGACGCGTCGTGATAAGAAAAAAGCACAAAAAGTCCTGGAGCAAATCGAATCCGTTGACGAGTTGCTGCCGCACACGAAGCGTGAACTGCACTGGTTCTATGGGCTGTCAGTCACCGCCGGAATATGTGAAGAAATCCTGTATCGGGGATTCATGTTCTGGTGGGTGACAGCGCTCGGCGGCGGGGTCTGGATGGCCGTCGCCGCGTCAGCGATCGGCTTCGGTCTGGGGCACGTGTATCAGGGCGTCGCGGGCGCCGCGAAGATTGCGGCGCTCGGAGCGGTGTTTGCGGCGTTGTACTGGATTACTGAGTCGATCTGGGCGCCCATACTCGCTCATATCCTGCTCGACATCGTGAGCGGCGCCACGGCGCATGCCGCGCTCTGCAATCAACAACCAGAATTGGACACAGCGCCCGCGTCTTAAGACTTCGCGCCGATCAGAAACCACAGAATCATCCCAATAATCGGGAGCAGCAGGATCAAGAGGATCCAGAGTACTTTCTTTCCAGTGTCCAAACTGCTTTGGACAACGCCAACAATCGCGAGGATGTCCAGCACAAGGACGACCAGACCAAGAATGCTGTACAGCATGGCGTTCTCCCGTTGGCCGCGAATCATTTCCGCGGCTGATTGGAACGCAGCTTATCATCGCCCGCCATGGCTCGTTCGATTGACCTATCTGGGAAACCCATCTGCATCACAGGCGCATCCGCCGGCATCGGCCGCGCGACAGCGCTGGCGTGCGCGAGAGCGGGGATGCCCGTGTTCGCAGCGGCCCGTCGAGAGGATCGACTCAAGGCGCTCGTCGAGCAGATTCGAGCCGAAGGTGGTCAGGCCGAATGCGCCACCGTTGATGTGGCCTCAGTCGAATCAAGCGAACGCATGATTGAAGTTGCGTTGAATGCGTTTGGGTCCATCTACGCCGTTTTCGCGAACGCCGGATATGGCGTTGAGCGGCCGATGCACGAGATGACGGACGAAGAGCTTCGCCACATCTTTGAAGTGAATTTCTTCGGGTCCATGCATTCGTTGCGGCCCGCAATTCCGCACATGATTGAGCAGGGCGAAGGGCATCTGCTGATGTGCTCATCCTGCGTGGCTAAGTTTGCGCTGCCGTATTACGGCGCGTATTCAGCGACGAAGGCGGCGCAGAATCACATCGGTCGGGCGATGCGTCTGGAGCTCGAGCCGATGGGTGTGCATGTGTCCACCGTGCATCCGGTCGGCACCAAGACTGAGTTTTTTGATGAGACCAAACGCCGCAGCGGCGTCGCGCGATTGGTGGAGCATTCATCTGACCGATTCATGCAGACGCCAGAGCGCGTGGCCAACGCGGTGGTCCGATGTCTTCGGAAGCCTCGCCCGGAAGTTTGGACGAGCCGGTTCGTGCATTACGGCATGGCGGCGTCAATGGCCATGCCGCGGGTGGCGGACGCGAGCGTTCGGTGGATGGTGAAGCGGCGGCTCGATCAGGCCAAAGGTGAGTCCTGACTCAATCCGTCCAAACGAGCTTGCACGATGACGGCGAGGCGCCGTACTCATCGAAGATGATCAGCTCATTGCCGTCGTCATGAAGCCAGTCGCTCGGAATCGGCACAGGCAGCGTGGTGGAGACCTTCCTGCCGTTGATCGAGGCGACGTAACGGCCAAGGTTGTGGCCGTTGACCAGGATCTGACCTTTGGACAAACCGCTGGGATCGACTGCAATCGGCGCATCCAGCGGCGAATGTGTGAACGTGGCGCGCCACCATGTCGGTGCGTCGCCGACTTTCTTCATGTCGCTTTTCGTGACCGAAGTAAACGCGTCGTCAGGCGGCGCCTCCCACGGCGCCCAAGCCCACGTGTTGTCTTTGGAAAGCGGGTCCGTCCCTTCGTGGAGCGAGACGCTCTTCTCGAAGGCGTCGATGACGGCTTCGCTGTCACCCATGACTACAAGTTGAAGCACGTTGCCGCCACGGCGCAGCGGCTCTTCCGGAAGGCGCATGCGACGCGGACCGCCCGGTGTGAGCCACGCAATGGGCTCATCGTTGAGGAGCATCAGCGCCAAAGCAGGGAGTTCATCCAGCGAGAAATAGAGGGGCGCGAGTCGGCGATACGTGAACGACCATTCAATTCGGCGCGGATCGGCGAACTCGTCGTCGTGCATGTCCCACAGGCGGCCGGGCATCTTCGCGACTGGCGCGATGGGTTCCGCGGTGACCAGTTTTGGTTTGTTGAGACGAAAGGCTTTGACGCTCCACAGGTTTTCAGCCAGTCCGATGCCGACGCCCATGCCGGCGCCGCCGCTGGGCCGGCCGAAATGGTCGATCAACATGGCGAAGGTGTGCTCGCCTTTGCCGAGCGCCAAAGGAAGCGTCAGCGAGGCCGCATCGCAGATCGGGTCAACAACGGCGAGCCGCTCGTTGTTGACGAAGACGTGCGCACGATCATTCAGGTCATAGAAACCGAGGTTGGACCGATGGGCTTTGGCGAAACGCAGGTCGCAACGCAGCCAGATGTAGCCATTGGCGCTGCCAAGTTTCGCGTTGAGCGCCGGTTCGTTGATCGCGGTCCACCGGGCGCCTTCGCCGGATTCTGCGTCAAGGCCATTGGGCGCCTTCGACCAGTCCTTGAGGGCAGGGCGTCGTCGTTTCGGCGACGCATTTTCGATCGTGATTTTTCCGTGCGCGCCGTCGCTGACGAACTTGTGGCACGTCGAGTAGCCATCGGCGGGAATGGGCTGGCCTTCCTCATCAACACCGGCGCACCCGATGAACACGGCGTCTTCCGTGGCGCAGGTCACATCGATGAGCTCTTCTGAGCACACAACGATCGTGAGGTGCTCATATTCGATGACTGCGGGAGACTTCCCGCCCGGGACGGCGGCCGTGTGCGCGGCGCCATTGACGGAAAGCTCGACCTGCGCGCCCGATGGTCCAAAGCACACCAGAACGTCGCCAACATTCGCCCATGGCGCCATGTTGCAGTAGTCGAGCACGGCCCGTCTGCCCACGGAGGTATCCGTCAAGAGCCACGAGACCCCCGCGTCCTGCAGCGGCACGGTGAGTTGCTGGCCATTCGGCAATGACACGTTGATCGATCGAGTCTTTGATTTTTCGGGCGCCGCGAGAAACACCGCGCCGCCCTGCGAGCCGCGCATGGAAATGACGGACACGGCGTCGTCATCATCCGGGGGCACGGCAATGGGCGGGTCTGCGAATTCGAGATTCGCCAGCACGCGGTCAAAGCTGGACGCGAATGTCGCGACGCGTTTGATCGCATGGAACACCGGGGATCGATCGCCGGCGTGCGTTACCGGCGCGGCGGGCGAAGCCACGGAGGTCAGGTATCGCGTCTCGTCGCGTGGATCGCGGCCGGCGCTGAACCCGGGCAGAACACCGGCGCACCAGTCATTCACGCCGAACTGGCCGCCGCTGGACAGGCAACTCGCCAGCGTTCGAATGATCGTCCTGGCGTCTGTGGACTGTGGCTTCTCGCCCCAGCCAGGGTGCGGCGCCAGCGGGATGTCCAGAATCATCGGCGGCGCGTCCGGCCGCACGGCGCGAAGTTGGCGCGATGTGGTGAAGACGTCGGCGTCACCGAGCCACGCGTCGATCTCGCCTTCCGCCGAGGCGAACAGATTGTTGGCGTTGAACAGCGGGACGCGCGCGCCAGACTCCCGGAGGAAACGAGCGGTCTCACCGATATACGTCGCCGCGCCTGCTTCATCGCCGCGGAACCAGGCGTGCTCGTTCTGGATCAGAATGATGGGGCCGCCGGCGCCGGCCGACGTGAGTTGCAGCGACTTCACCTGGTCGAAGAGCGCGGAGAACCACTTGGCGATCGCTTCTTTGAACAGCGGGTCGCCGGTTCGCACGATCTGGGGTTGGCCGTCAATGAGCCATCCGGGCAAGCCGCCGGCATCCCAACCATCGCCGATGAATGGTCCCGGGCGCAGGATCACAAACATGCGCTCATCGCCGAGCGTTTCGATGAACGCGCGAACATCGAGATGGTCGCTGAATTCGAACTTCCCCTTGGAAGGTTCATGGAGCGACCAGGGCGCGCTGACGAGGACGGTGTTGAACCCGGCCTGACGGGTCGTTCGGATTCGGTCGCGCCAAGCAGAGCGAGGCAGGCGCGCGTAATCCAGCGCAGCGATCGTGAGCCAGCGGCGGCGACCGTTGATCGTGAAGCTCTGTCCGTCGTGTGAAATGGACGCCATAGCGGCCGAGTGCGCTCTATCGGGGGTGGGGCGCGTCCGCCCGCGCCGTCGATTCTCAGCGCGATCGCTGATCCGAACCGACACCTTACGAGCGGCGAGCGCTCGCCGCAACGAACCGCCCATCCAGGGGTACACTCGCCGCCATGCCAGATTTCCTGCGATCACAACGCATTCGAACGATGAGTCTCCTCCCGTTGATCGTCGCCATTGGGTTGATCGTCGGGTCTATGGGGTGTTCGATGAGCGCCTCGGACAAGCGCATTACGCGTCTGCTGGATCAATATGCAGACCAGCTCGGCCCCAGCGCCATGGCGCCTCGACGGGATTTCCCGCCCGCGGACGAGTTCCGAAGCCCGGATCAACTCGATGAGGATCCGGAAACGGTCAACCCGTCGGTGGACGATCTGGAGTTTGAGGAAGCGCCCGGGGATCGCGACGCCGCCTTGCGGCTCGACGCTTACGCCCTTGACGCGATTTCGGGCACGCCGCTTGACCTGTCAGCAGCGCTTCGGATTTCACAGACTTCGTCGCGCGAGTTTCTGAACGCCGAAGAGGAGTATGTGCTCGCGGCGATCCGACTCCTGATCGAGCGGCACCGATTTGGCCCGCGATTCTTCAATGACACGCGCGTCGCCATTGATGGCAACTTTGATACGACCAACAACGACACCGCGATCACGATTGTCAATGAGCTTCGCGCGACGCAACAGCTTCCCTATGGCGGCAACGTCGAGGCGTCGCTGATCTGGAACGCGGCGGAGCTGCTCCGTGAAGAGGTCTCCGGTGAATACTCCTCCGCGACGGAGCTGGCGCTGAACGCCAATATCCCGCTCCTCCGCGACGCGGGCCCCATTGCGAAAGAATCGCTGATCCAGGCGGAGCGCGACATGGTGTACGCCGCTCGGGCCTTTGAGCGATTCCGGCGCGAATTCCTCGTTGATATCTCCCGCGATTACTTCGATCTCGTGGCGCAGCTTGCCGGCATCGCCAACCAGCAGCGCACGCTGGCCAGCCTGCTCCAGTCCCAGGAACGCACCGCGGCGCGAGTGGCGGCGGGGCGCGAGGCGGCCTTCCAGACCCGTCGATTCGAGGAAAACGTGCTGAATCAGCGCAACTCGCTGATTCGCGCCCGGGAGAATTACATCCTTCTGTTGGACCGATTCAAGGTGCGGCTCGGCATCCCGGTCACGGAAGATGTGCTCATCGTCCCGACGGAAATTCGAGTGCCTGAGCCGGAAATCACCACGGCGGAAGCCGCGCGAACGGCGCTGCAATTCCGGCTCGATCTGCAGACGCGACGCGATCGACTGGATGACTCCCGGCGGGCCGTCGCGAACTCCAAGAATCAGCTGCTCCCCGATCTTGATCTTGCCGGGGGGATCGCCGTGGCGACCGACAGCGCGGATCAATACGGCGATTTCGATTTCGACTTCAAAGAGACGGACTACAACGCCTCCGTCACATTCGGCCTTCCGCTGGATCGCGAGATCGAGCGGCTCAACCTCCGATCGTCCATCATCAATATGGAGCGCAATATTCGGGGGTATGAGGAGTTTCGGGACAACGTCATCGTTGACGCTCGGGCGTCGGTTCGGGCGATTGATCAGGCGCGGTTCGCGTTGGAACTGGCCGGCCAGCGTGTTGAGATCAACCAACTCGTGCTTGAGCAGTTGAAGCTCGAGGAAGCCGAATCGCTCGAAATCACGACGGCTGAATCCGACCTTCTGCAATCCGAGAATGATCGGGATCTGGCGATTCGCGATCTTCGCGTCGCGGTGCTGGAATATCTGCTCGAGACGGGTCAGTTGCGAGTGACTCGAGAAGGCGGATTTGATCCAATTCCGGGGATGGGACCGATTCTCTTGGACCCGGGCGCCGTGCCTTGACCTGGATGGCCGGAGCGGCGCAATTCATGCGAATCGCCCGAATGGGTCGTTCCGTGCAATCGGGCGATGGTTGAGGCGTTTTTCTTGAGGATGGGATGAATCCCTGATCGAGCCGCGAGCGACTCCTAGGATTGCGTCGCCGGGCCGAAACCGAGAGGGGCGCCGGGCGGTTTGATAGGGGTAGGGTGGAGCGCGGTTCGTGCCCACTCTCTTGAGTAGTCGAATTCGACGGACGACGGCAGGAGCGCAGGCAGGCATGGATAAGTCATCAGGACAGGCATCGAACACTTCGACTCCGAATGGTTCGCGCCGACGGAAGCCACGAGGCTGGATCGTCCCGGTTGCGGGGGTCGTGGTCATTGGCGCGGTCGGTGTGTCCGCCCTTGGCATCGCACGCACGCTGAACGCAGGCGGCGAGAGCGCTGACGGGCTGGATATCCATCGCGTCACCGAAGAGTCATTTGAAATCGTGGTGACCGCGAGTGGCGAGCTTGAAGCTGAGAAGCAGACGGAGATTCGCAGTGAACTCGAGAGCTCGGCGGACATTGTCGAGCTGGTCGATGAGGGCTCCCGCGTCAAGAAGGGCGACCTGCTGATCAAGCTGAATGACGAGTCCATCGTTCGCTCGGTGGAGGATCAGCTCCTGAGCGTGGAAGAAGCGCGCAGTGAACTCATCGCGGCGGAGAATGCGCTCGCCATTCAATTGAACGAAAACGAAGCCGCTCGACGCCAGGGCGAATTGAAAGTTGAACTGGCGACCATCGACCTCAAGAAGTGGGAAGAGGGCGAAGACGCCAAGCGGCGCGTGCAATTGACGACGGCGCTGGAGAAGGCTGAGCGCAACTTCAAGCGGCTGGACGAGAAACTCAAGCAATCCAAGCTTCTCTACGAGAAGGACTTTCTGAGTTACGACGATTACCAGCGCGATGAAATTGAGTATTACGAAGCTGAGGCTGCGGTCCTGCTCGCAAAGAAGGACATTGAGGTTTACGAAGCGTACGAGTACGGCCGCGACAAGAAGCAGAAGACCTCAGACCTCGAAGAGGCGCAGGCTGAACTCGAACGCGTGCTGAAGCAGAATGAGAGCCGTCTGGCGCGCGAAGAGGCCGACGTGACCAACCGTCGCCGCCAACTCGCCATCCGTGAAGAGCGACTCGCCAAGCTTCAGGAGCAGGTCGTGGCGACCACGCTGTACGCGCCGACCGATGGTCTGGTCGTGTACGGCACGAGCATCGGCGACAATCGGTTCCGCTCGTTCTCCGGTGGTGACGGCGCCCTGCAGATCGGCCGCACCGTGCGCCCGAATGAGTTGCTGATCGTGCTGCCGGACACAACCAACATGGTTGCGTCCGTTCGTGTGCACGAAAGCGTCGCAGGTCGCATTCGTCCGGGTCTCCCGGCGACGGTTCGCGTGGATGCGATTCGTGGCTCCGCGTTCCGCGGAACGGTCAAGAGCGTGGGCGTGCTGGCGGAGTCCGGCGGGTGGCGCGATCCCAACCTGCGCGAATACACCGTCAAGATTCTGGTCGATGGCGGCAATCCCGATCAGAAGCTGAAGCCGTCCATGCGCGCTGATGCGGAAATCGTGCTTGGTGAAGTTGACGATTCTGTCGCAGTCCCGGTGCAGTCCATTTTCCACGAGGGCGAAGTGAGCTTCGTCTACACGCCGGCAGGCGGGAAGTACCAGAAGACGCCGGTTCGCGTCGGGCGGCGCTCCACCACCATGGCGGAGATCGCTGCCGGGCTCAACGCTGGCGACACGGTCCTGTTGCGTGAACCGTCAGCCGGTGAGGTCAGCAACCGCGAGATCACGCCCCAGGCGATCGCGGCCATTCAGCCGACCGCAGAAGAGATCGCGGCGGCGAAGGCCGAAGCGCAGCGACAGGCGGAGGCGTTGAAGGCGGCCTCCGAGCAAGAGATTGACGTCGAAGCCGTTCGGAAGATGATCGCGAACAATCCGAACATTCCCCAGGAGCGGCGCGACGAGATGGCCAAGATGACGGATGACCAGGTTCGCGAACTCGCGAAACGATTCAGTCGCGGTCGTAGCCAGGGCGGCAGCAGCGGCGGCGGCAATCGCGCCAACGCGAGCGAGTAAGCCGCCCGTCAATTCAAATTGGAACCACTCGACCGGCTTCGGCCGGTCTTTTTATGCGCTGTGTTGTGCCAGTCAATGTCACGCGGCGCGCGAGAGGTCGCCCTCATCCAGGTCGTAATTGTCATCGATCACGGGCCGGCCCTCGGCGAATGCAATATGCATGCGCGGATGCTCTCGCAGGTCGTACGTGACGCCGTCCACCTGGTCTTCCGGCGGGGCGTCAAAGTCGCCGATGAGCTGGATCTCCGGGCGGCACGGCGATTTCGGGAACCAGTTGATCACGACGCCCTTGTCGCCTGAATCGAGCGTCACCACCGATCCCGGCGGATACGGCGGCGTCACCGCGAAGAGGCCTTCGAGGACGATCGGGTCGATGCGCCCGAGGTACTCCGGCTCGCGCATCATGCGAAGCGTCTGCACGCGCGTGCGAATCGGCTTATGACCGAACCCGAAGCGCAGGCGGTCGAACAGATCAGCCGCGGCGATGATGCGCGGGAAGACGTGAATCATGTCGCCTTCGCGCCCTTCGGGACCGTAAATCTGTTCGAAGCCGTCGATTTCAGGGAAACCCTGGCCGTCGTAGCGCTGGTGATGGTGCAGCACGGAGGCGGACGCCGTCGCATCGACCTTGCCGCTGACCATGCTGTGCCCGATGAACACGTGTTGGCGCCATTCTTCGTCCGTCTCATCGCCGGTCTCGTAAAAGCGCTGGACGGCTTCCTCAGAGATCTGCGTCATGCCGATGTCGTGCAGCAACGCGCCGACGCCGAGATTGACAATGTTGGCCGCGTCCTTGGGGGCGAGGCGTTTGCGCTGACGAACGAGATAGCCACCAAGCTTCAGGCCCATCAGCAGGCTCATCAGCGAGACCGCGCTGGCGTGGCGCACGTAGGGTGAGCCCGCGCCGAGCATTTCGCTGAGGAAGTACGCCGCGCGTGGTGATTCGAGCAACTTGTCCATGAAGTCGCTGATGGAGTGCTTGAGCGCGCCGTACTCTACATCGGCGGCGACATCGTCCGCGGTCGCGTCGAACACCGTGCCGAGTTTTTTGGTGAACTCGCGGTGTGATTGATCCAGTTGCGGATTGGCGTGCTCGCGAATGAACTCGAGCCCGGGCCATGCGATCCAGAGTTCGGCGACTTCCTGCTGGATGAGGCGGTCAATGGCGCGGTCGGACAGCTTGGCGCCCGCATGCAGCAGGACCCGTCCCGGATTCTGCGGGTGATTCACGGGCAATGCCACTGGCATCCCTGGCCGGGCTTCCTCAATCGTTACGCGCAACATGGCGCTTCACGATTCGGGCGTTTCGCCGTCCGTATTCATGCGGATCAAGGATTTGGGGCGGTCGCTGGTTGGGGTTCTGCAGGCGCCGGCGCGGGCGTTGTTGAGGGCGATAACCGGATCTCAATTTTGGGAATCGACGCGTCTTCCGTGCGGATGGGCGTGATCCACGGACCCTGGCCGACATACGCGGGGTGCTCCGCCGAGAACACGTGTGTTCGTCCGCCCAAAGGCGTGACGCGGACCACGATGTTGTTGTACAGCCCGACATCGAGAATCACGTAGCCGTCTGTGTTCGTCACGCCAATCGCCGGCGCGGGCGGGTCCGGGTTGAGCGTGCGCGTGTTGGCGATGCGCACATCGGCGTCCGCGACCGGTTCATGCGAAGCGCGGTCGCGCACTTCGACGAGGACGGGGGAGTAGGTGTAATTGCAGGCCTGCAAACCGAGCGCGGTGAGCAGTGCGAAGACGAATCCGATATGTGACATGTGTGTTTTCATTCACCCACCGTTTTCTTTCGTCGCAGAATGTGATGATAATGCTGCGCGAAGCGGTGCGCCTCATCGCGGATGGCTTGGCAGAGTTTGAGGCCCAGATTCTCGCGTCCGAGGCGGATCGGCTCTGATTTTTCCTGCACGTAGATCAGTTCTTCCTTCTTCGCCAGCGAAATCACCATCGGCGGCTTCACCTCAAGCTGTGCGAACGCCTGCTGCGCAGCGTGCAGTTGACCGAGGCCGCCGTCGATCAGAATGACATCGGGGTAGAGCTCCTGCCCGGCGCCGGCGTCGCGATACCGCCGCGACACGACCTCGCGAATCGCGGCGTAGTCGTCGTTGTCCACCGTAGTGATGCGATAGCGCCGGTACTGCCCTTTCAGCGGTTTGCCGTCGATGAAGCACACTTTGGAACCGACCGTTTCCCCGCCGGCGAGGTGCGCAATGTCGATCGCTTCAATGCAGCGGATCGGTTTGTCGAGCCCGAGCGTTCGTTGCAGGCTGCGCGTGCCTCGGACAGGATCAACGTAGAAGGATTCCGCTTCGGGCTGCCACTTGTCGCGACGGTGGGCGCGCTCGTCCAGCTTTTCGACGGCGCGGATCTGATCGCGCAGCGTGGCGGCTTTCTCGAATTCCTGCGCTTTGGACGCCGCCTGCATCTCGGCGCGCATCTCGCGCAGCATCACGCTGCGTTTGGAGTCCAGAAAGCGCACGAAGCGGTTGATGTCATCGCGGTAGGCGTCTTTCGAGATCTTCGCCGCGCACGGGGCGGTGCATTGCCCAATGGCGTGCAGCAGGCAGGGGCGGAAGAATCGTCGCTGGTCGTCATCTTCGCGAATGTCGAGTTCGCACGTGCGATATTTAAATACTTTCTGAAGCAGCTCCAGCGCTTCGCGCAGGGCGCCGGGTGTGGAGAAGGGGCCGAGGATTCGGGCCCCGCGGAAACGCGGGTCGTTGGGCGCGCGTGTGACGTAGACGCCGGGGAAGTCGTCGCGCAGTGTGATCGCGAGGTACGGCCACGTCTTGTCATCCTTGAGCATGGAGTTGAAGCGCGGGTGCGTGTCCTTGACGAGGCGGGCCTCGGTCAGGACGGCTTCCCATTCCGACTCGCACGGCAGGAACTCAAAGTCGTGAACGTGGTCGAGCATCGGCTGCTTGCGCGGTCCGAGATCGGCGCTGGGGATGAAGTAGCTCGACACCCGCTCGCGCAGCTTCAGGGCCTTGCCGATGTAGAGGACAACCCCCTTGTGGTCCTGCATGAGGTAGACGCCGGGCGCGCGGGGGAGTGCGCGGGCTTTTTCGAGCAGGCGCGCGAGGCGATCGGCCTGCGATTCCGAGCCCCACGGGGGCGGCGGATCATCGAGGCGGCGGGGACGGTCGCCGTTTTGTTCCGGCTGCTCGGCCACAAGGGCATCGTAGGGGCGCGAGCTATTTGAGCGCGTGACTGCCGCTTTTGGCGCGCTCGTTGTTCCATTGCTGGAATGCGAGCGGGTGGTCCTTCACGAATTTGATGAGTTGACTCGTGGATATGCCCAGCCTCGTCGCGGCGGGCTTTGGTTCCCATTTCTCCGACGCGATCACGTCGAGGGCTTCGGCGAGGAGTGCGGGGAAATCGCGGTGGTTTGGGCTGCAGACGATCTTCGTTCCCTGGCGGCGAGAGCGCCAG
>MRWG01001076.1_pt1 | contig 19962 bp, 16 predicted proteins | sample 1013341 | NCBI WGS metagenome assembly MRWG01 (sample SAMN06117577, study PRJNA244670) | biofilm metagenome | biome: Water; feature: Cathode Biofilm; material: Biofilm; isolation source: microbial consortium enriched at the cathode of a solar microbial fuel cell | place: USA: District of Columbia ... | reverse complement strand
GGCTGGGGGGGGCTGGTTGATCCCGAAAGGAGACGTTCGAGGATGACCTGTTCGACGTCCTCTATTCGCCGATAACGATCACTCGTTGGCCTTACGGCGATAGGTAGGTTTGAGTCCAAAAGCTGAACAATGCCGCCGCGCCTTGCCCGAGTGGCGGCCCCTACGCCCAGATTAACCCTACCCTGCGTTTGGCGCCGGGTCCAAAGGTTGGATTTCGACCTCTAAGCGATCAATTCGGCTCGCTTTCCAAGCAATAAAAGGTTTGCGAACCCGCATAGCATCTTTGTAACTTCTTAACGACAGACGGATCCGTTTAATTGGAAGGCGTGATGGATATCTCGGACGAAACCGCTGCGGTCATCAAAAGGGCAGATGATGCAGGACTTGAAACGGATACCCGCGAAACCCAATACGAAGATGACGTAAGTGTTTATTCTTACGTGGTTTTTCCTGCAGGAAAAGTGGGGCGCCGCATTGGGGTGAGCTCACAAGAAAGGGCAAACCAGCTATTGTCGATTGAATTTGAGCGGTTTTCATTTTTGGCCGATTACGAAGCAATCGTAGACTTAAAAAAAGGGGAAATTGAAGCCGCCATAACAGGAAGAGAGCCATACGGCATGTCGATGTTGGAGCGGCGGTTGGGTTTTCCTCAAATTTCGATGAGTGATGAAGAAAACGGAAGCGAAGAAGAACAAGAAGAAGAATTTGCACTGCGGGCCGAACGGCCAGACGGGGTTTCAGTTGAGTTGTCAAAGTGTACAGAAGAACTTGCCATCCTAGCTTCGCGTTCCAGAGGTCGCCTACCACTAAGTCTGAAAATATCTCTTGGAGGAGAGCGAAAGTACGCTTCAGCACTGAACGCACTGGAAACGATCTCCAACTCGCTTTTTTTCCAGCTGGACATTGAGAAGGGAGTGGCCTTGGCGCTTCGAAAGACGCTCCGAAGGCGACGTGTAGTCAGGCCGAGAGGCTTCAACACTGACGAACCGACAGACATACAATTTCCGGCATTCGAGTACGACAAAGCGCCAATCTCATTGTATTGGTATGCAAAAAGTGCTCGCGGAATGCCGCTCCTGCAATTTTTGGCTTATTATCAGGTGGTTGAATACTATTTTCCAAACTTCGCCAAGCTTGAAGCGGTAAGAGGCGCGCGGAAGATACTTAAACACCCCAATTTTAGAGTGGACCGAGAATCTGACCTCACTAAGCTAATAGCAACAATTTCAGGGAGTGGACGTGTCGGCTCCAGCGAGCGCGAGCAGATGAAAGTCACGATGTTGGAGGTTTTATCCTTGGACGACGTGAAGCAGTTTTTTGAGGATAACGAGGAAATTTCAGAAATCTTGGGCAAAAAACAAAAGGGTATTACGGATAAAACGGTAAATATCGTTCGAAAAGACCATGATCACCGACCTGATATCGCTGAACTTCTTTACGATATCCGCTGCCGCATTGTTCATACAAAGAACGGGTTTGAAAGTCCTCAGCCGGAGATGATACTCCCTTTCTCTGCCGCAGAAGAAGATATGTGGGCGTACACCGAGCTCATGCAGTTTGTTGCGCAAAATGCTCTGGTTCGTTCAAGTTCGGTGTTAAGCTCTGTATAGTTTCTGCAGCTACTTGATGCGTATACTCTCATTTTAATTTTCTTAGTGGCTGATCGCGACAAGACCTACTTGATCGTATTTTTTGATTTCTTCTTTCGTTAATATGGCAACTGCGAAGCCATCAGCAGCAGAGCATCTGCATCACGTCTTGCAAGACGTGATCGCAGTGTCTGCTTTTGCGCCAAAGCAGACACACCCCCCCCCTCACAAAACCGACTCCTCCCCGCGCGTGAAATAAGCCCCGTCCGCCTGCATCTGCGCGATGATGTGGTCGAAGGCGGCGCGCACGCGGGCGCTTTTGCGCACCGTTTCGTGGGCGACGACCCAGAGGTCCAGGGAGGATTCGAAGTCCGGCAATAGCCGTTCCAGGTTGGGGTTGCGGCGGGCGAGGCGGTGGGAGGTGACGCCGACGCCGAAGCCGGCCTCGATGCCCATGACGTGGCTGGCCGGGGAGTTGGCCTTCATCGAGACGTGGCGGGGCAGGACGGGCGTGCCGTGAATGGTGGAGGGCCAGCCGAAATAATCGCCCATCGACCAGCCGACGCAGGCATGGTCGGCGAGATCCTCGACCTGTTCGGGACGGCCGTGCAGGTCGAGATAATCCTTCGAGGCATAGAGGCCCGCGCCGACCGTGGCACCGCGGCGGCCGATCAGGCTCTGCTGGGTGCCCGGCCCGTTCCAGCGCAGCGCGATATCGGCTTCGCGGTCGGCCAGATTGGCGGAATTATTCTTGATCGCGATCTCGATGCCGATGCCCGGATTGTCACGCTGAAAGGAGACGAGGGCGCGCGGCAGCCAGTCGGCCCCGATGCCTTCGGAGGCGGAGACCACGACTAGGCCCGACAGGGACTGGTCCTGGGCGATCACGGCGCGTTCGATGGCCGAGGCCTCGTCGCGCATGCGCTTGGCATGTGCGATAACCTTGTGACCGAGCGGGGTGAGCCGTGACTGGCCGTTTTCGCGTTCGAAAACGGGCTCGCCGAATCGGCGTTCCAGCGCCTGCAGGCGCCGGGTCACGGTGGGTTGGCTGACGCCCAGCTGATACGCCGCGGCGGTCAGGCTGCCGGCCTCGGAAATGGCCAGGCAGACAAGGTAATCGGACCAGTCATCCATACGATTATGTATTCCGGCGATCCTGAATTCGTCAATTCCATTCGCATAACTTCGTTCTAAATCTGAACGCTGTTTACACAGGTTTCGCGGCTCCCGAGCGGCGTTGCCTGCCAGTCTTGAATGGTCGCGCGACCTGGAGAACGGATCGGAGCCCGTTCTGTCCCTGGCGGACACCCCTGAAGGGTCGCGCTTATTGAGGGAGTGACCATGCGCTCTGTGTTTCTCGCGGCGGCCCTGGCGGCCGTGTCTTCGTCTGCGGCCCTGGCCCAGTCCTGCGATGCCGAACCGGAATTTGCCGCCCACCGCACCGCCAATGGTGTGATCCGCGCGCAGTACAATGCGGTGAGCCGCGGCGAGTGGCCGGAAGCCATCCATTTCGGCGAGGAAGTCGTCGCCGGTTCCGGTGCGCCGGGTCACAAAGTGGCCGCCCACACCAATCTGTGCGCCGCCTATGCCGCGACCGGCGAGTATGAAATGGCGATCGCTGCGTGCGACGCCGCCCTGGAAATGCGCGACGGCGCCTGGCGCGCGATGAATAATCGCGGTGCGGCCCTGTGGCTGTCCGGCGATCGTGCGGCCGCTGTCGAGGCGTTCCAGGCGGCGAATGCGGCCTCGTCCGGCGAGGACGAGGTCGAGGCCAATCTGGCCATGGCTCAGTGCACGACTGCCGGGTAATCCTCCCAGACTGCCAAGGCGAAATGCACGACACTGGAGGCCGGTCCCGTTCGCGGGGCCGGCCTTTTTTGCCTGCGGCTGCGGGTTCCCGTTGCTTGCGATTGCAACTAGAAACGCTGGCAAAGATGCCCGTTGAGGGGCCCAGTCATCGCGGGAGGTGTTCATGTCGTTTCAGCCGCCGGAAACCCTGATCTCGGGATATCGCCGCTTCAAGGATGGCCGGTTCCGGGTCGAGCGGGCGCATTATGCCGAGCTCGCCGACGGGCAGACCCCGCACACGCTGGTCATTGCCTGTTCGGACAGCCGGGTCGATCCCGCGGCGATTTTCGATGCCGCACCGGGCGAGCTCTTCGTGGTGCGCAATGTCGCCAACCTGGTCCCGCCGGCCGAAGAGGGCGGGGGCCTGCACGGCGTCTCGGCGGCGCTGGAATTCGCGGTGAAAGTGCTCAAGGTCAAGGGCGTGCTGGTCATGGGCCATGGCGATTGCGGCGGCGTGAAAGCCTGCGCGACGGGGCTGGACGGCCTGCCCAACACCTATCTGGGCCCCTGGCTGAGCACGATGGAGCCGGCACGGGCCGAGGTGACGGGCGAGCTGGGCGATGCGCCGCTGGCCGAGATCGCCGACACGCTGGAGCTGGTCTCGATCCGCCATTCGCTGGAGCGTCTGAAGCAATTCCCCTTCGTGCGCGAAGCGATCGAACAGCGCGGGCTGGAACTGCACGGTGCGCGCTTCTCCATCCATGACGGCGTGCTGGAATGGCTGGGCGAAGACGGCACGTTCGGAAACATCTGACACAAGCAGGCGGAGCGGGATTTGACGGATACGGCCATGCCAGACGCGCTGTGGTTCCCCGATGCGCTGGATGCGCAGAACCGGGCGGTGCGCCTGTGCCAGGTCACGCGTGACAGCCTGGCCGATACCGCCTTCCTGGACGAGCGCTGGGACCGTACCGGCTGCCGCACCCGGCCTGTGCCGCTGAGCGAGCTGCCGCAGCCGGACAAGCCGGCCGCGCCGGTCTTCATCTGGCATACCGCCTTTTGCTGCTCGACCCTGCTGGCGCGCTGTCTCGACCGGCCGGGCGTCAATCTGAGCCTGAAAGAGCCGGCGGCCCTGATGGAGGTCGCCAATATCAAGCGGCGCGAGGGCCGGGCGGTGTCCGATACCTGGCTGAAACCGGTTGTCGGCGCCCTGAGCCAGCCTTTCGCCGGCGAGACCCATGTGACGATCAAGCCGACCAATACGGTCAATAATCTGATCGGCGATGTGGTGCGCCTCTTCCCGGACAGCCGGCACCTCTTCCTGACCTCCCAGCTGCGCGCCTTCCTGATCTCCATCGCCAAGAAGGGCGAGGCGGGACGGGCCTTTGCGCGGCGGCTGTTCACGATCTTTGCGATGGACGGGCATCCGGTCGCCCGCACCGACCAGCGCCAGCTGATGCAGATGTCCGATCTGCAGATCGCCGCCCTCGTCTGGCAGATGCAGGTCGCTGCCATGCTGGAAGCACGCGCCCAGGGCGCGGCAGACCGTTTCGCCTGGCTGGACGGCGATGCCTTCGTCGCGGCGCCGGAACAGGGGCTGACGGCTGTCGACGCCTTTTTCGGGCTGGAGCTGGGCGAAGACCATATCGCGGCGACCGCTTCCGGGCCGCTCTTCACGCGCGATGCCAAGGATACGGGGCAGGCGCATGGTCCGGACCGCCGCCGCGCCGAGGCCGAACGTATCGCCGGACAATTGGGGCCGGAGCTCGACGCCATCGTCGATTGGAGCTACGGCGTATTCCCGCAATCCCCGCGCGACGGGCGCCTGCCCGGCGCGCTGGTCTAGCGCCGGACCGTTCCCGCAGAGGGGCGGCCGGTATCCACGAAGTCGAAGGAAAGACCGATCATGAAACTCGCAACGCTCAAGTCGGACAGCCGCGACGGCCGTCTGGTCGTCGTCTCGAAGGATCTGGCCTGGTGTGCCGATGCCACCCGCATCGCGCCGACCCTGCAGGCGGCCCTGGACGACTGGGAGCGATGCGAGGGCGAGCTGCGCACGCTGTCCGACGAGCTGGAGCGCGAAACCATTCCGCGCGAACGCTTCCACGAGCGCGAGGCCCTGTCGCCGCTGCCGCGGGCTTTCCAGTGGGCCGACGGCTCGGCCTACGTCAATCACGTCGAACTGGTGCGCAAGGCGCGCGGGGCGGAAATGCCGGCCAGTTTCTGGACCGATCCGCTGATGTATCAGGGCGGGTCCGACGCCTTCCTGGCGCCGCGCGGCGATATCCCGCTGGGCGACACGGCCTGGGGCTGCGACATGGAAGGCGAGATCGCGGTGATCACGGGCGATGCGCCGATGGGCTGTTCGGTCGAGGAAGCCGGAAAGGCCATCCGCCTGGTCATGCTGGTCAATGATGTCTCGCTGCGCGGCCTGATCCCGGCCGAGCTGGGCAAGGGGTTCGGCTTCTTCCAGTCCAAGCCGCCGAGCGCCTTCTCGCCGGTCGCCGTGACGCCGGACGAGCTGGGCGAGGCCTGGGACGGCAAGAAACTGCACCTGCCGCTGCTGGTGAAATACAATGGCGAGCCCTTCGGCAAGGCCGAGTGCGGCATCGACATGACCTTCGACTTCCCGCAGCTGATCGCCCACCTGGCCAAGACGCGCCCGGTCACGGCGGGCACGATTGTCGGCTCGGGCACGGTGTCCAACAAGCTGGACGACGGTCCCGGCAAGCCGATTGCCGAAGGCGGCGTGGGCTATTCCTGCATCGCCGAGATCCGCATGATCGAGACCATCGAGAGCGGCGAACCGAAAACCCCCTTCATGAATTACGGCGACACGGTGCGCATCGAGATGAAGGACAAGACCGGCCACTCCATCTTCGGCGCCATCGAACAGGAAGTGGTGAAGGCGTAGGGCTTTCAAATCCCGCTGTCATCCCGGATGGATGCCCGGCCCCGGGCCGGGCGGAAGTCCGGGACCCATAATCCCGGTGCTTTCCAGCTGTCTCGGCGATGGAGCCTGCTTGCGGCCCGCTATCGGCGCGTATGGGTCCCGGCCCTGCAGCCCGCCTTCGCGGGCTATCCGGCCGGGATGACACGTTTGGGTGGTTGGACAGACAGCTCCCCCGCAAGCGGGGCGAGCCCTTGTTCCGCCCCTTGAACGCACCGGTTCACCCGCCATATCCTTCCGTATACCGATAGCAGACCGGGTACCGACATGGCGGGTGGCTGGACGCGCGACGGCGCTATTCAGGACCAGATCGACGATTCCACGAATGACGCGGTCGCCGCGGCGCGCGCCGGCCTGCCGACGGGCGAGGGGTCGGAATACTGCGTGGAATGCGGCGAAACCATCCCGCTGGCCCGGCGCCGGGCCTTGCCGGGCGCGCGGACCTGTATCGACTGCCAGTCCGGCCGCGATGCCCGCCGCCCCACCGGCGGCATCAACCGCCGCGGCAGCAAGGACAGCCAGCTGCGTTAGGTGTGAGGCTTCCCCTGCGTCAGCGGGGGAAGTGGCCGAGCCCGGCCTTGGGCCGGGTGAGGTCGAAGGGGGTAAGTGAATGCGCGCTTCGCGCTCTGCGCTGCTTCGCATCGCCCCCTCAGTCCGCTGACGCGGACAGCTCCCCCGCAAGCGGGGCGAGCCCTGATTGTCGCTGCGCCCGGCTCCTTCCATACCGTAGATCGCAAGGCTAACCTTTCTGCAGATATGTGAGGCAGGGCAGGCATACCCTGTTTCCAAACCATGGCGGGAGAGATGCCGTGAGCGTAATCCGGGACTATGTCCAGCAGCCCTTCGGCACCTTCACCGGGCTGTTTGCCCTGCAGGTGGCGGCCAATCCCGAAAAGACTGCGGTGATCTGCGGCGAGGCGGGGATTTCCTATCGCGAACTCGATGCGCGGGCGGACCGGATCGCGGCGGCGCTGCAGCGTGACGGGGTGACGCCGGGCGGTGCGGTCGCGATCTGTGCCGCGGCCTCGATCGACTATGTCGCCGTTTTCATCGCAACGCTGCGCACCGGCGCCGCCGTCGCGCCGCTTTCGCCCTCGGCCACCGCTGAACAGCTCGCCGGCATGATCGCCGATTGCGGGGCGAGCCATGTCTTCACCGATGCAATTGTCTCGGCGCATCTGGCACCGGTAGTCAGCGGGATCGGGGCGGACTTCATCGCCCTGACACAGGGCGCGCGCGGCACGCCGCTGGACGGCTGGATGGCGCCGGAGGGGGCGCGGCCGGAGCCGGTCGAGATCACGCCCGAGATGGCGTTCAACATCATCTATTCCTCGGGCACGACCGGTACGCCCAAGGGGATCGTCCAGTCGCACAAGATGCGCTGGCCGCACAACCAGCTGACCGATCCGCCGGGGTTCGGCCCCGATGCGGTGGGGCTGGTATCGACGCCGCTTTATTCCAACACCACGCTGGTCGCCTTCCTGCCGGCCCTGGCGGGCGGCGGCACGGTCGTGCTGATGCCGAAATTCGATGCGCGGGGCTTTCTCGAGCTGGCCGAAAAACACCGGGCGACCCATGCCATGCTGGTGCCGGTGCAGTATCAGCGCATCCTGGCGGTTGAGGATTTCGACGCTTTCGACCTGTCGGCCTTCCGCCTGAAATACTGCACTTCCGCGCCCTTCTCGGCCGAGTTGAAGGCCGAGGTGCTGCGCCGCTGGCCGGGCGGGCTGATCGAATTCTACGGCATGACCGAGGGCGGCGGGTCCTGCGTCCTCGTTGCTCACGAACATCCGGACAAGCTGCACACGGTGGGTAAGGCCATGCCCGGTCACGATATCCGCGTCATCGGGCCGGACGGGACCGAACTGCCGCCAGGCGAGGTGGGCGAGGTTGTCGGCCGCTCGGGCTCGATGATGACCGGCTATCACGGCCGGCCGGACAAGACGCGCGAGGCGGAATGGATCTCGCCGCAGGGCGAGCGCTTCATCCGCACGGGCGATCTGGCGAAGAGGGATGCCGACGGCTTCTTCACCATCGCCGGCCGCGCCAAGGACATGATCATCTCCGGCGGCATGAATATCTATCCGGCGGACCTGGAAGCGGCGCTGCTGGAGCACGCCGCCGTGGCCGACGCGTCGGTGGTGGGCGTGCCGTCGAAGGATTGGGGCGAGACGCCGGTGGCCTTCGTGTGCCTGTCCTCACCGGACGCGGCCAGTGCGGAGAAGCTCCTGGCCTGGGCCAATGCGAAGCTGGGCAAGATGCAGCGCCTCGCCGATCTGCGCATCATCGACGAACTCCCCCGCAGCGCCATCGGCAAGGTGCTGAAGCGGGAGTTGCAGGCGGGGTATGAAGTGGCGAGGTGAGGCGGGGCTTTGCTTCGTCCTTCCCCTTGATGGGGAAGGGGGACCGCGCCGAAGGCGTGGTGGATGGGGTGGCGGCGAGATACCTGCCATTTCGCACCTGGAAGGCTCACACCGGGTTTCACCCCTTCCGACCCGAGGCTTCGCCTCGGCCCACCTTCCCCATCAAGGGGAAGGATGGAGCGTGGCCCGACGCTAGTGCGCGCTCTCCGGTCCGGCGCGCAGGGTGTAGCGTTCGCCGTCGAAGCCTTCGAAGGCTTCCGGCACCTGCGGGTGGCTGACCGGGCCGTTTTCCGCGTCCGGGATCAGGTTTCCTTCCGAGACATAAGCGCCGTAATAGCTGTCCTCATTCTCGGCCAGCAGGTGGTAGAAAGGCTGGTCCCTGGACGGGCGGATATCCTCCGGGATGGACTGGTACCATTCCTCGGTGTTGGCGAATTCCGGATCGACATCCACCACCACGCCCCGGAAGGGGAAAAGGCGGTGCCGAACCACATCGCCGAGGCCGAAACGGGCGTGGCGAATGATCATGGGCGTACTCTGACTCGCGTCCATTATAGTGTTCATACCCCTCCATATGGGGGCTTTCCGGCAATAAGCTACGAAAACACGGGCCATGCGTCACGCATCCTTGCAGGCCGGAGCAGGGAGAGTATTCTGGTTTCGAAACGGTATCAGGCCGATTCGTGTCGCGCCGGCGGGCCCTTGCGGGTTCGTGCTCCCGCTCCGGGACCCAGGCGCGCCGGACGGCGAGAGGACTATCATGGCGGAGCCATCACCCGGGGAACCGGGGAAGGTCGCCGCCGGACGCAAACGGAACCGGCGCAAACGCGCGCCGTCTCCGGTGTACGGCGCGATCGATCTGGGTACGAATAATTGCCGCATGCTGCTGGCGCACCGCACCGGCAGCGGTTTTCAGGTGATCGACGCCTTTTCGCGGGTCGTGCGGCTGGGCGAAGGCGTGGCCGCCGAGGGCAATCTTTCCGACGATGCGATGGACCGGGCGGTCGAGGCGCTGAAGATCTGTGCCTCCAAGATCCGCCGTCACAAATCCATCCGCTACCGCTCCATCGCCACCCAGGCCTGCCGCATGGCGGGCAATGGCGAGGCTTTCCTCGAGCGCGTGCGCACGGAGACCGGGCTTGAATTCGACCTGATCTCACCCGAGGAAGAGGCACGCTTGGCCGTGCATGGCTGTGTCGATCTGCTGGACCCGGACAAGGATGCCGCGCTGGTGATCGATATCGGCGGCGGCTCGACAGAGCTTTCCTGGGTGGATCTGGCCGAGTGGCGCAAGCGCGGCGGGCCGGAAAGCGGCGGGCGCCCGCCGATGAAATCCTGGACCTCCACGCCGGTGGGCGTTGTCACCCTGTCCGAACGCTTTCCCGAGCGCGAGGACCGCGAGGCCTGGTATAACGAAATGAAGGCCTATGCCGCCGGGCTGATGAAAACCCCGCGCGGCGCCAAGGCGATGCGGCCGTTGTTCAATGAGGGCCGGGGACATCTGGTCGGCACGTCCGGCACGGTGACCTCTATGGCCGGCGTGCATCTGCGCCTGCCGCGCTATGACCGCTCCCGCGTGGACGGGCTGTGGATGTCGGGCGAGGAGGCGCTGGCCGCCTGCGCGCGCCTGCGCAATCTGGATGTGGCGGGCCGGGCGCTGGAACCGACCATCGGTTCGGACCGCGCCGAGCTTGTGCTTGCCGGCTGCGCGATCTACGAGGCGGTGGCGGAAGCCTGGCCGGCGGACCGGCTGCGCGTCGGCGACCGGGGGCTGCGCGAAGGCATGCTGCTGAACCTGATGCGCAAGTCGCGCAAGCGCCGCCGCAAGCGCCGCAGCAGCAGCGACGAGACGGGTGGCGAAGAATGAGCGACGACGACAGCGAAAAGCCCGAAGGCGAGGACGAGGGTGAGAGCGGCGGGCGCCGCCGGCGCCGGTCCGGCCCCGTGACAAAGGGCGGGGATGCCCGGGCGGCCAAGCAGATGTTCGAGCGCGTCAAGACGGCGCGCGGCCGCAAATCCTCCTCTACCCGCTGGCTGCAGCGCCAGCTGAACGACCCTTATGTGAAGAAAGCCCAGATGGAGGGCTATCGCTCGCGCGCGGCCTACAAGCTGATCCAGCTGGACGAGCGCTTCCACCTCCTGCGTCCCGGCATGCGCATCGTCGATCTCGGCTCGGCGCCGGGCGGCTGGGTGCAGGTAGCGCTGAAAAAGGATGCGGCCGAAGTCGTCGGGATCGATCTGCTGGAGATCGAACCCATCGCCGGTGCCACCCTCCTGCAGCACGATTTCTCGGCCGATGACGCGCCGGATCTGGTGAAAGCCGAAATGGGCGGGCCCGCCGATGCCGTGATCTCGGATCTGGCGCCCTGGACGACCGGTCACAAGAAGACCGATCACCTGCGCATTGTCGCACTGGTGGAGCTGGCAGCCCACTTCGCCCTGGAAACCCTCAAGCCCGGCGGCTTCTTCGTTGCCAAGGTCTTCCAGGGCGGCGCCGAAGGCGAGCTGCTGGACCTGCTGAAAGCCAATTTCGACAAGGTCCGCCACTTCAAACCCGACGCCAGCCGCTCCGAGAGCGCCGAAACCTTCGTGATCGCGATGGGATTCCGGGGCCGCAAGGACTGACGGTCCGGCTCCGGATGCGGGCTAGAAGGTATACTTCGTCGACACGGTAACGCGTGACAGCGTGCCGGTCCGGCCGTCTTCGGTCTCGCGTTCGCCGAGGAGGACTTCCGCGCCTACGGTCACGCCGGGGGCGATATCCATCATGTAGTTGGCGAAGCCCGACTGGACACGGCGGGTTGCCGGGGTGCCGTCGAGCCAGTCCGGATGATCCGCTTCGAGGCGGGAATAGCCCAGATTGATGCGCCCGGTTTCGCCGGTCTGCCGGCGCAGGGCAAAATAACCGCCAAGCACCGGGATGGCCTCGATCTCGCCGCCGGGGGCGGTCGCGGCCGCGTTGACGGCGTTAAGACCGATATAGCGCCCCACACCTTCGCCCGCGGTCACGCTGCCGCGCAGGTCCGCCCGGTCGCCCAGACGGATGCGGCCGCTGGCCGACAGGCCCCAGCCGGCGGTTTCCGCCCCGCCGGACGGGCCGGTGAGATTGCGGGCCAGGGCGGCGAAGGAGAGATTGCCGAAGGCGCCGTTGCGGTTATAGCGCAGCACCAGATCGGGCAAGGCATTGTCGCCATTGTTGATCCGGCCGCCGGTTGCTGCCGTGAGCGTGGTGTCCGGGTTTTCCAGCGCGACCTGCCAGTTGCCGCGCGTGTAGCGCAGCTGCGCCTGCCGCACGAAGATCATGCCGTCCGAGGCCACCAGGAAGCTGACGCTTTCCGGTATTGCCGCTGTGTTCTGGAAAGTCGACCAGTCCTGGCCGAAGCGCCAGCCATCATGCTCGACCCAGGCCACGCGCAGGCGCGGATTGTAGGAATTGGAAACCCGTTCATCGCCGCCGGGCGAGCCCAGGAAGTCCATCTCGATCCGCCCGCGCACATCCCCGCGATCCGTTGGGGTGCGGGCCGCCAGGAAGAAGCGCGAGGCCTTGGCTGTAAAGTCGGTCACCGCATCGCCGCCGGTTCCGCCGACGGGTGTTGCGCCGGGGATGTAGAAGTCCCGGGCGATCGATCCGGGCGCAATATTGCCGTCGGAGATGTCGCTGACATGGGCGTCGGCATCGATAAAACCGCCCATCTCGATCCGGCCTGCCGTGGTCGCAAAGCCCGCCGGGTCTGCGCTGCGCGGGGGGGCCGGGCTGGCTGGCGCGGCGAGGCGGACGACACCGTCTTGCGGTGCATCCTGTCCGGCCGCTGTGGCCTCCAGGTCGGCGCGCAGCTCGGCGACCATGGCTTCGAGCGCAGCAATCCGTGCTTCCAGCTCGGCCCGGTCATCGGCAAGCGCCGCGCCCGGGACAGAGCAGGCCAGGACAGTGGTCAGCCCGGCAAGGCGCAGGGCGGGGACGAGAGATGACATGGCGTGTTCCTGCTTGTTGGGCGGCAAGGCGGGCATCAGGCTGCCGCGACATCGGCGAGGAAAGCTTCCATGGCCTTGCGCAGGGCTTCCGCGTTCGAGGCGACATCGTCGGCGGCTTCACCGACCTGGCCGGAGGACTGCATCGTCGTCTCGGCCGACCCGGACACGTGATTGGCACTGTTGGCCGCGCTTTGCGTTCCGTCTGCGGCCGACTGGGCGTTGCGGCTGATCTCCGAGGTGGCTGCGCCCTGCTGCTCCACGGCAGCAGCAATGGCCGCCGTCGTGCTGGACGCTGTCGCCATGGCTGCGCTGATCGCATCGATCGCCCGCGCGGCCTCAGTCGCTGCAGTCTGGACAGCCTCGATCTGGCTGGTGATTTCGCTGATCGCGCCGCTGGTCTGGTTGGCCAGTGACTTCACCTCGCTCGCCACAACGGCAAACCCCTTGCCGGCTTCACCGGCCCGTGCCGCCTCGATGGTCGCGTTGAGTGCGAGCAGGTTCGTTTGCTCGGCAATGTCAGAAATCAGGCTGACGACCGTGCCGATGCGCTGGCCCGCCTCGTTGAGCGCGGCGACCTTGGCATTGGTCTGTTCGGTCATGTCTGCCGTATCGGAAACCGTCTTCGCCGTGGAGGCGACATTGCTCATGATCTCTTCGATCGAGGCGGACAATTCTTCCGATGCGGCGGCAACCGTCTGGACGTTGCTGGATGTCTCGCTGGACTGACGGGCTGCATTCGTTGCCTGCGACAGCGTATCGGAAGTCACCTCCTGCAGCGCGCGGGAGGCATCGCGCAGAGTGCCGACATTGTCCGAGACACGTTGAAGAAGCGACTGGCTGGTCTCGCGGAATTCACGGATGAAGCCGTCGACCCGTTCCTGGCGGGCAAGGCGTGCCGCCTGGTCGGCCGCGGACTTCTCCTCAAGCTCGCGGCGTTCCAGCATGCCCTTGCGGAAATGCTCGACCCGGCGCGCCATCATGCCGATCTCGTCTTTCCGGCCGGCCTCTTCGATGGTGTGTTCCAGTTCTCCGTCCGCCAGACGGTTCATGGTTGCGCCGAGATTGGACAGCGGCGCCAGGATCGAGCGTGTCAGGCCCAGGAGAATGGCGGTCAGGATACCGCCGAAGGCGAGCAGGGTCAGTCCGGCCTCGATCAGCTTGTTGCGCATCATGGCGTGAATGTCGTCGACATAGATGCCGGTTCCGACGATCCAGCCCCATCCGTCGAAGCCCTCGACGAAGGTCATTTTGGGGGCCGGTTCGGTCTCCCCGGCGCGCGGCCAGCTGTAGCGCACCATACCGGAGCCTTCGGCACGGGTGATATCGACCATTTCGACGAAGAGGCGGACGCCGTTGGGGTCCTCCATCCCGCTACCATCCGTGCCGTTCAAGTCGGGGCGGAAGGGGTGCATGACGAAATGGGCCCGTTCGTCGATAATGAAGAAATACTCATTGCCCCGATATCGCATCGACTCGATCAGCGCGGCGGCTTCAGTCCGGGCTTCGGCGGGCGTGAGTTCTCCGCTGTCGACGCGAGCCTGCTGTCCTGCCAGCACGGAAATCGCGTTGTCGACGAGGCTTGCGAGCTCGGTCTGGCGCTGGCTGAGAAGGCTGCGATAGGTGGAATATGCATTCCATCCCATCATGAGGGTCGAACACAGAATGACGGTGGCCAGAATGACCGCCATCTTGGTTTTGATCGTCATCGACTGTGCCATGCGGCACCCCCTGTCTGACTGCTCGGGGATGTCCGCCCCGGGCAGAACTACGTCCAGGGGCCAGATGACGACGGGGCTGTATACGAAAGGTTATCCGAAATACCGGCGTGTGGCCGGCCTGTTTTGCAGAACAGAGATTGTCATTATAAATCAGCGACTAACCATAATGGCAGGACGCGATCATATGTTATGAACCCATGCAGGAAACCGCTTGAAGCGACCCTGTGCGCTTACGCCACGGCGTCGTCCCGATCCACCGTCGAAGCCGTGCTGTCGGGATTGCTGACCACGTCCATCGGGGCCGGGCGGCCGAGATAATAGCCCTGGCCTTCGTCGCAGGCCTCGCTGCGCAGGAGGTCGAGCTGTTGCACGGTCTCGATGCCTTCGGCGAGCACCGGAATGCCCAGGCTCTTGGCCAGCGCCAGGATGGCGCGCACCACGGCCAGCGAGCGGTGATCGTGCTCGAGTTCCTCGGTGAAGGACTTGTCCAGCTTGATCTTGTCGAAGGGGAAGGTGCGCAGGATATCCAGCGAGGAATAGCCGGTGCCGAAATCGTCGAGCGCAACGGAGACGCCCAGCGCCTTGATCTGACGCATGATGTGCAGGGATTGCACCCGGTCCTTGATGACGGCGGTTTCGGTCAGCTCGATCTCGAGGCGGGCCGGCGGCAGGCCGGTTTCCATCAGGATCTGGTGGATCTGCTGCGGCAGGCCGGTATGCGTCAGCTGTACGGCGGAGAGATTGACCGCGATCTTGTGCGGCTCGGGCCAGCGCATGGCCTCCTCGCAGGCGCGGCGCAACACCCATTCGCCCAGGGGCAGGATCAGGCCATTGGCCTCGGCCAGCGGGATGAAATCGTCCGGGCCGATGCGTCCGCGCGTCGGGTGGGTCCAGCGCAGCAGCGCCTCATAGCCGCGGATCTCGCCGCTGCCGATCGCGGTCTGGACCTGGTAGTGCAGCTGCAACTGGTCGGTCTCGATGGCTTCGCGCAGATCGCTCGCCAGCGCGCGGCGCTCGCGCACGGCTTCGCCCAGGCCGGTATCGTAGAAGCAGACATCCTGCAGCGGGTCGACCTTGGCCTTGTACATCGCCAGATCGGCATTGCGCACCAGCGTGTCGCGGTCGCTCCCGTCCTGCGGGTAGACGGCAATGCCCAGGCTGGCGCCGGTTGCCGACTTGTATTCGCCGAACACGACGGGATCGTTGAACAGGCTCTCGATCGCCTCGACGCGTTCCTGCAGGCCGATGCGCGAGTCGGTGCGCAGGATCACGCTGAATTCGTCACCGCCCAGGCGGGCCGCGAAATGTGTGCTGCCGACAAAGCCCTTCAGGCGATTGGCCAGGGTGCACAGCACGGCATCGCCGGCTTCATGGCCCCAGACATCGTTGATTTCCTTGAAGCGGTTGAGATCGATCCCGATCACCGCCACGCCGCCATCATCGGCTTCGGCCAGCCAGGCGTCCAGACAGGAATTGAAGCTGGTGCGGTTGGGCAGGCCGGTCAGCGGATCGTGCAGCGCCATGTGGCGCAGGCGTTCGTCTGAGCTTTCGCGCACACGGGTGTCGATCAGATAGCTCGACATGCCGGTGCCGACGATCACCAGGCCGGCGACCGCGATCGACAGCGCCATGGCGCGGAAGGCCGCGCTGTCCGCGCCGTGTTCGATCCCGGCCAGCGGGGTGACCTCGAAAGCGGCCATGCCGGTGAAGTGAAGCGCGACGATGGCGAGCACGAGAATACCGGCCGGCGCGTAGGACATAGCGCCCGTGGTCCAGCGTTTCACGCCCATGAAGGCGAGGGCGGTCAGCGTGACCGACAGGATGATAGAGGCGGTGATATAGGCCTGGTCCCAGGAGACCAGCCCGTCGACGCGATAGGCGAACATGCCGGTGAAATGCATCGCCGCGATGGCCAGGCCGAACACGGCGCCGCCCAGCGGGTTGGCCAGCCGGCCCAGCGGAGCGGCCGAGAGCAGGATGCCGATGCCCGTGCCGGCAATGGCGATGATCATCGAGATAACAGTCAGGGCGGCGTCGAAGCTCACGGGGACGCCGGGCTGATAGCCCAGCATGGCGATGAAGTGGGTGGTCCAGATCGAGGAGCCGGCACAGACGGCGGTCAGGAACTGCCAGCCCAGGCGTTCCGGCGTGGCCTCGCTGGCCGTGGCGCGGCGGCCCAGCCGCAGCGTGGCAAACGAGCCGATGACACACATCGCCGCTGCCAGCAGCACCAGCCAGAGATTATGTTCCGTGAACAGACAGGTAATCACCCGCATGACCAACCCCACCCTTCTTTTTTGGTCGCGCTATGGGGCGGTTTGTCGCACCGGCATATTGATATTTCGTGTCCGGAAGTCCGTAATTTTGCTGCGGATACTGGCGTTTAGTCCGAATAGACCAGATGGTTCAGGTCCGGCGCGGCAAGAACCAGCCGCCGCTGGCCGGCGACCTCGCGATCCATCCGGTCGCGCAGCTCCGGCCACGCGTCGGACGCGGTCAGCGGCGCCAGCAGGGGCGAGGTTTCAAGAGCGGCCCTGTCGCGCCAGCCCAAGTCGATGGCTTGTCCGACAAGGCTCGCAGCCCGCGCGATATCGCCGGTCTGGGCTTCGATCCCGGCCAGGCTGATGCGCAGGTCCGGCCATGACTTTCCGGTCGCGAGCGCATGCGAGATCAGGGGGCGGAAGGATGCCGGGTCCACCCGCTCACCATTCATGGCTGCCAGCGCGGCCCGGTCGAGCTCGGCCATATCGCCGGCCAGATCGAACAGGCGCGCAGCGCCTTCGCGATCATTCAGGCGCAGACGGATGCGGCCTTCCAGATGGCGAATGCGCGGGGTGTTTCGGATTTCAGCCGGCGCAGCCTCGATGCGTGCCAGGGCCTGTTCTGTTGCGCCATGACGCAGGTCGGCCATGACGCGTGCGCCCAGATAGACGATCCCGTCAGCGCCGCCAGCTTCGGCATGCCGCCACCAGGTCTCTGCCGCCGGCAAGTCGAGCAGGGAGAGGGTGGTGGCGATCTGGACGGGGCCATAGCGCGACGGCGCGCCGCTGCCCAGGGCACGGGCTTCCAGCTGCAGTGCGTCGAACAGGCGTCCCCTGATCTGCATGAGATAGGCAGCGCTCGACATGGCCGCGACGTCGTCCGGTGCCAGCGTGTAGGCCTGTTGATAGGCGGCCACCGCATCGTCCAGCCGGCCCTGGCCGTCCAGCGCATAGGCCAGCGCGTGCCAGGCATCGGCATCGTCCGCGCCAGTATCGATGACCGACTGGGCCAGCGCTTCGGCCCGGGTGATGTCGTCGGGGGCCGCCTCGAACTTTGTGGCGCGGGTCGAAAGCGCGAAGCTCAGGACAATCCGCACCTCCCGGTCGTCCGGTGCGTCGGCCAGAGCTGTTTCGAGCAGCGCGATGGCGTCGGAGGTTTCCCGCGGGCGATGCAGGTCAAGCAGGTCGCGGGCGTGCCTGACGCGGATGGTGCGATCCAGATCGCCGCTTGCGGCGCCGGCCCGCATGGCCGGGCTGTCTGCGGTTGCGAGGTTTTCGGACATGAAATCCTGCCAGGCCGCAGCGGCGATGACAGCGGTGGTCAGCGCCGCAGCAACGCCGCCGGTCCAGATGATCCGCCCGCTCCCTGGCGCCCGTCTGGCTGTGACAGGTTCCGGAACAGGGATAAGGGCATAGCCCCGGTTGCGTACGGTGCGCACATAGCGTGGCTGCCGCGCATCGTCACCCAGTGCGCGCCGCAGCATGGCAATGCGCTGGGCCAGCGTGTCCTCGCTGACATGGTCCTGGTGCCAGACGCGGCGGGCGAGCTCGGCCGCACCGAGCGGTTCGGGGTGAGCCTCGTTCAGGGCCAGAAGCAGGTCGAAGCAAAGATCGTTCAGCGCGAGGGACTCGCCCGCACGGGACACGCGCCGCGTGGCGGGATCGAGGTACAGGTCCAGAATCCGGACAGGAGGGTTGGCGGGCAGGGCGGTCATGCAGCTTCAGACATCTTCAGATGTCTTCAAGTGACCGGCTTGGCGGACAAGCGCAAGGGGCGGGGCGATCTGACACGAGGAGCAAAGCGTCATGACCACCCGTATTCTCACCGGCATTCTATCGGCGGCCCTGATAACCGGTATGGCCCCGGTCTTCGCCCAGGACAGTGAATTCCCGGGCATGGCCGCAACAGACGCGATCGAGGCCGCCATAGCAGACGGCCGCTACGGAACGGTCACGAGCGTGATGGTCCTGGAACACGGGGAAGTGCGCGTGGAGGCCTATTTCAACGGCGCCAACGCAACCACGCTTCACGATACGCGTTCGGCGACCAAGACGATCACGGGCATGGTGGCCGGTGCTGCGATCGCTGACGGGCATCTCGCACTGGATACGCCGGTCGCGGACCTGTTCGCCGATCTGCAGCCCTTTGCCAACCCGGACCCGCGCAAGCAGGCGATCACGGTCGAAGACCTTCTGACCATGTCCTCCGTGATGGAGTGCAATGACTGGAACCAGTTCTCCCGCGGCAATGAGGAGCGCATGTATCTGGTTGAGGACTGGAGCCGTTTCTTCTGGAATCTGCCGGTGCGCGGTTTTCCGGCCTGGCAGACGCCGCCGGAGGCGTCACCCCATGGCCGGGCTTTCTCCTACTGTACGGCCGGTGTGCAATTGCTGGGTGAAGCGGTCGAGCGCGCAGTCGGACAGCCCTTCACGGCCTGGGCGGAAGCCCGCCTGCTCGACCCGCTGGGCATTGACCGCTTGGAATGGCCTATGAACGGGCAGGGTCAGGCGCATATGGGCGGCGGGCTGCGCCTGACCGCGGCCGGGCTGGCACAGCTCGCCGAGCTGCAGCGCCTTGGCGGCGAGATCGATGGGCAGAGACTGCTTCCGGAAAGCTGGACCCGGGCCGCGATATCGCGCCACGCCGTGATCCCGGACAGCGGTGGCTGGGAATACGGGTATTTGTGGTGGATCCGGGCTTTCGAGGTCGATGGCGAGACCTACTGGACCGCCGCGATGAGCGGCAATGGCGGCAACCGGGTCTATGTGCTGCCGGATTTCGGTCTGACCGTCGTTTTCACCAATACCGACTATAACACCCGTCAGATGCATGCTCACGCCGATGCATTCTTCGAAGAGCAGATTGTGGCGCGGTTGCAGGGCACGCGCTGAAGGATATTCCGGACGTGCAAATGAGCCCGCGCGCGGCCGGGCAAGACAATTGTGTATGCCCGGCCTCGCGTCTTAAGTGTCGTCACGGTTTCGCACGATGGATACGGGAACGCCATTGGCGCCCATTTCATCCCAGATCTGCACGATCGTGCCGTGCTCGGCCGCATCGAAGACTTCAAGCAATACGGCGCTTTCCGGCTCCTCTGCGCGATGCCGGTTCACGGCGGCCATGACCCGGTCGGCATCGGTTCGCACCTGGTTCACGAAGACCTGGTTCTCGCCATCCACCTGCACAACGATGGGCGGCGGGCCTGTGCCGCAATCCGTCCCGGTGCACTCCGGCGGCGGGCGCATGTCGAGGCCTTCTTCCGAGAGGAAGGTGGCGGTGACGATGAAGAAGATCAGCAGGATGAACACGATGTCGAGCAT
>MRWG01001075.1_pt1 | contig 20015 bp, 12 predicted proteins | sample 1013341 | NCBI WGS metagenome assembly MRWG01 (sample SAMN06117577, study PRJNA244670) | biofilm metagenome | biome: Water; feature: Cathode Biofilm; material: Biofilm; isolation source: microbial consortium enriched at the cathode of a solar microbial fuel cell | place: USA: District of Columbia ... | reverse complement strand
CATGGGTTGAACTATGTTTAAAATTAATCATTTTTATAATTTTAAACAGTTCGGTTTTAAGGGTAGCTTACAACTGGATTTCCATCCGCATCAAATTCAACATCCCTAAGAGCAGATACTTTCATGATTAAAATTCTTCTGTTAATTAAACTAAACCATAGAAAGAATATTTTGTCACTGCTTCAAATAGGCAATTAAAAAGAGAATGAGAATGGCTTAAAGAGCAGATAAGTGCTTTTTTACCTTTAATGCTGTTGCATTGGATACTCCCGATAGCTTTGCTGCCCTTCTTATGCTCTCCCCATTGATTAAATGCTTGGCGCATAAAGCATTTTTAGACTTGCTAAGAAACTGTTTGGAGGTTAGACTGCGACTACCACCATTTGAGGTATAAACACCCCTCTGCTTCGCTCTTTCTATGCCTTCCCTTTGCCTTTCTTTTATCTGTTCAAGCTCAAACTCCGACAAAGTTGCCATTATAGAAATAATAAGGTTAGCAACAGGATTTACTTTGCCATCAATGATTGTTGATAGACCTTCTTTTTGAGAAACTACGGCAATTCCTCTATCAGTCAATTCCCGTATGGTGGTTAAGATGTCCAGTGTATTTCTTCCTAATCTATCGATACTCTTGACTTGAACCTCCTTTATATCTCCTCTATCAATTGCCGATAAAAGTCTTTTTGCGGATGGTCTTTCATTGAAAGGTATTGAGCCACTACACTTGTCTACAAACTGTTCAACTCCTCTCTCTTCTTGTCTGTGGATGTTTTGCTCCGCTGTACTAACCCTGATGTATTTTGCTTTCATTCATCAAACAAACGTACTATTCTCAACATGTACTAAATTATTCGATGAAATCCCCGACTTTTGGATTGATTTTATGTACTAGTTTGCGGTATAGGTTGGTTTTAGTACAATGAAAACGTTAAATCTATTCTTTTTGGGGCAGGGTGGTTATAGATTCTGTTTTCCAAATATCAGACGGGAATGTTTTTTATACTGGTAACTCAATTACTCCAACCTACTCGATAGTTATTTGCTTTCAGCATATAATCTTCGGGACTTTCATTGATGGCTAAAACAATTCTGAATCTCTCCCCTAAAAAATCCGTCATACCTCTCATTCCCTAAGTTGAAAACAATAAGGTTGTTCCTAGCCCTTGTTAGTGCGGTATATATTAATTCGGCATTCGTAAACTCTCCATCCTCTTCCTCTTTCTCTATAATTAGAAACAGTGTGTTTATCTCCCACCCTTTGAAGCTGTGTGTTGTTGATAACTTAACGGTTCCTGTTTTCATCCAAAAATGATTTTTCTTTGTCCTTCTCAACTTCTCAATGGCATTTACATTCCCCTTGATTCTTTCAAATTCTTCCTGACTTTCAAATGTTGTAATGGTTTTCTCTTTCTTTTCTGTTCGTATTAAGAAGTCTAATTCTCTAAGAATTTCAACTTTCGAACAGAGGATTGCAGAATCTGAAGAATGTATTTCATTTCTCCCCAGAACATTGTATATAATTTCAAGAAGTTCGTTTGTCTTTGGTGAAAGAAAAGAATGATACTCAATTATTCTCTTTTCAAAATCGAATTGAGATAAGAAATTGATTTCATCAAGACTATACTTTTGATTAAATACAGTCTTTTGAAATTTCAATGCGATGTTTCCGATGTTATTAGTAAATCTATAAGATGTATTCAGGGTTTTATTCCATGCCCCCATAATAGTGCGGACAATTGGCTCATTATTTTCATCCAATTCCCTATTGTAAATGTTTTGTTTTTCATCGCCAAAAACTACGAACTCTGTTTCATTATGAGTAAAATAGGTGGTAATAATATCTATCCATGATTGAAGATAATCTTGAATTTCATCAATTAGAAGAACGTCATATTTTTCGATACTATCTCTAACAGGCTTAAAAAAATTCACATTCTGCCAATCTGCTATACTTGTTATTTTCAAGTTGTAATTATTAGCTTGTGTTTTAAAGAATTGATGGTAATTCGTGATATAAAAGTATGACCAATAGAATTCTTCTCGAACATCTGATATTCTGTCGTGAATGTAATTTTTTAGAGACAAGTTGTATGTCAGAATTAGTACTCTATTACCAGTTCGAATATGAGCATTTACGGCTCTTTTGGCCAGAACTAAAGTTTTTCCACACCCTGCTACTCCTTTAATTTTTCTTCTTGGCCTTTGTTCACTTCTGATTAGTTCTTGTTGTTCTTTAGTATAATTAATTACCTTTCCCTCTTCTATTTGATGTAATGGTGGTTTAAGGTATCTACGAATGCTTTTGTAAAGTGTCTCGTCAAAAAAATAGGAATTTCGATTCATCCAAAACCTTGATAGAACTTTGTCAAAAGCATCATTCCATAATGAATCCCTACCTAGAACAGCTATATGCTCCACAAAATGTCTATATCCAGAGTATATTTCATCCTGAAAATCATTTAGCAAAAAATCTTTTATTTGATTTTCATTACACTTATGAAAGTAAACAAGACAATTAACTGTAGCCCAATTTTTTCTATTGCCAACACTCCTGTGAAAAAGTTCTTCACAATGTAGATTAAATAAATTGTCTTTGTAGGCTTCGACTTGGTTTAATGGAGACCGCAAGTGGGTGTCATTCTCTTTTAACCTCCAATTGGTTTTCTTGTCAATATAATAATGGTTTAAATCCCAATCTTTTACTTCAATAATTAAGACTCCACTTCCTTTTCTCATTATGGCGAAGTCGGGATTATCTCCATTTAGAAATGGCTGATAATAAATTTCGTAGGTATCATCCAATTTTGACAAAAGGAACTTCAAAAGGGTTAATTCACCTTCTGTTGGCTGTACTTTCTGTCTTTTAATTATCTCTAAAGAAGGTTCTAACAATGCCATTCTTTGAAATTAGGGGCGACCCGCCTATTTTGATTTAGAAAAGCGATTTGAGAATTAGATGTCCAAAATTCTACCTTTAGTAAACATAATCAACTTTCAATGAATTTCGTTTGAATCATTCATGATAAGTATTCCCCCACAGTTAATTTTTTTCTAATCAGAAATCTCACTTTTTTAACTTGTGTATCGTTCATTCATTATTAAAAGAGGAATCAACATCCCCATTTACAACAAAACCTTATCCCTTATTTAGAACGTCTGTCACGATGTTCTACAAGGTTTATTCAAACACTATAAATATGGCAATGTTATCTTGCCTATCAATTTTCTCTAATTTGAATTGTTTTATCAAAGAAAAAGTTCTTCGAAATTCAGTTTAATAGTAAATAATTTTTGAACTCTCTAGTTCTGTTTCTGGTATTTAGGACGGGGGGGGGGTACTTCGGAAATCGGTTTTCCTAAAACGGGGGCATACGTCCAAATAGTATTGTAACCATATCCCTCTACTTTGCTAACTATTTGAAAGGCTCTACGCTATTTCTGCATTACTGTCAATTCCTTCCAATATCTTGAAGATACTTCGTATTTGAACCTCATCCTTGAATACTCCTGAAACCCCGTCCTGACTCTGGTCGGTGAAAGGAGACTCAAACAGCATCTTCTTGTCTATTCTACCATTGACTGTGAGGAAGGATATAATTTTTTTAATGAAGGTCATTTGGTCTGCTGTGAGGTTGCCAGAGGTAAGGAAATCGGCAAAGGCATCGTTGGCAGCTTGGGCATCCAAACCAATGATTCCTCTGATAAATACGCCAAGAGGCATTTCTCCGTATTCTTGTTCAAACTTCTCTTTGGATTCCGCACCTTCCTCCGTGAACAGGATGCGTTCTAGTTCCTTTAATTCAGCAGAGGTAATAGGAATGTTCTTATTGAGTTTATCAATGGTTATATGGTGCTTATTTCGCCTGATATAACTCTCAACTCTGTCTTTATAGGATTGTAAACGAATATAGTTTTGTGCAGGGTCACGCCAAGCTGCATTATCCAAGTCCAAATAGTCTTGGAAATTAGTATAGACAGGGTTTTGGGTTTGACTATCCAAGTACTTGATGAGTTCCCTAAGGGCTGTCCGAACCCTCTCCAACTTCCTCACATCAACAGCTTTCCAGTAGGATTCTGTTTGCAATTCCTTTATTAAAGGTAGCTGTGTTTTAATCTGTGGGATGTTGTCTTTTCTTTGAAGCCCAGATGCAATTTGATATATCCTTGTCGTGAACTTGGTAGTATCCCTACCTTCCAATAGTAAAGCAATCTGATAACTAAGGATAAGCACATCAAATCTTCGGGCTAATTCATCATCTTCTTTTTCGACCGTCTGCAAATGAGATAAGTGCTGTCGAATCTCCTGTAAATCAGATTTAGAAAGGTTTAGCCATTTGTTCTTGTCGGAGTATTGATTCACGTACCTCAACTCCTTACGTACTACAAATCGCTCCCTGTCGAGATTAGCAATAGTCTTATGTAAATCAAACAGATAGTTATCCCTAATCTCCTGTTCTGCTTCGGATTTCTCTTCCAATTCCGAGATGAGGTGTGCAACTTGCAGTTTTCCTTCAAAAACTTGTTGTTGCAAAGACTTCGGATTACTCGGGGTGACTCCATCTGGTTGTTCATCAAAGAACTCGAAGTTCTCACAGTAATCGAAAATGAGGAAGTGGGTCTTATCTTCGCTTGGAGCAAACAAGTCAGGACACAGCCTTGTTCCTCGACCTATCATTTGCCAGAATTTGGTCACGCTGCGTACAATCTTGAAGAATACGAGATTAACAACTCTAGGGGCGTCGACACCCGTATCCATCATGTCCACCGAAACAGCTATCTGTGGGTTTTGTTCCTGATAAGGGTCAACAAATTTCTCCAACAAATCCTGCGCCTTCGTCTCATAGTTATCTATAACTTCCAAGAATTTACCTCCATACTCTGGGTAATTCTTATTGAAGCGGTCTCGGATGAAAACAGCATGAGCATGATTCTTGGCAAAGATGATGGTCTTACCAAGTTTATCGCCTCCGTCAACCTTGATTCCGTCAGTCATGACATGTTCCAACACCCTATCAACCGTATCGGTATTGAACAACCATTTGTTAACAGCTGACCCGCTTATTTGGTCAGGAACTTCCTCTGTGGTTGGGTCACCAAACTTCTCTTCGTACTCTTCTTTTTCAGCTTCCGTCAACTCTGAATACTTGATGCCTTCCCTTTGGAATTTCAGAGGTACACTTATTGATTTTGGCGGGACAAGAAAGCCATCTTCAACAGCGGTATCCAATTCGTAAGCAAAGGTGGGAACATCGTCCTCTATACCGAATAAACTGTAGGTGTTGCGGTCTATATCTTTTTTGGGTGTTGCGGTCAATCCAATAAGAAGTGCATCGAAATATTCAAAGATAGCTCGGTACTTCTGGTAGACCGACCTGTGGGCTTCATCAATAATGATGAGGTCAAAATGCCCTACCCCATAGAAGCGTTGTTCGCCGCTTTTAACCCCATCTATCTTGTTCATTATAGTGGGATAGGTGGAGAAAACCAATCGTGTAGTATCGTCTTCTTTTTCTTTGGTCAAGTCTATGGATGAAAGTTCTGGCAAATGCTCCTTAAACGCATTTTTAGCCTGTGTAACGAGTGCATTTCTATCTGCCAAGAAAAGTACCCGTTTGACCCAATTACTCTTGCTCAACATGTCCACAATAGCCGCAGCTGTTCGCGTCTTTCCGCTTCCTGTTGCCATGACCAGAAGACTAGCCCTTCCTGCACCTCGAAGTGTTCCATTCGTACCCGTAACCGCAATGTTTTCAGCTACTCGCTGAATAGCTTCGATTTGATAGGCTCTACCTGCTATCTCTTTATTTACCTGAAAGTGTCTGGGGTCTTTTCGGGTAGTTCTGCGGTCAATTAACAGCTGTAGTTCATCTTGGGTATAGAATCCTGAAATCTCCCTGTCCACATAGAACTGGTCATCCCAGACATAGGTTTCGAAACCATTGGTATAAAAGATGATAGGGCGTTGCTTGTGCATTTGTTCCAAGCAATCGGCATATAATGAGGCTTGATGTCTACCCTTTCGGGCATCCGCCATCGTCTTTTTAGCTTCTACAACAGCTAAAGGCTTCCCATCTTTACCCCAAAGCACATAATCTACATAACCTATTCCAGTAGAGTTTGTGCTTATAGGCATACCTTGAACCTCGTATTCCAAGTCTTTGCCTTCTCGCAGATTATCCCATCCTGCATCTTTTAATAGCGTATCAATGTAAAGTGACCTAGTTGCCGCCTCAGAAACCAAAGTGGGTATTGCCTTATCATGCGATTGTTCCTGCTCCCGCTTTTTACGTCTTTTGGCATAATCTACTTGCTCGAAATCGGGTATTTGTATTCCATAAATTTCTTCTTGGTCTGCAACACTTCCAACCTGTTGTTGCTGCTCGTACTCGCGTTTTAATTGTAAATATTGTCTTTTTAGTTCTTCTAGTTCCTCCTTAGTCTTTTCCTGTTCCTTGCCATCTGGAATATGGTCGATACTAAAAAAAGGCAACTCAATATTCTGAGTGCTGTAGTATTTACCAAGAAATCCCAGAAATCTGAATAAATTCTTTATTGAGGCTAAGGAATGGTCTTGACCGATGGATTTACCGTGCGCTGCGTTATTGCCATTTAATCGGATGAGGTTGATTTCCCTGAACATACTGGGCTTTATCACCTCTTTGAAGTCTCTATTGTGAATTAAGCTATTTAGTGTGGTGTCGTAGGGATATTCTAAGTCTGCGTCATTCTGGTACAGCCAATTCACCCCCATTTCGAGGGCAGAACGGGATAGTATTGCACTCGCCTTTGGCGAAGTCAAAGCTAGTTTCTCGGCTTCTATAGCTTCTTTGTAGATTCCAAGAAATTCATCCCGTAAGAACTGGAAATTTGACATTATAGCGTTTGATAGTAATCCTTGATTTTTCGTGCCATTAATTTTCTTCTCTCCCCCAGAAATGCCTCGTAATCATCAAAGGACATATCGAAAATGGATTGAGGAATACAATTTTGTTCCATGTTGGTTCGAAGTTGTTCAGAACTGTTGATACCTCCATATTTCAATTCTCCATTCTCACATTGATGTTTGATGTCGTTGAAGTATTCATCAGGCGATTTATCTCCTACTTTTATGTTGACCTCCTGCTGCATGTACACATAGTTGGCTATCTGGTTATACTTACCTCTAGTAAGCCCTCTTTTCTTTAGATAGTTTCTTGGGAAGATATGATGGATGTCTCCTCGATATGTGATGAGGTCTCCTACCGTAATTTCTTTGGACAAGAAACCCTTGTCATTTGCTCTTACCTGACTTGCGAGATACACATTAAAGTATGGACTACTAGAAACCGAAGAGTCTAAACTCTGAACCAAAGAGACATTCCAAAACGCATCGGATAATTCCCCTTCTTCCTTTTCTTGTAGGTAATCCCCAAAGGGTTTATTGGCGATTTGTTTGATGTCAAAATCGAACAGAGATTCGGGAGAACCAGAGTACCTTCCCGTAAGCACGGAATAGACAAACCAACGCCTCACATAACTCTCTATCCTTTCAGGACTTACACCTTTATCCCGTAGTTTGAGGTAGACGATATAGGCAAAGTTTATAGCGTTTTGTGAACGAATCATTCTCGGAGAAATAAACCCTGCCGATTTGATTATCATCATGAACCGCTTAAAGTGGGTTTCGTTCATGAAGTTCAGCACGCCCTGCGACAGCTTATCAAAGGAAGCCTCCGCAATCGATTCTTCGAACTTTCTTGTTTCAAAGTTCCGTCCTGATAATAGGCTAACTAAATCCGAAAGCCTTCCCCGCTCAAATTCAGTAGTAAATGCCACTCTAAGCACATCGGTATACTTCGGGTCATATAGGTCTTCATTCTCATTTTTCAGCCATGACATCTTCTGGAAATATTCCGTCTTGGCAAAAGCTGTGTCGTTATCTGCGATGAATTGATAAAACTCTGGGGCAACAGCTAAATGACTAAAGTAGTCGATGGCTTTGCGTAGTTCCTGACCACCGTATTCATCATTCGCTGCGATTTTACTCATAGCAAAGTCTGCTTGACTAAGAACAACTCCCTGTGAATTGATACGGATAAATATTTCTGTCACGGTTTCAATGTCCAAGTCTGCAGCCAGTTCTATAAGTCCGATTTGCTTTTTAGCGAGGTCGAACAGATTAGAGATGGATTTGACTACCTGCTCTTGGTTGACCTCTGGATTAGCTTGGAGGTACTTGTTAATAAAGCTAAATGTATTGGTACTCCCGTTCAGCACTTCCGAAATATTAGGTATCCATTGCTTGTCTTTGGCAATTACAGCGGTTTGTACCTCGAACACCTCTGTTATCGGGTTAAAGGCTATCTTGATTTTAACCCGCTTGTACTCTTTGTCGATAACATATTCACCTAATAGGGCAGCTGTTAAGGCTGTAATCCGCTGCTGTCCATCAATCAACACCTTTTTTCCTTCTGCTGTTGAACCATCTTTTAGACGCACATTGGGATTTCGCCATGTAATGATATACCCTACAGGATAGCCATTATACAGGCTATCCATCAAGTCCCTCACTTTGGAAGCATCCCAGACAAACGGACGTTGAATTTCAGGGATTGCAATTTCGCCACTCTTAACCCAAGCCAGAATGGTTTCGATGAGGTGTTGATTGACGCTGTATTTTTGTAACTCCATGTATTTTAGTTGGTTAATTCTCCTGTAAACGCCTTTTGGAGCAAAGAGTTGAATAATTCTTCTGCTTTTTCCAAACTGGCTGTTGTGATTTTTTTTTGATTCTCTATCTCAACTACGTTGACCGCAAACTGATTTTGGATTTGAATGGGTGGAATTATCAATTCAAAGCTTTTAATTTTCTTCAACGTAAATCTTTTTATTGCAGCACCTGACATGTATTTTCTCATTAGTCCATTTTTAACACCTTCATAATTCAACCAAAAGCACAAAAATGCACCGTTCAATTGATTCGGATTTGTTTTAATTAGTGCAACACTCGATAATAAACTAATTTCCTGTTCAAATTGATTTAAACAAGCTATACCTGTTGTAGCTCCATCTTTTATGTACAGGACATCACCTTTTTCTGGATTGCATCTCTTATAAATTTCCTTATGACGCTGTTCATCCACAAATGTTGGATTGGACAGAAAGTCTAACCTAAAATTTTTAATGTGCTTAGCTGTAACATAGGGGTAGCCTGTCGAACTCAATGGCGGTGAATGATGAGTTCCATCTGTAATTTTATTACTGACTTCATTTAGATTGTTAATTTTCCAACCTTTCGGGTTGCTCACTGGGTCACCAAACATCTCCAAAAAGATACTCTGCGCCAGTTGGTCGTACTTCTCTAAAAGGGCTTGGGTTTTTTGGCGGTAGGCATCAGCGGTGTCAAGTATTTCGGCTATCCTAATCTGTTGGTCTAAGGCAGGAAGAGGGACTTTAATCATATTAAGTGATGATTGAGTCAATTTCCCTCTAGTAGCACCATTTATGTGAAGATTCAAATCAGCATAATTCAAATAGTATTTAAGATATTCCAATTTTAAATTTGGCTTTGCAGTAAGTACGTGAGCGTGGTTATTTACCCAAACCTTTTCATCATAAATCTGCGCACACTTTTCCATTTTACCCCAACTACCACCATCTTCCGCAACACAAAGTATTTTCTCGTCAAAAATGTATTCGTCAACATATCCCATAATATTGTTAGCCCCAATATATGGGTATATGGGATTTTTAGATTTTTCTTCCCTTTGCTTGGCATTTAAAGGAATCCGTTTCCTATCATGATTATTTGTGATATCCTTTATTGAAACGTAGTCAAACTTCATCCAAGTAATTCCTTTAGTCTACTTAATTCTAATTTTCTTTGTTCGTCTAGTTCTTCTATTTCACTTATGATTACTTCTGGTGAATCATATTCAACTTCATCGTTTTCAATCTCCTTATATCGATTTATCGATAAATCCCAGTCATTCTCTTTGATTTCATTAAAAGGGACTAAGAAACTTTTATCGGTACGCTTGCGTTCAATTTCAGATTCCAAATTATTCCAACGCTCAATTAGGTCTGGTATGTCGTTATCCTTCACCTCATTTCGTTTATCATCTAAACTATACCCATCCGCTTCCATGTCGTAGAACCAAACCTTATCCGTTCCTCCTGTTCCAGTTTTGGTAAAGTAAAGGACAGCGGTACTTACCCCCGCATAAGGTTTAAAAACCCCGCTCGGCATAGAAATCACAGCGTCCAGTTTATGATTCTCCACGATTTCTTGTCGAATTTGCTTGTGTGCCTTAGAACTGCCAAATAACACCCCGTCAGGAACAATTACAGCACATCTCCCGCCTCTTTTTAGCATTCGAAGGAACAACCCCAAAAAGAGCAATTCTGTCTTCTTAGACTTGACGATTTTAAGGACGCTGTTCTCAACGGAATCATAGTCCAGACTGCCCTTAAAAGGAGGATTAGCAAGTATCAAGGAGTATTCATCCCTGATATCTCCAAGACTTTCACTTAATGAGTCCCCTTTGATAAGCTGTGGGTTGTCAATGCCATGTAATTGAAGATTCATAGCCCCAATACGCACCATCGTATCGTCTATCTCAATCCCATGAAACATTTCATTGTTGAAGTGGTTTCTAAACTCTTCTTTTAGAAACCAGTCTTCATGATTCTCCCGCAGATATTCCCCTGCTGTTACTAAGAAGCCCGATGTTCCTGCCGATGGGTCGCAGATTATGTCATCCTTCTTTGGCTGTGCCATATCCACCATCATTCGGATGATATGTCTTGGGGTTCTGAACTGACCATTTCGCCCTGCAGTAGCGATTTTTGACAGCATGTATTCGTAGAGGTCGCCCTTCGTATCACGGTCGTCCATGTCAATCTTATCAATTAACTGAACTACTTGGTCGAGCAATCTGGGGGTGGCAATAATGAGCGTAGCATTGCTCATGTATTTGGTAAACACGCCTCCTTTAGCCCCCACTTGTTTCATGTGGTCAAAGACACTCATGCCATCCACCATTGGTTTGGTGAACAAGTCGTACATGGTTTGAGGGTCTTTGTTCTTAAAGGAACTCCAACGAAGTTCCTTTTGCTGCGGGGTGAAGATGACGTTTTCAAGTTCCCCTCCGATGAGGTTGACTTTCTTTTCTTCCGCCAGTTGGCGTTCGTCTAAACGTCTGATAAAAAGTAGGTAGGTGAATTGTTCTATTACGGTTAGTGGATTGGAGATGCCTCCTGTCCAAAAAGATTCCCAGATTTTGTCTACTTGGGATTTAAGCGTGCCTGTTATCATTAATTTGTATTAGGTGAAATTTCATTGGTCTTCGTAAACTCCCATTCCGTTTTTGGCAAATTACTATAGCCTTTAACATCCATTATCCTAACGGTTGTTTTTGAAGGATATTCAAAGCAAAGTAAAACTTTATTATCAATTGCCTCTAGGTAGAATCCCTTCATGGACTTAGGTCGATTCTTAACTTTTGCCTTAACCAATGCCCAATCCAAACATTCATTATATCTACTTTCTCCAATTTCTTCAAGCAATACTTTAATTGCCTTTGTATCATAGTTTCTAAACATAACTTTTAGATTGATTGGACTAGGTTCTATATAGATGATGGGGGTCTCTCGAACTTGGACAGACATATCCTTTGCCATAGAACTAGCACCAAAAACGGATGATGCCAATCCATTAGCCATAAATAAACCCTGATGCACATTTTCTGTCATTTCAAGGGGCATACCAACGTAAGGTTTGAATCCTCCTGTAATTAGAGCCGAGTCCTTAATTAAGTGAGCCCCAATGCCTGCCCACATTGCCCCAATAGCGAGATTCTTATTTTTGTCAATAAAGGTTTTTGATTTATCCCAAAAGCGATGGTGGGAATCAGGCAAATTACTATGAATATGACTGTAAGAATTAAATATTACCCTTGAAGTAAATTCGAATATCACACCCGAAACTATAGAATGGCTCATCCAATGGCGATGATATCCCACACCTGCAGCTAAATCTAAATCTGGGATTCCGCCTTCTAAATCAACTCCACCTGCAGAGGCATAAAAAATCAAAATAGCCATTAGCCCAGAAACCAATTTATCAACAAGCTCATCCTTGTTTTTTGGTATTTCTTTGTGTAATGCCCTTACTTTAGCAGGTGCTGTTACTCTGTAATAATCTAAAGTTTTAAGACCTTTTTCGGTATAGATAAATAGCTTATTAATATCTGAATTAATGGAGGCTTTGACTCCGTGAGTTCTGTAATACTCGAACTTATCAACACTGAAATCGCAAACGTTTCTAGCTAAATTTCCTAGTACTTTTACCGCGTCTTTCTTTGAATCAATAGTTTCCTTTCCACTCTCAACAATCACAGCCAGTAACAGTGACTTTAATTCATTTTCAGTATACGTCTTTTTAATAGCTATCTTTAATTCATCATAAATTTGAACTAAGTCGCTCTCACCTAAAGGGTTAATTACTATTGTTCGCTTCTGTAGAATTAAAGTATTCATCCTAGTTATATAAAGGTATGGGTTTTTTGAAGGAATAGATTACAATTATATCCTTACCAATAAAGAATTTTTTTGCTTCCATCCTTCTTGAATAAAACCACCTAACTCTCTCTATTTTAAAGATATATTAAGTTTGGGTTTCTATCTGAATCATCAGAATCTGGATACTTAAAAGCCCTCCATTCCTCTTCTGTTATTCTATCTAATTTAAATCTTGTACGTTTAGTCGGAAATAGATTGTCTACAATATTCCGATGCGCTTTATCCTGTTCTTGGATTGATAAATTCTGTTGATATCTATGCGATATTGAAGATGGCTTATGTCCCATCATCTGGTTCAATAAAATCTCATTTACACCCAACTGTCCACCAATACTTCTGAATATCCTTCTTGGGTCTTTTGTTTTTAGCTTTGGGATATCCATAGTCTCGCATATTCTCCCTAAGGTTTTGCGATGATAGCCATTCTGTTGCCTATAAGATTCTGTATCAGGCTTTGCTAACCATCCGAATATTCTTTCCTCATCGGGAGTACCAAACTTGTCAATTATATCTTGCGCCTCTGGGGTTATAGCATTATCTACCCAAACATTGTTATTTCGACTACGTAATTTGAACCGTTGAAACCTTATCCTTTTCACACCATCAACTTCATGGATATCCGACCATTTGAGATTGGCAATATCCGCCATGTCATGACCACCAACATATATCTGGAACATAAAAAGGTCTCTTGTCCTTTCCATATTCTCTTTGTTCTTTTTTGTTGTGCTCTTCTTCGGTACAAAATCCCTAATAGCAGTTAATGCTTCTTTAGTAATAATCTTCTTTTTATCGGGTTGTGACTCTACAAGTATCTTTAATCCTTCAAATGGGTCTTCATTTGGATTGTGAACTAATCCTCTTCTTTTAGCTTCACCATAAACTGTTCTTAGGCTTCGTATGGTTTTATGAATGATAGACCCCCTAGTAGTACTGTTTTGACGTTTGAATAGTTCATACGCCCTCAATTTCCGATAGGTTATATCATTAATATCAAGCGATTCCCCTTGCCAATTCAATAACTCCCTTTTAAGTTCCTCAAAATGCCTTGTTGAAAGCCCTTTCACCTCCCGCTCATGAATCATTTCATCAATGAACTCAATCAACAGCTTAGAGTCTTTCTTTTCAAGTTCAGCTAAACGCTGTTTAAGTAGTTCTATTTCTCTTTGATTTGTATACCCGTTAACAATGACCTCAATTGCTTGGTCAAATCCGAGATTCATCTCATTAGCAAAATCTGTACGCTGTTGAAGTTCCCCTAATAGTCGGGTTAGTTCTGGGGTAATCTGGATATTCTTCCGTTTCTGAAAGAATCCTGAACTTCTCCTTTTTTGTTCCTTAGATTTTGTACAGTATACCTCTATCCGAATGGGATGCCCCTTCTTGGTATTGGCATTTTTATCTAAGTAAAACTTAACTGTGTACATATCTGACTATTATCTGACTAGAAATATACACAAAATAAGGGGTTTGACTGATATCTGGAAAGAAAAAAGCCAGTCTGAAACTCTGTTCAAACTGGCTTAAATAACTGACAATCAGTTAGTCGGGGTGGCAGGATTCGAACCTGCGGCCTCCTGCTCCCAAAGCAGGCGCGATAACCGGGCTACGCTACACCCCGAGTGGTGTATTTGCTTTTGCAGGGACAAATCCTGCAGTTTCATTTATGTAAGAACTTCTGCGGCCTTCCTGACGCTTCGGTCAGGACGCGATCACCGGGCGCAGTACATCCCAACCGAGCTGCGGAGCAGCGAGCATTGGGACTTCCACCCGGGACAGCCCGGGCCGTACTTTCAATTTTCAAATCCCAAATTCCAGGGAACTCCTTGGAATGGATAAAAAATAGGATCTGAAAGAACATATCTTCCGCGGATTTGTCCGCCAAATCCCGCACTAGCGGGAGAATGCGGAGAGACTGGGACTCGAACCCAGGCGACGGTTACCCGTCGACAGATTAGCAATCTGCTCCGTTACCACTCCGGCACCTCTCCATAAAATTATGAACTCGCATATCAAAATGCGGATGTAAATGTAATCCGATATATCCTATCACGCAACTTTTTGCATTGATTTATTCCGGTTTCTCATTATCCGGTACTTATATGGCTGCGTTTCCATAGGGGCTTTGAAATCGTATCCGAATGACGGTTATCCACGTTATTTGGTTGCCAGCCAGGACGGTATCCAAAAAAAAGCAGTGACGACCTCAGAATGCGGCCGAATTTTTATGCGTAACAGACCATGGAGATTGGCTGGCGTTCAGAAGTTTCACCTTTTCAATTTACGATAAGGCCCAATGGGTTGCGGCCGGTATGACTTACATCGATGTTCCTGCCGGCCCGTGGGGGGGGCTTATCGCTCAAAGCCCCGAGACCTTTGAATGACAGGCCTTGCGGTGCGACCTGGGATTTCTTGTGAGGTAGTTTTTCACGTGGTCCCTATCCAATGGATAGTTCGTTAATATTCAGTAATGTAATCGAATTTTGATTATATTTCATGATGGAATTTGACCGGGTTCGAGAGTATGTTTGAAGGAGGTATTATGAGAATCCCAACTTGCGTAAGGGCATGCAAAAGTCTGGTTGAAGCACCTTAGCGGATTCTAAGGTCCCCACCATCACTATAGCTGGTCCAATCTTAAAATTCTTCAGGCATGAAGGCATTACAAACGGATTGGTTTAAGGTATTGAGGACCCTTTTTTTGCATTTACTGTTTTGGATCCTGATCATAACCTATTTTGCATGGGGATTTGGATTGGATGTTGAACCAAGAAAATCCTTCGCCAACGCCCTGTTTTTCCTTCCTGGTCATGTAGTGATGGTCTATACTTTACTGTATTTCCTGGTGCCCAGATACCTTCTCAAGAGGAAATTCTGGCATTTTTTTGGTGGCTTTATCCTTTTGGTGGTGGTATGTGCGCTTTATACCATATTGGCTCAATTATCTGTGAATAGTGTTGCTGCTCTGCAGGGGGCATCCCTCACTGTGGGAAGGAACATCCTTCCCTTTATTCATGTCGGGGCAATAGCTGCATCTATCAAATTACTTAAATACTGGTATTTTCAACGCAAACAAACCATTGAGGCCGAACAGCAACGTACCCTTGCAGAACTTCAGTTGCTAAGGGCGCAACTGCATCCGCATTTTCTGTTCAACACCCTGAACAACCTTTATTCGCATACCCTGGAATATTCACCAAAATCGCCTGAAATAGTCATGAAACTATCTGGTTTGTTGCGCTTTATGATCTATGAAAGCAATACACCCAGGATACCCCTGGCCAAAGAGATAGAATTGATGCAAAACTATATAACCCTGGAGCAATTGCGTTATGGAGAGCGCCTGGAAATTTCTGTAACCGTTGTTGGTGATGTAGAAAACTATCAGATTGCACCACTGTTGCTGCTTCCTTTTTTGGAAAATGCATTCAAGCATGGAACCAGCAAACAGATCGATCAGTGCTGGATCAATTTTAACCTTACCCTGGAGGGAAATACGATGCATTTTAAGCTGGTAAATAGTATTGAACCCAATCCGGACGGCCACCCGCCTGGTCCGGGTGGCATAGGGTTGCAGAACGTCGTCAAAAGGCTTCAATTGCTTTACAGGGAACGCCACCAAATCGAAACAATAAGGCTGGATGAAGCCTTTGTGGTAAACCTCGATATCGCGTTGGAAGCCTTAGAAGGGAAATACGAAGACCCACTCCAACCTACCGAAAAAACCACGAAGTATGCAGTGTAATTGTATAATCGTTGATGATGAGCCCCCTGCCCTGAAAGTGCTTTCCAATTATATGGATTGGGTACCTCAACTAACCTTGGTTGGGTGTTGTAAAAATGCCTTCGAGGCCATCACTGCCTTGCGTGAAAACCGTGTCGACCTTATGTTTTTGGATGTACACATGCCCAAGCTATTGGGAACAGATTTAATTAAAACATTGCAACACCCGCCCAAGGTTATTTTCACCACGGCCCATAAGGATTTCGCCATTGAAGCCTTTGAATTGGACGCTGTCGATTATTTGTTGAAGCCCATATCCTTCGAACGCTTTGTAAAAGCTGTCAACAAATATTGTCTCCTCAATACTATAGCCCCTGATTCCCCGGCTACTTCCCCTGGGTTCCTTTATTTCCGGGTAGATCGCAAAATGGTAAAGGTATTCCTCGAAGATATCCTGTACATTGAAAGTTTTAAAGACTATATCGTTATCCACAGGGAAAATGAGCAGAAAATCAGGGTGAAACAAACGCTCAACAGTGTGGAGAATATGTTGCCGAAGTCTTCTTTTATGCGAATACACCGTTCCTATTTGGTATCTATAGAAAAAATAACAGCCTATACGAAAAACGATATTGAGATCGGAAAAAGAGAACTGCCTATTGGCCGGAGTTACGTGAATTCCTTTAAGAAGTTAACCCCGGACAGGTTTAACCTGCCGGATGGGGTTGAAGAGCGCTAACGTTCATGCGATTGCCGGGGGCACCTGCTCCCGTACACCGCCTGTTTAGTTGAAGGAGAGTTTGGCCTCGATACCAAAGGTGGTCTCTGTTGGTGGCGACGATATGAATTCATAGTTTCCCCTTCCTAAGATGTTGTTGACAAAAAGCCCGAGGTTCAATGATTTGGTCAATTGATAACTCCCGTTGGAACTTAGGTAAAATCCTCCAAGAGGTCCGTAATTCCAGGTATCGCCAACACGACTGCCCTCAATGACGGGCGAACCATTGTATATATTGTCTAAATTCGTTCTTGCAGCAACACTACCTCCCGAAAAGAAGTCAAATTTTTGTATCCATCGTGCAAACACAGAGGCTTGAAACTTATTATACTTCGCATTGAATGCTGAACTGATCTTGTTTTTTGGGGTATTAATTGACATATCATTGTCATCCACCCTGCCATCGCTGTTCACGTCATTTTTAAGGTCGTTTCTATCGATACTATAATCGAAGTAGGAATAGTTAAGGGTGAGGTTATAATGAGTTGTAAAGTAGTAGTTTAAGCCGATGTCAAATCCATAGGTGTTTGCCTCCCCAAAGTTGATGTTGGTGAAAATGACAGCCCCCGGATCCAGCGTGCCGGGTGCCGGGCCCTGAGTAAAATCCGTGATGGGCCGGTTGCCCCTGTGGGTAACCACTGCCCCCCCAGAAGTTCCGCCGGGAACAATGTTTATTATTGGGCTTATCATGTTTTTGGCCCAATTGTAATAGATATCCATATCCAGATACAACTTTCCATCCATGAGTATATCCTTGTAGCCCAGTTCCAGGGTCTGTATGGTTTCTGGGGCTATCGGTGCTATTTTGGTGCCATCTGACAAGGTATACCCGTCGCTGTTGCCCAGCATCATGCCTCCGATCAAGCTCATATGGGTATTGATGATCGTTGGCGTACTAAAGCCTTCTCCAAAGGTCAAGCGCCAGGTACCCCGGTTCTTGGTAAAGGTAACCCCTACCTTGGGTAAAAAATTGAACCCAAACAAACTGTGCTCATCTGCCCGGACCGTGGCGACAAGCTGGATTCCGGATTCGCTTATGTCATACATTATCTGGCCGTATAGCCCATACTGGCTCAATTTTATGGGACCCTCCTCGTCCAGCAAATAGGTGTGATTAGAAAAGGCTGCTTCTTTTTGGAATTGAAAGCCTGCGACCATATCCAAATTTCCAATACTTGCATTGTATTGAACTTCAGCGTTCCACCGGTGCGAGTCTTCCTTTATGACAGCGGCCCTTGGTCCGTTTAAAGAGTTGGCAAAGGCTTCCTCTTCGGACTGACCCTGGGCAAGAAGGGTATAATAATTCAGCGTGCGGGTATATACGCTGACAGAGCGATCCATACGGATCCAAGTTTTGTACAACTGCGAAAACCACTGCCCGGATTTATACGTGGCCTGAAGACTTGATATATTCCAGTCGGACAAATTATTCCTGCTGCCCCCGCTGAGATTATCACTTTCGTTAAATGTATAATTTATCCCCAGTTCACTCCTGTCACCTGGCTTATAAAATACGGCTGCCAATCCTTTGAGGAAATTCACATCCCTTGCAACACCTATTTCCGCCTTTCCCTCGTATACCCCGGGCTCGGAAGTGGCTATATATACCGAGTCCGTGAATTCCTCCTCTCTACCGGAAATATATTCTGAAGTAACCTTGTATGCCCAATTTTTATTGAGGGCATGGGCATGACGAAACCTGAAATTGAGCAGCTCATTAGAACCCGCACCCATTACGATATCCGTCCCGGGATACTGGAATGGGGATTTAGAGAGGGTATTGAACAAACCATTCAGGCAGTTGGGGCCGTAAAGCGCAGAAGAAGGACCCAATACTATCTCGACCCTTTCGACATCCTCTTTCACAAAAGCGCTCATGGGGCCCACGGGGGTCCGGATACGGGTATGCGAAATCCGGTTGTCATCAAGCAGGAGCATCTTTTGGTTGAAGGCACTGTTGAACCCCCGGATACTGATGTTGCCCCAGAAATTTCCAATACGCGAAAAATCAACTCCTTTCTGAAGGGCAAAAAGTTCTTCAGGGCTTCCGATAAAATTTTCAAATCGACCTGCGTTGATCAGGTTAATCGCAGCCGCTGATTGGGTCATGAGCTCCAATCTTCTGGAGCCCGATATGACAGCTTCGTCCAAAATTTCAACAGAAGCATCCAAATTGATGTTCCCCAGGTCTATCTTTGCATCGCGCACGGTGACGTGTATGATCCTGGAGGCATAACCAAGAGACGAGATGCTGATTTCGTAGCTTCCGTTTTCCAGTTCCAACTGAAAGTATCCCTCACTGTCAGAAATGGTGCCCTTAGCCGAAAATTGGATAAAAATATTGACATTGTGGATTCCTGCTCCAAGGGGGTCCACAATGCGGCCGGAAAGGGTATTCTGGCTATAACAAAGCATAGGGAGGAGGAAGCAAAAGATAAAACGGATTGTATTTTTCATCGTATTGAAAAAATAATGGTCCCTGGCCCAACAGCCACTATCTTCATGCATTGCCGGTAAACATCGGCGAGGGTATTTTACAGCATGAATATAGTTCAAATTTCATTGCGAAATTCATAATTCTGCAAGTGTGTAAATAGTTTAAACGGCATGGTATTGGTCTTAAAATCAATGCAGTGGGGAAGGTTAGGATAGGGCGATTACGTGTTCCTGCCTTTCTTTTGATCACTGGGGCAATCGGTTCAAAATCTGATCGGGAACTCCAATTTTTGAAGCTTTCCGCCACATCGTGGAACACAACATTCGGCCAGGCAACCTGACCGAATGTCCATGTATTCGTATCACCGTTAGTGCCTGAGTTCCCTAAGTGCATGCTCAAATACATACTTACCCAGTAGACGCCCCTTTTTTTCACCCTCCTCGACAGCCTTCCTGAAATGGAAACCGATATAGATCCTGGACAGGGCATTCTCCCTTCCTATTTGGGTGAAACTG
>MRWG01001074.1_pt1 | contig 20032 bp, 19 predicted proteins | sample 1013341 | NCBI WGS metagenome assembly MRWG01 (sample SAMN06117577, study PRJNA244670) | biofilm metagenome | biome: Water; feature: Cathode Biofilm; material: Biofilm; isolation source: microbial consortium enriched at the cathode of a solar microbial fuel cell | place: USA: District of Columbia ... | reverse complement strand
ACCTCCTTTGCCAGCGTGTGGGTCTACCCGGTGATCGACGATTCGATCGACATCGAGGTCGCCGAATCCGACGTCCGTGTCGACACCTACCGTGCCTCCGGCGCCGGCGGCCAGCACATCAACACCACCGATTCGGCGGTGCGCATCACCCATGTGCCGACCGGCATCGTCGTCCAGTGCCAGGCGGAACGCTCGCAGCACAAGAACCGCGCCAAGGCCTGGGATATGCTGCGTGCACGCCTGTACGAGGAAGAGCTGAAAAAGCGCGAGGAGGCCGCCAGCGAGACGGAGGCCTCCAAGACCGATATCGGCTGGGGCCATCAGATCCGGTCCTACGTGCTTCAGCCCTACCAGCTCGTGAAGGATCTGCGCACCGGCACCGAAAGCACCAGCCCCCAGGACGTGCTGTCGGGCGATCTCGACGCCTTCATGAAAGCGTCCTTGTCGCAGCGCGTCCATGGCGGCGACGCCGCCGAAGTGGCCGATCTCGACTGACCGGCGCGCGGCGGCCGCCCGCGCGGCCGCCGCGTCCAACGATGCCTATTCTGCCGGCGCCGGCAGCAGGAAGCGTCCTATCCCCTCGTCGATCACCGCCTGGTAGGCCGGAATCCCGCTCACTTCAATTTTCTTGTCGGGATTGGCCTCGTTGTAGGCAATCAACATCTCCTCGATCGTAGCGAGCTGGCGCGCGGTCCGTTCGCGCAACGGGTGTCCGTTCTCATCGAATGGCACGAACAGCCGGTCGAGCGTGGCGGCGCGGACATAGTTGACGTCCTTACCCTCCACCACCAGCGCCTCGTCGGTCCGGCCGCGAAAGCGCCCCATGGCCGGATTGGCGGTCTCGCTCAGGATCGCGAAGGCTTCGGTGTGGTCGCCGAACTCGCGATGGCTCAGGCCACGCAGGGCCGGCGGCGAGGCCATCAGGTCCATGGCGATCCCGCGCGACTGCAGTCCGATCATGGTCAGCGTGGCGATCTCGAAGGCGCGTTCGTGAGCGACCAGCATGTTGATAATCGGATATTCTGGATAGGCCTCGTGCATGTCGAGCACGATGTCGGCCCCCTCGGCGCGTGCCAGCGCGACGATGGCGGCGTTCAGCCGGGTCGTGTAGCGGCCGTCAGGATCGCCCGGGAAGTTGCGGTTGAGATTACGCGATTCCCAGCCGACCATGCGTTCGCCTGACTGGGGATGCAGGTGAAGGTCCGGGTCGGGCCATTGGTGGACCGAATTGGTGAGACGCATGCCGACCCGAAACCACCGCGTTCCGCCGGCCGTCTCGATCTCGTAGGTGTGGGGGAAACCCTCGAGCGGATCCGTGTGGGTGAAGCCGCTGCGGTTGGCCTGCGGCAGAACGATGACGCGGCCGCGCTGCGGTGTGGCGTTCTCCACCATCAGCACCGCGCCCATCAGGCCGGAGATCTCCTGTGGATGGGTGCCGCCCAGAACCAGCGCGGTGCCGCCGGGCTCCGCGCCCTCCAGAATGAACACCGGCGTGTCGGAAGGCGTTCCGGCCATGGCCGGAACATAGTCGCTCAGCATCTTCTGGGTGGTTACACCCGGTCCCGCGACAATCGGCTCGGCCTCGTGCATGGATAGGAAGATTGCACCCGAGGCGATCGTGGTCGCGGCCGCGATCGCCGCCAGCAAGTAGGCGCGGGAACGGTGAAAGGTGTCGTCGAAAAAACGCTTCATGATCATTTCACCCCCGCCGCGCGCAGGGCGAACGGCACGAAGACCAGCATGGCGAAGAATTGCTGCTGCCAGTTGCGTTGCCGAAACAGCATCCACAGCATCATAAGGGCGATGACGAGCGCCATCGCGCGGTATGCATAGAGCAGGAAGAGTTCGAAGAGCATCGTCCGGGTCTCCGTCAGTGTTCGCGGATAGTGACGTGTTCGCTGATCAGCAAAGGAGTGAGGCTGTCGGCGAAAATGAGCATCAGGATCGCAAGCACCGCGATCACCAGTGCGGCTCCGACCGAGGCGCGCAGCACGGCGCCGAGGCGCGTGTCGCCGACCACGTAGGTGGCGAGCGCCGCGGCAATCGCCGTCGGCGGCATGAATTCCGAAAGGGCGGCGATCGCAGACAGGCCGCTGACGTTGAGGATCATGTCCTGATGGATCAGCGCGAAGGCGAACGGCACGCCCAGAATATTGGCCGCGCCGATACTGGTCAGCACGCCGCCGAAGACGGGGATGACAACCATCTCGACGAAGGTCCAGGGCGGCGGGAAGGCCATCGAGTTGATGACCAGGAAACCGCGCACGCCGGTCAGCGTCATGATCTGGACTGCCACGCCGACCGTTACCAGCACGGCTGCAAGCACCAGCGGCGTGCCGGAAAAGGTCGCCGACATCGTCGCGCCGAGGCCGCGTCGGCCGAGCGCGGGCAGCATCACGAACGCGCCTGCAACCAGCACGATCGGCACCGCCGGGTCGGGAATCGTACCGGGAAAAAGCCGCAGCAGCGTCCAGAACACGAGGATCGCTGCAATAGCCGCGAGACCGGTCAGCGCGAGCCCCGGCGCGCCCGTTTCCTCTGCCGCCGGCGTCGCCGCGCCGCGCAGCCGCCAGGCGCACCTGGCCACCATGAACAGCGCCGGCGGCACGGCCAGGCACAACAGCGGCAGCGAAAAGCCGATATAGGGCATGTTGACGCCGTCGGCGATCGTCATGGCGGGCACGTTTAGCGGCGGCGCGATCATGCCGCAGGTCGCCAGCACGGCGATGAAGGCGCCGATGCGATGGCTTTCCATGCCCGTCGCGCGCAACATCGGCACCACGAGCACGCCGGCAGCCAGGACCGCGACACCGGCAATGCCCACGAACATGCCGACGGTGAAAAGCAGGAGCCCGGCGAAGCCGAGCACCAGCCATGGATTGCCGCCCAGAATGGCATGGGTACGCCGGCCAAACGCGTCTGCGACGCCGGACGTGTGCATGGCCTGACCGAAGAACGCACCGGCAAACAGCGCCAGAACGAGATTGATGTAGCCGAAGCCGCCTTCGATCAGGTGTCGGAAAGGAACGCCGAACCCGGCAAGCAGGGCCGCGAGTATCGACACGACGATGAGGGCTGCGGGTAGGGGCCAGCGCAGCGGCCACGTCAGCACGCACAGCGCGAGAGCGGCGATCACGAAGATCAGACCGGGGGAAAGCATAACGTTTTCGTCCTCCTGGAAATCGCACCGCGGATGGCGGCGCAAAGGTTAGCGGCGTTGCGGTGTCGGCGGCATGCCGTAAACGGCGCGGTTGTTGCCGACCATCGGCAGGGGCACGGGATCGAAGGGCAGGCCCCAATCGGCGGCGAGCGCGCGCATGTTGAGAAGATGCAGCACCGGCACGCCGGCGTTGGAAGCCCGCACGATCAGCCCCGGCGTGCCGTCGGTACATGTCAACACCTGCCCGCGCGACATGGACGGCAGGGTGGCGCCGTTCGTGCAGGTGCCGAGTGCGGCGACCGAACCGCCGGAATTGATCAGCAGGCCCGGCCGGTTACCGGATGCCGCCGCGCCGAGGGAGTCGAGCCTGCCGATCAGGACTTCGACAGGCCTGTCCTCCACCAGCGGCACGCCGTTGCGCCGCGCGGCGGCGCGCAGGGCCGCGATCTCGTCCGCGCCGATCGTGCCGCCGACGCCGCCGCCGCCGCCGACGCCGCCGCCGCCGCCGATGACGGCGGCGATGGATTTCGCGGCGATCACACCCTTGGAGCGCAGTTCCGCCTCGATATCGAGCCAGGTAAGGGCGGCGTCGGTGGCGCCATGCATCGATGCGCCGAGCGAACTGACCAACACCGGCTTCAGGCCGAGTGTCTCGACGGCGGTGATCGCGGCGATGTTGGCGCCGATAAAAGAACCGGAGACCACCACTAGCACGGGAGTTCCCGGCGCCAATCCGAACTCGGCGATGCGGCCAACGAGGGCGGCAGCAAGATCGGGATTGGTCGCAGTGCGTTTGGCGGCCGGATCGCCGAGCGATGTTGTCGTTTCGGTGAATTCCGACCCGAGTAGACCGGTGCGATTGGGGTCGAAGGCGGGCGGCTGCATCAGTCCGAAGCTGACGCGCTGCGCGCGTGCCACCTGCGTTGCCGCCTGCATTGATTGCGCTGCGCGCACCATCTCTCCGTGAGCGGGATGCGTAAAGCGTCCGAGCCGCGCCTCGACAAGCTGCCACATGGCGACGGACAAGGCCGCCGCCACTGTCAGTGCGACAAAGGGTGTTGGTGAGAGCGGCTCGTGGCCGGCATAGCGGATCGGGGTCGAGGCATGCATCGTCAGGACCACCACGGCACGATCAGCATCGCCAGCACGCGCGTCAGCGGCGTTGCGATCGCGATCATCAGGAGAGTGCGCACCGGGCCCTGGCGGTCCATCTGGTGCGCGATCAGGCCGGGCACGATGAAGCCGAGGCCACCCCAGTCGAGAGCGATCGGACCCAGCCCGCCGCGCAGCGCCTGAATGCCGGTGGTCAGTACCAGCGCCAGCAGGATCGCCATGCCGAAGCGGCGCGTGCCATAAAGGAACAGTACCCGCGACAGTCCAATCAGCAGCCCCCATGTGGCAAAGGTTGCGAGAGCGATGGTCGCCAGCATGCCCGGGCGGTCGAGGACGAGCGCCAGATAGCCTGGCGCGATCACGCCGCCGGCGCTGAGGCCGGTGAGCTGGAAAAGCCCCAGACTGACGGCGATGCCCAGGCCGAGCGTCAGTGTCAGCACGGCGTGGCCTCGCTCTTCAGCAGCCGCACGATGTCGCGGCCGAGTCTGGAATAATTGCCGATTCCCCAAATGGTCGCCTCGGCCGGCGTAGCCTTGACGAGCGTGGCCAGTGCGCGTCTGGCGTTGTTGGTCGCAAGCCGGTGCACACGCGCGTCGGCGAGGCCGGCGGCGCGTGTCCATCTGCGCGGCACGAAACCGGAAAGATAAATCTCCGCGCGTGGCGCCAGATCTGCCAGACAGGCAAGGAAGGCACGTGTTCGCTCGGGCCGGTCGTGGCGTGCGTTGAACAGGATCACTGGTGCGCCTGGACATGGCGTCTCGTGCCAGAGCTGTTCGAGCGAGCGTGTGTCATTGCACGAAAAGGCGCTTGCGAAACGGAACGGCCGTCCCTCGACGGCGCCGCAGGCCACGAAGAAGGCGCCCCGATCCGTTCCCGCCTGTTTGAAGCCCGAATGGGCGGTGTCGGGGGTAATGCCCAGCGTCGCACACACGGACATCGCCAGAGTGCGGTTGGCTTCGTCATGGTCGAGGGCGGCGGTGGGGACGGTCGTGACCGAGCAGTCCCGTCTCGTCGCCCGCGCCCGGATCGGTCCATAAGCCGCCTCGTCCGAAACGACCAGCCGGGCCTTGTGCGGGACCACTAGGCTCATCGCGTGGGCGGCGGCCAGCGGGTGCTTGCCCACCACTTCGGCGTGGTCGGGGCGTGCGTTGGTGATCACCGTATGGGTTGCGCGCACCAGATAGTTTTCCGACGCCCACAGATATTCCGGTTCGATCGCCATCGATTCCAGCACCACCGCATCGACCTTCAGTCGTCGTGCCTCGCGGAAGAAACGCGTCTGTTCCGATATGCTCGGCGGCCCCCAGCGCGGCCAGTCGCGTTCGCTGCCATCGGGCAGGATCAGCACCGGGTCCGTACCCGTCGTCTTGACCAGAACGCGCCGGCCGTCGGCCCGCAGCGCAGCCCCGATCAGCCGCGCCACGGTGGTTTTGCCGCGCGATCCGGCGACATGGACGCGTAGCGGCACGGCACGCCTGCAGCGTGTATGAGCGAAGGCGGCGAGCCAAAGCCATGCTACGATGCCGACTGCGCAGACCAGCAAGGCGAGAAAAAGCCTCAGGTCGCTGATAAAGGGCAGCGTCATGGTCCGCCTCGCCGATCTGAAAAAGCCGGGCGGCCGCCTTTCGCCCAGGATCTATTGGGGGGCGACCTCGCCGGCGAGAACGGGGCCGACCTCGGTCAGCTTGTCGATCAGCGTAACCGGGATGTCTTTTTCCGCCGCCACGGAGTCGAAATAACCGTCGGCATTTCCGGTTTTCCACACGACAAGGCTGTCGGCGCGGGGGGCGACGAGTTGCACGAACTGTTCCGACAGGCCCTGGCGCCGTTCCGCGCCGCCAATGTGAACGCCGATGATTTTCACGCCGGCAGCCTTGGCTGCGTCCAGCAGGGCGGTGGTGCGCTGGATCTCGGTCTCGGCCGTGATGCCGGCCGCGCCGAAGCCCTTCACGCTGGCGCCGACGGCGATCACCACCGCGCTGCGCCCGTCGAGATCGGCCGCGCTCGCATGCGGGTCGTAGTCGTTGGCCACGCCCGCCCGCCCGAGCAGAGTCTTGACCGTGAAAGCGTCGAGCGCCTGACCGGATGAGGTTACGAGAACGGCGGCCTTGTCTTGTGCCAGTGCGGTGAGGGGCGCCAGCAAAAGGGCGACGGCAAGGGCCAAGCGCGCAGTGAACGTCATGGGAGGTGTCCTTGGTTCGTGGTCATGAGAAAACGGTCGGGCGGTCTATCCGCCCGACCATCGGTCCTTGCATCAATAGCCGCTGACGAAGTCGCGGCCATTGGGCGCTGCGCCACCCCACAACGCCCCGCTTTCTGGGTCGACAATCATCATCTGCGTGGTGCCGCGCGAGGGGTTGGAGAAGGTGCCGGGCTCGTCCACTTCGTAACCCATCGCGATCAGCGCGGCGCGAGTGTCGGGCGCGAAGCCGGGATCGAGGCCGATCGAGGTTCCGCCGGTGTAGTGGTAGATGTCGCCGTAGCGGAAACGCGGCTCGTCGAGTGCCTGCTGCGGATCCATCTTGAAGTCGATCGCGTTCACGATCGGCTGGGCGATGCCCCACATCGTAGCTTCCGCGCCGGCGCCGCCAACGAGCATGTAGAGCTTGTCGCCCTGGAAGATCATGCCCGGAGACAACGTCCAGCGGTTGCGCTTGCCCGGCTCCATGCCCAGCACGCCCGGCTTCTCGCCGGTCCATATATTCACATCGATGTCGAACCAGTCCATGCCGTTGCTCAGCACCAGGCCGGTGCCTTCCACGACCATGCCCGCGCCGAAAAACGTGCCGAGCGTATTGGTGGCCGAGATCGAGTTGCCTTCCTCGTCGCGGATCACGATGTGCGAGGTCGAGTGATTCGGCCAGTCAGGCTGGTGAAGCGAGGCGTGATCGACCGGCTTGAACTCGCGCACACCGCTGTCGCCGATCGCCTTGCGGATATCCTCGGCCGCCTCGTCGGACAACAGACGGTCCACCGGGACGTCGACGAAGGCCGGATCGCCATTATACTGGTAGGCATGCTGATAGGCGTATTTGGTCGCCTCGATGAACAGCCGCAGATATTCCGGCGAGTTGCGTTCCATCGACGCCAGGTCGTAGCCCTTGAGCGTATTGAGTATTTCCATCCAGGTGATGGAGGAGGATGACGGCGGATTGCCGTAGACCGTATAGCCGCGATAGTCGATCGTGATCGGCTCCGACCACTTCACGCTGTAATCGGCCAGATCTTGCTTGGTGATCAGGCCGCCTTCCTGCTCCATGAACGCGACGAGCTGGTCGCCGACCGGTCCGTCATAGAGCGCGGCCGATCCCATCTCGGCGAACTTGCGATAGGTGCTCGCCAGGTCGGGCCGTTTGAGCATATATCCCGCCGGCGGCGCTGCGCCGTCGACCAGAAATTCATCGCCCCAGGTCGGGTAGGGGGCCAGTTCGGGGATATGGCGCTTGACGTGGAACGCCGTCGCCGGGTCGAACGGCCAGCCGTTCTCCGCGTAGCCGATGGCATCGACCCATAGATCCGCCCACGGCAGCTTGCCGCATTTCTGGTGCACTTCCTCCCAGCCCTTGAGAGCGCCAGGTACCGTCGGGGCGAGAATACCGCGCCGCTTGTGCTCCATCGATTCGTATTTGGCCGGGTCGGTCGCAGCGGGGGCGAGGCCGTTATAATCGATCGCCTGGACCTTCTTGTTGTCACCGTTGGGCGTGTGTACCAGCGCGTAACCCGAGCCAAGCGGCCCCATCATGTCGGTCAGCATCAGGCTCAGCGTCGCGGATGCGGCCACGAACGCGTCGCAGGCCGAACCGCCAGCGCGCATGACCTTGATGCCGGATTCGACCGCGAGCGGATGTCCGGCCACCACCATGGCGCGCGGCGCGACCACGGCTTGGTCCAGTGCGAGTGCGGGTACGGCGAACATGGTTCCCGCCAGCAACGTGCCGGCCGCCAGCGCACCCGACATTGGTTTTCTAACGATTGCGTTCATTGATTCCTCCAACTGGCCGACGCCGGAACACGACGATGGCATCTGGGCATTACGCTGCGTCAGCCATTTGTTTCAAGCGCGACGGAATTGGCCAGTCACAGAAATCCATTGATCCAGACTTGGAAAAGCAAATAATTCTCAAATTTTTGCGGATGCGCGCGGCGCTTGGAATGTTTTGGTTTGTTTTTCTGAATTATTTTATGTCAAACATTATTGATAAATATTATTCAACTGTAGGTTGATTTGCTTAGGAGGTGCGTGATTATTTGGATTTACTTATTTTAATTTATATAGGTGCGCAACCGTTCGCTGGTCTGTCGACCAGTCCGAACCCGGGCAGGGACCCGACGCACGGCCTTGCCGGCCGCGGTATTGACGCAGCCGACGCGTCAGGTCATGTCGTCGGCCGCGAGCATACCGAGATCGGCGAACGGACCGGAATTGGTCCGTGTGCTGGCTTTCTCGACGAGGTAGTCGCCGGTCTTGAGGATATCTTCGACCATCGCGGCCCGCGCGTTCTCGGGCGCTCTGGCGGCCATGGCCTCGAGGATCTTCACATGCGAACTCGCATCCCAAAGACCCGGCGAGTTGAGGGAGTAGTACATGGTCGGGCCGCTGCGCAGCCAAAGCGATTCGATCAGCGGCATCATGATGTCGGAATCGGCATGGCCGTAGATCGCGAAGTGGAATTTCTGGTTGGCGCGCAGCACCTCAGCCATGTCGCCTCGGCCGTGGGCCTCTATGATCGACTGGTTGAGTCGTTCCAGTTTCTCCAGCAACTTGTCGGTCACCTTTTCGCAAGCGACACGCGTTGCTACGCCCTCGATCAGGGTGCGCATTTCGAACAGTTGTGACAGGCTTGTTGCATTCAGCCGCGGCACCCGCACCGAGCGGTTCGGGAGCTCCTCGAGCGCGTTGGCGGCGACCAGTCGGCTCAGGCTTTCGCGAATTGGCATGGGGCTCGTTCCCAGGCTGGCGGCTAGCTTTCGCAGGCTGAACACCTGCCCGGGCACGAACAGGCCCGACATCAGGCCGTAGCGCAGGCTGGTCAGAACTCTGTCCTGAACCTTGCCGCGCCCTGACGGTTTGGCCGTCTTCGTATCCGTTTCTGCCGGCGTCGTCCGTGTCATGCCTGTCTCCTGAAAGCGATTTTGGCCATCTGTCGTCTCGGCTATTGTGATGACACTTTGAGATCATTATACCAGCTTGGCTTCGCCGGGTAAAACCCCTAGGCGACCGAGGCGTCGGGTTTCGGTGGCAGGTTCACGATCTGGGTGGCGGGCCGCAAGAAAATAGTGAGGAGGGCCTTGGCATGACGGTCCACAAAGGTCTCATCAACGTCATGGACTACCGGGTGGCCGCGCAGCGCGCTCTTCCGCGTATGCTCTACGATTTTGTCGCTGGCGGTGCGCTCGATGAGCAGACCGTTTCCCGCAATCGCGCAGGTTTCGGGGACTGGTGGCTGCGCGGACGCAGTTTTCGCTCCAGTGCGCACGTGTCGTTGCGGCGCGAGCTTTTCGGCAGCACCCTCTCGTTTCCGCTTATGCTCGCCCCCACCGGCGCGTCCGGACTGCTCTGGCCGTTCGGCGAGGCCGAAGCGGCCCGGGCGGCGGCGGCCAAGGGAATTGTCATGCAGGTTTCGGCCGGTTCCCTGCAATCCATGGAGGACATCGCTGCCGCGTCGGACGGCGATAAATGGCTCCAGCTTTTCCTCTATCGCGATCGCGGGCTGACGTTGGAATTTCTCGAGCGCGCGCGCGCGGCCGGGTACCGCGCCATCTGTGTGACAACCGATGCGCCCGTGCACGGCCGGCGCGATCGCGACAGCCGCAATGGGTTTTCCATTGACCGCAAGCTGACGCCGGTCACTCTGATCGACGTCGTGTGGCATTATCGCTGGTGGCTGCGAATGGCGCGCGCGCCACGTTTTGCGATGCAGAATTTCGCCGGCCGCTCGACCGGCAACATGGTCGACATGGCCGCCTATATCTCCTCCGTACTCGATCCGGACGTGACCTGGGATGATTTCTCCTGGTTGCGCGAGCAATGGCAGGGGCCTCTCGTGGTCAAGGGCGTTCTGGATCCACGCGATGCGCGTGAGGCTGTCGAGCGCGGCGCCGACGCCGTGCAGGTCTCCAATCATGGCGGCCGCCAGCTCGACGGCACGCTTGCCAGCATCGATGCCCTGCCGGCCGTCGTCGAGGCGGTCGGCGGCCGTGTGCCAGTGCTGCTCGACGGCGGCATCTCCAGGGGCACGGACATCGTCAAGGCGGTGGCGCTCGGCGCCCATGCCTGCGTCATCGGCCGGGCGCATCTGTGGGGCCTGGCCGTCGCCGGGTCGAGGGGGGTCGAGGCGGTTCTGGATATTCTCGAACAGGAAATGCGCAACGCCATGACGATCGGCGGCTGGAAAACGTTGTGCGAACTCGATCGCGCGTCGGTCGCGCGCCTTCCGTCCACCTCGTTGCAAGGAGAACGACACGATGGCTGAACTTCACAGGATCCCCGGCACCGCGCGCATGAGCGCGGCGGTCACGCATAACGGCACCGTCTATCTCAAGGGCGTCACATCGCGGAACGGCCCGCCAGACATCGCCGGTCAGACGCGCGACGTTCTGGGCCAGATCGATCGGCTTCTGGCAGAGGCCGGCACGTCGAAGGAAAACGTCATCCAGGTGATGATCTGGCTGAGCGATATCGCTGATTTCGAGGCGATGAACGCCGTCTACGATGATTGGGTCGTCGAGGGGCGGCAACCGGTGCGTGCTTGCGTGCAGGCCAGTCTCGCCAGCCCCGCGCTGCGTGTCGAGATGCAGGTTCAGGCGGCCGTGTGACAGGGAAAATAGAGCGCGCGGCCCAGCCGTGCGCTCCGATTCTGGTACCTTGCCCGGTGGCCTCTCAGATGATGTCGATGCTGCCTGGTGCCCTGCCGCGCTTGGGCAGGCTTTCATAGCACAGTTTGGAATGCGACAGGCCCATGGTCACCAGGGCGATCGCCATGTTGATCGCACAGGCCATGGGTTCGACGATCGGCACTCCAACACGTGCCTTGAGGTCGTTGATGTAGCCGGACATCGCCGTGCAGCCGAACAGGATCACCTCGGCCCGGTGGTCTTCGATCGCCCGGCGTATCTCGAATTCGATTGTGGGCAGGCAATGCGCCTTGCTCTCGATCAGTTCGGCCGGTGGGACGTCGACGGCGTGCATGGACACGACCGCGTCGGCATAGCCATAGGCGCGAATATGCTCTTCGAGATGCTGGCGGCCGTTGCGCATCCCGATCACCGAAATGCGCTTGCCGAGCACGCTCGCCACCGCCAGCCCCGATTGCCCCGGCGCCATGACCGGGATCGTAACCGTCTCGCGGGCGGCCCGCAGAACGGGATCGACCATGCAGTCGAGCACGACGGCGTCGAAGCCGTCCTGCTCGGCGCGGCGGACTTCCTTGAGAACGTGCGGACCGGCCAGCACTTCTTCGGTCGCGAACTCCATCGAGTAGGGGCCCTGCTCGACCGCGCGAACCTCGATCTCGACGCCCGTGCGTTCCCAAACTGTCCGCTGCTTGCGCATTCCCGCAATGACCTTTGGCGAACGAACCGGAACAATGTCACATATGCGCATGAATACTCCTCGCCGGCACTCGACCGGTATTCAGATTTTGTGATCACGTATTGAGATCATTAATAGGAAAAATTGCAACGTCAAGCCGGTGGCGCGCAAGGCGGCGCGGCCGATCCGAGCGAACGCGGTCAACTTTCGCTCTTGCAAATCGAAAAGTGTCATCACAAAATGCAATCATGAAATGCTATTCCTAGTAGATAGCCAAAATGGGAGAGGATCTGATGAAACTGAAGAGATTTGCCGCGCTTGCCCTGTCGGTAGCCATGCTCGGGTTGGCCGGGGTCGGTACCGCCACCGCGTTCCCGGACAAGCCCGTTACGCTTGTCGTGCCGTGGCCGGCCGGTGGCGGCAGCGACACTTTGATGCGCATGATCGCGGAAGGCGCGACCGGGTCGCTCGGTCAGCCCGTGGTGGTCGTGAATAAGCCCGGCGCCGGCGGGTCGCTCGGCCTGCGCGAGGTCGCCGAGAGCTCGCCCGACGGCTATACGATGAGCATGGTCGCTACCGGTTTCATTGCCGAGCAATACGGCAATCCCAATTCGCCGACGCTGGACCAGTACAAGGTCGTCGCCTTTGTAGGCGTCGATCCTGCTATCATCGCGGCCGGCAAGGGCACTGGCATCAAGACGCTTGAGGGGCTGGTTGCCGAAGGCAAAGCGGATCCGGGCAAGCTGCGCAATGCCAACGACCAGCCGGGCGGTACGGCCTTCGTGGCGGCTTCGCTGATGGAAATCGCGCTCGGCATCGACCTGACACTCGTGCCCTACCAGGGGTCGGCGCCGGTGGTGCAGGCCGTCATGTCCGGCGAGACCCAGACCGCCACCCCTTCGGTCACCGATCTGATCGCCCAGCACAAGGCCGGCGACGTTACGATCCTGGCCGTGGCCGGTGCCGAGCGGCATTTTCTGGCCCCCGACATTCCCACATTCACCGAAGCGGGTTTCCCGCTGGTAACCGGTACGATCCGAGCCATCGTCGTCCCGGCCGAGACGCCGGATGAGGTTGTCGCAAAGCTTGAGACTGCAATCATGGCGGCCCTCGCTGACGAGGACTTCAAGAAGCGGGCGACCGCGGCCGGCTTCTCGATCGCGCCTCTGGGATCGGCGGATGCCAGCGCATTCCTGCAAAAGATGGACGAGGACATGTATCCGGTTCTGCTCGAAGCCGGCCTGGTAAAAGTTCGCCAGAAATGAGCCGGGCGGGCGCAACCGGAAAACCGGCGCGCCGGCACGACGAAGGCCAGGGCGCGGGCGGCGATGAAGATCGTCGCCCGGGGCTTGCCGAGCTTTTTGTGGGGGCCGCCTTCGCCGGGATCGCGCTGGTGGGTATGACCAGCCTTGCCAACAACGAATATCTGGAACTCGGACGCACCGGCTCCGATCCGGGACCTGGTTTCGTGCCGTGGATTGCGCTCACCGTCCTCGTTGTCGGCGGCGTCGGCCATATGCTGATCGTGCTGTATCGTGCTCTCGCCCATGGCGGCTTCCGCGCCGCCGACGGCGGGTTCTCGCCGGCCCGGCTTTGGATGCCGGCGCTGATGCTGGTCTCGCTCGTGGCCTACCAGGCCGCGTTGCGCCCGTTCGGGTTCCTGTCGGCGAGTATCGCTTTCGGGGTCGTCTGGGTCGTTATCCTGCATTGGCGTTCGGGCGAGGGGCTTCGCACGCGCCATGTCGTGCAATTGCCGGCCGAGGGCGTGGCCCTCGCGGTCGGCGTCTATCTGATTTTCCGACACGGCATTCAGGTGCCGCTCCCGTGAAAGCATCATGCTGACAGAATTCTCGACATTGGCGCTGGAGGTTCTCACCAGTCCCTGGTTGCTCGGGCTCGGCGTCTGCGCGACGCTGCTCGGCATCATCCTCGGAGCGCTCCCCGGCATCAGTTCGACCATGACGCTGGCGGTGTTGCTGCCGTTCTCCTTTTCCATGTCGCCACATGTGGCGATGATCTTCCTCATCGGTGCCTTCTACGGTAGCGTCTATGGCGGTTCGATCTCGGCCATTTTGCTCAACATCCCCGGAACGCCGGGCTCGATGGTCACCCAGCTCGACGGCTATCCGATGGCGCGGCGCGGCGAGGCGGGGCAGGCACTCACCTATGCGTTGATGGCTTCCACCATCGGAGGTCTGTTCGGCATTGTCGGCCTGATGTTGTTCGCGCCGATCCTGGCAGAGGCGGCCTTCGCCTTTCAGAGTCCGGAATACGCGGTCATCATGGTGTTCGGCCTGTCGATGCTGGCCTATGCGTCGCCGGGCTCGACCTATCTCGGCGTTATGTCAGGCATACTCGGCCTGGCGCTCGGCATGGTTGGCCTCGATGTGGTTACCAATCTGTCGCGGTTCGACTTCGGCATTCATCGTCTGCAGGGCGGCATCAACATCATTCCGTTCGCAGTCGGCATCTTCGGTCTGGCCGAGGTGTTGCGCCTCTTGGAACAGCCGCTCGACGGCGATCGCAGCGCCAGCCGCATCGTCAGCCTCTGGCCGTCTTTCGGGCAGATTGCTGCCAGGTTCGGGACCGCGATCCGGTCTTCTGCAATCGGTCTTCTGGTGGGGATCATTCCCGCAGCCGGATCGGCTGTGGCGGTCTCGATCTCCTACGCCCAGGAAAAGAAGCTGTTTGGCAAGCGCGAGACGTTCGGGGACGGCAATCCACGCGGCATCGTGGCGGCCGAGGCGGGTAACAATGCCTGTGTCGGCGGCGCGCTCATTCCCCTGATCACGCTCGGCATTCCGGGCGATACCATGACCGCAGTTCTGATCGGAGCGCTGCTCGTCCACGGCCTGCGACCGGGACCGGACCTGTTTGTCGAGCATCCCGACTTCATTGCCTCGATCTATGTCGCCCTGGCGCTCACGGTGCTGGTAACCTTCCTGCTCGCCCTGCCGCTGATGCGGGTCTTTGCGCGGTTGTTGAGCGTTCCGCCGCGTATCCTGCATGTCGGTGTCCTGATTCTGTGCGTGACTGGATCCTTCGCGGTTCAAAACGCGCTGTTCGACGTCCTGCTGATGATCTTCTTCGGTGGTGCCGGCTACCTGCTGGCCAAGGTCGGCGTGCCGACCGCGCCGATCATGTTCGGTCTCGTTTTGGGACCGGTGCTGGAGGAAAACCTACGCCGGACCATGATCGTCTATGGGGACTGGAGTGTATTTTTTACGCGTCCGATCTGCGTGGCGATGCTTGCCGTGACGGTTCTGATCATCGCCTTTCCCCTGATCACGGCCCTGCGGCAGCGCTTAATTCCAACATGAAACACCTGACAAACAAGGGCTTTTTCGTCGGGATGCGTTGACATCACAAATGTGATCACAATATGAGATTACAAAATTCTGGAATGGAGCTGAACGATGGTGGAAATCGCGGCAATCGAGACGGTGCTTGTGCGTCTGCCGACCCGGCGCGTGCACAAATGGACCGGACTGACCGAGCCGATCGGTCAGTATCTGCTGGTACGCATGACCGGCACAGACGGCACCGTCGGCTGGGGTGAGGCGCCTGCGCTCAGAGATTGGGGTGGCGAGTTCGGCCGGTATTTCAGCGAGAGCACGTCGATCGTCGAAACCGTGATTTCGCGCTATCTGGCGCCGGCCGTCACCGGCCTGGCGATCGCCAACCCGGCCGAACTGCACCGGCGCATGGATGCGCAGGTCAAAGGGTATCCCTACGCCAAAGCGGCACTCGACTTTGCCTATTACGACCTGACCGGGCGCGTGCTCGGCGTTCCGGTGCATGCGCTCTTGGGCGGCCTGCTGCGACCCGTCGTACCCGTCACCCATTCGATCGGTCTTTTGGGCATCGATGAGGCGGTGGCTGAGGTCAAGAAGGTGGTCGCCGACGGCATCCGCACCATCAAGATCAAGGTCGGTGTCGATCCTGACCGCGACGTTGCGATCGTGGAAGCGATCCGCGCGGCCGTCGGCCCGGACATCGCGCTGTGCGTGGACGCCAACGAGGGGTATGTCACGCCCGGTCAGGCGATCCAGACCGTGCGCCGCATGGAGGCGAGCCGGCTGATCTATGTCGAGCAGCCGGTCATGGGGATCGAGCGCCTTGCAACCGTGGCCGCTGCCATCGATGCGCCGGTCATGGCCGACGAATCCGCCTGGAACGCACATGACGCGCTGCAGATCGTAGAGCAGCGTGCGGCGCAGATCATCTCAATCTACACCACCAAGCCGGGCGGGCTCTACCAGGCGATGAAGGTATCGGCGGTCTGCGAGGCGGCGGGCATCGCCTGCAACGTCAACGGTTCGGTGGAAACCGGCGTCGGCAACCTCGCCAACATCCATCTCGCAGCCGCCGCGCCGGCCGCGACGCTGTCCAATGTCATCCCGGTCTCGATGCCGGCAGAACACCAAAACGGCCGCGTCGGCGGCATCTACTACGCCGATGATCTCATCGCCAAGCCACTCGAATTCACCGATGGCGGCATTCGCGTGCCGACCGGTCCCGGAATGGGTGTCGAGGTCGACGAGGACAAGATTCAAACCTATCGCGTCGCTTCCTAAGGTCATTTCCCATGCGCCAGGCTATTCTCGACAAACTCCAGGGTCTGATGAAAGACCGCTCGCTTGATGCCGTCATCACCAGTTCCCCGGAGAATTTTGGTTACGTTGCCGGTTTCGTTGCTCCCTCCCAGCCACTGATGCGTCATCGCCACGCCATGGCGATTGTGCCGGCCGGCGGCGCGGCTGGGCTTTTCTGCGTTGATATGGAGGAAACGACCGTCAGGCGCGAGGCGCCCGACAGCCCGCTCAGCGTCTGGCGCGAGTTCAGCGACGACCCGATGCAGGTGCTGGCCTCCACCCTCGAGGGTATGGGGCTTGCCAGGGCGCGTCTCGGGCTCGAGCTCGACTATCTGCCCGCCGGCGATTTCGCCCGTCTCGCCGGGTTCCTGCCGCACGCCCATCTGGTCGGGGTGGAAAAGGATCTGTCGCGTCTGCGCCAGATCAAGACCCCCGAGGAGGTAGCGCTGATCCGGCGCCTGTCGCGGATCGCCGACCAGGCGATCGCCGACAGCTTGGCCGCCGTGCGCGCCGGTGACACGGAACTCGACATCGCCGCTGTCCTGACCCGGCGCATCTACGAGCTCGGCGCTGAGAACTTCAAGCTGTTGATCGTGGCGACCGGCGAGCGCAGCCAGCTTCCGAATGTCGGCCCAACGGCCCGCAAGCTCCAGCGCGGCGACGTTTGTCGGGTCGAGATATTCTCTGTCATCGGCGGCTATCAGGCTGGTGTATGCCGGACCGCCTATGTGCAGGAAGCCCCGCCGATGGCCGAAGACATCTGGCGGCTGATGGTCGAGTGCAAATATGCGATCCTGGACCGGATCCGGCCGGGTGCGAGCTGCCTTGATGTGTATCGCGATTTTATCGCCCGTCTGGAGACCATGCGCTTGCCGCCCATTTCCTTTGTCGGTCATGGCATCGGTCTGCATCTTCATGAAGACCCCTATATCGGCGAGACGCCGATCCTGGGCGCTCCGGGAGGCGATGCCCGGATCGAACAGGACATGGTGCTGGGCTTCGAGCCACTGTGCTACCGCACGGGGTACGGTTTCGGCGTTCAGAACAAGGACGTGCTGCATGTGACGGGCGATGGCGCGACGCTTTTGTCCGACTACACAAACACCGACACGCTGATCCGTATCGGCTAATCTGGAGGAAGCGACCATGGAGCGGCACCAGCGCTGCGACATCCTGTTTTGTGGGACCGGCTATTTCACCGAAATCATGTTGGCCGACATTGCCGCGACGGCGGCGAGCGACCTGCGGGTGGCGATCGGCGGGCGCAATCCAGCCCGCATGAAATGGCTGCTCGACGCCTGTCGTGCACGGGCGGCCATTTACGGCACGTCCGTCTCCTTTGACAGCGTACAGCTCGATGCGACCGCGCGCGACACGCTGGTCGAGCCGCTGCGCAGGCTTGATCCCAAAGTGGTCGTCCAGTCGGCCTCCGCGCAGTCGCCGTGGAGTGTCGACAACGGCGAAAGCGAATGGTCCGATCTCGTCGCCCGCGCTGGTTTCGGCATGACGATCGCCTTTCACGCGCTTTTGGCCTGGCGTACCGCGGGCGCGCTCAAACAGGCCGGCCTGACGGCGCATTTCGTCAATACCTGCTACCCGGACGGCGTCAACCAGGTGCTCGCCGCGGCCGGCATGCCGATGGCGACCGGCGTGGGCAATATCGGCATCTTCTCGGCCATGATCGGCGGTCGCCTGCCGCTTGCCGAGCGCGTCGCGCTTCGGGTCCTTGGCCATCACCGCCATGTTGTCGAATGGCGTAAGCCGCCTGGCCAGCGCGACGGCGCGCCGGTTCGCGCCTGGATCGGCGACGCCGAGATCGAGGATGTCGACGCCATGACACGTGACATCCAGCTGCCCTATCGCGATCTCAACCTGGTCTCGGCGGCGAGCTCGGTACCGGTGCTGCTGGCATTGGCGGGCGAGGGCGCACGCCGCGCGCATGTCCCGGGTCCGATGGGGTTGCCGGGCGGCTACCCGGTCGCCGTCGACGCCGGCGGCGTCCGGCTTGACCTGCCCTCAGGCATCAGCCGCGACGCGGCGGTCGCCTGGAACCTGCAATTCGAGGACAAGGACGGCGTCAGCGTTCGCGACGGCCGCGTGATCTATTCGCAAAAGGCTGCGGAGATGATCCGGCCTTATAGCGCTGAGATCGCCGAGGGGTTCGCGGTCGATGATGTCGAGGCAGCGGCTGAAGCGCTTTCGCGTCTGCGTCAGCGGCTGGGCGGCTGAGGCGCCGGCAAGCAGGAGAGAACTATGCGCATTCTGGTGATCGGCGCGGGAAATGGCGGTGCCGCCGCCGCCGTCGAACTGAGTCTGGCGGGACATGAGGTCTGCCTTTATGCCCGCTCGGCTTCCACGCTCGATCCGTTCGCAAGCGAGGGAATAGGCTTTGAGGGGCTGCTTGGCGAGGGGCGGCTGCGTCCGTCCGGCCTGACCAGCGACCTTGCCATGGCGATCGCCGATGCCGAGGCGGCGGTCGTGGCATTGCCCGTATACGCGCACGGTGCGGTCGCCCGCGCGCTCGCCGAGGCGGGCTGGGGCGCCACGCGTCCGATAATCCTCAATCCCGGCCATACAGGCGGCGTGTTCGAGTTCGAGACGGCCTACCGCGCCGTTCGCGGCGAGCTTCCGCCGCTCGCCGAGTTCTCCACGCTTGCTTATGTCGCGCGCAAACCACGGCCGGATGTCGTGAATATCACCGGCCGCGCAAAGGCGTTGCGCGCAGCCTCGCTTCCGTCTGGCCGCGCTGCCCTTGAGCTGGCCTGCGTGCTTTTTCCCGGCGCCTACGACAGTGGCGACGTCATTGCGACCGGTTTGAGCAACGTCAACATGATCGTCCATCCGCCAGGTGCGATGCTCGGTGCGTCCTGGAGCGAGGCGACTGGCGGCGACTTCACCTTCTACGTCGAGGGCATGACGCCCGGCGTCATGCATGTGATGCGCGCGCTGGATGCGGAGCGGATCGCGGTCGCGGCCGCCTTCGGGCATGTACTTCCCACCGTCATCGGCGAAATGCGGGCGCTGGGCACGGTTCCTGCCGACGCCGATCCCGACGATTATCGTGCGATCGCTGCAGGCGCCGCCAACCGGTTGATCAAGGCCCCCGACACGCTCGATCACCGCTATTATGTCGAGGATTTCGGGCACGGACTCGTTCCCTTCACGGTCATCGCGCGGATCGCAGGTGTGGCGACGCCGGTAGCCGATGCCTTGATCGCGCTATGTACGATTGCGCGGGGCAGGGGCGAGGTCGCGACACGGGGCGCGGCCGAGATGGGGCTCGTCGGCTGTTCGCGCGATGCGCTTCTTGCCCGCGTCGGAGTTACCTCCACCTGATAAGCCATGGTGCTTGCGGCCGGAAACCGTACAATGAAAGGCCGGTCGTCAGGCCTTGTCTGGCATAGGGGCAGAACGCTTTTCGATAGGAGCTGCCGGCTGGCCGTCCATCGTGATTTGTCTTTTGTGCCTGCGCACGAAAGAAGGCCGGGGCGTTTCCGCTCCGGCCTTTTCGTCTTTTGCACGCATATGTGCGCCGGGCACGGCACCCCTATTCGGCGGCCGGCATCTCGCATTCACCGGCATAGCTGTCGCCATGTCCGCTCAGCACCTTGCTGTCCGTCTTCAGCGTCATCG
>MRWG01001073.1_pt1 | contig 20083 bp, 11 predicted proteins | sample 1013341 | NCBI WGS metagenome assembly MRWG01 (sample SAMN06117577, study PRJNA244670) | biofilm metagenome | biome: Water; feature: Cathode Biofilm; material: Biofilm; isolation source: microbial consortium enriched at the cathode of a solar microbial fuel cell | place: USA: District of Columbia ... | reverse complement strand
ACACAGCCATCTCGATGGCGTTAATCCCGAGGCGTTCGAAGCCGCCTCAAAATGAGGGTGCGAAATGTCTGCATTCCGGGGCAAGTCCAATTTCACACGGTGTCGAGCGTTGCCGGCTGCGGTGTGTCGTCTCGTATGGGCGAGGAATCGTCCCTGTCGAGAAACCGCGCCAATTTCTTCAGCAACACTTCACGCTGCGCCGGTTTGACAATGAAATCATCGGCACCGGCCTCTAAGCTGTCGCTTACGACCGATCTGTCGCTCATGCCGGTTAGCATTATGATTGGAATCGATCCGAATGCTTCGGAGGCCTTCAAACGTTGGACGACCTCAACCCCGTTCACTTCAGGCATTTCGTAATCCATCAGGATAAGGTCCGGCCGGTGCCGGCGTAGTGCGGTAAGCGCGTCGATGCCCGAGACGGCGAATATCAAGTCCAGTTTCTCCTTAGCCAGCATGGCCCCCAGTATTTTTCGTTGATATTCGTCGTCATCCACGATCAGAACCAGCGGACGCGAACGCTCGGAAATCTCCGCCAAGCGCCGCGCCGATGTTATACAAGGGCCAAGTTCCTTTTTTACGGAGCCACTCCACGATCGCATCGATTCGACGGATTCGTCCATTAAGCGGAAGCTCTGTCGGACATTTTCGGATTTTAACCTTCGCAATTCCGTGCGCAGGGCAGCCGGCTCTTTGATTTCGACCGCGTCTGCGAGTTCACCTACGAACAAACTGTCCCAGAAGCCGTTAATCGCCGCGGCGATCTGCAGCTCGCCTCTTTTCAGCGATTTGCTGGCAGAGTCCACGCTCGCCTCATGTTGATCGAACTGTTCATTCACGATCGATTCTAATGCCGCGATACGTTCGATGTCGGGAACCATTTTTTCCTGTAGCGCGCGCGCTTCACCGGGATTGCTGAGCACGCGCATGGCTTGGTGCACCGCCATCGCCAGGCGCGGCACATCGTAAGTGAGCGGCCAGAACAGAACATAATCGTCGAAATGCCCCTGACGGCACAGCTTGTAGATATCGCGGACGTTATCCTTTGTGCACAGGGTGATGGTGCGGTGGACTTGAGCGTGAATGGTCTGGGACAAACGGTAGAGGCCAAGGTAGTAACGCTCCGCGGCCTCCAGCTCTTTGAAAGCAAGGATGATCACGTTCGGCTTCGCCGCCTCGAAATCCTCAACGGCTGAGATCGCTTCCGTCGAAAAAACGATATTGTCGAACTCGTCCTGCAACAGCTTTCTGCAGGATTCCGCTTCGCCCGAATCGTTCGAGGCAATCAGGATGCGCGGCTCCATTATTGACTCTCAATCCGCGAGCAGCGCAGGAGTCCGTGCTTTCCAATGCGCCAGCCACTCGCCGATCTCCTCAGCTGGCATGGGCCGGGCGATGAAGTAACCCTGAGCGTAATCGCAGTTGTTTTGACCCAGAAAGGTCCAGTCCTCCTCGTCTTCGACGCCTTCTGCGACGACCTTCATTCCGAGTGTCCGCGCCATCTGAAGGCAGCCTTCGAAAATGCCCCGCAGCGATGCAGTCCGACACGCGCCATGCACGAACCCGCGGTCGATCTTCAATTCATTGAACGGGATATCGCGCAATTGCGCCAGCGAAGAATGCCCGGTGCCGAAATCGTCAATCGACAGTCCAACATTCTTGAGGCTCAAGCGAGCAAGTATTTCCAGCGATTCCTTTGGACTCGTCATCAGGCGGGACTCGGTGATCTCAAGCGTGATATCGGTCGCCGCCAAATTGCTGCGGTCGAGTTCGGTAGAAACGAGGTCCGGGAAATCGAGCGACACCAGGTTGTCCATCGAGACATTGATCGCCACCGGCAGCAATAGGCCTTGGTTACGCCACGTCTTCGCATCGTGCAAGGCTCGCGCAATCACGCAGTGCGTGAGGTCGTCGATCAGATCAGACTCCTCCGCCACACCGATGAACTGATCAGGCATCACGAGCCCGTCCGCCGGATTTTGCCATCGCACGAGGGCCTCCACCCCGACCACGGCGCCCGTGGCGACGTCAACTTTCGGCTGATAGAAGTTCGTGAATTCCTGCTCGTCCAACGCGCGTCTCACCTGGGCACGGTTATAGACTTTGCGTGGGGACTTCGGGCAGTTGGAAAAACCCGATTGCCAATGCGCCAACGCGGCTTGTAACTGGTCTGCCATTACGGGCTTTGCGCAGCATCCGATGACCCGCAATTTGTGCATGCTCGCCAGACGGGCAACGCTGTCGACAACTCGTTCTCCGGCACCGCTCATCAGTACAAGCTCGGTGGTCTGGTGATATCCGCCCAAATGCCGGAGCAACTCGACACCGTCCATGTCAGGCATGTGGAGGTCTAACAGGACAAGCCAACGCCCGGGCAGACATTCGTCGAGCACACCGAGCGCCTCGCAGGCGGACGTGCAAACGGCATACGGTGTGAAGCCCAGCTGTTCCAGCTGGCATGAGACCAGTTTGCACTGAAGCGGGTCGTCGTCGACGACGATGATCCTGTCACCAGAAGCAACAGTTACCGCAGGTCTGTCTCTCGGAACCGACTCTAAGAGCTGATCCGACGTCTCCATGGCTAGTCCCCTCCTCGGTGATTGACCGGTTCGTTTGCAGATCGAGGAGCTGCCCGATCGATATCGGCCGAAGCGGCCGACACTGTAGCGCGGCTTCGACGCAATCGCACGGTCGTCGGACCGTTTAATGCCGTTAAGCATTACGACCGGGAGTCGATATGAAACCTGAGCTACCGGGCAATCCGTTGGGGAACGGGCCGGGACTGTCAGTTACACGACGTGGCGCCGCGAGGGCCTCTTATGAGCAATCTTAGCGACTATCAGGACATTTCCGAGCCCAGCCCGGCGGAGCTTGTGAATCCGGGAGAACTAACATTATTGCGCCAAATCCTTGACAACCTATTGGCCTTCGTCGGCATCTTGAAGCCCGACGGCACCATTGTTGACGTGAACCGCACGGCGCTGGAGGTGTGTGGTCACGCGAAGAGCGAGATGCTCGGGAAAAAATTCTGGGACGGTCCCTGCTGGGTCTACTCGGAACAGGTTCAGGATCAAATCCGGGCTACCTGTCAGCGAGGCAGGCGTGGCGAAGCCTCACGCTTCGATGTAGTCGCTCAATTACCCGGAGGGATCCACCTTTTCCTCGACTTCCAGTTGAACCCGATACGGAATCATACGGGCCAAATCACGCATCTCGTTGTAAGTGCTATCGATGTCAACGAGCGCCAAACCGCGATTACGGAAATGCTAAATGCAAAGAATATGGTCGAAGCCGTTGTCGAATGCCTGCCGGCGATGGTCTTTATGAAGCGCGCCGACGATCTCACCTATGAGCTCATTAATGATTTGGCGGAAGACGTAACCGGCCTCAGTCGCGAGAAAGTACTAGGTCGGAATGACCACGAATTATTCCCGAAGAAACAAGCGGACTCCTCCGCGGACCAGGATAAAGAAGCTCTGGCCAAGCGCGAAGCACATGTGATTTCGGAAGGGACGCTTGTAACGAAGCGTGGTGATGCGCGTGTCCTCAGAACGTCCAAGGTCGCGTTACGAGATTCAGAAGGCCGGCCAACGCATGTGCTTGGGGTTTCCGTCGACATCACCGAGCGCAAACAGGCGGAGGAAAAACTGGATCAGATCAACGCCGACCTCGAACGTCTTGTAGCGGAGCGCACGGCATCTCTCGCCCGAAGCGAGTCCTTTAATCACATTCTGCTGGAGAACATGGCGGAAGGGGTGGTGGCCTGCGACGCTAATGGACGATTAACGATCATTAATAAAACTGCATCGCAGTGGTTTGGCGATGATCTTTCCGCGCCGCTAAATGAATGGGCCGGGTATTTCTGCCTCAAACAGCGAGACGGACAAACTGTGCTCCAGACTGAGCGAGTTCCCCTCGTCCGCGCGTTACGTGGGGAGCAGCTCCGTAACGCCACGATTAATGTCTCGACCCCGACGCACGGGTTAAGGGAGCTCGTAGTCAATGGCGGGCCTCTCTTCACTGACGACGGTGAGCAGGTAGGAGCGCTCATAACCTTGCGCGACGTGACAGAGGAAACGAAGGCGCTGGCGGCCGCCGACCGGTCGCGGCAGCTTTTTCACGACCTCTTCGACTTCGCCCCCGAAGCCATCGTGATCGCGAACGAGGACGGGACCATCGGAATGGTCAACCGACAGACGGAAGCGATGTTCGGCTGGTCGCGCACGGAAATACAGGGACAGAAGCTGGAAATGCTCATGCCGCCCGCCGAGCGTGAACACCACGTCGGCCTGCGCGAGGAATACCTCACAAACGCGGTTCCGCGCGCGATGGGGGCGTCGGGAAGCCGTAACCTGTGGGCGGTACACAAAAACGGCACGGAGTTTCCCGTGGAAATCAGCCTCGGACCAATGAAATCCGAGAACGGGCTGGTTGTGGCTGCCGCGATACGCGACGTTACCGAACGGTTCGAGGCAGAGCGCGAGATGCGCCAGTCGCAAGTGGTCCTCGAAACCATGGAGGACGGCGTCTTCGTATTCGATCCCGACACGCTGCGATTCATCTACGTGAATCAGGGCGCGCTAGCTCAGCTCGGATACGCTCGTGACGAATTGCTCGCGATGGCGCCGTACGACATCAAACCGGAATTTAACGAGGCGCAATTTCGCGAGTTGCTCTCTCCGCTACTGTCGGGTGAGCGGCCTTCGATAAGGTTTACAACGCGCCATCGGCACAAGGACGGTCGTGATCTGACCGTGGCAATCGTCGTCCAATACATCAAGGCGCCAGGCGAGGCGGCCCGATTAATTGCCATAACACGTGACGTCACCGGCCTCCGGGCGGCTGAACAAGCCGCGCGCGACAATCAGCGCCGCCTCGAGGAAGCACAGGAGCTGGCGCATATTGGGCATTGGGAGTGGCATGCTGACACCGATGAAATGATTGCCTCAGATGAAATGTATTCCATCCTGGACCTCGCCTCCTCCGAGACCGCCAGACTCGACGCCGCTTCGATATTCGCGCGCATGCACCCGGATGACGTGGAAGCGTCCCGAACTGCGCTCGCGCGCTTTTTGAAAAACAGAAATAAACGCACGTTGGATTTGGAATACCGCGTAGTCCGCCCGAACGGTGATTTTCGTTTCTGTCACAGTCTGAGTGTGCTGGTTTTTCGCGAAGATGGCGAACTGGGCGGAATGCGTGGAACCATCCAGGACGTCACCGAGCGCAAAGAGGCGGAAGCAGAACTGCGGCTGACACGGTTCGCCCTCGACCAGGCGGCCGATGCCGTATACCTGCGGAGATCGGATGGACGTTTCACTTACGTCAACGACGCAGCCTGCCGCGCAACAGGATATACCAAGGACGAGTTGTGCCGGATGAGTATCGTCGACCTCAATCCGTCTCTTACGCACGAGGAAGCCGTTGATTACTGGAGGAAGATTTCAGATCAGAAGGTGGTCTCCATGGAGACCCGACACCGCAGGAAAGACGGAACAACGTTCCCGGTCGCCGTCACCGCCACTCACCTGGTCTACCAAGGCGAGGAATTTGCACTTTCAATAATACGCGACGTTACGGAACAAAAAACGGCGGAGCGAGCGCTGAAGAATAACCAGGCGCTCCTCGCACAAGCCGAGCGTATCGCGCGTATTGGATGCGCCGAATGGGACGTCACATCAGGCGCAATGGTTTGCTCGGATGAACTTTACCGGCTCCTCGGTATGGAGCCGGGCAATTCCGATCTAAACGTCCGGCACGCCTTGCAGCTCGTACATCCGAGCGACGTCTATAGAGTAAAGAATGCCTTCATGGTGGCAGCGAACAGCGGCGAACTATTGAACACTGAATACCGCAGCGTGCTTGAAAACGGCGATACGCGTCATTTCCACGTTCAAGCAGAAAGCGTTCGCTACCCCGATGGGGCGCGGAGGATGGTAGGCACGTTGCAGGATATTACTGCACGCAAGAAGGCTGAATCGGAGCTCAAGCGCGTGAACCTAGAACTCGAAGATCGTGTGACGAAACGGACCGCCGCATTGCAGCATGCCAAACAGGAAGCCGAAGCGGCGAATCGCGCCAAAAGCCGTTTTCTCGCCACCATGAGTCACGAGATCCGTACCCCGATGAACGGCGTCATTGGCAGCGTGGACCTGCTGGCCCACTCACGTCTCGGCTCCGAACAAGCCGAAATCGTCGAAACCGTCCGCGACTCGGCGCACAGCCTGCTCCGCGTGATTGACGACATCCTTGATTTTTCAAAAATCGAAGCGGGTCATCTCGAGCTCGAGAAGGAGCCGGTCTCGCCGGAACGGCTCGTGGAAAAAGTCTACGCCGCGCTGCACGCCTACGCGGTGCGTAAGGGCGTGCAGATAACCCTGTTCACCGATCCACGGTTGCCTGGGCGCATCCTCACCGACGAAACCCGCCTGCGGCAGATCCTGGTCAACCTGCTCTCGAACGCAATCAAGTTCTCGGGGACACGGGGTCGAGACGGCCGCGTTGCGCTGCGAGTCGAACTAACCGATGAATTGCAGATCCGCTTCAGCGTGACGGACAACGGGATCGGCATGACAACCGCCGTACAGAACCGCCTGTTCAAACGATTCACCCAGGGCGAAACATCCACGACGCGCCGCTACGGCGGCACCGGTTTGGGTCTCTCGATCTGCAAACGCCTGGTCGAACTGTTCGGGGGCAGCATCGAAGTGGACAGCGCGCCAGGCGAGGGCAGTACATTCAGCGTCACCCTCCCGGTCGAGATTGGCGCAAATGGCTCGTTACCCGCCGCGCCCGACCTTACCGGTTTGTACTGCTTGGTGGTCGCAACAGACGCGGCGCAGGCGCGGGATTGGTGTGTGTACCTCGATCACGCGGGCGCCCGCTCGGAAGTACTTCCCGATTGCGCGGCGGCGCAGCGGATATTCACCGCGCCATCGACAGACAACGTCGTTCTGATTGTTGAGGAACACAGCAGTTCGCTGCGACGCTGGCGCGACGAGTTGCCCCTTCCGCCGGCGTTGGTGGCTGTGGACAATAACCACCATCGTCCCCCGCGCTTGCTCGACCCGGGCTTGGCGGCGCTGGACAGGGATCCGGTATGCCGTCGCGCATTAGTGCAAGCGGTGGCGTTTGCCAGCGGGCGCGCGAATCCGGCGGCTGAGGAGGCAGCATTTAAACTCGGGGGTACTGCCAACACCGCACCACCCACCGCGGATCACGAGGTCGCTAGAGCGCAACGACGGCTAATCCTCGTCGCCGAGGACAACGAAATCAACCAGAAGGTCGTTCGACGTCAGCTTGCCCTGTTGGGATACGCGGCCGAGGTGGTCGAGGACGGGCGCGCGGCGCTTGACGCATGGCGCGAAGGCGGGATCGGACTGCTGTTCACCGATCTGGACATGCCCCAGATGGACGGCTACGAATTGACTGCGGCCATCCGCGAGAAAGAAGGGGGTTCGGAACGCCTCGCGATTGTGGCACTCACGGCGAACGCGCTCAAGTCAGAGGCAAAGCGCTGTCGAAACGCCGGTATGGATGATTATCTTGCGAAACCGGTCGTTCTCGAAAAGCTGCGAGGCATGATCGAAAAATGGCTACCCGACGCGGCCGAACCCGCGACGCCGAGTGGCGCCGGCGAAGAAGCACGGTCCGGCGACGTACCCCCCCAGGCGATTCTGGACATCACCGTCCTCGCCGGCCTCGTCGGGGGCGATTCAAGCTTGGTGGAGGAATTGGCAAGAGACTATCAACGCTCGGCGAGACAAGCTGCGGCCGAGGTTCGCGCGGCAGTCGGCTCGACCGACTGGGCGGCAGTCGGCGCCGTGGCACATAAACTCAAATCCTCTTCGCGCGCAATCGGCGCACTTGCAATGGGTGAATGTTGTGCCGGCCTTGAACGCGCCGGCAAAGCCGGCGACGGATCAGCTGCCGAAAAACTGCTCTCGGAGTTCGAAAGCGCTTTGTCGGCGGTCATCGACGCGATCGATGAAGAAATCGGTTGAATGATCAGTCGGGTGCAGCCCGGATGATCCGTTGAAGATTGCTGTCACCGCCTCGAATCCATCATTGATTTAATGCTGTGTGAATCGCTTCTTGCGCGTGACGTCATTCTCACAATGTGCGTTGAGAAGCCGGGTTTCCGAAACGTCACCCTGGAACGCGCACGCCGCGAGCACCACGCCCGGATAATTCAACGCTATAATTATGCCTCATCTGTGTGAAATACAGTCCTCGTCTGCCTTGCACTCGGGGGCCACAGCAGAGATCCGGGCTTGCGGGTTCAGCAAACCAGTTGAGGCGCCACTTAGCTTGCCGCGACAGCGAGGAAATCTCCGGATACAGGCTTATTCTGGCGCCTGAGCAGTGATTGTAAGGATGCGCGTTGCGTCGTATCCCATCGCTTAGTCTGCGAGGGCTCTTTCGAGAGCCGCGCGCTCTCCGCCGGATAGCCTATTGGAGTTTCGCGAGCAAATGGCGCAGTTTGAAACGCATACACGCCATACTTGAATCTGATCACCCGATCTGGGTACCGGGCTTTGCCCTCCGAACACCAACCGTAAACGAAAGAGGAATACCGATGACCGGGGAGAGCTGCATCTACCGAATTGACAGATCCAATACGATTACCGAGGTAAGTCGAAACTGGGTCGTCATCGCGGAGGAAAACGATTGGAGCAGTGAACGCGATCCCAGCGACGTCGTGGGGCGCCCGATCGGCGATTTCATCGAAGATGCACAGACAAGGCAGTTGTACGAGGAAGCATACGAGCGCGTACGGAATGGCACTCCTTGCGGACCGATCCCCTTTCGCTGTGATTCTCCCGGAGAGCGCCGGTGGCTCGAATTATACTTGGAGCCACTGCGTGATGGGACAATCGAAATCACGAGCAAAGTAGTTCGGACGGAACGCCGTGCCCCAGTCCAACTGCCCGCCCAACTGTATGACGGGGCCGTCGGCACATCAGACGAACTCCTGAAAATATGCAGTATGTGCAAGAAGCTTGCCGTTTCCGGGAATGAATGGGTGGAGATTGAAGACGGCTTGGCCCAATTGCGAGTTTTCGAACGCGATGAAATGCCACGATTGACGCACGGTGTGTGCGATAGTTGCTACCGGACCGTGATGGATGATTTAGACGATACGAACCCGTCGTCGGATGGAACGGAGGACGACAACGAATAGCAGGGAGATGTCCCGCATTCCGTGTGTGAGCCGGATAGTGCTCTCACGCGGTGGGCTTTTTTGTTTTTATCCGGCTATGCGGGGTTTAAACCGGAGCCACCGCCGGTGGCACAGAACTACGGCGCGCGCCGCGCACCGTTGGCCCGCAGGGTGAGGTGCGCGACCGTCACCGATTGCACACGTGCCAGCAGATTCCCGCTGCGATCGCGCACGGCCTCAGCCGCGTTGCGAAATGCTCAGTGCGTTCGAATCGAACGTGGCAACATTAACGCAGGGCAAATGTGGGATGTCCCCTTTTTATCCCCTTTTTACTCACGCCGCGGTTTAACCATCCCGCGTCAAGCCGGACAATAGATCGATCGGCACGGGAAACGCGATGATGGACGACCGTTCGTTCGACATATCGGCCAGCGTCTGCAGGTAACGCAGCTGAATACTGCTCGGATTCTTTGCGAGAACTTCAGCCGCCTGAAACAGGGACTCCGAAGCCTGCAACTCTCCCTCGGCGTGGATCACCTTGGCGCGGCGTTCGCGCTCCGCTTCGGCCTGCTTGGCAATCGCCCGGATCATGCTTTCGTCCAGATCAACATGTTTTATTTCGACATTCGAGACTTTGATTCCCCACGCATCGGTCTGCTCGTCGAGGATCGCCTGGACATCGCGATTCAGCTTGTCGCGCTGCGACAACATATCGTCCAGTTCGTGCTGACCAAGAACCGATCGCAGGGTGGTCTGCGCCAGTTGGCTGGTCGCGACATCGTAGTTGTCGACCTGGATAATGGCACGTTCGGGATCGATCACCCGAAAGTAGATCACGGCATTGACCTTCACCGAAACGTTATCGCGCGAGATGACGTCCTGCTCGGGTACGTCCATTACAAAAGTGCGCAGAGATACCCGTTCGATCTGTTGCACCAGCGGAATGATGATAATGAACCCCGGGCCTTTTACACCGGTAAAACGTCCGAACGTAAACACGACGGCGCGCTCGTATTCGCGCAGGATTTTGATGAACAGCGGCGCCGCGATGATAATGCCGGCGAGTACGTATAAAAGCGCGATCATGACGTCTTCTCCTCAATTGGTTTGATACCCAGTAAGAGTCCGTCGATCGAGGTCACCGTCACGGCCTGACCTTCGCGCACCGGACGTTCGCTGCAGGCATTCCAGATCTCCCCGTGAACCCGGATCTGCCCCGTTTTGTCGAAACTTTCTAGCGCGTGGCCGGCGCTGCCGACGAGTTGCTCGCGGCCTGTCACTACCGGCCCCTCGCGTGCCTTCACGAGGGATCGGATGGCGATAAAAAAGAACCCCATGGTCAGTATCGTCAGCGCCGCGATCAGCGACAGGGAAACGCGAAACTGCGCAGAGTCGGTGTCAAACAGGATCACCGAACCGATCGCGAACGCGATCACCCCGCCAATGCCGAGTACGCCGAAACTCGGCACGAACACTTCCCCGATCATGAAGCCGATCCCCAGCAACACGAGTGCCAGACCAGCGTAGTTCACGGGCAATAACTGCAATGCAAACATCGCAACGAGCAGACAAATCGCGCCGATAACGCCCGGGACCAATGCGCCGGGGTTTGCCAGTTCGAAGAACAGGCCGTAGATCCCGAGCAACATCAAAACATAGGCGACGTTGGGACTCGCGATGATGGCGAGCAGTTCCGTGCGCCAGCCGGGCTCGATCACGTCGATCGTCATATGTTCGGTGTCGAGGGTCACCGGATTGCCGTTGATCATGACCTCGATTCCGTCGAGTTCGGTCAACAATGCACGTTCGTTGATTGCCACGATGTCGATGACATCGGCGGCCAACGCGTCTTCGGCGGCGAGACTCGCGGCTTCACGCACGGCCGCCTCGGCCCACTGTGCGTTGCGACCGCGCATGCGCGCCAACCCCTGAATATAAGCGACCGCATCGTTGACGAGTTTTTTCTCCATCGCGGTCCCTGCATTCGCGATCGGCTTGTCCGTATCAGCGGCCGCGGGATCCGCGTTCTCGTCCGGATCTCGCGCCGGGCTTCTCTGCGGCAACGATGGCAGGCCACCGATCTGGATGGGAGTTGCGGCGCCGAGGTTCGTCGCTGGCGCCATGGCCGCGATATGCGACGCATAAACGATGTACGTGCCGGCGCTCGCCGCACGCGCCCCGGATGGCGCAACGTACGCCACCACCGGGATCGGCGAGGCGAATATCGCGCGAATGATGTCGCGCATGGACGTATCAAGACCGCCCGGCGTGTCCAGCTTGAGGATAAGCAAATCGTTTCGCCGCTCGTATGCGCGTCGTATGCCGCGCTGAACGTAATCGGACGTTGCCGGACCAATCACGCCGGAAACCGTCAACACCGCGGCCGACCGGCCAGCTGCCTGTTCGAATTCCTCCGTCGCACCGGAGCGTACGAGTGCGGCGCAGAAGACGAAACACACGACCATGCCGAACCGCAACACGATGTCTGATTGGCGAACATTAATTCGTTCCATCGTCAGCCCACCCGATTTGGACGTGGATATGAGACTTACGTTAATTATAGGAGCCGGTCCGCACGACTGCCTGATCCAGATCATTCCATTGTGTCCGATCGAAGGCACTTTCAGCGGTTGCTGTGCCGACTATCGGGCCCCAGGCATGCACGCGACGAACGCGAATATGAAAAGGACATCCCGCATCAAAGGCCCACCGTACGCGAGCGTGAAAACGCCGGTCGCGCCACCGAAAATGGGGACATCCCACATTAAGGAATCGAAGTCCGCGCGTGCATAAATGACGGTCGCGCCGGGCTCGCCGTGATCGACCAGGCGCTGTCGCCGATCCCCGCTCTAACCGAACGCGCGTCAGCGTCGTAACGGAGGCTCCACGCATTCGCAGCAAAAGCAAACATTACAACGGGAGTGATTAGAAGCGGTCTCAAAAATATTCGCGGCCCTGTCGCGCCCTGAAATCGATGTTCGCAAGGCGCCGTGCGCCGGGAATGGTGGTTCCGTTTCCAGGCGCGGTAACACGGCTAACGCCGATTTCAGGACGCAACCCGGACCCGGCCCATTTTTCCGCATTTCTGCGTTGATTGTCGCTTTTCGATACCCGGTCAACCGCACTCCTCCCGCCTTGAACTGCGGAAACATGAATCCCGGCAGGGCCGCGAATACTCTTGAGACCGCTTCTGGTAATTGTGTGATGCCCCGCTGCTATTCTTGTTTTTTCCGTTCCGGACCGCAGCGCGAACGATCGCGCGCAACGCTCACGTGCCATCGTGCGCAGCACTTGCATCCGATTCGCGCAATCCGCACCATACCGGAACGGTTATCCGGAGCGAACGACATGGCACTTTCAGCACGTAGCAACGATTTGCTGGCCGGTTATGGCGACCGCGAGGACGCGATGCGGACGTATCTCGAGGCCGGCGAAGCGCGGGCAGCGACGCTCGGCAATCGTGGCCCGGTGCGCTACGCTGCCGACGGCCGGCTCGCCCCGGATATCCTCGAGGCGTACTGGCGCACCGGATTTTATGTCTTCACCGAAGTCGTTCAGCGCTCGGAACTACGGGAACTCGAAGCCGATCTGAACGCGATGTGGGCGCGGCTGCCGGTGACGGAGGGGGCGGACACCGATGCGTCGGGACAACCGGCACTGACGGCGGAGAATGAAGCGCCGACCCTGTTCTGGTCCGCGCCGCTCGCGGATCCATTCGGCGGCACCGATCTCGCGAACGGCCGCCACCCCGCGCGCATGTTCGAACCCCGTCCGGCGCCGGGCGCACCGGCAAAGTCGGTGTACCTGATCCTCGGCATCCTGCAATTTTCCGATGCGTGTCTGAGACTCTACGGACACCCCGATCTGCTGCGCATCGCCGCGGCGGTCAATGGTGACGACTTCACCCCGTTCAATGAAGCCCTGTTCGTGAAGCAACCCGGGATCGGCGCGTCCGTCGCGTGGCACCAGGATGGGGTCACCCACTGGGACAGCCCCGACCTCGACCCCGGTACCCACGGCTTCAACTTCCAGGTGCAGCTGTATGGCAGTACCGCGGCGAACGCCTTGTGGGTGGTTCCCGGTTCGCATCGGCACGGCAAACTCGATATCAAGGCAATGGTCGAACGCGCAGGCAGCGACCGCCTGCCGGACGCCGTGCCGGTGCTGTGCGGTCCGGGCGATGTGTCCATCTGCAATCGGCAGACCGTGCACGGCTCGTTCGCGAACGCGAGCCCGGATGCACGCGTCTCGCTCAATCTCGGGTTTCACCGCCGCCGCTCCGTACTCGACATCGAGGCCGGTGGCGTGCACAACGAAGTCGCCGTTTACGATGACGCCCGGATCCGCGAACGCACCCGCGTGCTTGGCTATGCCATCAATGCACGGCGCGAACACTACCCGCACGAACCGACTTACGACTACGCACCGCTCGCCGATACACTGCACGAGTATCCGTGGAACGATCACGCCCGCCCGGACCTGCGCGATTACAACGCGCTCGACCTGAGCATTTAATCGCAGCCGTGTGCGCAATCAGAAAAGGGGACATCCCACATTAACGGCCCGAAGTTCCTAGCGGGATGGGCTCCGGTCGCGCACGGTTCACCGTGATTGAAGGAAAACAGAGACAAACCGCATTAGCAGCCCAAAGTCCCTCGCAGCGTACAACACGGTCACGCAAACGGCACCGTAATCGCGCGGTGCCGTCGCGGTCCCCGCTCTAATCGAGCGTGCTTTCAGCAACCTGGCTGCCGCACACCGCGTGCGACTCAAACCTGACAACGCGAACGATGAGAAAATGTGGGATGTCCCCATTTACCCTCGTCTGAACCCACACTGACGCAGATGTTCGGCAAAGCGACTTTCGAGGCGCTGTGCGCCGCCTATCCGCGGCAACTGCGAGCGCTGATCCGCTCACGGTTCGCTGCTGCGGAGTTGGAAGCTGCACTGCGGCAACGCGAACGTGCTGACGGCGATTCGTGCGGCAGCGGCGCGTTGGCCGAACGTGCGCAGGACGAATCACCCGGAATGCGCGATCTTATCGCTAAGGCGCGTTTCGGCCTGAATGCGGGATGTCTCCATCAACGGCCGGGTTGGCCTGGATGTGGGACATCCGCGTTACTTGATGCGGGATGTCCGCATTAGCGGTGCCCGGGATCCCGCCGGACGTTCGCGCGCGCCGCGTCCGGCGGGGGTCGAAAACCTACCGGTCGCGGAACGCCGGCATGACTTCCTTCGCGAAACGCTCGATCGAACGGTTGCACGTGGCGACATCCATGCCGGGAAGTTGCATGTCCATGACGAAGTCGGTGCAGATGAATTCATTGCAGAACGCATCGAGCTTCTCCGCAACCTGATCCGCCGTTCCTACGAGGAACACATCCTTGAGCACGGAATCACGGATATCCCGCGGTTCCTTCACCGGCAACGGGATGTCGTCGCCTTCGGCATCGTTCGCGCCTTCGAGAATGTCCTGGTAGAACTCGAGCAAATGGAACAGGTGATCCTGGCATTCGTCCCAGGCCTGATCTTCGCTGTCGGCGATGTGCCCCATGCGTAATTGCGCGATCTTGAAGTCGTCCGGGTTGTAACCCTCTTCTTTCAGCGTTTCGCGATACAGCGGCGCCGGATCCGGACCGAACGTCGCCATGAAATTGTGGCCGGCTTTCGCCGCGCGTTTGATACCCTTCGGCCCGCGCGCGCCAACCCAGATCGGCGGATGCGGCTGCTGCACGGGTTTCGGTGACAGGTGCAGATCTTCGATTTGGGTAAATTCGCCCTTGTACGTGACCCGGTCTTCAGTGTGGATGCGCTTGTAGATATCGAGCGCTTCGTAGAGTCGCCGCGCACGCGTGGAGCGATCGAGGCAGAAAGACTTGAACTCGTGGTACGAATATCCCTGCCCGACCCCGAAATCGAAGCGACCATTGGAGATGATGTCCACGCTGGCGACGTCTTCCGCTACGCGTACCGGATGGTTATACGGCAGCAAGAGGATGAACGTGGCAATCCGGATCCGGTTCGTCTGCGCGGCGATAGCCGCAGCGGTGGTCAATATCGACGGGTTGTAGCCGTCTTGCGTAAAGTGATGCTCGGTTAACCAGACATGGTCGTAACCGAGGTCTTCGGACATTTTGATCTGGGCCAGGATATCCCGGTATAAATCCGGAAACGGCCGGCGCCACTGCAGCGGGTTGCGAAAATCTTCCATTAGTCCAAAACGCATCGATTTGTACCTCGTAGTTCAATGGTGGTGTTGCAGGCGTAGCAGCAACGGCGTCGTCTTCGCCGATGCCGGCCATCCCGTGTGGTTTGGCGTCTAGCGCGCCTGGTCGATGATCAGCCCCTCGAGATCGCCGTTTTCCCGCCATGCTGCGAGCATTCTGAAAAACGGTACCGGACCTTCGGGATACTGGTTGTCGATAAAACTTTGCCCGGTATTTTTGCCCTCGACGTTGTAGTAGCCCGGCGTGCACGACTCCTGATACTTGCGCATCGGGCCCGGCGCCGAGACGAGGTCGACATAGGCGGCCTCGGCTTCGGCGCTCGCTTCGATTGATGTCGCACCGCGCTCGATGACCTGACCGACGAGATACGCGACGTGTTCCGACTGTCCGCGCGCGGTGTAGGTGTAGTTGAACGCGAGCCCGGTTTGCGTGAGGCCCATGTGAAAGCAGTTCGGGAATCCATGGCTGAGAAAGCCGTGGAACGTGCGCATACCGTCGGCCCAGGCATCGCTCAGCGCGATGCCGTCGCGGCCGTAGATTTCACACTCGGAGCGACGGGTGTAGGACGTTCCCACTTCGAATCCCGTGGCGAAGATCAGGCAGTCCACCGGGTATTCGACACCGTCGACGACGACCCCGTTCGTGGTGATCCGCTCGATACCCTTGCCGTCGGTATCGACGAGTTCAACATTCGGCCGGTTGAACGCCTGCAGGTATTCATCGTGAAAGTTCGGGCGCTTGCACCACTGACCGTACCACGGCTTGAGCTTCTCGGCGGTTGCCGCATCCGCGACGACCTTCGATACGCGTGCGCGGATCTCGTTGCCTTTCTGGTAGTCGGCGATTTCGCGGATCAGCGCCTGGCGTTCCTCGGACACGTCCGACTCACCGCCGGTATCGAGGATCCGGTAAGTCAGTTTGAAAAAGTCCGTCCATTTGTCATTGACGAGATCGGTTTCCACCGGCAGGCCGGCCATGATCGAGCAGAAATTTTCGTCGCGTTCCGCCTGCCACCCCGGGTGGAGTGATTTTGCCCAGTCGCGGTCGGTCGGGGCGTTGTTGCGCTCGTCGACGGACGCCGGCGTGCGCTGGAACAAATACGTCTGACGCGCTGCCGCGCCGAGATGCGGCAGGACCTGGATCCCCGTCGCGCCGGTGCCGACGAGACCCACGCGCTTGTCCGCGAGTCCGCTCAGGCCACCGCTGCTGTCGCCACCCGTATAGTCATAGTCCCACCGACTCGTGTGAAACGCGCGCCCCTTGAACGTTTCGATGCCCGGGATCGCGGGCAGCTTCGGCCGATGCAATGGTCCACTCGACATGACGAGAAAACGCGCATTGAAGACATCGCCGCGATCCGTCTCAACCCGCCAGCGTCCCGTCTCCTCCGACCAGCGCGCCTCACGCACCTGGGTCTGGAAGACCGCCCGCTCATACAGCTTGAAGTGTCTGCCGATCCGCTGCATATGCGCGAATATCTCGGGGCGATAGGCGTACTTTTCCCGCGGCATGTAGCCGGTCTCTTCGAGCAGCGGCAGGTAAATATAGGATTGCGTGTCGCACTGGGCGCCGGGGTAACGGTTCCAGTACCAGGCGCCGCCGAAGTCGCCGGCTTTCTCGATGATCCTGACATCGGTGATACCGGCTTTTTGCAACTCCACCGCGCACATGAGGCCGCCGATGCCGCCGCCGAGTATGACCGCGTCGAGGTCCTCGCTCAGCGCTTCGCGCGTGAAACCCGGTTCGACATACGGATCGCTGTCAAACCCGGCGAACTCACCCGCCACTTCGACGAACTGGTCGTTGCCTTCAGCGCGCAGCCGCTTCGCACGTTCTTCCGCGTATTTGCGCCGCACCTGTTCGGGGTCGAATCCCAACACTGTCGGATCGAGCGGGTCGGGTTGTTGCTGATCAATTCCGGACTCACTCATCGCGGGGACCGCCGGCAGTGCGACTGCGCGTCGGCCGGGAACGGGCGCGACGGGCGCGCCAGACACGGGTGGATACTGTGATTTTCGATTTCCGCGATACGGGCGCAAACAAGCGCGTTACTGGCACCGGCTGCCATAGTCGAATTTCTCCTCAGATTTTGCATCCACACACCGTGAATTGCTGGGCGATGTTTCCCGGTGGACCGGAGCAATCGCCGTGCCAAACGAAGGAGCATACGTATTTCCCTGATTTATTGATATTTTTCGATTGCGCGCCCGCCGGACCCATATTCCGGGTGTATCACTTTGTTTCAGAATGAAACACACTATGTCGCCGTTTGTTTCTGATTGACACATTGACCGCATGAACATCGAAAGCCTGCTACTGCCGGACGACGCGCAAATCGCGAAGTTCGATCGCAAGTCTGTCACCGATGCGTGGCTGAAATTCGTCGCCGGGGAAAATCCGGCGCTGCATCACGTTCGCGATGAAATCGTCGAATCGTGGCGGCGCAGCGCCGCCGCGGGATTAGCAGCGAAGACGCATCACCCGCCGCACATTGGTGATGCGAACGCACTCGAGGTGTTACTGAAGAAAAACGAAGCGCTGATCGGGGCGACGAAGAATACCTGGGAGTTGCTGTCGGCAAATCTGCTCGAAAGCGAAAGTCTCGTCGCGGTAACGGACGCGGCAGGGCGGATCCTGCATGTCCACGGTAACCCCGAACTCGTGCGTGCAGCGACGAGCAAAAATGTCGCACCGGGATTCGACTGGAGCGAGCGCGCCGCGGGTACGAACGCGATCGGCACCGCGCTCGCACTCGAACATCCAACGATTACGCGGACCGCCGAACACTATCTGGCCAGCGCTAAGATTTGGGATTGTGCCGCGGCTCCGGTGCGTGATCTCACGGACGGGGAAATTCTCGGCATTCTCGATATCGCGAGTGTCGGCGAGTTGAGTCCCTCGCACGCACTGGGATTCGCGATAACGGCCGCGAAGCAGATCGAACACGCACTGCATTCGATCGCGCTCGGGCGAACGATCACTTTGCTCAGCTGGTATCGCGGCATCGAGTCGCGCTTCCAGAATTCTCCGGCCCTGCTGCTGGATCAGAAAGGGCGCGTGATCGTCGCGAACAAACGGGTTTACGAGGCGCTCGGCAGTGCACCGGAAAAATTCGCCATCAGCGGAAACACACCGCTGGTTCCCGATGGATGCAATTACGCGATTGCCGAGACGATTCGCAACGAATGGGTGTCCGACGAGTCGCGCGCGGCGGAGACTTCCGGCTGGACCGGCGGCATCGTCGTGCTATCGATTTCAACGACAGCCGCGCGCGGGAACGCGAACGCTACCGTCGTCGCGAACCGCGCAACACCCGCCGAGTTTGCCCACGTCATCACCGCCGACCCGGCATTCATGGACTGCATCGATGTCGCGGCCCGCATGGCGCAGTCGAATGCGCCCGTCCTGCTGACGGGCGAATCGGGCAGCGGCAAGGAACTGTTCGCTTCCGCGATACACGCAAGTTCGTTTGTCGCGCAAGGCCCTTTCGTCGCCGTTAACTGCGGCACGCTGTCGAAAGAGCTCGCAGTCACTGAACTGCTCGGTTACGAGGCCGGCGCATTCACCGGTGCGTCGCCTCGGGGCCATGCCGGCAAGTTCGAACAGGCCGACGGCGGGACGATTTTCCTCGATGAAATCGGCGAGCTCTCCACCGACGTCCAGGTCCATTTGCTGCGCGTGTTACAGGATAATGTTGTCGTGCGCGTCGGCGGCAACAACGAACGCCAGACCCACGTTCGGGTAATCGCAGCGACGAACCGCGATCTCGAAACCGAAGCGGAAGCGGGACGCTTTCGCATGGATCTGTATTACCGCCTGAAAGTGCTGAACCTCGAATTGCCGCCGTTGCGCGAACGCGTGAGCGATGTGGAACTGTTGGCCAGTCGTTTCATTCGCCGGCTGCACGAAAACTACGGCCTCGGATTGAAGACCCTGTCGCGCCAGTTACTGCGCGCGATGCAGAGTTATCATTGGCCCGGCAACGTACGCGAACTCCATGGCGTGCTAGAACGCATGTATATCCTGAGCGGCAACCCGACGCTGACTTTGCAGGACTTACCCGATGACATCGGCCGCCTCGTGCCGAATGTGCTCGATCCGCAAGCGGTCGGAAACGCCGAGGTAAAGCTCGACGACCTTGAAGCAAACGCCATACGCAGCGCGCTCGCGAAATCGAATGTCACGCTGGCGCAGATCGCCGCGCAGCTGGGGATCTCGCGCACAACGTTATACCGTCGCATGAAGGCGTACGGGATCAAACGACCGGATCACCATTTGCGCTGAAGCCCACGCGAGAATAATGGGGACATCCCACATTAGCGGGCAGGAATCCGGAATAATCGAAGAATAATGGGGACATCCCACATTAACGGGCGGGAATCCGTAGCGTTGACCGTAACCGCCCCCGGTAATCCGAGCCACGCACATGCGGGATGTCCCATTTGTGCACGTTCGGAATCCGGTGACGCCGAAATGTGGGATGTCCCCATTACCCGTGCGCAATCCAGACCGCGCTGAATGCGGAGTATTCCCGCCACCCGGGGCCGAAATGCGGGATGTCTCATTCGTGCACGTTCGGCATCCGGTCACACCGAAATGTGGGATGAAGCTCCCCCAGTTTAACGGATAGTTTTAATCAGCGACGATAGTCGCAGATGAGAGGTATCCGAAGATGAGGAAACGAGCGAGTTAC
>MRWG01001279.1_pt1 | contig 20091 bp, 16 predicted proteins | sample 1013341 | NCBI WGS metagenome assembly MRWG01 (sample SAMN06117577, study PRJNA244670) | biofilm metagenome | biome: Water; feature: Cathode Biofilm; material: Biofilm; isolation source: microbial consortium enriched at the cathode of a solar microbial fuel cell | place: USA: District of Columbia ... | reverse complement strand
CCCGGATCAACGATCCTGTCAAGGCGGCTGGCTGATCATCACGCACGCAGTCAGGACTGCCTTGTCCTGTCTGCACCGGCATCCGGCAATTCAGCGCCTTGTTTCTTGTTGTTCGCGTCGCGGGAACTCGGGACAGGGCGAAATACGCAATTTTCGGCGAGGGCAACATCGGAGGTCTGGCATCGGTTGAATGTTTGCAACATCAACAACCGATGCCATAATGATTTTTTTGACCTTTGCGGACCCGATCATTGATTGAAGCATTTGAAAAACAAGCGTTACCTGCAACGAGACGAAAAGACATGGCAGCGGCGTTGTACCGGTGTTGCAGTCACCTTCGCTGCGCCTTCAGGTTCACCAATCTGCTTTTTTCCCTCAAACTGTCAAAGGCATTTGCAGGGACAATGCTCATGCTGATCGGTGTCGGTTTATCCGTTCCGACAGCTCGGTCGGAAAACATGTCATTGACCGCCCCAGCAGGCGAAGTCCGGCTGACGGTCACCGGCAATATCCGCAAGACAAACTCAGAGGCCGCTGCGCTTCTTGACGATGCAATGCTGGAAGCACTGCCCCGTCACACCCTCGAGACCTCAACTGTCGTCACGGATGGCGTAAAACGCTTCGACGGCTTCCTGATGCGAGACCTGCTTGAATTCGTCGGCGCCGACGGCAAGACGGTTACCGCCAGTGCGCTCAACGATTATACCATCGACATCCCGACGGAAGACTTCGTGCGGTACGATGTTCTTGTCGCAACCCATATGGATGGCGAACGGCTACAACCCTCGGACAAGGGCCCCTTCTGGATCGTCTATCCCCGGGACGAGCATTCCGACCTTCAGGACATCCGTTACGACTATCGCTGGGTGTGGCAGTTGATCCAACTGAAGATCAAATGACGCGCAGAAGCGATCTTGTCGCCTATATCGTTGCAGGCACTGCGTCTGTTGCCTTCGTCTTGCTGCTCGTATTTTCCCTCGCACGGCTTCTCGATACCGAAGCGGAATTGCGGCGCAACGAGGGGGACAACATGCTGTGGGCGATCTCACGAACGCAATCCGCGGCGCTCCTGCTGGATGCCGAGGTTTCCCGCCATGTCGGGACTATCTCCCGCGAGGCGGCTGAACTGGACAAGCGATACAACGTGATGCTTAGCCGCCTGAACCTGTTATCGGAGGGGCCTCAACGACGCTACATGCGAGAGCTTGGCCTGGACGGAAAGCTGGAAAAGGTGGCTGGGGCGCTACGAGCGCTTGAGGCCAAAATCCTGGACATGTCATATGGCGATGTCCAAACGGCTTCTGCCGTTCACGACCTGCTCCAGCCCTTGATTGAGGATCTCGGCCGCGCCGGAAACCAGTCCATGGTCCGGCAATGGGAGGCAACGGGTGCTCGGCTCGACAATCAACGTGCCGCAATCGTGCAGGTCATCATTTCCATCGTGGCGATCATTGTTCTCGGCGCCTTTCTGTCCTTCACGATGTTGCGGGCGATGGCCGAACAGCAACGCATCCGGCTGTCGCTCTTGCGTGAACGCGAAACCGCCGAGATCTACCGCAGTTTCGTTGCCCTGGTTTCTCACCAGTTTCGAACGCCGCTCGCCGTCATCGATTCCGCGATGCAGCGCGTCTTGCGAAGCGGGAACCAGATGCCAACCGACGAAATCAGGCAACGGGCAAGCCAGGTGCGCTCCGAGGTCCGGGGTTTGACAAGCCTGCTGGAAGCGACGCTGGATGTCGTTCGGCTCGAAGAAAGACAGGTGACGGCCAGACCCGGAAACTGCCATGTCGAGGATCTCATTCAACGGGTTGTCGCCCGTCAGAGTGAAGAAACACCGGAGCGGGCTTTTTCCCTGGAAATTGGCAACAAGGTTCCCCAAACGATCGAAACGGACCGGTTGCTGGCAGAACAGATCCTCAACAATCTTCTATCGAATGCGGTGAAGTATTCGCCGGTTACCGAGCCGGTTTCAGTGAGTGTCCGGGCGCAGAACAGGTCCATTTTCATCTCCGTGCACGATCGGGGTGTTGGTATTCCGCCGGAGGAGCAGGAGCGCGTGTTCAGCCGCTTCTTTCGCGGTCAGGGCACGGCGGGAATTCCCGGCACGGGTATCGGGCTGAACATCTCTTCCCAGGTTGCAAGGTTGCTCGGGGGAGAGTTGTCTTTTGAAAGTCAGGCGGGAATAGGATCGGCCTTTACTTTGAAACTGCCGGAGAAATGGCCGGGTGTGCAATAGATGGCGTTCCTGTCACCAAAACTGCTATGAGACTGGATTCACGGCTTTTGTTCGCACGTGAAGCGCGAACATTGATCTGAGCACTAACCTACTTGCGCAAATTTTGCGACATCAGGTTCTGAGCTCGGGATCCATCAGTTTCCAGGGGAGGGGAAATGAAGCGCAAAAAACCACTTGTAACCCTGCGCGATGTGGCAGAGGCAACCGGTGTCAACGTGTCGACAGTTTCGCGCGTGCTTCAGAACAAGGGACGTGTTTCCCAAAAGACCAGAACCCATATTCTGGAAACAGCCGAACGTCTCGGTTACCACGGCAACCCGGTTGCAAGAGCCCTGAAAACCGCAAAGTCCTCGACACTTTTGATGGTTGTTCCCCAGATCGAAAACCCGATCTTTGCGTCGGCGATTGTGGGAGCCGAAATCGAGGCACGCGAGAAAGGTTTTGCCCTTCTGGTCTCCTATGACAAGGGCGATGGGCGCGAGATCATCACGGACATTTCTCGATCAAGCATCATCGAGGGTGTCATCATCGCGAGTTTCGATGAGGATGATCGGTTGCGACAGATGCTGAACAGCACGGGATTGCCGCATGTGATCCTCAACCGACATCTGGCCGGTGACCGGAATTGCGTTGCGATCGATACCCGCGAGGCAGCCCGCATCGGGGTTGAGCACCTCATCGCCATGGGGCATCGCCGGATCGGGCATCTGGCCGGGCGGCTCGGCCGGTTCAACGGCGACATGCGGCGTCAGGGATGGCAACAGGCTCTTGAAGCCGCCGGCCTCGACCACGGCGAGGAATTCGTTGCCCAGGCAGGCTACGATCCTGCAGCCGTACCTGCGGCCGTCGACAAACTGCTGGCCTGCGGCGTGACCGCAATTCACGCCGCGACACTGTTGACCGCAGCTGCGGCCATTGCCAGATTGCACGAACTCAAGCTCCGTGTGCCGGAAGATGTTTCCGTCGTCACGATGCATGACGACCTGCTTGCCCGGGTCGTTTATCCCCAGGTGACCACAGTGGCTTTACCCTCCCAGGAAATGGGGCGCGCGGCAGCCAGCCGGCTCATCGACCTGATCCAGGGAACTGCGCCCGACGAGGGCTCAGCGCTCGAAAGTCTCCTTCTTCCTCCAGGCGATCTCATCGTGCGCGCATCGGTCGCCTCCATCTGAAATTCAGCAAACCGGGCTTGACATCCAGACCAAAGTGCAATTGTTTGTGTTTGAGCAAACGTTTGCCCAACGCGATTTCTGACAATCCGATTGGGCATGGAGGAGGAAAAATCTTTGAGTAATCGTGATCTCGTTTCCGAGCTTTCGGAGCTGGTCGGTGCGGAAAACGTCCTGGTGGACGAAGGTTCGCGCGCCGGCTATGCACACGACCGTCTGCCCTATGCGAACTTCCGTGCAAGGGAAGGCGCCCTGGTCGGTACGCTGCCAGGCCTCGTCGTGCGCCCCGCCACAACGGAACAGGTCTCGGCAATTGTCGGAAAGGCAAGCAAGGCCGATCACCCCCTCATTCCCTATGGCAGCGGCTCCGGTGTTCTCGGCGGGATCATTCCCCTGGGCGGCGAAGTCATGCTCGACATGCAGCGCATGAACCGCATCCTGAAGATCGACCGGGACAACCATCTGGTAACGGTCGAAGCCGGCATGAACGGCGAAGTGTTCGAAGACGCCCTGAACGCAGAAGGTTTTACATCCGGTCATCTGCCGCAATCGCTGACCATCTCGACGGTCGGCGGGTGGGCCGCCTGCCGCGGCGGTGGTCAGGAATCGAGCCGCTTCGGTAAAATCGAGAACATTGTTGTTGGCCTCAAGGCGGTCATGCCGGATGGGCGCGTGCTGGAAATCAGGCCGCTTCCCAAGCGGGCCTCCGGACCATCGGTTCTTGACATCATCGTCGGCAGTGAAGGCACGCTTGCCGTCATAACGGAACTGACCCTGCGCATCTGGACGCTGCCGCCCGCCGAAGAGGCGATCGTGCTGGCACTTCCCGATCGCACCGCAGCCCTCTCGCTTGCCAAGCGTATCATGCAGGCGGGGCTGCATCCGCGCATCGTTCGTCTCTATGACGAAAAGGAAACCGCCTCGCGCACCGAAGGCATCAGTGCTTTTGAAACGCGGCCGGTGATGGCCAACATCGTGGTCTGCGGCGAAGAAGCCATTGTGGCTGCAGAAGCGGCACTGGTACGCGAGTTTGCAAAGAGCGTTGATGCCGTGGAAACGGAAACACGTCCCTTCGACGAATGGCGGGCAAAGCGCTACGTCTCCATTACGAAACAGTGGCTTGATAAAGGCTACTACAACGACACGCTCGAAGTTTCGGTGAACTGGAGCAAGGCTTCGTCGCTTTACGACACGATCGCAGCCCGGATTGCTGCGGAAGTCTCCAAGGACGCTCATTTCAGTGCCCACTGGTCGCATGTGTATCCGGAAGGCGTGTGCCAATACATGACCTTGCGCCTTCCTCCCATGGATCAGTCTGCAGCCTTGCCGCTGCATGAAAAAATGTGGGACATCGTCAACGGTGAAACGCTCGCGCATGGCGGCTCGATCGCTCACCACCATGGAAGCGGCCTTTTCCGCGGACCCTGGATGGACGGAGAGCACGGCGTCGGAATGGATATTCTGCGCTGTATCAAGGCCTCCGTTGATCCGCAAAACCTCTTCAATCCCGGCAAACTCGGCTTTCCACCGCGCGCCGGCTCCATCGATCCGTACCGGGACAGGGGTGCCAATGTCTGACGCCCTTTTGCTTGGGATCGACCTCGGAGCAGGATCGCTCAAGTCGACGGTCATCACCACGGACGGGAAGGTCGTGGCTTCGGCCTCCTGTCCGGTCGAAACACTCACACCGAAACCCGGATTCAGCGAACAGGATCCGGAAGGCTGGTGGTCGGCACTCGTCACATCCCTGCAGAAGATCTGGCAGGGCGGCCTGGAGCCGCATCGCATCGTTGCGGTTTCCGTGACGGCCGGAGCGCACACCCACGTGCTCGAAGACGAGTCAGGCAGCACATTGCGGCCCGCGATCATGTGGAATGACCAGCGTTCCGGTTCTCAGGTTGTGCGGGAAAGAGCAGCGCGCGGGGCTCGGATCCTTGACCTTTCGGGCAATCGCATCAGCCCCACCTGGACGCTGCCGCAATTGATCTGGTTGCAGGAAGAAGAGCCGGAGACACACAGCCGCATCCGCCGGCTTCGCCCGGCCAAGGATTGGCTGCGCCGTCGTCTCGACGGCAGCGATGCAACCGACATCACGGATGCCTGGGGGCTCATGCTTGCCGATGCACGTTCAGGGGGCTGGTCTTCCGAACTCTGCGCGATGGGAGGGCTTGAAACCGAAGTTCTTCCGGAAATAGTTGCATCGACGGCGACGACGGGGACAGTGACACCAGGGGCCGCTCAGGAAACCGGTTTGCAGGAAGGCACACCGGTCATTTGCGGAACCTCCGATACCAATGCGGAAACCTATGCAGCGGGCATGACACGCAAAGGCATCGGAGCCCTGAAGCTCGCCACGGCAGGCACGGTCTCTACATTGACGGACGCTCCCCGTTTTTCCGACGATGTCATACATTACCCGCACCTGGTGTCCGATCATCACTACTCGATCCTGGGAACCAACTCGTGCGCCTCGGCCCATCGCTGGCTGCGTGACGCGCTTTTCTCGGATATGGGTTTCGAGGGCATGGATGCCAAAGCTGCCGAAGCCCCTGCAGGGTCGGAAGGTCTGCTCTTTCATCCCTACCTCAACGGCGAGCGGAGCCCCTACTGGGACCCCGACTTGCGCGCCTCTTTCGTTGGGCTGGGGTTCCAGCATGGAGCACCGCATTTCTGCCGGGCTCTCTATGAAGGCGTTGCCTATACGCTGCGCGATTGCCTTTCCGTTCTGCAACAGCGCGGCATGGGCTTCACCACCGCCCGTCTCGTCGGCGGGGGGACACGCAGCGCCTTGTGGCGGCAGATCATTGCGGATGTCACAGGACTGACGATCGAAGTTCCCGCCGAAGGCGACGCGTCCTACGGTGCAGCGCTTATCGCGGGCATTGGTGCGGGCGTTTTCTCGGACACGGACGACGCTGCTCGCGTCATCCGCGTGGCAGAGACCTTGACGCCCAACGCCCGGGCCGCGGCGACTTACGACGAAGGCTTCGTTCGGTTCCGGGAGGCAAAGGAAGCCCTCACACCGATCAACCACAAAACCGTGCGGGCAACCGGGGAGGCCAAGTAATGGCGGAAGTCAGTCTGCGCAAACTGCGCAAGACCTATGGGGCCGTGGTTGCGGTGGAAGGCGTCGACCTTGAGATCGCCAAGGGCGAACTCATCGTTCTGCTTGGCCCTTCCGGGTGCGGAAAATCGACAACCCTGCGCATGGTCGCGGGGTTGGAAACGATCAGCGCCGGGGAACTTCATATCGGTGGCCGGAACGTGACCACCCTGGAGCCCAAGGACCGTGACATCGCCATGGTGTTCCAGAACTACGCGCTTTATCCGCACAAGACCATTCGCGGCAACATGTCGTTTGGTCTCAAGATGCGCGGCATGAAAGGGGGCGAGATCTCCAGGCGGGTCGACGCTGCAGCGGAAATGCTGGACATCACGCACCTGCTCAACCGCAAGCCCGGCCAGCTTTCAGGCGGACAGATGCAGCGTGTCGCACTCGGCCGTGCCCTTGTTCGCGACCCGGCGGTGTTTCTGCTCGATGAACCGCTATCCAACCTGGATGCGAAGCTTCGCTCCAAGATGCGGGAGGAAATCGCCCTTCTTCAGCGGCGCATCGGCAAGGCAATGCTTTACGTCACGCACGATCAAACGGAGGCAATGACCCTTGCCGACCGGATCGTCATCATGCGCGACGGACATGTTCAGCAGATCGGCTCGCCGCTGGAGGTATACGACCGGCCGGCAAACGCCTTCGTCGCGGGCTTCATCGGCTCGCCCGAAATGAACCTCGTTGAAGCTGACCTCAAGAACGGTTTCCTCAGCCTGTCGGCTGATGTCTCCATTTCTGCCGGCAGCGATACCGGTGAGCGGGAGGTGATTGCCGGCATTCGGCCCGAAGCCATCACGATTTCCGACGAAGGTCCGGAGTTCGCGGTCCGGGGCATCGAACAGCTCGGCTCGCAAACGCTTTTCATCGGCGAGACAGCTGGTCATCGCCTGCGGGTCATGACCCAGCGCAGGGACGACATCAAGGTTGGTGAGAGCGTTCATCTCGCTCTTCCCGCAGCAGCAATCCACCTGTTTGACCGCGCCAGCGGTGAACGCCTCGAGATGCCGGGAGGGGCAGCTTGAACAAAAGGGTTTAGCCGCACCTGAAAGCGGTCAATTGGAGGAGAAACATGACTAAGAGCAAATTCGAGACAGGTCTCTGGACTAGACGCCAGGCCCTCAAAACCATGGGTATCGCCGGCGCCGGGCTGGCAGCCTCGTCCCTTGCGGCCCCGGCGCTCCGCGCCCAGGGCAACAAGCCCATCCGGTTTTTGAACTGTGAAACGGGCAAGGACACGCTCGCCTTTTTCTCGAAGGTGGCCAAGGAATACCAGGAAAAGACCGGCGTTGAGGTCGTCATCGATTCCGTACCGCTTGGCGAAAGCTTCACCAAGATCACCAATGGCATTCGCTCCGGAACCCCTTATGACGTGGCAAACGTCGGTTTCATCGGCCACGTGCTGCTATTGGCCGAGCAGGAACAAATCGTCCCCTTGAACGAGCTGACGGACGAATACCAGTGGGGGAACAACATCCTCTTCCCCATCGACAACAAGGTTTACTGGTACCCGTTCGACTACAACCTTGCGCTGATCTATTACCGCAAGGATCTTTATGAGACGAACGGTCTGTCCCTGCCGAACACGTGGGATGCGTTCGTCCAGAACAGCGAGGCGCTTGTCCAGGGCCGCCAGAAAGGCGCGCTGTTCCCGATCGGATCGAACGGGGCAACCAACTGGATGTCGTTTGCCTTCCTGTGGGCCGAGGGCGTCAAGCTGTTCGACGACCAATGGAACGTGATCCTGGACAACGACGAGATGAAGCCTCGGGTAGCCGCCTACCTCGACTTCATGACCAAGCTCTACGGGACGATGCCTCCAGGTGCTCTTCAGGCCAGCTACTCCGATGTCCTGTCCAACCTGGTTGGCGGTGCCGTGGCCCACGGAGCCTATGCGGGCCGTGTTCTGGAAGCGGCGGAGCGGGACAACCCGACCCTGGCCGAGAACCTTGGCGTCATGCCCTACATGGATATGTCCGGAAAGCAAAAGGCGGTCAGCCACGGCTACGACGGCTGGGTGGTCCTGAAGACGGACAACACTGGTCCGGCAATGGATTTCATGCGGTGGCTTACGACCGATCGCATGGTCGACTTCCTGCACACCGCACCGGTTCACTTCCAGCCCACGCGACTTGATATCTATGAAGACCAGCGTTGGCGCGACAACGCCATGATCCAGAAATACTCTGGTGTGGTCGAGCAGATGCGAGAACTTGTGACCGACGAGTCTGTTGTGCTCACGTCCATTGACACGCAAGGCCCGGCGCCTGACGTCAGACCCGGCAAGGTGTTCGAGTCCTTCGTCATGCCTGAAATGCTGCAGAACAAGATCCTTCGCGAGATGGATTCTGTAGAGGCCGTGGATCAGGCCGCAGCCAAAATGCGTGAAGTGATCAAGTGACGAAACGGAGAGGGGAGTGGAAACTCCCCTCACTTTCACACCATCTGGAGTTCGTGAATGACTCGCTGGTTGTTGCCGGGTTTTCTCGGTATCGGGTTTCTTGCGACCCTTGTTCTGATCGTCGGGCCTGCGCTTTATGCGGTTTCGCTCAGCTTTTATGACATGCCGTCGCTTACGGCCGATCCGGTCTGGGTCGGTTTCGCAAAATACGCCAAGGTTCTTGCAAGCGCAGAGTTCTGGAACGCGCTTTGGAACGGCTTCGTCTATGCAGGGTTGGCGATTGTCCTGCAGGTGGTGCTGGGCATCGGCTTCGCGTTGCTCTTGAACCAAAATTTCATCGGCCGCTCTCTGCTGCGCGGACTGACATTCCTGCCATATCTTCTGCCGACGGTGGTCGCGGTGCTGGTCTTCAAGTGGATGGTTGACGGCTCGCTCGGCATCATCACCATTCTGATGGATGACCTGGGCCTGCCGCCGATTTATTGGTTCGAGACCGAGACCGCGTCCATGACGTCGGTCATCCTGATTTCGGTCTGGTTGTGGACCCCGTTCGTCACCACGACCTTTCTCGCCGGGCTGCAGACAGTTCCGACCCAGCTCTATGAAGCGGCGCGCGTAGACGGTGCCGGGCCAGTTCGGCGTTTCTTTCACGTGACCCTGCCGTCGCTGCGTCCGATCCTGACGGTCATCATTCTTCTGCGGGGCGTGTGGATGTTCAACAAGTTCGACGTCATCTGGCTGACGACGGGCGGCGGCCCGCTTGGTGCCACGGAACATCTGCCGGTCCTGTCCTACCGGGAGGCATTTGCCCTTTATGACATCGGCAGCGGCGCAGCGATCGCAACGCTTTCCTTCTTCGTCCTGATGGTCGCCGTTGCAATCTATTTCCGGGTGTTCCCGATGGAGGAAGGCAAATGAGTGGACAAATCCAGGCTCGTCGCGTTGCCGGCCGGGCGGGACTTTACTTCGCGGTGATCGTTCTGGCGGTCTACAGCGCCTTTCCCATCTACTGGATGGTCGTTTCTTCCCTGCGCCCCACGCAGGAAATGCTCATGAACCCGTCTCTGGTTCCGCAGCGATGGACGCTTGAGTATTATACCAGCCTGTTGGCGCAGACCGACTATCCGCGGCAGTTCCTCAACAGTCTCATTGTTGCGGTGACCACCGTTGCCCTGACAATGCTTCTGTCCGTCATGATCGCCTATGGTGTCACCCGCCAGCGCATTCGCGGCAAACAGATGATCATCGCCGGTATGCTCTATGCCTACATGTTCCCGCCGCTGCTGCTGGCAATCCCGCTTTACGCAATGTTCGCGGCAATCGGCCTCAACGATACGCTGCTGTCGCTGGTCATTTCCCACCTGACCATCACGATGCCGCTCGGCGTCTGGTTCCTGTGGGGGTTCTTCAAGACAATGCCCTTCGAGCTTGAGGAAGCAGCCATGGTGGACGGTTGCACGCGCCTGGGGGCTTTCCTGCGTGTTGTACTGCCTCTGTCGGTCCCCGGGCTGGTAACGGTCGCGATCTTCGCCTTTCTCCTTTCCTGGACCGACTACACCTTTGCCCTAGTCATGATCGGATCGGACGCGAACAAGACGGTGCCCCTGGGTCTGGCTTCGATGATCGGCGCCTTTGACCTGAGATGGGGAGATATCATGGCGGGCTCCACACTGATTGCCATGCCGTTGTTCATAGCATTCATCACGCTCTCTCGTTACTTCGTCCAGGGCCTGACCGCCGGTGCGGTGAAAGGATAACTCATGACAATGCGCATTCTGGGCGCTCCACTGCGCTATGTGCAGGGACCGGGAGCCATCGACCGCCTGGCCGAGGAAATTGCCATCATTGGCGGTGGCCCTGCGGCGGTGGTCATTGATCCGGTAGCCCGCGACCTGCTTGGTGAACGTATCAGCTCCCAGCTTCCCGACGCCCGCCTCATGGAATTCGGGGGGGAATGTACCGCGGCAGAAATCGCCGCCAGGGCAAGGGAAGCCGGCGATGCCCGGCTTCTTGTCGGCATAGGCGGGGGCAAGGCGATCGATACCGCCAAGGGAGCTGCAATCGAGCGCGGTCTGCCGGTTGCCATCGTGCCGACCATCGCCTCCAACGACAGCCCGACCAGCCATATTGCCGTTGTCTATACGCCGGACCATGCGGTTGAGGGCGTCCGTCACATGAAGACCAACCCCTCCCTTGTCCTGGTCGACACGGCAGTCATCGCCGGAGCACCGCGTCGCTTTCTGGCAGCCGGTATTGGCGATGCGATGTCAAAGCCGTATGAGCTGGCAGGTGCACTTGCCGGAGGTGGTCTCAACTTCTTTGCAGGCCGTCCCACGGAACTCACCAAGGCCATTGTCGCGCGTGCCAGCGACATTCTTCTTGCCGATAGCGAAGCGGCGATGTCGGCCGAAGGCCCGAACGAAGCTTTCGAGCGCGTGGTGGAGGCCACCGTGCTTCTCAGCGGTCTTGCCTTTGAAAGCGGAGGGTTGTCGATAGCCCACGCGATGGTGCGCGGCCTGTCGGTCACACCGGCGCTCTCTGGGTTGCTGCACGGGGAGATGGTCGCTCTCGGTACCTTGACACAGCTGGCAGCCGGGCAGGGGTCCGAGGAGGAAATCCGCTCCCTTGCAGCCTTCTTCCGACGGATAAATCTGCCCACATCCTTCGCAGAATTCGGTGTCACCGGCTCAGCGGAACTGAAGCATATTGCCGAGGTTGCGCTCACCGCCCCCTATGCGCCGAACTACTACCGCAAACTCGGCGTCTCCGACCTCGTTCAAGCGATGCAACTGCTCGACGAAGGACATTGATCGATGCCGCCATCAAGAAATGTTGTGGTCACCGGCGGAGGTACAGGTATCGGTCTTGCGGCAACGCAGCTTTTGACCGAACGCGGCTGGCAGGTAACAGCCGCAGGCCTGGAACGGGAGGAAGGCTTTCCGCAAGCTGCCCGGTTTGTCGAGGTTGACGTTACTGATGAGGCCGCGCTTTCTCATCTCCTTGAAGAAGAGCAAGAGCTCGGCGGCCTGGTCACCTGCGCGGGCACGATCCAGTACAGCCGGGAATGGGACGCTGCGGTATTCGAGAAGGTGATGGCGGTGAATGTCACCGGCGTGCTCACCTCCTGTACAGCCGCGCGCGATGCGCTTCAACGCGGCAACGGTTCCGTCGTCAACATCGCCTCCATGTGGAGCTGGTTCGGCAACCCAGTTGCGCCTGCTTACGGTACCAGCAAGGGGGCAGTCGCTGCCCTCACCCGATCCCTTGCCGTTGCCTGGGGAGGAACCGGTATAAGGGTCAACGCGGTCGCACCGGGTTGGGTGGAAACACGCATTTCCGAAGGCGCGCGGTCAGATCCGGCACGGCGCGCACGGATTGACGCCCGCATCCCGATCGGCCGTTGGGCCGCGACTGTGGAGATTGCGCGGGTCGTCGCGTTCCTTCTGTCTGAAGACGCTTCCTACGTTCATGGCGCGATCGTTCCGGTAGACGGTGGCTATCTGGCGGCGTGAACTATGCAAGGTATTGCGTCGCTGCGGCATGCCTAAAACGCCGAAAGGCGTTGCCGGGTTCTGTTCTTCCAAACCCGGCAACGCCTTCTGATTTTAAGGTCACGCGACAGCCGCTTTAGAGTACGCGTTCTTCCCGGAACGCTCGTCCGAAGGACTGCAGCACAGGATCCAGCAGATAGCGCATCGGCGTATGAGCTCCTGTTTGAATAAAGACCTGCGCGGGCATGCCTGGCACCAGCTCAAAACCGCCTCCGGCTTCCCGGATGTCGTCGGACGTAACCCTGACCCGCACCGTGTAGTATTGCTCTCCCGTCTGCTCGTCCGTTTCGGCGTCCGCACCAACCTGGAAGACTTCCCCTGTCAAGGGCTTCATGTGCCGCCCCATGAAGGAGGTGAGCTGAACTTTGGCGTCCATCCCGATCATCACGTTGTCGATGTCGGACGTACGCAGGCGCGTATCGAGGATGAGTTCCTCGTTCTCTGGCACGATCGTGATGATCGGTTCACCCGGCCGCACGACACCGCCGACCGTCTTGTAGTTGACCTTGAGCACCCGCCCCTCGATCGGAGAGACGATCTCTGTGCGGTTCAGGATGTCCGAAGTCGCGGAAAGCGCCTCGTCGGCTTGCGCAATCTCCGCGTTGATTTCCGACAACTCCTTGGCCACCTTTTCGCGTTCTTCGCTGAGGGCCGTCAGTTCCGCGATCTTGATTTCCTCGATCTTCTGCCGCGCACGAGCGATCGTTGATCCTATGGCATTGCGCTCCGACCACAGTTCGGCCCGCTTGCGTTGCAGAGCCAGAAGCTCGGGCTGCCGCATCAGACCTTTGTCCATCAGGACCTTTTTGCTATCCAGCTCCTTGTCAAGCAGCAGGATCTGATCATCCATGCCGTCTATCTGGGCTTTCAGACTGCTGATCTCGGCTTCAACCTGGCCCGCCTGCACATGATAGGTCGACTGCTGCCTTCCCAGCAGCTCGCGCCGTACCTTGAATTTTGTAATCTCGTTGGCGACGAACTGCGTGTAACTCTTGTCGGCCGACATGACCGACGGCATCTGGACCTCAAAGGTTTCATCGCCACGCTCTTGCGCCAGCAGCCGGTCTCTGGTCACCACATAGCGTTGGTGCTTGCGGTAGATCGACAGATAGTTCGCCGTTGCCAATGCCTGGTCAAGAACCATGAGAAGCTGACCGTCCTTGACGACATCGCCCTCCTTGACATTGAGATGGCGTACAATTCCGCCTTCCAGATGCTGCACCACGCGCAAGCTTCCGTCCGGACTGACCTTGCCGGCGGCGATGGCGGCCGACGACAGCTCCGCGAAACTTGCCCAAATTCCCGTGCCGAAGAAACAAACCGCGACGACCAACGAACCCATGATCCAGTGTTGCCGGATGGAGCGACGGAGGGACGACGCCGGGTTATTTTGCTCTTTCATCACTGACCTCCCTGAGTTTCGTTGGCCGGCGAAGCGCCTTTCGCTTGCGCCGGCTGGACCTTGCCAAGTTTCTGCAGGATATCGCTGACCGGGCGGATGGCGTGCTTCATGAACTCCTCGCCGGTTTGCGTCTTTTGAATCGTGCCGTCCGCAAGGGTGATGATCAGATCGACTTTCGAGAGCGCCGAGGGTCTGTGGCTTACAATGATGACCGTGCAGCCTTGTTCCCGAAGGAGCACAAGGCACTCCTGAAGCGAGGCTTCGCCATCACTGTCCAGGTTGGAATTCGGTTCATCGAGGATGATCAGCTTGGGCTTGTTGTAGATCGCCCTGGCCAGACCGACCCTTTGGGCCTGTCCGCCGGACAGACGAAGTCCGCCCGGGCCGATCAGGGTTTCATAGCCGTTCGGCAGAGCGTTGATCATGTCGTGGCAACCGGCAAGGCGCGCGGCAGTCACAACCTTTTCATCGTCCGGCTCGCCCATCCGTGCGATGTTTTCCTTCACAGTGCCGTGTAGCAATTCCACGGACTGCGACAGGTAGCCGATGTTCCGGCCGAGTTGCTGCGGGTCCCAATTGCGCATGGCGACACCGTCAAGACGGACCGAACCGGAACTCGGATCCATTGCGCCAATCAACAATTTGCACAAGGTGCTCTTGCCGGAGCCGGAATGGCCGACGATTGCATTCAGGGTTGCCGGCTTGATATCGATCGTGATGTTGCGCAGCAACGGCCGTTCCTGGCCTGAAACGAGCAGATTGACACCTTTGAGCTGCAGGTGCCCACTGGGTTCCGGCTGCTGGGTCCGGTCGAAGTGGAGCGGAGCTGCCAGAAAAATATCGTTCAGCCGACGATGGGACTGCATCGCGCCGACGATGCCTCGCCAGGCGCCGATGGCCTGTTCGGCAGGCGCAAGCGCGCGCCCCATGATGATTGACGCTGCAATCATGCCACCCGGGGTGATTTCACCCAGCGTGGCAAAATAGGCACCGAGACCAAGGACACTGATCTGCGCCGTGAACCGGATGAACTTGGTGATCGCGGCGGTCTTCGCTGAAAAGGCGGCGACGGCGAAAGTAGAATTGGCCACCAGTTCGTTGTCGTTCCGGTAGCGGGCGAGAACGCCAGGCAGCATTCCCATGCTGTAGACGCTTTCCGCGTGTTGCGTCGCGATGTCAATCGTCTGCTGTGCCCGCACACGAGCCGCCGCAGCACCCGCCATCCGACGGCGTGTGACCGTGTCGTTGATGCCTGCGATTATCACCAAGAGCACACCAGCCGCGATGGCGACGATGCCGAGGGCAGGGTGGATGAGAATAATGGCACCGACAAAGAAGGGCACCCAGGGTCCGTCGAAGAAAGGCAGCACGCTCGAACTGCCAACGAACTGCCGGATTGTTGCCAGGTCGTTCATGGCATGAGAGTGGGACTTGCCCGTCGACCTTGCCGTCTGGATGACGGCATGCAGCAGGTCGGCATGTACTGTTTCGTCCCACCATTTCGCTATGCTGGCGAGGATGGAGCCGCGGATTGCATCAAGAACCGCAATCACCGCCAGAAAAAAAATCACGATCATCGTCAGGAAGACAAGTGTCTCGAGGTGGCCGCTCTGCATCACCCGGTCGAAGATCTGCTGCATGTAGAGGGGGGAAGCCAGAGTTCCGAGATTGACAAAGATCGAAAAGAAACCAACGGCAAGAAACCCGGCCCAGGAAGAGCGATAAACCTTGAGAGCGGGATAAACGCTTTCCCTTGCGCTGCGTACAGCCATGTAGACTCTCCAAAAAAAACATAAAAAAGAAGAGAGGAGAGGGCGCGTGCGCCCTCTCCAGAAGTTTCATGATCAGACGACCAGCGGACCGTCGCCGTCTCCGTCAAATGTCGGGATAAGCATTTCAGGGATGTCACCCGCACCGTCCGCGGTGGTCCAGTCGTCACCGCCGAAGGTGTTGGTCTTGTCCGGATCTACCGACAGTTCAATATCGAACTCGGCGGAGTTGGAGACCGCATCATGGACATCCACGACAGTCATGGTACCCGAGATGTTGGCGGTTTCGCCCTGATCCATGACCTGGGCCATAATGCGTTCCAGGTTATGGGTGAAGGTCACGCTGCCGTCGGCTTCACCGATGTTCAAAAGCCCTGCGGCTTCCAGATCGGCGATATCCAGCGTCACCTGATGGCCTGCGATGGACAGGCTGAGAGTACCCGAGATCTCATCGATCTGGAGCGTTTCCGTTTCACCATCATCAACGTCGTTGGCAGCCAGAAGCTCAAGAAGATTGAAGCTGCTTTCGTCGTTGTTGGAGTTGCTGTGAACAACAGTGAACGAACCCGTGTAGTCCTCAATAGTCGGGGCATCGTTCGTGCCGTTGATGGTGATGGTCACGTCGGTGGTGACAGTGCCGCCGTTGTTGTCGGATACGGTTACCGTATAGACTTCGTCGACGCTGTCGCCTTCGTTGAGGGCCTGAACATTGGCGTTGAACTGGTCAATGGTGTAGGTCCATTCACCGGTTTCCTCATCGATGCTGAATTGACCCAGTGCCCCGTCAACGACAGAGGCGGAGTAGGTCAGGACATCCCGAATATCGACGTCCATTCCGACGATCAGGCCAGTGGCAACGTCTGTTCCGTCTTCCCCGACACCGGATTCCGTCACCTCGCCCAGGACATCCGCTTCGGAGATCGTGGGATCGTCGTTGGTGCCGGTCACGACGACCGTCACTTCCCGCGTGTCCGTCGCTCCGCTATCGTCCGTCACGGTCAGGAGGTACTTGACTTCCAGCTGTTCGCCTTGGGCGAGGAAGTCGAGTGCCGTTGCGGCAATTGCGAAGGTCCAGGTGGCGCCTCCGTTGTTGGCGTTACCGGCCGATTGCTGCACCGTCAGCGCGTTCGTGAAGGCAAGCTTTTGCCCCTCCGTCAGCGTGAAACCACTGCCTGCGACTGGTTCGACAGAGGTGAACTGAGCGGTCACTTCCGGCGTGTCGGACAGGTCGAGGTCGGTGAAGAAGACCTCACCGGATGTTTCAAGCTGTGCCGGGGTATTGGCTTCCTCAAGAACACCATCGAAAACCAGTTCCGGTCGCTGACTTTGACGTCGAACGTCAGGGTCAGCGTTTCGCCGTCCGCCAGCCAGTCGAGTGGAGCCGAACCGTTGTAGGCATAGGTGAATTCAACATTCCCATCTTCGCCCTTCGGCACGGAGAAGATGTTGTCCAGAGCGTCTCCGCTGGTGAAGTTGAAGTTGCTGGATGCCAGAAGGCTGCTGATATCGACACCGTCCGGAATATCGCCTTCCGAATAGGCCGGCGAACCATCGCCTTCGACCGAGATGTAGAGCGTGTCGCCCAGATCCGGATCGTCGACCACGATGTTGCCGCTCAATTCGCCGATATTCTGCGGATTGGCGTTGAGTTCTTCGTCGACTGCGAAGTCAAGAACGCTCTGCTCGACGAGGATTTCCGGCTGGTCGTTGGTGCCGATAATCGTCACGGTGATCGGACGCTCGACGAAGGAGTCCGGGTCATTCGTGTCCTGAACCCGAAGCGTGTAGTCGATCGTCAGAACATCGCCTTCGGCAAGGAAGTCGATAGCCTTGTCCTGGACCTTGTAGGAATAGGTTACCCGGCCCTGGTCGTCGAACTGGTCGAATGTCCAGAAGAGGAAATTCGTATCCTTGGCTGTCAGTGCGGCGTAGATATCGCCCGGCATCATTGATCTCGAAGACACCGCCGCGGGTATGGACGTAACCTTCGTCTTCCGCACCCGGCCATTCAACGATGGGCAGGAAGTTCAGCGAGAGATCGCCGCCGATCGTCGGAGCATCGTTGCTACCGGTAACAGTGACCTTGAATTCGGCCTTGTCGCCACCGACAACCTGATAAACGAAGGTATCGACACCCACCTGGCCATCGGCGAGGCGGTTTGCTTCTTCGGAATAGACGTAGCTGGCTTCGCCAGTTTCGACGTTCAGCAACAAGGTGCCGTATTTGCCTTCGACCTCCAGCATGCCATCTGAATCAGCGACGGCATCAACGTTGACAATCGAGCCACCAGCCGTTTTGAAAGCCAGCTGGGTGATGACCTGGCCACCGGTTTCGCCGATTTCGTCGTCGTTGCCGAGAACGTTGAATGTCGCTGCAACTTCCGCTTCGTCGTCGCCGGTGGTTTCGGTGACGTCGATCGCATCGTTATGAGCGACGAGTGCGCCATCCGTGACACTGAAGAGATGGATGTCACCGACTTCACTGCCTTCGCCGAACTGAACCAGTTCGATGTTGTAAAGGGTGGTCGTGCCGGTGCCGTTGGTGATGCTGACGGAACCGTCTTCGTTGGTCTTGATGTCGTAATCTTCAGCCTTGCCCGCAAACTGGGCAACGTCCTTGGAGCCGCCACGGCCGTCAATGATATCGCTGCCGCCGTTGCCGAAGAAGATGTTGTTCAGGCCGTTGCCGAGCATGACATCGTCATTGACCGTACCGATGGCATTTTCGATGGACGACAGCAGATCGATATCGCCGCCCTTGCTCACGGCGATACCGCTGCGAAGGTCGATGAAGATGCCGTTTTCTGTGCTGTTCAGGTAAGAATAATCAATTGTATCAACGTCGTCGCTGCCGAGCAGGATGTCGATGCTGCCGTAACCGACAAGCATGTCGTTTCCGCTTCTGGCAAGCACGAGATCAAGACCAGATGTTCCTTCGAGCGGTACATCGGCACCGGTCGTCCCATTCACGAAATTGATGCTGGAGACGTCCGGGGTCGGATCGCTGCCGTCTTCTTCGATGTAAGTACCGACAACGTCAACGTCGCTGATCGTGGAAGTGCTGTTCTTGATGTCCGCCAGAGTGGCGCGGATGGAGTCGAAAAATTCCGACAGATTGATGTTATTAGGCATTAATCCATTCCTGACTAGCTCCACCGGCTGCCCGAGAGGGACAACCGGTGATTAAAGAATGGGTGTAAAAATCACCCTTGCTGAAATGCACGAGCAGACTTGGCAGACTGTTTCAATTTGAGCCATTCCCCAAATGGGGGCTGCGTTAACCAAGAAGTTTGTTAACCTTGCCTTCAGACGAAGCCGCAGAAAATACGCAGCGTAAACAACACTTCGGAGAAAGCTTTAGAGTTTCAATGCGTTGAGGGGTGTTAAAATGACGTATGGTCAACATTTGCACCCTAATTAACCATTTGTTAATTTTTTTGGCACGCGAGAAAAATAATTCCTCACGGAATACGTTATTGCCTCCTCTTAGAGTTGTGTATACGATTGCATAGTTTTTGTCGTGCCATTCTTCATATTTTTTTACTGTCAGAATGTTGTGTTTTAGCAATGTCCGAGCAACTCGAGAAGCTTATCGCAGAGTTATATGAGAGCGTAGAAACGGAGAGGTTGTTTTCAGAAACTCTTTCAAAAATAGTTACTTACCTTGGCGCGGCTCAATCTCATTTATGTCTTCTTGGGAAGGATAACTCTTCGATTGGACTTAATTTCACCGCCAATATGGATCCGAGTTTTCTCGATGAATACCACCAGCACTATGTCAACATCGATTACCGCTTAAAACTCATAACCAAATCACCTGTGGGGGCTGTCATGACGGACGATCAGTTCAATACACAAGAAGGTTTACGCTCCAGTCCGATCCATCACGATCTGTTTCCGCGATACGATGTGAACAGGATCATGGGCAGTAACATCACCGTTGACGGTCGCCTTGGCTGGTTCGGTGTTACAAGCATGCGCAAAGACGGGACCTTCTCCAAAGAGGTAATGGAGGATTTTTCGAGGCTCGTTGTCCATGCCAGGAAGGCGCTTCAACTTCGGCAGCTGCGCATGGAAACCGGTGAACGGGAACTCGTTCACAGGTCGTCCAACGATGCACAAACCCATGGCGTCATCATGCTTGCCAATGGCGAGACCGAATACGTCAACCAAATCGCGCAGGATATTCTCGACCTGGGTTTCGTGAGAATACAAAATGGCAGGCTGGTCTGCCGCAATCCAAGAGAACAAAAGAAGCTGGACGCGGTTCACCGGCGCGTTCGAAACGGGGAAGCGCCACTGGTGCGTCTTCTCGATAGCAAAACCAACACGACCTACGCCGTACAGGTGTTCAACCCGCTCCCCCGTTTCGTTGACGGACGACTGGAACCGGCACGCTGGGTGACCTACAAGATCGTGGTGCTCAATCCGCAGGACATTCTCTCTCCGCGTACGCT
>MRWG01001072.1_pt1 | contig 20093 bp, 17 predicted proteins | sample 1013341 | NCBI WGS metagenome assembly MRWG01 (sample SAMN06117577, study PRJNA244670) | biofilm metagenome | biome: Water; feature: Cathode Biofilm; material: Biofilm; isolation source: microbial consortium enriched at the cathode of a solar microbial fuel cell | place: USA: District of Columbia ... | reverse complement strand
CTGTTCGACGCCTATTTCGACAATCCACGCCAAATGCCTGAGGGCTGGCGCGAGGGGCTGGATGTGGCACAAGACGCTGAAAAGGCGCGGCATGTGGCCGATTTTCTGGCCGGCATGACCGACACCTACGCGGTGAAGGAACATCGACGTCTGTTTGACCAGACTCCTGAATTGAGCTAGTGCCAACCGCAATTCCGCCACCGGGCGGACGGTACCTTTCAACCGAACCTTTTTCAGGACATCGTCCATGAACATTTTCGCCGATTTTTCGGATCGGGTCGCAAAGACCATTGAAGCCCTTGGCCTGCAGGCCAGCAACGGTGAGCCGCTTGACCTTTCGCGCGTTGCGGTGGAGCCGCCGCGAGACGCCAGCCATGGCGATGTGGCGACCAATGCAGCCATGGTGCTGGCGAAGGCCGTTGGCGACAATCCGCGCGCGCTGGGCGAGAAGATCGCCAAGGCGTTCGAGGCCGATCCGGATGTGGCGGTTGCCTCCGTGGCCGGTCCTGGCTTCGTGAACCTGAAGCTGAGCGACAGCTTCTGGCAGGCGCGGCTTGGCGAAATGCTCGACCTGGGCACGAATTATGGCCGTTCGCAGCTCGGCAGGGGCGAGAAGGTGAACGTGGAATATGTGTCGGCCAACCCGACCGGCCCGATGCATGTGGGCCATTGCCGCGGCGCGGTGGTTGGCGATGCGCTGGCCAATCTGCTCGATTTCGCCGGTTATGACGTGGTGCGCGAGTACTACATCAACGATGCGGGCGTGCAGATCGACGTGCTCGGCCAGTCGGTCATGGTGCGCTACCGCGAGGCCCTTGGCGAGAACATCGGCGAAATCCCCGCAGGTCTCTATCCGGGCGATTACCTGAAGCCGGTCGGCAAGGCGCTGGCGGACGAATATGGCACCCGGCTTCTGGAAATGCCGTCCGCAGACGCGATGGCGATCGTCAAGGACAGGACGGTCGAGAGCATGATGCAGATGATCCGCGACGATCTCGCCGCGCTGAACATCCGCCACGACGTGTTCTTCTCCGAACGTTCGCTGCATGAGGGCAATGGCGGGGCGATCCGTTCCGCGATCAACGATCTGACCATGAAGGGCCATGTCTACAAAGGCAAGCTGCCGCCGCCGAAGGGGCAGAAGCCGGAAGACTGGGAAGACCGCGAGCAGACCCTGTTCCGCTCCACCGAAGTGGGCGATGACATCGACCGTCCGTTGATGAAGTCGGATGGCAGCTTCACCTATTTTGCCGCCGACGTGGCCTATATGAAGGACAAGCTGGATCGTGGCTTCGAGCATATGATCTATGTGCTGGGCGCTGATCACAGCGGTTATGTGAAGCGGCTTCAGGCCGTGGCGCGGGCGCTGGCCGAAGACAGGGTCGAGCTGACGGTGCTGCTTTGCCAGCTCGTGAAGCTGTTCCGTGGCGGTGAGCCGGTGCGCATGTCCAAGCGGGCAGGCGAGTTCGTGACCCTGCGCGAGGCGGTGGACGAGGTCGGGCGTGATCCGATCCGTTTCATGATGCTCTATCGCAAGAACGATGCGCCGCTCGACTTCGATTTCCAGAAGGTGACCGAGCAGTCCAAGGACAATCCGGTCTTTTACGTGCAGTATGCATCTGCGCGCAGCCACTCGGCTTTCCGCCAGGCGAGCGAGCAGCTGGGCATTGCGGAATTCGGCCGTGAGGAGATGAAGGCGCAGCTTTCGAAGCTTTCCGACGAGGGCGAAATGGCGCTTGTGCGCAAGCTCGCCGAGTACCCGCGTCTGGTCGAAAGTGCAGCCCAGGCGATGGAGCCGCACAGGCTGGCATTCTACCTCTACGACCTGGCGAGCCTCTTCCACGCTCAGTGGAATCGCGGCAGCGAGACAGACGACTTACGTTTTGTTAAGGTTAACGATCCAGAATTGACCTACGCCAGACTGGGTCTGGTGCAGGCAGTTCGTGATGTACTCACATCCGGACTTGCGTTGATCGGGGCCGAGGCGCCTTCAGAGATGCGCTAATCTCATCCCGAAAGGGGTGCGATCGTCTGTCACCTTTTGCCCACATTGCGCTGGTACCCGACAATTGTATGACGTCGCGGGCGTCTACCGAGTGTGAGTGCGGAAAAAGGTATGGCAGATCATAGCCCGAACCAACGTGCGGATAGCGCCGTTTTTGCTGATGATGACCCGTTTGCGGAACTGACCCGCATCATGGGGCATGATCCACGGCGCGCCGAGGATTCTGGCAATGCAGCAGGGCAGGAGGGCGATGATCTCGCCCTCGAGCTTGAGAACGAGCTGCTGGGCGACCTGGCGGAGTTTTCCGACGAGGTTCGCGAAGAACCGGCCGAAGACCTCAGCCGTCCGGAAATGCAGACGCAGGACTGGCGCTTCGAAGCGCCGCCAGCGGCTGAAGAGCCCGGAGCGATGGAGCAGGAGCCCGAAGTGGATCTTGCCTCCGACATGGCAAATGAACTCGACGAGACCTTTGCGGCGAGCTTTGAGAGCGAAATGCGCCTCGAGCCCGTGGAGGAAGCCGTGTCGGCAGACGTTTCAGCTTCCCCGGCCGCTTCCATGGCAGAGCCCGAACCGTCGTTTGAGCCTTTCATGGAGCGCGAGCCGGTGGCCGCTGCTCAGGAGCCGGAGCAGGTTTCGCAGCACGCGGCCTTTGACGCGCCTGTGGCCGACGAAGCCCCTGAGGCTTTCGACGGCCATGAAGCGCCTCCGGCTTTTGACCCGCACGATATCGAACAGCATTTTTCCGAGTTCGACATTGATGCGAGCGCCCGTGAGTTTGCGTCCTTCGCTGCGGAAGAGCAGCAGCCCATCGAGGAAAGCGCGCCGGAGCCAGCCGAGGAGCCGGTCGTAACGTTCGATGAGAGCGATTTTGCCCAGCTCGACAATGATCTTGAAGCTTCGCTTGCAGCCGACAACTGGCAGGACGGCATTGCTTCCTCCCAGCCTGTCGAAACGCAGGCTGCGGACACGCATTACGCGGATGCACAGCCCATCGAGACTCAGGCCCTGGATACTGGGGCCCTGGATACTGGGGCCATGGCCGGTCAGCCCGAACAGCCGGTGGAGGCCGAAGCTGCGTCTTCCGCCGACCGCTTTGGAGCCGCTGTCGAGGATGAAGACATGTTCCCGGAGCCCGACGCCTGGGCAAGCATGCCTTCTGAGGACACGGATACGGCGGATGCCGTTGCCGGGGATGTTGCATCGACATTCTCCGAAATCGACGTGCCGCCAGCCACCGACATTTCGGCGGCTCTTGCCGACGCCGTTCGGGTTTCGGGCGGTGCGGATCCCTATCTTTCGCCTCAGGCCTTCGCAAATTCCGTTGCGCAGGGGGCTGAAAAGTCTGGTACTGTCGATGCAGACATGGCCGGCGATGACCATGATTTTGCGGCCAGTCTCGAACAGCAACTGACTGCGGGGGCTCTTGCGGAAGAGGAGGTGGCGGAACCCGTCATGGAGCCGCAGAGAGAACCGACCCCCGAAACGAGCTTCGACTGGGGTGATCTTGATTTTGGAGCGCCCGAGGCCCTCCAGTCTGTCGAGACGCATGAGCCAGTCGCGCCCGAGGCAACCGAGACTACACCGGCATCGTCCATTCCGTTCTGGCAGCAGCCTGAAGAGCCGCAGCCGAATGTGAGCTATGGTGGCGGCAGCGAAGCCAGCACGCCGTTCATCGATACGGTCGATGTTCCCGGCAATGAGCGCGTTCCCGTTACCGATTCCGCCCACATCCCGGAATTCGTGAGCGAGCCGGAGCATGCGCCGGCAGCCGAGGCGGATGATCTGGAACTGGCGCTGGCGCGTGCTTTCGGCGATAGCGAGAGCCTGCCCGAGCGTGCAGAGACCAGAAGCGCGGCCGAGGAAACGCCGGCATCGTCCATTCCCAGAGACGCCTATGCCGCAGCTGCCCTTGAGGGCGATGAGCCGCGGCGTCCGCAGGACGATTTCGACTTCGAGACGGCCTTTGCCGACAGCTTTGCCGAAACCGGCGAGTTCGACGATGATTTCGCTGCGGGCAGGGATGCCGGTGCGGCGGTTTCCGGTCGTGCGGAAGCTGCGGATGGATTTGCCCCGGCCATGACGCCCTGGGACGAGCCCGTCGACGAATTTACGCCGGCAGAACAGGCGGCAGCGCCCGCAGCGGCAGCTGCTGCGGCTGCGGCCTCGCGCTCCAACCCGCTCAAGAGCCGTCGCAACACGCTGATCGCGGCTGCGGTTGGTGGTGTCGCCGTGGTTGGCGCGATTGCCTTCTTCGCACTGGGATCCGGTGGCGGCGATGACAACACGGCCCCGGCGGTGGTTCGCGCGGACAATGACCCGGTCAAGGTGAAGCCTGAAAACCCGGGCGGCCAGCAGGTCCCCAATCAGGACAATCAGGTCTATCAGCGTGTGACCGGTGGTGAGACGGACAGCGATCCCGCGCAGGAGCGCCTGGTGTCCACGGCAGAGGAGCCCGTCGAGGTTCCGCTTGCCGCACCGAAGTCGGAAGAACGTCTTGATCCGAATGCAGGTGACACCGCAGCGCCGACCAGTGAGCCGGTGACGGCAATGACCCCGCGCCGCGTGCGCACCATGGTGGTTCGTCCCGACGGAACGATTGTTCCGCGCGAGCCGGAAGCTCCGGTGCAGACGGCGACGGAAACGGCGGGCGCGCCTGCTGCGACCGGCAATGCACAAGAGGTTGCGCCTGACGCAAGGCTGGCGGCAGCCGGTGAGAATGCGCCTGCTTCCGGCACAGCCCAGACGGGTGCCGGCGAAACGGCCGCCGCCCCGAATGTGCAGGCGCCGGTGCCGACATCGCGGCCTGCAGCGCCGGCGGCGCCGCAGCAGCCAGCTGCACAGCAGCAGTCTTCGCAGGTGGCCGCAGCCCCGAGCCAGCCGACGCAGCCTGTCGCACAGGCTCCGGCTCCCGCACCGGTAACCACCGGTACGGATGGCTGGTCGGTGCAGATTTCTTCGCAGCCGACCGTGGAAGCGGCGCAAAAATCCTATCAGGACATGGCGCAGCGCTACGGGGACCTGCTGACCGGCAAGGGCGTGAACATCGTCAAGGCGGAGATCGCAGGGAAGGGCACTTACTATCGTGTGCGCATTCCTTCTTCTTCGAAGGACGATGCAATCCGTCTCTGCTCGCAGCTGAAATCGGCTGGCGGAAGCTGCTTCGTCTCGAAGTAGGTTTCGCAGACACTCCAGTCAAAACCGCCGCCATTGCGCGGCGGTTTTTTGTTTTCTTTTCCAGATTCGTGCGCCCGGCTATCCTGTGTGCATGAGCGAATCAAAATCCATGATCCTCGGTGCGACCGGGACCAAGCTGACGGCGGACGAAATCGCCTTCTATCGAAACGAGCGTCCCTGGGGGTTCATCCTCTTCGCGCGCAATATCGCGGAGGCCGGGCAGCTGAGTGACCTTGTCGCCTCCATGCGCGACAGCGTCGGGCGGCCGGATGCGCCGGTTTTCATCGATCAGGAAGGCGGAAGGGTGCAGCGGCTGCGACCGCCCATGGCCGCCAATTATCCGACGGCTTCGGAGCTTGGCAGGATTTACGACAGGGATCCTGAGGCCGGCGTGCGCGCTGCCTGGCTGATGTCGCGTCTGCACGCGATGGACCTTAAGCGCTACGGCATTACCGCTGACTGTCTGCCGGTTCTCGATGTGCCGATCGCCGGCGCGCATGACGTGATCGGCGACCGCGCCTATGCGCATGATCCAGAGGCCGTGATTGCGCTCGGACGCGCGGCCAGTGACGGCCTGATGGCCGGTGGCGTGCTGCCGGTGATGAAGCATGTGCCCGGTCACGGGCGCGCGTTCTGCGACAGCCACAAGGCGCTGCCGGAGGTGACGGCCTCGCTGGACGAGCTGCGCGCGCATGATTTCGTGCCGTTCAAGGCGCTTGCCGATCTGCCCATGGCCATGACCGCGCATATCGTTTTCCACGCCATCGATGCGGAGCGTCCGGCGACCACTTCCGAGAAGGTGGTGCAGGAGATCATTCGCGGCGAAATCGGCTTTGACGGGCTTTTGATGAGCGATGACGTCTCGATGCACGCACTTTCTGGGGATTTCTCGGATCGTGCGGAAGCAATCCTTGCGGCAGGCTGTGATCTCGTCCTTCACTGTCACGGCATCATGCCGGAAATGAAGGCCGTCGCCGAAAAAGCGCCGGAATTGTCGGGCAAGAGCCTGGAGCGTGCGAACCGCGCCATGGCGTACCTGACACCGGGTGACGACACTGAAGAATTGGCCGCGCGGGCGGAATTCGAGCAATGCTTCGCGGCGGTCGCCTGATGATAGGAACCACAACGCTTGGCGCAGAGTGCTGAAAAGACAGCCGTCAAACCGGCTCCCATGGAGAAGCTGTGGGACGACAAACCCGATGATCACGGGGTGTCGGAGCCTGCGCTGACGGTCGATGTGGCGGGCTTTGAAGGCCCGCTCGATCTTTTGCTGCATCTGGCGCGTACACAGAAGGTGGATCTGGCGCGCATTTCCGTTCTGGCGCTCGCCGAGCAGTACATCGCCTTCATCGAACAGGTGCGCAAGATGCGCCTGGAGTTGGCCGCCGACTATCTGGTGATGGCGGCCTGGCTTGCCTATCTGAAATCGCGCCTGCTGATCCCCAAGAAGCCCGAGGACGAAGAGCCGACGGGTGAGGAAATGGCGGCCCTTCTGCAGTTTCGCCTGAAACGGCTTGAGCCGATCCGTGATGCGGCAGCGCGGCTCGTGAACCGCAACCGGCTTGGCCGCGATGTGTTTGCGCGCGGCATGCCCGAGCCGGTGATCGTGCAGAAGCAGAGCGCTTTCTCCGCTTCGCTCTATGATCTTCTGACCGCTTATGCTGCGCAGCGCCAGCGGCGCGCGGTGACCAATGTGCGCATCGCCAAGCGCGGCGTCTGGTCCCTGAAGCAGGCGCGCGACATTCTGGTGCGGATGATCGGCGATTTTGGCGACTGGACGGCGCTCGATCATTTTCTGATCCGTTACATGACCAATGCCGAGGAGCGGGCGACCGCGACGGCCAGTTCGTTTGCCGCTTCGCTGGAGCTGGTGCGCGAAGGCGCACTGGAAATCCGGCAGCAGGAGGCTTTTGCGCCCATCTATATGCGCACGGGCAAGAAGGCTCCCGCCAGCCTGTTCGAGGGCTATGATGACTGAAAACAGCAATGTGGTTCCGTTTGTCGCCAATGACGGCGATGAGGAAAGGGAAGAGAGCAAGTCTGTTTCGCCGCATCTGGTGGAAGCCAAGCGCATGGTCGAAGCGATCATCTTTGCCAGCGCCGAACCGGTGCCCGAGCGGGCGCTGGTCGAGCGGCTTCCACAGGGTACGGATGTTGCCGAGGCGCTGGAAGCACTGCGCAGCGACTATGAAAAGCGCGGCATCAATCTGGTTCGCGTGGAAGATTGCTGGGTGTTTCGCACGGCGAGCGATCTTTCCTTCCTGATGAGCCGCAATGCGGTCCAGCAGCGCAAATTGTCGCGCGCCGCGCTCGAGATGCTCGCGGTCATCGCCTACCACCAGCCGGTGACGCGGGCGGAGATCGAAGAAATCCGTGGTGTCGAGACCTCCAAGGGCACGCTCGACATTCTGCTGGAGACGGGCTGGGTGAAGATGCGCGGTCGCCGCCGCACGCCCGGACGGCCCGTAACCTACGGAACCAGCACGGAATTTCTCGACCATTTCGGTCTGGCGGAACTGCGTGATCTGCCGGGGATCGAAGAGTTGAAGGGCGCGGGGCTGCTTTCCGCCCGCATGCCGGCCAATTTTGCCGTTCCCCAGCCCATGACAGATCCCGATGAACTCACAGAAGATGAAGATCCGTTGACGGATATCGACCTGGAAGAGCTCGGTCTGTTGACACCGCTCGCAGAGGATGATTGACGGAAGGTCCGCGGGACAGGGGCCGCCTGCGATCCATCCAGGGATACCGGTGCATGGACAGTAAGAAGCAAAGTTCGGCGCGCAGGACAGCCGGCGTCAGCTTTGCGGCGCGTCTCTCCTTCAAGAACATCAGCCACTCCTACGCTTCGGGCGGGCAGACGCTGCGCGATGTTTCGCTTTCGGCCGAGCCGGGCGAGGTGCTGTGCCTTCTGGGGCCTTCCGGCTCCGGCAAGACGACGCTTCTGCGCATTGCCGCCGGCATCGAGGCGCAGCGCGCCGGGCAGGTGTTCCTCAATGAGCGGGAGATTGCGGGGCCGGATGTCTTCCTGCCGCCGGAGAAACGCTCCATCGGCCTGGTGTTCCAGGATTTCGCGCTGTTCCCGCATCTGACGATTCTCGACAATGTGCGTTTTGGCCTGACAGCCCTGTCGGGCGGCGAGGCGCGGCAGGAGGCGATGAACGCGCTGGAGCGTGTCGGGCTCGACGGCTATGCCGACGCCTATCCGCATGTTCTGTCGGGTGGCGAGCAGCAGCGTGTTGCGCTGGCGCGCGCGCTTGCGCCGCGTCCGGCGGTTCTCCTGATGGATGAGCCGTTTTCCGGGCTCGATTCGCGCCTGAAGGACAATGTGCGCGCCGAAACGCTTGCGATCCTGCGCCAGAGCCGCGCCACGGCCGTTGTGGTGACGCATGACGCCGAGGAGGCCATGCGCATGGGCGACCGGATCGCCCTGCTCAAGGATGGCGGGCTGGTGCAGGTGGGCACCGCCGAAGAACTCTATCACCGTCCTGCCGATCTTTTCGTTGCGGGTTTCTTCTCCGAGATCAACGAATTCGAGGGGCGGGTTCATGCGGGCGCGGTGGAAACGCCGCTTGGACGTTTTCCCGCCGATGGGCTGGAAGAGGGGGCTGCGGCAACGGTCGCGGTGCGCCTTTCCGGCTTCCAGGTGGACCAGAAGGGCGGGGCCGTTCCTGCCCGCATCATCTCGCGCCGGTTCCTCGGCGTGGTGGAATTTCTCGAACTCGCCATTCCCGGCGCGGATCATCATGTCCGGGCGCGTGTGCGCTGTGGACATCTGGAGCCGGGCGTGCGCGATATATGGCTGAATGTCGTCCCGAGCGATGTGCTTGTGTTTGCGAGACAATCGTTTGAACAATCGGGCGAAAGCGCATAAATCAAATCAATGGCAATTGGTGAAAGAGACTGATCATGGGTTCCTTTTCAATCTGGCACTGGCTCATCGTGCTCGTCGTGGTGCTGCTCCTCTTTGGTCGCGGCAAGATCCCCGAGCTGATGGGTGACATGGCCAAGGGCATCAAAAGCTTCAAGAAGGGCATGTCCGACGATGACGAGGACACGACCAAGACGGTCGAGCATCAGGCTGACGAGCCGGTGAAGGACGCAAGCAAGCCGAACAAGAAGAAGTCCGGCTGATTCGGCGCTGATGCGCTGCGGATAAACTTCCTGCCCCTCTTTCCGGTGACTTATGTTTGATCTTGGCTGGCCCGAAATCATGGTGATCGCCATCGTCCTGATCGTCGTGGTCGGGCCGAAGGACTTGCCGCGTATGCTGCGCTCATTCGGGCGCACGACGTCCAAATTGCGCAGCATGGCTGGCGATTTCCGTAAGCAGTTCGATGAAGCGCTGCAGGAAGCCGAGCTTGATGACGTGAAGTCTATCGTGGACGACGCGCGCAAGCTCGATCCGCGCAACGAGATCAAGAAGCACCTGAACCCTCTGGAGCAGGTGGGACGTCATATTCGTTCCGGGCTGGATGAGGCCATGAAGCCGCAGGCGGCAAAGTCAGGGCCTCCGGCCTCGACCGAGACGCATGCGGCGGAACCGGCCAAGGCCGGGGCAACCCGCATGCCGGGCGAGGGGAAGGCCGGAGCCGCCAAGGCTCCGGCGAAGTCCACGTCTGACAAGACGTCGCCGAAGGCTACTTCAACAAAGGCGGCGTCGACGAAGGCTGCTTCGACAAAGAGCACGGCAGCCAAAAGCACGGCAGCCAAGACGGCCGCTGCAAAGCCGAGAGCGGCAGCCAAGCCGAAGGCCGCCAGCAAGACCACTGCGGCTGGCGCGGCGAAGCGTCCGGCCACCAAGAAGACCAGCGGAGCCTAATGTCGTGAACGCCGAACGAGACGACGACATCGATCAGTCTTCCGCCCCGCTGATGGATCACCTGATCGAGCTGCGTTCGCGGCTCATCTGGGCGATCGGAGGGTTCTTCGTGGCCTTTCTGGTCTGCTTCTTCTTCGCCAAGCAGATCTTCAACCTGCTGGTGATTCCGTTCCAGTGGGCGACCCTGTGGGCCGGTCTCGACGCGGACAAGGTGGACTTGATCTACACCGCGCCGCAGGAATTCTTCTTTACCCAGATCAAGCTGGCCATGTTTGGCGGCCTGGTGATCGCCTTCCCGGTGATCGCCATGCAGATCTACAAGTTTGTCGCACCGGGGCTTTACCGCAACGAGCGCCGCGCGTTCATTCCGTTCCTGATTGCCTCGCCGATCCTGTTCCTGATCGGCGCTGCACTCGTCTATTTCTTCTTCACGCCGATGGTGATGTGGTTCTTCCTGTCCATGCAGCAGGTGGGGCCTGACAACACGGTGCAGATCTCTCTGCTGCCCAAGGTTTCGGAGTATCTCGGCCTGATCATGACGCTGATCCTGTCCTTCGGCCTCGTGTTCCAGCTTCCGGTCGTGACGACGCTTATGGCGCGGGTGGGGCTTCTGACCTCGACCGGGCTTGCCGACAAGCGCAAATACGCCATCGTGGCGGCTTTCGTGGCTGCGGCGATCCTCACGCCGCCGGATCCGGTGAGCCAGATCGGCCTTGCGCTTCCGACCATCCTTCTCTACGAAATTGCCATCTGGGCCGCCCGCATGGTCGAGCGCCAGCGCGAGAAGGAAGCGAACGCGCAGGACGACACCGGCGAGACGGACCAGCCGACCGCCTAGCTCAGCAGGTCATTTCCTGTCTGTCCCGGGGCGGTTCACTGCAATCTCTCCGCGATTGGAAATCAGACATGCTCGACATCAAATGGATTCGCGAGAACCCGCAGGCGCTGGACGAAGCGCTCAAAAAGCGCGGCGCGGACCCTGAAAGTGGGAAGCTCCTGGCGCTTGACGAAGCGCGCCGCCAGCACCTGACGAAGCTTCAGGAGGCGCAGGAGCGCCGCAATGCCGCCTCCAAGGAAATCGGCAAGGCCATGGCATCCGGCGACAAGGACCTCGCCGAGAAGCTGAAGGCCGAAGTGTCTGAGCTGAAGAGTTTCGTTCAGGATGGCGAGGCTGAAGAGCGCCGCCACGACGCCGCGCTCAACGATGCGCTGGCGCGTGTTCCCAACATCCCGCTCGAAGACGTGCCGGTTGGCGCGGACGAAAACGACAATGTTGAAGTGCGCAGGCATGGCGAGCCGAAGCACGCCAACTGGTCGAAAGAGCATTTTGAGATCGGCGAGGCGCTCGGCCTGATGGATTTCGAGCGCGCGGCAAAGCTTTCGGGCTCGCGCTTCACGGTGCTATCCGGCCAGCTTGCCCGCCTTGAGCGCGCGCTTGGCCAGTTCATGCTCGACCTGCACACGCAGGAGCATGGCTACACGGAAGTGCAGCCGCCGCTTCTGGTGCGTGACGATGCAATGTTCGGCACCGGGCAGTTGCCGAAGTTCACCGAGGACCTGTTCCGCGCCGGTGACGATCACTGGCTGATCCCGACGGCTGAGGTCTCGCTCACCAACCTCGTGCGCGAGGAAATTCTGGAAGGCGACAAGCTGCCGCTGCGCTTTACCGCGCTGACGCCGTGCTTCCGTTCGGAAGCGGGTTCTGCGGGACGCGACACGCGCGGCATGCTGCGCCAGCACCAGTTCTACAAGGTCGAGCTGGTCTCGATCACCGATGCCGAAACATCGATTGACGAGCATGAGCGCATGACGGCCTGTGCCGAGACCGTGCTGAAGAAGCTCGACCTGCCTTACCGGACCATGGTTCTGTGCACGGGCGATATGGGCTTCGGTGCACGCAAGACCTACGATCTGGAAGTCTGGCTGCCGGGGCAGAACGCTTATCGTGAAATCTCGTCCTGCTCGGTCTGTGGCGATTTCCAGGGGCGTCGCATGAATGCGCGCTACCGTGCGGCCGGCGAGAAGCAGACCCGCTTCGTGCACACGCTCAACGGTTCGGGAACGGCTGTTGGCCGTGCGCTGATCGCGGTTCTGGAAAATTACCAGAATGAGGACGGCAGTGTCACGATACCGTCAGCCCTCAAACCCTATATGGGCGGCCTGGAGAAAATCGAAGCATCGAAGGATTGAGACTTTGCGCATTCTGTTGACCAATGACGATGGCATTCACGCAGAAGGACTGGCGACGCTGGAGCGTATCGCCCGCACTTTGAGCGATGATGTCTGGGTTGTGGCGCCCGAAACCGACCAGTCGGGCTTTGCCCATTCGCTGTCATTGTCGGAGCCGCTCAGGATGCGCAAGATCGATGACAGGCATTTTGCCTTACGCGGCACGCCCACCGATTGCGTTATCATGGGCGTGCGGCATGTGATGGACACGCCGCCGGACCTGATCCTGTCCGGCGTCAACAACGGCACCAACATTGCCGATGACGTGACCTATTCGGGAACCGTGGCCGGTGCGATGGAAGGGACGCTTCTGGGCATTCCGTCCTTTGCGCTGAGCCAGGCCTACGACTTCACCGACGAAAGCCGCTACATTCCCTTCGGCACCGCCGAGGCGCTTGCGCCGCCGCTTCTGAAGAAGCTGATCGACCGGCCCATGCCCGAAGGCGTTCTGATCAACATCAACTTCCCCAATTGTGCGCCGGAAGACGCCAAGGGCACTCTGGTGACCGCACAGGGCAAGATGGTGCACGGGCTGAACGTGGAAGAGCGCCGCGACGGGCGCAACTATCCCTATTACTGGCTGCGTTTCGGCCGCCAGCAGGCCGATATTCGCCAGGGCAGCGATCAGGCGGCGATCCGTGACGGCTATGTTTCGGTGACGCCGCTGCATCTCGACCTGACGGCGCATGAAGTGCGTGACCAGCTTTCCAAGGCTCTGGCATGAACGAAGCGGGGCAGGAGCGCGAGAGCTTTGCCGCGTTCATGCTGCGCATGCGCGCACGCGGAATTGGCGGCAAGGAGCTCTTTGCCGCCATGGAGGCGACGCCGCGCGCAGGCTTTCTTCCATCGGAATGGTATGCGGCGGCGTGGTCGCAGCGCATGGTGCCGATTGCCTGTGGCGAGGCCATTGAAGGCTGCGACCTGCAGGCAAGGGCCATCGATGCGCTGGAACTCTCTTCCGGGCACCGCGTGCTGGAGATCGGCACGGGGTCGGGCTTTACCGCTGCGGTGATCGCGAGGCTGGCGGGCCGGGTCCTCACGCTCGACCGTTACAAGACGCTTGGTGTGGAAGCACAATTGCGCTGGGAAAATCTGGGCCTCACCAATGTGTCGGCCCGGCATGCAGACGGTTGCGAAGGCGCACCCTCCGACGGGCCGTTCGACCGAATCATCGTGTGGGCCGCTTTCGATGAATTGCCGCGTCGTTTCGTCGACCAGCTTGCCACCGGCGGCATTATGGTCGCGCCAATCGGACCGGGCGACGATGTGCAGATGATGACGAAACTGGCCAAGGTTGGCAGTCGTTTCGAGCGCACAGACCTTGAAAACGTGCGGTTACAGCCTCTTTTCAAAAGCGCTGCCGAGGCCATCTGACGCCCCCGGCGAGGGGCGTTCATCTCAAAATCTCCCCGCAGCTTAACCGCTGAGTAACATTAACGCGATTTAATTGCCCGTGTTCAGGTATTGGGTACGCGGGTAGTCACATGCGTTGCATTACACGGAGTTTCGATCGCGCTATGTTGCGCGGAGCCGCTGTCATTTTGATGGGCGGCGTTGCGGCAGGATGCAGTTCCGATGTGTCCCGCTTCAAGTCCAGCGATTTTGCAGATGCACGGTCGACCAACCGGGCGGTGGCCATGGCCCCTGCCAGCCAGCCCTATCCGGGCGATGTCGGCGGTGTTGACACCACCTACACGGGTTCGATCAGCCGTCAGGGCTCCAGCCCGCGGCCGAACGGTCTCGTGGGCGGTGCCGTCAGCCAGCCTCTGCCCGCGCCGACCAACACACCGGTTCGCGCAGCGACCAGGCCGGTTGACCTGACCAATCAGACCGCTTCCAACGTACAGCGCCAGGCGCTTCCCGCGCCGTCGCAGCCGCAGCCGGCACGCGTTGCCGCAGCGCCCGTGCCGGCGCAGCCGCAGCTTGACCGCACGTCGACCGGATCGGTGACGCGCCAGCCTGCGCAGACCGGGCAGGGCGGCGGCCAGACGATTACGGTGCGCGAAGGCGAGACGGTGTTCAACCTGTCGCGCCGGTTCGGTGTGCCGGTTGCCGCCATTCTGGGCGCAAACAATCTTTCCAGCGCATCGCAGCTGCGCACGGGTCAGACGCTGATGATCCCGAGCTATGCCTATTCGGGCAATGCACCGGCTGCCGCATCTGACAATGGTGCGGCCACGCAGCGTCAGGCCGCTGCGCCGCAGCCTGTTCCCAATGAGCCGACGCCTCAGAGAGAGCCGCAGGAGCGCCTTGCGGTTCTGCGCGAGACGCCGCGGCCCAAGCCGCGCCCGCAGGGTTCTGAAACGAACAATACCGCGAGCAAGGCCAATACGAACAGCCAGACGGCGCCGGTGCAGGCCAAGACGGCTTCTGCCGGTTCCTACACCGTGGTTTCGGGCGACACGCTTTACGGCATTGCCCGCAAGACGGGGGCGAGCGTCGCGAACATCAAGGCGGCCAATGGTCTTGCCGATGGTTATCTGAAGGTCGGTCAGATTCTGACCATCCCTTCCGGCAATGTGAGCCAGCCGACGCAGGTTGCAGCGGCTCCGAAGACGGTTGACCGCACGACGACCAGCGCCACGACCCGCGATCCTGCACCGGTGGTGAAAACCTCGACGCAGGCTCAGACACAGGTTGCCGCCGTGGCGAAGCAGAGCAATGAAGTTGCGCCGGACTCGACCGGCATCGGCAAGCTGCGCTGGCCGGCGCGTGGTCGAATCATCTCGGACTTCGGCAGCACCTCGGGTTCCGTGCGCAATGACGGCATCGACATTGCCGTTCCGGCAGGCACGCCGGTCAAGGCAGCCGAAAACGGCGTCGTGATCTATGCCGGCGACGGGCTGAAGGAATTCGGCAACACGGTTCTGGTGCGCCATGACAACGGCATGGTGACGGTTTACGGCCACGCCAGCGCGCTTCGGGTGAAGCGTGGCGAGAAGGTCCGGCGCGGTCAGGAAATCGCCCTGTCGGGCATGAGCGGCAGCGCCGAGCGCCCGAAACTGCACTTCGAAGTGCGCAAGGACGCCACGCCGGTCAATCCGACCGGTTATCTGGAATAGACGTTCCCTGAATAACGAGAAAAAAGCTGCGGCCTGCCAGACCTCCGGTCAGGCTGCCTCTTTGACCCGCCCGAAAGGGCGGGTTTTTTATTGAGGCGAAGCGTTGGGTCGGGGGGATACGCCTTAGGCGTCGAGACGCTTGCCGAGGCGGCCGGCGAGATCCTGAATGAACTGCCAGGCGACGCGGCCCGAACGGCTGCCGCGCGTGGTGGCCCATTCGAGTGCTTCGGCGCGCAGGCGCTCCGGATCGATCTCGAGGCCGTAATGGGCGACATAGCCGTCGATCATCGCCAGATATTCGTCCTGCGAGCATTTGTGGAAGCCGAGCCAGAGGCCAAAACGGTCTGACAGCGAGACCTTTTCTTCGACGGCTTCCGACGGGTTGATGGCCGTCGAGCGCTCATTCTCGATCATGTCGCGCGGCAAGAGGTGCCGCCGGTTGGAGGTGGCGTAGAGGATGACATTGGCGGGCCTGCCTTCAACGCCGCCTTCCAATGCTGCCTTGAGCGATTTGTAGGAGGCGTCATTCTGATCGAAGGACAGATCGTCGCAGAAAAGGATGAAGCGGAACGGCGCGGCTTTCAGGAAAGCCATGAGCTGCGGCAGGGTCTCTATGTCCTCGCGGTGGATCTCCACCAGCTTCAGCGGTGGCTGGCCGGCAGGGGCGGCGCGGTTGATCTCGGCATGGACGGCTTTCACCAGCGACGACTTGCCCATGCCGCGCGCGCCCCACAGAAGCACGTTGTTGGCGGGAAGGTCGCGGGCAAAGCGCTCGGTGTTGTCGGCCAGGATATCGCGCACGCGGTCGACGCCGCGAATCAGCGAAAGCTCCACGCGATTGACCTTTTCGACGGGATCCAGCGTCCGGCGCTCCGCATTCCAGACAAAACAGTCGGCTTCCTCGAAGCGCGGCGGCTCGGGCTGCTGCGGGGTGAGGCGGGCGATCGTTTCGATCAGCCGGTCGAGTTTCTCGGACAGCGCTTCGATGGTGTTTTCGGACATGATTTCCTCGCAAAGCTCATGCGCAGACGGGTTGCGTACCGTACGGTACGGTTCTTCCATAAGGGGGCGGGATTTGCAAGTGCGGGAGGCGGCGCGGGGGAGTGTATTGCCGGACGCAGCGTCAGATGTCTGCGCATAAGCGGCCTTGCGGGCCTGTGCACACTGCGCCAACAGTTGCAATGAAGGGGTGAAAGTCTATATTCCGGCCACATTTATGACCAGCCGGACGTCCGGCAGATATCAGGAGTTTTCGATGTTCATCACCCCGGCATACGCACAGGCTGGCGCAGGCGGAGCGCCCGACATCTTTGTCAGCATTCTGCCCTTCGTTCTGATCTTCGTGATCATGTATTTCCTCATCATCCGTCCGCAGCGCCAGCAGATGAAGAAGCGCGCCGAGATGCTGTCGGCTGTTCGTCGTGGCGACACGGTGGTGACGGGCGGCGGCCTGGTCGGCAAGGTGAGCAAGGTCATCAATGACAGCGAGCTCGAAATCGACCTGGGCGGCGGCAACAAGGTTACGGCCGTGCGCTCCATGCTCGCAGAGGTTCGCGTGAAGGGTGAGCCGGTTGCAGACAACAAGCAGCCCGCCAAGAAATAACCGCAATATGACGTGATTGCCGGGAAGGGCCGGCAAAAACGGCCCTCCCAACCTGAACAGACGAGGCCCCATGCTACACTTCTCGCGCTGGCAAACGATACTTATCTGGCTGGCCGTGGCGCTTGGCGTCGCCTACGCGGCGCCGAACATCATTCCGGCATCCTATTTGTCCTCCATGCCGAGCTGGGCTCCTTCGCGGCCAATGACGCTGGGCCTCGACCTTCAGGGCGGTTCGCACATTCTTCTCCAGATCGAGAAGAAGGAACTGATCGAGGAGCGCATCGTTACGACGCGCGACGACATCCGCCGTACGCTGCGTGACAAGCGGATCGGCTATACCGGCCTCACCGGTTCTGGCCAGAGCGTGCAGGTGCGCATTCGCGACGCCGCTCAGATACCCGAAGCCAAGGAGGCTCTGCGCGAGCTGACGCAGCCGGTGAATTCCGGCCTGTTCAGTGGCGGCACGGTGACCGAGCTTGCGCTCACCGAACCGGAGCCGGGCCTTCTGCGCTTCACGCTGACGGAAGACGGTATCAACTACCGTGTGTCCTCCGCGCTTTCGCAGTCCATTGAAGTGGTCTCCCGCCGCGTCAACGAGCTCGGCACCACCGAGCCGGTGATCCAGCGGCAGGGCGAAGACCGCATTCTCGTTCAGGTGCCGGGCCTTCAGGACCCGCAGCGCCTGAAAGACATTCTTGGCCAGACCGCCAAGCTGAGCTTCCAGATGGTCGACCAGTCGGTGCCCGTGCAGGAGGCCATCAACAGCCGCCCGCCCATCGGCACGACCATCAAATACTCGGTGGACGATCCGCCCGTTCCCTACCTGATCGAAGACCGCGTCATCGTTTCGGGTGAGAACCTAGTGGATGCGCAGGCGACTTTCGACCAGCGCACCAACGAACCGGTGGTGAGCTTCCGCTTCGACACGAAGGGCGCGACGCGCTTCGGTCAGGCGACGCAGGAGAATGTCGGTCGCCTGTTCGCCATCATTCTCGACGACCAGGTGATTTCGGCTCCGCAGATCCGCGAGCCCATCCTCGGCGGCACCGGTCAGATTTCGGGCAATTTCAACGTCCAGTCGGCCAATGATCTTGCCGTTCTTCTGCGCGCGGGCGCTCTGCCGGCAACGCTGACAATCATTGAAGAGCGCACGGTCGGACCGGGCCTTGGTCAGGACTCCATCGACGCCGGCAAGATCGCCTCGTTGATCGGCGCGGCTCTTGTCGTTGTGTTCATGATTGCCGCTTACGGGCTTCTCGGCGTGTTCGCCGTGATCGCGCTTGCCGCCAATGTGACGATGATCATCGCGATCCTCTCGGCGCTCGGTGCAACGCTGACGCTGCCGGGCATTGCCGGTATCGTGCTGACCATCGGCATGGCGGTGGACTCCAGCGTGCTTATCTTCGAGCGCATTCGCGAGGAGAGGGCTGGCGGGCGTTCGCTCATTCAGACGGTCGACACGGGCTTCTCCAAGGCGCTGGCAACCATCGTCGACGCCAATGTGACGACGCTGATCGCCGCCGTGATCCTGTTCTATCTGGGTTCGGGTCCGATCCGCGGCTTCGCCGTCACGCTTGCCATCGGTATCGCGACGACGGTCTTCACCGCCTATTCGCTGACGCGCTGGATCGTCGCCGAATGGGTGCGCCGCCGGCGTCCCCGTGAGCTGCCGCGCACGCCGCTGCGTTTCGTGCCTGACAACACGAAGATCGGCTTCATGAAGCTGCGCCGCGTGACCTTCACGCTTTCGGCTCTGGCTTCCATCGCGGCTGTGGCGCTGTTCATGACCGTCAACATGAACTACGGCATCGACTTCAAGGGCGGCTCCTCCATCGAGGTGCAGTCCCGCGAAGGACCGGCTGACATCGGCGATATCCGCGCGCGTCTGTCGGAACTCAATCTGGGCGACGTTCAGGTGCAGGAGTTCGGCGATCCGCGTGAGGTGCTGATCCGCGTTCAGGCGCAGGACGGCGGCGAGAATGCCGAACAGACCGTCATCGCCAAGGTGCGGGGCGAGCTTGAGGACGCCTATGAGTTCCGCCGCGTCGAAGTGGTGGGGCCGACCGTCTCCGGTGAGCTTGCGCGTGCCGGCACGATTGCGGTTCTGGTCTCGCTCCTGGCGATCCTGATTTACATCTGGCTGCGCTTCGAGTGGCAGTTTGCCGTGGGTGCGATTCTTGCCACACTGCACGATGTGATCATGACCGTCGGCTTCTTCGTGATAACCGGCATCGAGTTCAATCTGACGAGTATCGCGGCGATCCTGACAATCGTGGGTTACTCATTGAACGATACGGTCGTGGTCTATGACCGCGTGCGCGAGAACCTGCGACGGTTCAAGAAGATGCCGCTTCCGGAGCTTCTGAACCTGTCGATGAACCAGACGCTGTCGCGCACCATCATGACCTCGGTGACGACGCTTCTGGCGCTCGGTGCACTGTTCGTCTTCGGTGGCGAGGTGATCCGTTCCTTCACGGCCGCGATGATCTTCGGTGTGGTGATCGGCACCTACTCGTCGATCTTCATCGCCGGTCCGCTGCTGATCCTGTTCCGCATGCGCTCCACCGGGGCGCTGGGCGCAGAGCAGAAGGACGATGATGCGACCGGTTCGGACACGACCGGACAGATGCCGGCCAAGTGATGGCGGGCGGCATTGAAATACGCGCGGCCCATTTCCCGGGCCGCGCTCCCATCGACGCTTACGGCAATGGCGGTTTTCGCTTTGCCGACATGTCGCATCGCGGTTCCATCCTGTGCATGCCTTCGGGCATTCACGGGTGGGACGTGGCGGCTTTCGAAGGGCTGGGCGAGGGCGACTTCACCAGGCTGTTCGACGAAGCCGCCGACTTCGACATTCTGCTTCTTGGCACCGGAAAGACCCTGATCCCTGTGCCAGCCGAACTGCGCAAGCGCTTTCGGGCGGCCGGCGTGGCGGTCGAGCCCATGGCGACGGGCGCCGCGGTACGCACCTACAATGTGCTGCTTGCGGAAGACCGCACGGTTGCAGCAGCGCTGATCGCTGTCGACTGAGATGGCCGAAACGCAGCCTTTTGTCATGTCGGTGGTGCGCGACGCCGATCCCGACCGCTATCTCTCCGTGCTGTACGCACCGGAGGAAAAGCGCCCGGCGCTGTTTGCGCTTTATGCTTTCAATGTGGAAGTGGCGGGCATTCGCGACCGGGTGAGCGAGCCGCTTCC
>MRWG01001071.1_pt1 | contig 20095 bp, 19 predicted proteins | sample 1013341 | NCBI WGS metagenome assembly MRWG01 (sample SAMN06117577, study PRJNA244670) | biofilm metagenome | biome: Water; feature: Cathode Biofilm; material: Biofilm; isolation source: microbial consortium enriched at the cathode of a solar microbial fuel cell | place: USA: District of Columbia ... | reverse complement strand
GATCCGGGCGCCGCCCGCTTCGCGCATCAGCTTGACGAGTTGGGTCTGCGCTTCAGCCGGAAGATCGCCGATCTCGTCCAGGTAAAGCGTTGCATCTTCCTGGAAGGCGAGGCCTGGCTCTTCCGGCGTGCCGAACAGGTCCTTGCTGATCTGTTCCGTCGGCATCGCCGCGAGGTCGAGTGCCTTGAAGACTCCACGCTCGCCGGAGCCCAACTGGTGGATCGCCCGCGCGGCAAGTTCCTTTCCGGTTCCCGACTCGCCCTCGATTAGGACCGTCAGATCCGTATTCATGACGCGGGAAATGATGCGATAGACTTCCTGCATCGGATCGGACCGGCCAATCAGCGGGAGGTTTGTCTCAGCATCCCCCTTCCCAGCCCGAGTGGCCGCATCCTTTTTAGGCGGCCCCTTGAGCGCCCGCCCGACGAGATTGGTCAGCTGATCGATATCGAAAGGCTTTGGGAGATAGTCATAGACACCATGCCGGGCCGCTGACGCAGCCGTCAAAATGGTATTCTGCCCGCTCATGACGATCACCGGTAGCTCTGGCCGGGCAAGCTTGATTGATGGCAATAATTCGAAGATCGCGGTGTCGCCGAGATAGACATCCGTAACGACCACGTCGCCTTCTCCATTGCGGATCCAGCGCTCCAACGCATCAGCCGAACTGGTTGCGCGCACCTGATAGCCCGCGGTGACCAGCGTCTGGTTCACGACCAGACGAATACTGGCGTCGTCTTCTGCGAGAAGGATTGTCTTCTGACTCATGCCAAATTGTCCCGCTTCATGGGAAGGTATACGGAAAACCGGGTCTGACCCGGCCTGCTCTCGACTTTGATCCGACCTTCATGCGCTGAAATCACTTCAGATACAACGCTCAGGCCAAGTCCTCGTCCGCCAGCCTTGGTCGAGGAAAACATGTCGAACATCTGCTCTCTGGCGCGCGGCGGAATGCCCTTGCCATTGTCTTCTACTGTAATGCGGATGGCGCGTTGCAGCCGCTTGGCGTTTCGCGTCTTGGAAAAAGCAAACCCGGTTTCGAACGCGGTCTGGAGCGTAATCTGTCCCTGACCCGGCACTTCCGCCGCCGCTTCTGCCGCATTTCGAACGATGTTCTGGAACGCCTCGTGGAGATGATCCTCGTCTCCGTAGATTTCGGGCAGTGAAGGATCGTAGGCGCGCTTCAAGGCAATCTTACCGCCGTGCGCGGCCTCTTCGGCGAGCAAGACCTTGTCGAGCAGCTCATGGATGTTGAACTTGTCGCGTCGCGGAGCGGAGAAAAGTTCAAACGCGGACAGTCGCGTGACAAGACGTTCGATCCGGCTGGCCTCGCTTCTGATGACATTCAGCAAGGAAGCCTGCTCCTCATCGGCCGTTCGCAACAATAGCTGCGCGGCTCCAGAGATCCCGGCCAGCGGATTCTTCACTTCATGCCCAAGGATACGGCCAAATCCGGAAATCCCGACTGCGCCAGATGAGCGGTCACTGACAACAGATTCAGTAACAGCGATGACGACGCCCTGCGGCGGAACGGGGCGCAGCTTGATATCAAACGTCCGGCTGCCCGAAACCCCGGGGCCGGAAATCGCGACTCCATGTGCGCTTACATCGCCGTCCTGCGAAAAAACGCGGTCGAGAAGATCGAACAGCGGCGAGTCATGATAAATGAATTCACTGAGCGCCTTACCTCGAAGGGCAGATTCAGAATGCCCAAGCAGCATCTGCGCCTCTGTGTTGGCAGCATCGATGCGACGGCGGTCGTCGATCTGGAACAGCGCGAGTGGCGCGACATCCGATAGGTTCACAGCCAGGGTCACGCGGCCACTCCTCTTTCTTCCAGAAATATATCGGCAAGCATCGACGAAAGAGCCTTCGCGCAATCGATCTGGCACGCGGCTGAGCGAGTCTCACGGCGGTCGCGCTCATCCCAGTGACCGTCTAGCTTGTCGATCGCTGCAGCGACGTGTTTGCGAACAATACGAAGCCCGAGAGACTTGCCATAGAGGGACTGGCTGTCCTCAATCTGGCTGATAAGGCTGTCCAGCTGTTCAGCTCTCGATGGCATTCTGTAAAAACCGCCCTCGAGTTCGGCGGCAATTTTTGCTGGCAACCAGGGCTGGCCCATCGCCGCCCGCCCGATCATCACGCCGTATGCGCCGGACTGATCCAAGGCATTTAGCGCTGAAGGCGTGTCGCTGACATCACCATTTGCAATGACGGGGACGCCCACGGCGTTGACGGTATCGGCGATGGCTACCCAGTTGGCCCGCCCCTTGTAGAACTGGCAGCGTGTCCGACCATGCACCGTCAGCATCACGACGCCCGCCTGCTCGGCGTGCCGCGCCAGATCCGGAGCATTGAGCTGTCCATCATCCCAACCCAGTCGCATTTTCAGTGACACGGGAACGCCCTGACCGCCTTCAATGGCCGCATCGATTATGGCGCGCGCCAGATCCGGTTCGCGCATTAGCGCCGATCCGGAAGCTCCGCCCGTCACTTGGCGCGACGGGCAGCCCATATTGATGTCAATCTGATCGACACCCGCTTCAGCGAGCAGTTCAGCGCCCTTGCGCATATCCTCCGGGCGCCGCGCAGCGAGCTGAACAATCCAGCGCCCTCGCCCCTCATGGCGGCATGTTCGGCGAACCATGTCCTTGCGATTTGCGGCGAGCGCTTCACCGGCAACCATTTCCGACACCACAGCCGGACACCCAAATCTGACCGCTTGCCGGCGGAACGCGGCATCAGTCGACCCGGACATCGGGGCCAGCCAAACGCGTTCTGCCTCATTATTGAGCACTCTAACCATACCTTTTCTTCAATCAGATTTTTGCATTGCACAATAGTCAAGCGCCAGCTTTCTGCTCATGATAAACGTTAGCTGTGGCCATCCTGCATCAGCCGGACTATTGGCTTGTGCCATGAAAGTTCACGCCATTATCGTCGCGGCTGGCTCCGGATCACGCACCGGGAGGCAAACTCCCAAGCAGTTCGAACCCTTGGCCGGACGACCAGTCTATCGCTGGTCGGCAGACGTCTTTCTCTCCCACCCCGACGTTTCGCGCACAATCATTGTGCTGCCACAGGATTGTCCCCCTGAACGCATGGAAAACATCGCCAACTCGGGCTTGATGTGCACGACAGGCGGCAGAACGAGGTCTGCCTCCGTACTGAACGGTCTCGAGAAGCTTTCCCCGGAAGATGACGACCTGGTCCTGATCCATGACGCTGCCCGGCCTGGCCTTACACAGTCGGTAATTGACGAGTTGATTGATGCCATGGTGAGCGCCGATGCCGCCGCCCCTGCCCTACCTGTCAACGACGCGCTAAAACGCAAGTACGGCGAGACGCTAACCAATGTGGACCGCGAGCAGCTTTTTCGGGTCCAGACCCCTCAGGCTTTCCGTGCTGGCGCAATCCGGACCGCTCTGTCGGAACGGCCTGAAGACTATGTCGATGACTTGTCTGCCATTGAGGCCGCTGGTGGAATCGTTACGCTGACGCCTGGACGCGCGCAGCTCCACAAAATCACGTTTGAAGGCGACTTTGCCCTTCTCGAAACACTTCTGACAGGAGGCAAAATGCGGGTCGGATCAGGTTTTGACGTTCACGCCTTTGAGGAGGGAGACGGCGTCACCCTTTGCGGCGTGCGCATTCCCCATGATCGCTCGCTCAAAGGGCACTCCGATGCCGATGTAGGCTGGCACGCCCTGACAGATGCGATTTTTGGCGCCCTTGCCCTCGGCGACCTTGGCGACCATTTCCCGCCCAGCGATGAGCGCTGGAAAAATGCAGACTCTGCCGTATTTCTGGAACACGCCATCAAGCTCGCATCTGAAAGGGGATGGGTTCTCACAAATTGCGACCTCACGATCGTGTGCGAAGCGCCGAAGATAAAGCCACACCGTCAGGCCATGCGAGAGAAAACAGCCGCCATCACCGGGCTTCACCCTGATGGTGTGTCCATAAAGGCAACGACCACTGAGGGGTTGGGCTTTACGGGTCGCCGCGAAGGCATCGCCGCACAGGCCGTTGTCATGCTAAGCCCGAAGAACGACGCATAGGGGCAACAAGATGTTTCCGGAAAAGCTACGCAATCTGTGCCTTCTAACGATCGACGAAGCACGCGAACGCCGCGTCAAGATCGCCGCCGCCGAATCCTGCACGGGTGGGCTGCTCGCGGGTCTGTTCACCGAATTCAGCGGATCGTCAGACGTATTCGAGCGAGGGTTCGTGACGTACTCCAATCGCGCCAAAGAAGAGGTCCTCGGCATTGCCGGTGACCTGATTGCTGACCATGGCGCGGTGTCTGAGGTTGTCGCCCGCCTCATGGCCGAGGGCGCCCTGGAGGCCAGCCGTGCCAACCTTGCTGTCGCAATCACCGGGATCGCAGGCCCTGGCGGCGGCACACCAATGAAACCCGTCGGCACGGTTCACATCGCTTGCGCCCGCGAGAACAAGGCAGTGCTTCACGAAGCGTGCTACTTTGGTGATATCGGCCGGCACGAGGTCCGAATGGCCAGCCTCGAAACCGCGCTCAACATGATCCGCGAGCAAATACCTTAATCGAGGGACGTGCCGTAGCGCCTGTCGGCTTCATCCTGGAACGCCTTCATGATGCGGTTCACAGCCAGGTCAGTGTTCGCCCTCGCTAGCAGGGCAAGGACTGGATTGCGAAATTCGTAGTCGATAAAGAACTCAATCCGCGTACCTGCGCCGGAAACCTCTTCCAGCTTCCAACGGTTCTTGAGGCGACGAAACGGTCCGTGGACCAGTTCAACATTGATCGTTCGAGTGTCTGGATTGGCTTCGACATCAGTGGAAAACACTTCCGAGAATCCCTTGAAGCCGACATCGGCTTCGCCACGGAAACGTCTAATGACACCGACAGCCGGCTTCTCGGTCACTTTCATGGACCGAATCCACTTGATGAATTCAGGATACCGGGAAATGTCCGAGACAAGCTCAAAGACGTCATCCACCCTGTGCGGAATTCGGACCTGTTTGGAAAGTTTGGGCAAATCTCTAGCCGTTGGCCGCCAGTCGTGCGGCTCGCAGTTTCTGGAAGTCCTCGCCAGCATGATAGCTCGACCGCGTGAGCGGCGATGCTGACACCATCAGAAAGCCTTTCGAGCGCGCAATTTCCTCGTAGGCCGCGAACTCTTCCGGATGCACAAACCGCTCCACAGCCGCATGCTTGCGGGTTGGCTGGAGGTACTGTCCGATTGTCAGGAAATCGATGCCGGCAGAGCGCATGTCATCCATCACCTGCATTACTTCTTCCTTCGTCTCACCAAGACCGACCATCAGGCCGGATTTCGTGAACTGATTGGGATCGCGCAGCTTCACCCGCTCGAGCAGGCGAATGGAATGATAGTAGCGCGCGCCCGGGCGGATCGAGAGATAAAGACGTGGAACCGTCTCGAGGTTGTGGTTGAACACGTCTGGACGCGCGTCGATCACGCGGTTTTCCCAACCATCCTTGCGCAGGAAATCCGGTGTCAGAATTTCGATTGTGGTCCCGGGCGAGGCCTTACGGATTTCCTCGATAACGGAGACGAAATGCATCGCGCCGCCATCCTCTAGGTCGTCTCGATCGACCGAGGTGATAACAACATGCTCCAGCCCCATTTCTCGAACCGCTTCAGCGACCCTTTCGGGCTCACTTGGATCAACGGGAGACGGCTTGCCGGTGGACACGTTGCAGAACGAGCAGGCTCGCGTGCAGACCTCACCAAGGATCATCATCGTCGCGTGTTTCTTGGTCCAGCACTCGCCGATATTCGGGCAGCCCGCCTCCTGGCATACCGTGACCAGCCCTTTTGAGTTCACGATTTCCTGCGTCTCAGCGAAGCCCCGGCTGGTGGGGGCTTTGACCCGGATCCAGTCGGGTTTGCGCAGAACGGGCGTATCAGGCCGGTTGCGCTTCTCCGGATGCCTGTATTTCGGTTTGCCATCTATGATCGTAACCATGGCCTATAAATGTACGTATGCGGTCCTCGCCGCAAGGCTCATCTCGTCATGGCTGCAATTCGTCGAATGTGACAGATTATTTGAAATGTTCACAGACTGTGACAAGTTGCATCAGACGTGATCGGCAACAGAAAAAAACGAAAAGCCCAATGTCCTCAGCACCTCCGCCAATACCGTACCAGCCCAAGAGAACGCGAATCGACATCTTTTCGGCCGTTCTGCGGGCACGCCGGGAGTTCGGCGGTTCGAAGATTGCGATCGTCGATGGTGACGAACGTGAGCTCAGCTACAACGAAATTGTCCGGGCGGCTTTCGCTCTAGGCAGCGCGATCAAGAAGCGAACCCGCAAGGGCGAGTCGATCGGAATCATGCTGCCGACCGGCGCAGGCGCTGTGATCGCTTTTCTGAGCGTTTTGGCCGCTGGCCGCGTTCCGGCTATGCTGAATTTCACCGCCGGTGCCGCAAACCTCAAATCGGCCATGAAGGCGGCACAGGTGTCAAAAGTGCTGACTGCCCATCGCTTTGTCGAACTGGGCAGCCTCGAGCCGCTCGTTGAATCGCTCGAAAGTGTCGCAGACATTATCTATCTCGAAGACGTTCGCGAGGGACTCAAGCTCGGCGACAAGATTGCAGGGGCGCTTGGCCCAGTCTTTCCCAGCCTGTTCCACGCGCGCGCTGACTACCGAAAAACCGGCGTGTTTCTATTCACGTCGGGAACCGAAGGCGAACCCAAGGGTGTCGTCCTCAGTCATGAAAACATCATGGCTAATGTCGAGCAGGTCCGGGCTCATATCGGCCTGGATCCCAAGGTGGATTCGGTTTTCAATCCTTTGCCGACCTTCCACTGCTTCGGCCTGACGGTTGGTGCGCTTTTGCCAATCATTGCCGGCGTTAAGGCAATCTTCCACCCGACCCCGCTTCAGCCAAGGGAAATCGCAAAACGCATCCGCAGCACGGGTGCAACGATCCTGCTTGCAACTGATACCTTCATCTCCCAGTACGCCCGCGCAGGCAGCGAAGGCGACATGGACAGCGTGCGGCTGGCCGTGTGCGGCGCCGAGCGGGTGCGCGACGAAACCCGCCAGCTGGTCCGCCGGAAGTTCGATATCGAAATCCTCGAAGGTTACGGCGCCACCGAAGCCTCCCCGGTCGTGGCTGCAAACAGCCCTCGGATGAACAAGCCAGGCACAGTGGGAACCCTCATGGCAGGTATGGAGTGCGAACTCGTACCAGTCGAAGGCATTGAGGAAGGCGGACGCCTTCGAATTCGGGGGCCAAACGTAATGCTTGGCTATATGCGACCAGACAATCCGGGCATCCTCGAGCCGACGGAAAACGGATGGCATGATACCGGCGATATCGTTGCCATCGATGAAGATGGCTGCATCTGGATTCGTGGCCGCGTGAAACGCTTTGCAAAGATTGGCGGTGAAATGGTCTCGCTAGCCGTTGTGGAAAACTGCGCGAGCGCCATCTGGCCTGACGATATGCATGCCGCCGCGGCCATCCCCGATCCGCGCAAGGGCGAACAGATCATCCTGCTCACAACTGCCAATACTGCTGACAGAAGTGCGATCATTGCATGGTCACAATCTCACGGCGTTTCGGAACTTTCCGTGCCTAGAAAAGTCTTTCACGTAGAAGAAATACCTGTCCTCGGGACTGGCAAGATCGACTATGGCGCGGTCAACAAGCTGGTCCAGGATCTGGCCGAGGCGTAAGCTCTTTTCAGTGACTGCCATCGCTTGATCACAATTCGGGTATTGAAGGGCCGCGCTAGCAAGGACTCAAAGGATTCTGCCAATGCTAAACAAACTGGTTGCCGGCGCATCCGCTGCCATTCTCATGGCATCACCGGCTTTCGGCGATTCCGCTAAAACCGCGGAAAAGGAACGCTTCACTCTTGGATGGCTCGAGCATGTCCGCATTGTTGGACTGGATATAGAGCTGGACGCGAAACTCGACACGGGTGCGACCACGTCCTCGATCCACGCCGTCATCCTCGAGAAACCCAAGCGCGACGAATTTGATGATGAAGAAAACGGCCGGGACATCATTTTCAAGGTCATCAACGAAGATGGCGATGAGCGCACGATCGACACCAAGATCGTCCGCTGGGCCTCGATCAAGACGAAAAAGGGCGGTCTTGTTCACCGCCCGGTCGTAGAGCTTGAATTTTGTCTCGGCGGCCGGATCATCAAGGACGAGGTTACTCTCGCAGACCGCGCACACTTCAACTATGAAACCCTCATAGGCAGAAATATGTTGAAAAGTGCAGGCATTATAGTGGACTCCAGCGACATCTATACGAAAAAGGCGCGGTGCAACGAGTGATTGCCACGCGCATTTGGGTTCGGGCGGGTTAGCGGAGACGCGCAGTGAAACGCACGCAGTTGCTTATTATCGTTTGCGTCCTGATCGCCTCCGCGCTCGGAGTCTTTTTCTACAAGGTGACGCAACTTGGATTCCCGGTCGTTCCCGACCTTGATTCGGACACCTGGACGATCGAATCGAAAGTCTCGTTTCGCGGAAATGGAGATCCGGTCACCCTGCGTCTCGCCCTACCGGAATCAAATGGTCAGTTTTCGGTCGTTGATGAATCCTTCATCGCCTCCGGTTTCGGGATCGAGACGGTCACCGATGAATCCGGCCGGCGCGCAGTTTTCGAACGGCGAGCTCAAGATGGCAGCGCTGTCATCTTCTACCGGGCTAAACTGATCGCCATCGACAGACGCATGGGTCAGTCCGATGCCGGCCCGGAACCCGAGGCCATTTCCGACTACCGGCGCTCCGAACGGCGCCGCGCCATCCAGGAAAATGCCACGCCACTCCTCGTCGCCATGGACTCGGTGCTTTCCGAAGCGCTTGAGAAATCCGCCGGTGAACGGAGCTTCATCTCTCAACTGGCGCGTTTGAGTGCCGATCGCAGTGATGACCGGATTACAACGATTATCGAAGGCGGGCCGCCTGGAATCAGTAATTCAGCCGACCGGCTGGTTTTCTTGCTTAACGCAGCAGGCACGCCGGCGCGACTGGTACAGGGCGTGATCCTCGATACCGATACCCGTCAAGCGCCCTTGGAAAGTTGGGTCGAATTCTGGATCGGCGGCGAGTGGGTCAGTGCAGACGCGCAGACAGCCGCTCGTCTGGATCCTGGCCGCGCTCTGCCGATTGTCTATGACGGCGCCCCCATCGTCGATGGGGACGGATTCCGCAGGCTTGGCGTTTCATGGTCGGTCGCACGAAACTTCGAGAGCCAGCTGCTGAGGGCCATGGAACGGGGCGAGGAGTACGCGCCCTGGGTCAATGCGACCTCCCTGCTGAGCCTTCCTATCGATCTACAGCTGGTCTTCCGGGTGCTACTACTGATCCCTCTTGGCGCGCTGATCATTGTCCTCCTGAAGCAGATCATCGGCATGCCGGCCTTCGGCACATTCATGCCGGTGCTAATCGCCCTCGCCTTTCGTGAGACATCGCTCTTCACGGGCATGATCCTGTTTGTGGGCATCGTGTCCGTCGGACTGCTCTTGCGGGCCTACTTCAATCAGCTTCAGCTGCTGCTCGTTCCTCGGCTGGCGGCAGTCCTGATTATCGTGACATTCCTCATGATGTTCATCGCGCTCGCCGGCGAAGCCACTGGCATCCAGACCGGTCTATCGATTTCCCTATTCCCACTGGTCATCATCACAATGACGATTGAGCGAATGTCTCTGACCTGGGAGGAGGATGGACCGGCCGAAGCGCTCAAAAAGGCAGCCGGCTCACTTGCTGGCGCGGTGCCCGGATACTGGATCCTGACCAATGAATACATCGAGCACGTGGCAATCGTATTCCCCGAATTGCTGCTGATCGTACTGGCCATTGTGCTGCTGCTCGGCCGCTACACTGGCTACAAGCTCACAGAGTTTGTCCGCTTCAAGGTGCTCGCCAATGAAGGCAAGGCGTCAGGCGGATGAAGTTCGGACCATTCACCAAGCTCGCCAAGGCGGGCGTCCTCGGCATGAACAGCCGGAACCTCGACTTTATTGCTGCCTATAATCCGCGGCGTCTTTATCCTCTCGTCGATGACAAGATCATTACCAAGCAGCTCGCCATAGAAGCAGGCGTCACAGTTCCCGAACTTTACGGTGTGATCCGCTATGGCGGCGAGGTTCATCTGATCGAGGAGATCGCAAAGGTTCACAAGTCCTTTGTTGTGAAACCTTCCAGAGGCTCGGGCGGTGGCGGCATCATGGTATTTAACGGTGTCGCAAAGACTGGGCTTCGCCGGATGAATGGCCAGATCACGCCATGGCCCGATATCAAGTATCACCTGAACAACATGCTGTCAGGCATGTTTTCAATGGGCGACGGCTCGGACCGGGTCATGATTGAAGAGCGGCTGGTGCCGCATTCAGCGTTCTCCAAGCTGGCTTTCGGCGGTGTCCCGGACGTTCGGGTAATCGTCTTCCGCGGCATCCCCGTAATGGCCATGCTGCGTCTTCCAACCGCTGAATCCGATGGCAAGGCGAACCTCCACCAGGGCGGTGTCGGCGCCGGGATCGACCTTATTACGGGCGTAACGACGCGCGGGGTTCAGCACAACGATGCTATCGACATGCACCCGGATTTCGAGACACCTGTCCGGGACTTCCAGGTACCCGCCTGGCCCGAAATCATGGAGCTTGCGTCGCGCCTCGGCCACCATGTCGGATTGGGTTATGTCGGTGTCGACATCGTAATCTGCGAAAACAAGGGGCCGACTTTGCTCGAGCTGAATGCCCGTCCGGGTATTGCGATCCAGACCGCCAACCTTCGCGGCCTGCGCCCCTTGCTTCTACCGATTCACGCACTGAAGGACATTCCTGACGACGTCGAGACGAGGATCGAAATCGCCAAGGCGAACTGGAAAGGCGAACCGCTCGACCGCTTCTTCGCGCCTGGCGAAACCGTCTGATTAGACGGTCCGCTTGGACTTGTCCTGCGCATTGGTGGCTTCAATCGCTTCTCTGGCCGCTTTCCATTCCGCGTCCCCCCAGGCGGTGAGCGCGGCGAAATTGCCACCTGACGCATTATACATGGCCCCATCGATCGCGATGGTCTGCCCATTCACATATTCCGCACCCGGCGCCATCAGGAAAACGGCAAGATTGACAAGCTCATGCATCTCACCCACGCGGCCCATCGGGTTCGCGGCGCCGGAATCCATACGATTGGCCCCTTCTGCGTCTGGCGCGAGGCGTTTCGACATCCCTTCTGTCGGAAACGGTCCCGGTGCAATGGCATTGAAGCGAAGACCATAGCGCCCCCATTCAACAGCGAGTGATTGCGTCATCGTATTTACGGCTGCTTTCGACATGGCAGACGGGACGACGAAGGGCCCGCCATTCCAGACCCATGTTGTCAGGATGGAGCAGACAGACCCCTTGTCACCCTTCGCGATCCAGCGCTTGCCGATATCATGGGTCATATAGAAAGATCCGCGAAAGACGATGTTGGAAATGGCATCGAAGCCCCTGATTGACAGATCCTCTGTCCTCGAAATGAAGTTGCCGGCGGCATTGTTCACCAGCCCGGTGAGCGGGCCGTGGGACGACCAGATCCTGTCATTCATGTCTGATATTGCTTCAGCCACGCGGATATCGCAGGCATGAGGCACGACCTTGCCGCCATGGCGCTCCATGAGTTCACCGGCAGTATCTTCGCAGACGCCGCCGCGCCGACCGCAAATATGGACTTCCGCGCCCAGTTTCAGAAACCCCTCTGCCATCTCCTTGCCAAGCCCGGTTCCGCCGCCCGTAACCAGAATTCTCTGGCCATCCATAAGGCCAGCCCGAAACATCAACTTGCTGGTATCCATGACGCTTTCCTCCTGCTTCATTTTAATTACTTCTTGAGAACGGCTGTCGCCTATTTCCGGAACGGCAGACTGACAAGCCGCCACAAAACCCAAAGCGGCAGCACGATACTTGCCCCCGCCAGAAGCGGCTTCCAGAAATTCTTGGCAGCCCAGACCGCTGCTCCAAAAAGGTTTCGCAGCAGCTCGCCCAGGGCACCGACGACATTTACATCATCCGCGACAGGGTCGAATTCCAGCGCAAGCAGGAAGAACCCGACCAGAACGCACGTGACGACGAGCTTGAAGGCACCCCACAAGCTGATCCCGAAAAGGCGCTGCAGTACGGGTCGCTTGGGCGGCTTTCCAGGCCTGGAGGATGCAGCCGCGCCTCTATCGACCGTCGTGACGACAGGCTCTTCCGGCGCCGCTGCTCCTGACATGTCCTAGCCTTTCCGTCCGGGTTCCAGCGGCTATTCGTTTGCCGCTTTCTGGACCAGAGTACGATGCGGAAACGGAATGGAAATACCCTGCTTGTCGAACTCCTCCTTGACGGCCTTGGTCAGGAAGAATTTGAGGTCCCAGAGATCGGAGGCCTTGCACCAGAGCCGGGCCTGGATATCGACCGAACTGTCACCGAGATTCACGACCTTCACGAACGGCTCCGGATCGCTCAGCACACGCTCATCCACTTCGGCAAGCGATCGAATGATGGCGATCGCCTTGTCCATGTCGTCGTCATAGTCGATGCCGAATGTGATGTCGCAGCGCCGTGTTGCGAAGCCGGAGTAGTTCTTGATCGCCCCGTCGATTGCCTGAGTGTTGGGAATTATGACTTTGACATTGTCAATCGTCGCGAGATTGGTCTGGAACAGGTTGATGTCTTTCACAGTGCCCGTCGCACCATCGATTTCAACGAAATCGCCGATTTTATAGGGACGGAACAGCATGATCATGACGCCCGATGCAATGTTCCCGAGAGCCCCTTGAAGCGACAGGCCGATCGCCAGCGTCAGCGCACCGAGAACAGCGACAAAACTCGTTGCCTGGACACCGAACACCTGAAGGGTGGCGATGATGACCGCAGCGGTGACGAACCACCGCACGAGCGACGCAAAGAAGCCTGCGAGTGTCTGGTCAACTCCCGGCCGGTCCATGGTGCGTTTGCGAACAAGGTTTGCCAGCCAGCCGGCGATCCGCAAACCGATAACAAGCACGAGGATGGCGCCAAGCACTTTCATCGCGCCCGACATTATGATGGGCCAGTATTCCGCCCAGATCTGGTTCAGGTCGATATTCTGCAGGCTTTCCATGGTCGTCCAACTCCTTCTTGCGTCGGCAAACGGCTTCTTGTCCCGAAGCGGTTCTGAGCCTTAAAGGCCGAACCTGTCCGGACGCAGCCGCTTGCGTTCAATATGATGAACTCTAGTGCCATTGGTCGCGAAGACCATGACGCCGTCTCGAAACAGCGTCGCAATCGCTGCATCGAGCACGTTGAGGCCGCCTGTGAACGCACCCAGCGACGGAAGCACCAGCGAAGCACCATCGGTTACGAAGCACTTACGCCTCAAAGCGCGCCCCCGCCCACCGATTTTGGCAACGGGGTGTAAGTGCCCGGCAATTTCTCCAGGTGCCCCTGTCGGCTCATGGCGGAATACGATATTTCCGCGCTCCAGCTTGTTCGCGCCGATGCCACCCAGGTGCGCTGGTGGTTCGGGGTCATGATTCCCCTCCACCCAAAACCACTCCACCCGCGACGTTAGCCGCCGAATTCGCGATACGGCTTCAGCGCCCAGCCTGAACTCTGCCTGCGGGTCATGAAAGCTGTCGCCTAACGATACTACTGTTTCGGGATTGAAAACGTCCACGAGCGATTCAACAGCAGTCAGTGTCGCTTGCGTGTCATAGGGAGGCAGCAGCTGCCCGCGGCTCGCGAAATTGGATCCTTTTTCCAGATGCAAGTCCGACACGACAAGCATGCGCTGACCGGGCCACCAGAGCGCTCCCTGAGCGACGGGCAGGAACATCTCCCCTGCGACGCACAGAAACGTATCGGATGATCGGGCCGGAGCCTTTAGAGACATGGGATGAAACTTGCTGGGCGCCGTCTCTGGCGTCAAGCGACACTGGGGGTCAGATGTGCAGGACACGTCCATAAGCGGACAGGACGGACTCGTGCATCATTTCCGACAGGGTCGGATGCGGGAAGACCGTCTCCATCAGTTCGGCTTCGGTCAGTTCGCCTTCGCGCGCGATGACATAGCCCTGGATCAGCTCGGTGACCTCCGCCCCGATCATGTGGGCGCCGAGCAGTTCGCCGGTTTCCGCATCAAATACGGTTTTCACCAGCCCCTCCGAGGCCCCAAGCGCAATCGCCTTGCCATTGCCGATGAAAGGAAACTTGCCGACCTTGACCTTGTGCCCAGCTTCCTTGGCCTTCGCTTCAGTCAGGCCGACACTGGCGATCTGAGGATGAGAATAGGTACAACCAGGCACGTTGGATGCGTCAAACGGATGGGCATGATTGGCGCCTGCAATGCCTTCCACGCAAATCACGCCCTCATGGGAGGCCTTGTGAGCAAGCCATGGAGGGCCGGTCAGGTCTCCGATAGCGTAAAGCCCTTGCACGCCCGTCCGTCCAAAACCGTCGACGACGACGTGGGTCTTTTCGATTTTCGCGCCGAGTTCTTCGAGGCCCAGATTCTCGACATTGCCGACAATACCAATGGCCAGAATGACCCGATCTGCCTCGATCGTCTCCGACTTGCCGCCGGCCGAGATTTCCGCCGTGACGCTGTTCTTGTTCTTCTTCAGGGATTTGACCTGAGCGCCAGTCATGAACTTCAGGCCCTGTTTTTCGAACTGCTTGCGCGCCATAGCCGAGATTTCTTCGTCCTCAACCGGCAGGATTCGATCCACGGCTTCGACGACGGTCACATCGCTGCCAAGCTCATTGTAGAAGCTCGCAAACTCGATCCCGATCGCGCCTGAGCCGATAACGAGGAGTTTTTTAGGCAGGGTCTCGGGCACCATCGCATCGCGATAGGTCCAGATCAGCTTGCCATCCGGCTCTAGCCCTGCCTGCGGGATGGCGCGGGCACGCGCACCGGTGGCCAGCATGACATGCTTGGCCTGGTAGTCTTTGGTCTTGCCGTCCTTGTCCTTCACCGTGACGACGGGGGCGGGCTTTCCCTTCTTCAGGCTCGCCTCACCCATGATCACTTCGATCTTGTTCTTCTTCATCAGGTGGCCGACGCCGCCCGAAAGCTGTTTGGCGACATCGCGCGACCGCTTCACAACCGCTTGAAGGTCAAAATCCGTCTTGTCGATTTTCAGACCAAAGGATTTGGCGTTCTTGGCCAGATGCAACACTTCAGCGGATCGAAGCAGTGCCTTGGTCGGAATGCAGCCCCAGTTGAGGCAAATGCCGCCGAGACTTTCTCGCTCCACGATAGCGACTTTCATACCGAGCTGTGTGGCACGGATTGCTGCCACATAGCCGCCCGGTCCCGAGCCAATAACGATCAGGTCAAAATCAGCCAATTCGGCCTCCATAAATCAAAGCAGCATGCTTTCTGGGCTCTCGACGTAGCGCTTGAAGGCCTGCAGCCAGCGTGCGCCTTCCGCGCCACCAATGACGCGGTGGTCGCATGACAGCGTCACCGTCATGACTGTTGCCGGGACGATCTCGTTCTTTTCGTTCACAACCGGGCGCTTCTCCCCTGCCCCGACCGACAGGATGATGCCTTCTGGCTGATTGATGATCGAACCGAACGACTTGATGCCAAACATGCCAAGGTTCGAGATCGAGAACGTACCACCTGAATACTCCTGCGGCTTCAGCTTGCGCTCACGGGCCCGGCTGGCAAGGTCCTTCATCTCGGCCGCGATTGTCGCGAGGCCTTTCTTTTCGGCATTGAAGATCACCGGCGTGATCAGACCGCCGTCGATGGCCACCGCAACGGAGATGTGCGCCGACTTGTGGTAGGCGATCCCCTTGTCGGTGAAGCTCGCATTGCAGTCCGGCTCCGCAATCAACGCCAGAGCCGACGCCTTGATCAGCATGTCGTTGACGGAAATCTTCACGCCTTCCGGTGCAGCCTCATTGATGCCAGCACGCGCCGCCAGGAGTTTGTCGAGCTTGATGTCGACATTCAGCGGGAAGTGCGGCACCTGCATGAAGCTTTGCGTGAGGCGCTTGGCGACCGTCTTGCGCATTCCGTCCAGCGGTTTCAGCTCGTACGTGTCCGGCGCGTATACGCGATCATCCAGAACCTGCGGCAGGATGAGCCCGTCTGGAGATGCCGGCGCACCCGCAGCTGTTGACGCAGCGGCCTGCCCGGCCTTGGCACTTTCGACGTCCTTCTTGACGATGCGGCCTTTGGGCCCAGACCCTTTGAGGTTCGAAAGATCAATCCCGCGCAGTTTGGCCAGACGGCGCGCCAATGGGCTCGCCTTGATCCTGTCGCCGCCATCGCCGACATCGGCCAGCTTCATCGGTGTGGAACCAAGTTCGCTGGACACTGACTTTTTCGCTGAATCCGATTCTGGCTTCTCGGATTTCGGGGCGGGCTTGTCTTCCTGCTCAGGCGCTTTGGTTTGGGCCGCCTCTTCCTTCTTGGAAGATTCTTCTTTTTTCAGGCTGCCTCCGGCATCCTTCGGAGCCTCAACCTCGTCCGGATCTTCACCTTCCTCAGCAAGCACCGCGATGACTGAATTGACCTTCACACCTTCAGTGCCCGCATCAACGAGGATCTTTGCAATCGTCCCCTCGTCGACCGCCTCGACTTCCATCGTTGCCTTGTCGGTTTCAATCTCGGCAATGACGTCACCGGATGAAATCGTGTCACCCGGTTTGACGAGCCATTTGGCGAGCGTACCCTCTTCCATGGTCGGGGACAGGGCTGGCATAGTGATGTTGATAGCCATTACATGCCCTCACAGACAGCCTTGGCGGCCTTGATGATATCAGCCGTACCCGGAAGGCTAAGCGCCTCAAGATTGGCCGCATACGGAAGCGGGACGTCTTTCTGGTGCACTCGCGTTGGCGGCGCGTCGAGGTAGTCAAACGCTTCATTGACGACTGTCGCGCAGATCTCGGCCCCCACACCCATGAACCGCCAACCTTCTTCGCACGTCACGATACGATTGGTCTTCTTGACGCTTTCAATCACTGTGTCTGTGTCAAGCGGACGTAGCGATCGCAGGTCGATCACTTCAGCGTCGATGCCATCCTCAGCAAGCTTTTCGGCGGCCTGCAGCGCAAAGCCGACCATTCGGGAATGCGCGACTAGCGTGACGTCCGTACCCGGCCGGCGCACTCGCGCCTTTCCAATCGGAAGCGTGTAGTCTTCCAGGTCCGGGACAGGGAAGCTTTCACCGTACAGAAGCTCATGCTCAAGGAAGATGACGGGGTTGGGATCGCGTATGGCGGCTTTCAGAAGACCCTTGGCATCGGATGCATCATATGGTGCGACAACCTTGAGGCCGGGCACATTCGCATACCAAGCCGAGTAGTCATGACTGTGCTGGGCGCCTACCCGCGAGGCGGCACCGTTGGGGCCACGAAACACGATCGAGCATCCCATCTGCCCACCGGACATGTAAAGCGTCTTGGCGGCAGAGTTGATGATCTGATCGATCGCCTGCATTGCGAAATTGAATGTCATGAATTCGACAATCGGCTTCAGACCACCGAAAGCCGCGCCGACACCAAGACCGGCAAAGCCATGCTCCGTTATCGGCGTATCAACGACGCGCTTGGCGCCAAACTCCTGAAGGAGCTCCCGCGTCACTTTGTACGCACCCTGATATTCGGCTACCTCCTCACCCATGACGAAAACCGTTTCATCACGGCGCATTTCCTCGGCCATCGCGTCGCGCAAGGCATCGCGGACCGTGGTGTCGGTAAAACTCGTACCGTCCGGCACCTCAGGATCCTTCAGCGTGGAGGTTGATGGCGCTGGCGGCGCATCCGCCCCACTCTCGTCCTTTTCTTCCGTGGCCCGACTTTCTTCCGATCCAGGCTCGCCTACTCCCGATGCGTCGGATGCCTTATCCGGTGCATCATCTACGTCGGACGCGTCCTCGCCCTCTTCGGCCAGGCGCGCGATCACCGAATTGACCTTCACACCTTCGGTGCCTTCAGGGACAATGATTTTTGCGAGTGTGCCCTCATCGACGGCTTCCACCTCCATCGTCGCCTTGTCGGTCTCGATTTCCGCAATCACGTCACCGGAAGAGACCTTGTCCCCCTCCTTCTTGAGCCACTTCGAAAGGGTTCCCTCTTCCATTGTCGGAGAAAGAGCCGGCATCAAAACATCAATAGACATCAGGCAGACTCCACTTCTCGCAGTACGTCGGTCCACAGTTCTTCAGGATCTGGCTCAGGGCTGTCGAGTGAGAAATCGGCCGCTTCCTTCACGATCTCCTTGATCTCCTTGTCGAGATCCTTGAGCTCATTCTCGGATGCAAACTCTTCCTCGAGAATCCGTTCCTTCAGGCCGTCAATCGGATCATGGTGCGTGCGTATGTCGTCGACCTCTTCACGCTTGCGGTACTTTGCTGGGTCGGACATGGAGTGACCGCGATAGCGATAGGTCTTCATTTCGAGAATGTAGGGTCCCTTTCCGGAACGCGCGTATTTGACAGCCTTCTCGCCTGCCTCCTTGACGGCATAGACATCCATGCCGTCGACTTCCTCACCCTCGATCTCGAAGGAGATGCCGCGCTTGAACAACTCAACCTCCGCGGATGCCCGCGCAACGCTCGTACCCATCGCATACTGATTGTTTTCTATGACGTATACGACTGGCAGATCCCAGAGAGACGCCATGTTGAAGCTCTCGTAAACCTGCCCTTGGTTGGCTGCACCGTCTCCGAAATAAGTGAGGCAGACATTGTCTGTCCCCTTATACTTGTTCGAGAAGGCCAGCCCCGTACCGAGCGGCACTTGCGCGCCGACAATTCCGTGCCCGCCATAAAAGTTCTTCTCGCGGGAGAACATGTGCATCGAGCCTCCCTTGCCTTTGGAATATCCATCGGCACGCCCCGTAAGTTCCGCCATCACACCTTTTGGATCCATGTCGCAAGCGAGCATGTGACCGTGGTCGCGATAACCGGTGATGATCTGGTCGCCATCCTTGAGGCAAGCCTGCATACCAGTCACCACGGCCTCCTGGCCGATATAGAGGTGACAGAAGCCGGCAATCTTGCCCATGCCGTAAAGTTGACCCGCACGCTCCTCGAAACGTCGTATGAGGAGCATGTCCCGGTAGAACTTCAGCGCTTCGTCGCGCTTCATTTTGAACTTCGGTTTGGAGCTTTTGCTCTTGTTAGCGGGCGCTTTCGCCATGATGCCTCCCTGATTGAAGCTCCCCTTATGTATCCTCGACCGGGGGTTCGTCCAGTTTTAGCACCTATGTCAAAATGCAGTCCCCGAGGGCTCTGTCATGACGACGATTTCGTCGGGATAGACATAGCCGAGGTCGTCGCGCGCCAGCTCCTCCACGAGATCGGGATCGACAGTACCTGGTGTGAGCCTTGCAATGTCACCGCGAAGCTGGTCGTTCGCGGCCTGAATCTCGGTAAGTTCCTGGCGCTTGTCGGACAACCTCGACTGCATGTCGCTCCAATGGCCCAGCCCCTGCTCACCCGCAAAGGCATGGTAGGCAAAATAAGCTGTCAGCGCGCACATTGCTGCCGCGGCGTATTTCGGGGCCATGTCGGATCACCTGCTGAAACGAATCAGCAAGAGAATCCAACTTAGTTAAAAAAAACCTAACGCCTAGGCGTTGATCAGGGCCCGTCCGGCATACAGCGCCGCAGCACCCAGCTCTTCCTCGATACGAATGAGCTGATTGTACTTGGCGAGACGATCCGATCTGGAGAGCGACCCGGTCTTGATCTGCCCGCAGTTCACCGCAACAGCGAGGTCTGCGATCGTAGAATCCTCGGTTTCACCCGAACGGTGTGACATCACCGCTGTATAGGCATGGCGCTGAGCCAGCTCTACTGCGTCGAGGGTTTCAGACAGCGTGCCAATCTGATTGACCTTGACGAGGATCGAATTCGCCGCGCCGCGCTCAAGGCCGAGCGCCAGACGCTCCGGATTGGTCACGAAGAGGTCGTCGCCAACCAGCTGGCATTTGTCGCCGATCGCCTCGGTCAGCGTTTTCCAGCCGTCCCAGTCGTCTTCGGCCATGCCATCCTCAATCGAAACGATTGGATAACGATTGACGAGGTCTTCGAGATATTTTGCCATGCCATCAGCATCGAGCGTCTTGTTCTCGCCGGCGAGAACATACT
>MRWG01001070.1_pt1 | contig 20136 bp, 16 predicted proteins | sample 1013341 | NCBI WGS metagenome assembly MRWG01 (sample SAMN06117577, study PRJNA244670) | biofilm metagenome | biome: Water; feature: Cathode Biofilm; material: Biofilm; isolation source: microbial consortium enriched at the cathode of a solar microbial fuel cell | place: USA: District of Columbia ... | reverse complement strand
CTACACCGGCAAGGTGGTCTCCGTCAAAGACTTCGGCGCGTTCATTGAAATTGCCCCGGGCACGGATGGCATGTGCCATATTTCCGAGCTCGCGGATGGTTTCGTCAAGAACGTGACGGACGTCGTCAAGGTTGGCGACGAGGTCACCGTCAAGGTGATCAATGTCGATGATCAGGGCCGCATCAAGCTCAGCCGCAAGGCAATGCTTGCCGAGGGGGAAAAGGCCGAAGAGACGGCTGAAGCCTCTGCCTAATGGCGCGTGTCCGGCGACTGCGGGAAATCTGTTGACGCTCGCATGAAGGACTGATAACGTGACGGCGATCGGGGATGATCCGATCGCCGTTTTTTCAATGGCGCCTCCGAATTTTTCGGACGCGCCTGAGCAAATCAGCGCCGACGGAGCGGGCGCGCGTGGGGTTGGGATAGGCTGGCGAATCACGCCGCTGCCACGCACGGATGGGCGCTGCGCCGCATCGGCCTGTTGGCCGAAGACGGCGAGCGGCGGCGACGAACTCGCACCGGGGCGCACCATGGCAAGTGAATCTGAGAAACGGATCGAGGGCCAAGAGGGCGTCGTGAAGTGGTTCGATCCGCGCAAGGGATACGGCTTCATCATCGGCCCGGATGGTCAGGACATCTTCATCCATTACACCAAGATTGAAGGTGATGGATATCGTGTCCTGAAAGATGGCTCAGTGGTTGAATATGACGCGGAGTACAGCGACAAAGGGTGGCTTGCCACTCGAGCTATTCGTCGCGACACGCCTGAAGTCACCGTGCGCCCGAAGACGGGTTATGCGCGCAGCCCGCGCCGCTGATTCGCCATTGACTGACATACCGGACGCATCATGTTGATCGGAGTCGTGCTCGGAGCTGTGATCGCGACCGTCGTTTGCGCGCTGGTCAGCGCCGTCGTGACGCGCCGATTGCTGACGCGCGCGCGACGTGCGGAACGAAGCGAACATGAAGCGCGACGACTCGCGCAGCTCGGCGCGATGACAGGCGGCCTGGCGCACGAAATCAAGAACCCGTTGTCAACGATTGGCCTCAACGCGCAACTCATCGCGGAAGCCATCGACGAGCTTCCAATCGAGGAAGCCGAACGAAACAGGCTTTCGAGGCGGATTGATGCGCTGCGTCGTGAAGCGGAGCGATTGCGGGACATCCTGGAAGATTTTCTGCGTCTGGCGGGGTCCATCCAGCTGGACGCATCGCGGACTGATCTCAATGCGCTGGTGGAGGAGCTTGCGGATTTCTACGCCCCGCAGGCGGCGAGCGCCGGCGTGCGGATGCGCGTTGAACTCTCGGATCCGCCAACGGTGGCCTGGGCGGACGCAAAGCATCTCAAGCAAGCGGTTCTCAATCTCATGCTCAACGCGGTGCAGGTGATGGCCGGTCAGCGCGACGAGGCCAGCGCAGCGCAACCGCCGGAGTTGATTCTTCGAACGGAATCATCGACCGAAGATGGTCTGCCCATGGCGGCGCTGCATGTCATTGACACCGGCCCAGGCATCGCAAAGGAAAAGATCGAACAGATCTTCAGCCCGTACTATTCCATGCGATCAGGCGGCGCCGGACTTGGCCTCGCCATTACCCGGCGAATTGTGAGCGAGCACGGCGGACGTATTGAGGTGCACAGCGAAGTGGGGAAGGGGAGCGACTTCGCGATCATTCTTCCGGTGAGGGCGCCGTAGCGTCCACGCCAATCATCGTGCGCACATCGAACAACTCCGGGAAGAAACGATGGTCAAGCATGTGGCGGAGGTAATGCACACCTGATGTGCCGCCTGTGCCTCGCTTAAAGCCAATGATGCGTTCGACCGTCTTCATATGTCGGAAACGCCAGAGCTGCATGCTCTCCTCGATATCAACGAGTTTCTCCGCCATCTCATACGCGTCCCAATATTCCTCGGGACGCTCATAAATCCGCTGGAGCGCGGCGACGACGTCGGGATCCGAGTCTCGTGTCGTGGCAAAATCGCGTTTGACCACGCGATCAGGAATGGCGAGGCCGCGCCGCTTGAGATGCATGAGGAACTCGTCGTACACACTTGGCGATTCAAGCAGGGCAGAAAGCTCTTCGAAGGCCGCGGCGTCGTGCCGATGCACGGCCAGGAGGCCAGGATTCTTGTTGCCGAGCAGAAACTCGATCGCGCGATACTGGACGGATTGAAACCCGCTCGCCGGGCCCAGCACGCCGCGGAACTGGGAGTACTCGGTCGGCGTCAGCGTCGCGAGCACCGCCCACTGGCTGAAGAGTTGAGCCTGGATGTGCTTGACGCGCGCGAGGATCTTGAAGCTCGGCTCCAGGTCATCACGCTGGATGAGCTCAATCGCAGCCTTGAGCTCATGGATGACAAGCTTCATCCAAAGCTCAGACGTTTGATGTTGGATAATGAACAGAAGCTCGTCGTGATGCGGCGGGTCCGACAGCGGGCGTTGCGCATCAAGCACCTTGTCGAGGCACAGGTACTTGGAGTACGTCAACTTGCCGGCGAGATCGACGTGAACGCCGGGCTCAAGATTGTGCTCTGTCATGATGCTCCCCGCAGGCGCGCCAACGCCCGCGGGGGCGCTGTGTTCGTTATTCACCCATCGTGGCGGAACGACGAGCCGGCATCAACCCGGCTTCCATCGCCAGAATCGCGATCTCGGCGCGATTGCCCACATTGAGCTTGCGGTAGATGGAGTCGCGATGGCCTTCGATCGTCTTTTCGCTTCGTCCAAGCGATTCGGCGACCTGCTTGATGGTCATGCCGCTGGCAAGCAGGCCAAAGACTTCGCGCTCACGCTTGCTCAGGGACTGCACACGATTGGAGGCATCCGCTGCGCTGCCGACCAGTTCGGGCTGCGGCAGTCGCGTCGGCCATGCGGTGCGATCAAAACCAGTGGAGGAGCTCAGGATCATCACATCCGCATTGGAGAGCGGGACGACTGCCGTCTCAACGCGACGACCATCCTGCTGTTCATGGAACAGAATCGCAACGCCTGTCGTGCGGGCGCGATTGATCATGCCAACACGCTCATTCGAGTCGTCAGCAGGCCAGCATCGCAACGCCGGCGTTCCAACGGCCTCGCTCATTTCAACATTGTGATGGCGCAGCCAGCGTTCATTCGCTCGCTTCAGTGCGTTTGACTGGTCAAACACGGCGAGGTCGATGCCTGCGATATCGCAAGCCAGCCGGGATGCTTCATCGGGAAGAATTGAACTATTCGTTTCGCTCATCGACATGGGGGGCTCTCCAACGAGGGGTAAAGAGGGGGCACACATCCGGTGAAACAATGCGGACGAAAGGGACCCTTCCCGATGGGACTGAAGAATACTGGTATCGGGAAGTATACGGGGTCTTTGTTGTAGAATCCTGCTAAATCACCCGCACTAATTAGGGGGAAAAGCTGTGGTAGATATGCGAATGCTAGGCGCCTTCTGCGCGAAAGGACAGTTGATTACTCCCTGCAAGGTCCGAAAACGACCCGAATCTTTCGAAAACATGGTCTAGGCCAAGTATTTTCAAACGATTACGAAAATGTAAAGAGTCGAGATTTTCTCAATCACTGATTCTCATCCAGCGCCCAATCGACGCTCGGCGATTGATTCGCCGCTGGAGATTCTCGGCATATCATCGCGACCGTGCAGAAGCGATTTGATGTCATTGTGGTAGGCGGCGGCCATGCCGGGGCGGAAGCCGCCTGGGCCGCGGCGAATCTTGGCGCGCAGGTTGCGCTGGTCACGTTGGATCCTGCCCGCATGGGGGTCATGCCGTGCAATCCATCCATAGGCGGGCTGGCCAAGGGGCAGATCGTTCGGGAGATTGACGCCCTTGGCGGTTTGATGGGGCTCGTCGCGGATGCGACCGGCATCATGTTCAAAGTGCTGAACACATCGCGAGGACCCGCGGTCCGCGGTCCGCGTTGCCAGTGCGATAAGCATGCGTACGCGGAGACGGTGCAGTCGTTTCTCCAGCGTCGAACAGAGATCACCATCATCGCGGGGAGTGTTGAGTCCATTGATTCAACGGGAGCGCGTATACGCGGCGTCACGGTGCGCCCCGCCACAGGCGAACGCTTCTCGCTTGTCGCGCCTGCTGTCGTGCTGACGACCGGAACGTTTATGCGCGGACTGATGCACTGCGGCGCCGAGCGCATCGAGGGCGGGCGTCACGGGGAAGGCGCGGCGAACACGATTTCCGCGGCGTTGCGCGATCTCGGATTTGAATTGAACAGGCTCAAGACAGGCACGCCGCCTCGTCTGCGCCGCAGCACGATCGATTGGTCAGGTCTCGAGGCGCAGCACGGGGATGCCGACCCGATTCCATTCAGCGACCTCACAACGAACGGATTGAACCCGCAGGCGCCAGGTTTTCCGGCGATCGAACAGGTCGAGTGCCGCGTATCCAGCACGAATGCGGCCATCCATGACATCATCCGCGACAATCTGCATCTGGCGCCGATGTACAACGGCCAGATCGATTCCGCCGGGCCTCGATATTGCCCTTCGATCGAGGACAAAGTCGTGCGTTTTGCCGACCGAGACAGTCATCACATTTTCCTCGAGCCGGAATCGCTTCGTGATGAGTCGGTGTATTGCAATGGCATTTCGACGTCATTGCCCGCCGCCATTCAGCAGGAGATCGTTCGCCGAGTGCCCGGTTGTGAGCGCGCCGAGATTCTTCAGCCGGGGTACGCGGTCGAATATGACATGGTCCCCGCGCATCAGATCGACGCGACGTGCATGACCAAGCGCGTGCATGGGCTGTTCCTCGCCGGACAAATCAACGGCACCAGCGGCTACGAAGAAGCGGCCGGTCAAGGGCTTCTCGCCGGGCTCAACGCAGCGCGATGCTCGCGCGGCGATGAGGCTGTGACGCTCGGCCGAGACCAGGCGTACATCGGTGTGATGATGGATGACCTCGTCACCAAGACGCCGGTTGAGCCGTATCGAATGTTCACAAGCCGCGCTGAGCATCGACTGCTCCTTCGCGCGGATAACGCATCCGATCGTTTAACGCCGCTGGGCCGTGAATGGGGATTGGTGGATGAAGCGCGATGGCGCGTCTACGAACGCCGGGCTGAGGCGTTGAAGCGCGTGCACCGCACCATCGATCAGTCGCGGCGTCACGGTGAATCGCTGGCCACGCTGGTCAAGCGTCCGGGGTTTGATGTCGCAGAGCTTCGCGAGTCGATTGCGTCCGACATTGATGAGTCCGTGCTTGCGACAGCGCTCGCTGATCGTCAATACGCCGGGTACATCGCGAGGCATCAGGCGGAGGTCAAGCGACAAGCGTCGATGGAGCATCGGCGCATACCAGCAACAATTGACTACGCCATCATTCAGGGCTTGCGGGCCGAAGCGCGCGAATCGCTGACGCAATTCCGGCCTGCGACGTTCGGCCAGGCCAGCCGCCTCGAAGGGGTGACGCCGGCCGACCTGTCGATCATTCTCATCGAAGCGCGTCGCGCACGCGGTCGAACGAACGTGACGATGCCACCCGATTGATCGAATGCTTCGAACGAAGTTGTAAATCCGGGCAGCGAACGAAGGGGCTAAGGAAACGTCCGCCGCCCAGAGAATCTGGAAAGGAAGGCGCCGCCTTTCGGTGGACGCCCTCCGGGAGAACAAAGGAGCTTGCTCAGCAGGTCGAGTTCCAGAGTGAGAGCATGGTCGCTAGATCAGCGCCATCAACGATGCCATCGCCATTGAGATCTGCAGGTGTACTGGTGGAGCCCCACGCCGCAAGGAGCGACGCGAGGTCAGCGCCGTCCACGACGCCGTCGCCATTCAGATCCGCTGAGCACGCGGGCGAGTCTTCAATCTCAATCATCCAGGCAACGCCGGCGCCATGACCAATAATGCGAGAACCATCGGCGCTGATGGCTTGCGCGACATCAAGATTGAGTCCGGCCGGGACGGTGGCGCCAAGACCCACGACAAATCCCTTCATCGCTTCGAGATTGCCTTCACCCCGATATTGAATCCACGCCTGCCGACTCGTGAGAAACGTATCGAAACCGACCACAGTTCCATTGTCTGCAATGTCCATCGCGTTGCCGGCCCATGCGCTGAAGACGCTTCCCTGGCCGATTTGCTCAAATCCGTTGGCTTCCGTCCAGCGAACGGCTCGGTTTGACTGAGCCATCGGATCGATCGAGGCCGTGCCCAGTAACTGTGAGCCATCATCCCGGTTGCCGAGGATTTCACCCAGGAGATCGCCGTTTGGCGGGTCAAGCAATTCGCCATCGGTTGACGCATCCCACATGGCCGGCGTGCGGCTAAACGATCCTTGCGCGAAGCCGCCAATAACTGTTCCGTCGCCGGAAACGACCGAAGCGCGATTGCTTCCGTTGGCGAGCGATTCAAGCTCAAGCATGCCATCGGATTCGGTCCAGATGAAGCCGCGGCCACTACAACCTTCCCACGACAATCCAACGGCGACGGAGCCATCCGCACTGAGTTCATAGGCCGAGCTCAAGCTCGGGCACTGTTGCGCATTGGGGAGAAATCCAAGGCTCTCCCACGTATTGGTCGACTCGCGCCAGATTGCCGCTACCTGCGCCTCGGTCGTTGGATCCGGCATATTTCCAAGGATGACGGAGCCATCATCAGAGACGGCGACCGCGCTGAATGCGGGTGGAGGCAGAATTAGCATGACATCGTTGACGGTGTCATACCGATAGGCGCCATCTTCGAAGAACCCGCCGATCGTGTAACCGCCGACAATCCACCGTCCATCGGGCGACATGTCATTGGCGCTCAACGCATCAGGAATCAGCTGAAACGTCGCTGATTGCGCCGCGGCCGGTGTTTGGGTGACGAGCAACGCACTCAGTGTCGAGATCAACGCGGTGCGAATCTGCATGACTGAGTTCTCCTGATATTTCCAGTGTGATGTTCGTCGACTGCGCCAGTGGAGCGGGAGCCTGAGCGTCCCTCGGAGAGAACCGAACGTTGATTTAGCACGTCGCATTCCACAGAGAAAGCAACGATGCGAGATCGGCGCCGTCAACGACACCGTCGCCGTTGAGATCCGCAGGATTGTTGGTTGAGCCCCACGCCGCAAGGAGCGATGCGAGGTCGGCGCCGTCAACGACGCCGTCGCCATTCAGGTCCGCAGCGCACGCAGGAGACTCCTGAATGTCGATGATCCAGCCGCCGGAACAGAATCCGTGGCCGATGATGCGCGAGCCGTCTGTGCTGATGGCCTGTGCGACTTCAATCTGAAGTCCGGGGGGAATCTCGGCGCCGAGACCCGTCGCATATCCACGGAGCTGCTGCAGATCGCCCTCACCCTTGGGCTGAATCCACGCTTGTCGATTGGTCAGAAAGACATCAAACCCAACGATGGTTCCGTTGTCTGCAATATCGATCGCCTGGCCAACCCACGCGCTGAAAACGCTTCCATCGCCGATCACTTCAAATCCGCCTTCGGATGTCCACTTGACCGCACGGCCGTTTGAACCTTCTTCCACCGTGGCGGCGCCAAGCAAAACGGATCCATCGTCACTGATGCCAAAAAACTCACCCACCACGTTGCCATTTGGCGGATCAGCCAACTCACCGTTCAAGGAAGCGCCCCAGATGGCAGGCGTTCGATCGAATGAGCCCTGTGCAAACCCGGCCATAACACTCCCATCCGCCGAGACGACAGAAGCGCGGTTGCTGCCATTGGCGAGAACTTCAAGTTCCTCCATGCCATTGGCTTCCGTCCACCGAAAACCACGTCCATTGCAGCCTTCCCATGAAAGCCCAACAGCGACGCTGCCATCGGCGCTGAGTTCATAGGCAGTGCTCAGGCTCGGGCACTGCATCGCGAGAGGAAGCGCGCCAAGGCTTTCCCATTCGTTGGTGGACTCGCGCCAAATCGCGGCGATCTCAGCGTCGGTCGCGGGATCGGGCATCGCGCCCAGGATCACCGTGCCGTCGTCTGACACGGCGTACGCGTCGTAGCCAGGGCCAGGCAGCATCAGCATGATGTCATTCAAAGCGTCGTAGCGGTAACCGCCGCCAGGAATGCAATTGCCCGCGTCAACCGTGCCAACAATCCATCGTCCATCGGGCGACATGTCGTTGGCGCCCAATGCGTTCGGGATGAAGCGGAATGTTGCGGTCTGGGCATGCGCGGACGAGATCGCTGCTGATCCCGCAATCAAGAGCGCAATCGAAAGATGATTTCGCACGGCGTTGTTCTCCCGCTTTCTTCCCTTCGCCTTCACGTTTGATCGCAAGGGCAAGGTCGTGCGCCCGGTCATGATTGACATGTGCGGCGCAGATGATGGATGGCGTGAATTCAAAAGGCGAGCGACGGACGCTCACGTCCTGGAGCGATCCGCCACTCACAGAATCTGGAAAAGGAAGGCGAGTCCTTTCGGGCCACGCCTCCCGGGGAGAACAGAAACTTGACTCAGCAGCTTGCGTTCCACAGCGACAGCAAGGTCGCAAGATCAGCGCCGTCAACGACGCCGTCGCCGTTGAGATCCGCAGGGTTGTTCGTTGAACCCCACGCCGCGAGGAGTGACGCGAGATCAGCGCCGTCAACAATGCCGTCGTCGTTGAGATCTGCTGAGCATTCGGGGGAATTCTCGATCTCAATGATCCAGGCGCCAGTGCAGCGACCATGGCCGATGATGATGGAGCCGTCGTTGCTGATGGCCTGCGCAACTTCAATTTGCAGACCGGCGGGGAATTCAGCGCCGAGGTCGGTGGCGTAGTTTTTCAGTGCAACCAGATTGCCTTCACCGCCCGGCTGGATCCATGCCTGGCGGCTGCCAAGGAAGCTATCAAATCCGACGACCGTGCCGTCCGCAGCGATATCCTCGGGGTTGCCGGCCCAGGCGCTAAAGACGCTCCCGTTGCCGATGACTTCAAACCCGTTTTCTTCCGTCCACTTCACGGCGCGTGCCGCAGGCGCGTTCTCATCGACGGTGCCTGATGCGAGCAGGACCGACCCATCATCGGTCATGCCGCGCACTTCGCCAACGACATCGCCGTTGGGTGGGTCCAACAGTTGGCCAGCAAGCGTGCTGTTCCACATCGTGGGCGTGCGGCTGAACGAACCCTGGGCGAAACCGCCGATGATCGAACCGTCATACGAAACGACTGAGGCGCGATTGCTTCCATTGGCGAGCGCCTGAAGTTCGCGCATGCCTTCCGCTTCGGTCCAGATGAAGCCGCGACCGCTGCAGCCTTCCCATGAAAGACCAACAACGGTGGCGCCGTCGCCGCTGACTTCGTAACCAGTGCTTCGGCTCGGGCACGCATCAGCGTTCGGCAGAAAACCGAGGCTTTCCCATTCATTGGTTGAAGCGCGCCAAATCGCGGCGACCGTGTCGCCCGTGTCCGGGTCTGGCATGTTGCCGACGATGACCGTTCCGTCATCAGAAACCGACACCGCATCTATCGCCGGGGGCGGGAGGACGGTGAACACATCATTCACGGTGTCGTACAGGTATCCGCCAATGGACTCACATGCCGGCAGTGGGGCGATTGTGCCCACGACCCATCGGCCGTCCGGCGACATGTCATTCGCGCCAGCGGCGTTCTCGTTGATGAAACGGAAGGTCGCAGTCTGGGCGATGGCCGTGGTGTGGCCGACAAGCGCGCCGGCAATTAATGATGCTGCAAGGATGCAGTTCCGCATGACGGAATTCTCCTGTGACTCAATTTGGTCGTGACGTTTGGAGCAGGCGAAACAAAACTTTGGAGTCGAGTTGGAATGCGTCGCCTCATCATTCGTGGATGAGGAGACAGCGTGGAGTCGAGATTTCAAATGCTTCGTCTGCTCAGCGGCGACGACGAATCGCAGTCATGCCCGCGATGCCGAACAAGCCGAGGGCGCCAGGCGTCGGAATGGCGTTCCAGGAGAGGTTGTCCACGAAGGTGAATGCGGGCGTGCCGAATCCGAGAATGCGGATTTCGTCAAAGACCATGCCGCTGTCGGCGACCACGTTGAACCAAGAATCGCCAATGCCGCCGAACGCCGGCGTGATGTTGAACAGCGAATCAACCTGGACGCCATCGTCGAAGAGGAAGATCGCAGCGCCGCCGCCAAACGGAGACGGTGTGCCGGAGGTGTCCCACATCTCAAAGGCCATCTCGGTGACGTCATAGTCAAACGTCATGAAGACGCCGAAGTTGCCAAAGAATGAGTTGCCGTCGCCAAGACCCCAACCGCCCTGCAGCGCATCGTTGTCGTCAACGAACGGAATGCCATCGCCTGCGCCAATGGTGACGCCGTGGCTCATCTGCCAGGTGGTGTCGGCCACGATGCCGGTCGGCGTGCCGGGCTCATCAAAGTTCAGCGTGTAGCCGGAGTACGTCGTCGGCGTTGAACCTTGCGTGATCGTGTAGCTGGCGGTCGCAGCTGACGCGGCGGCGCAAGCCAGGCCGACGGTCATGAGGTGACGTGCGAACATGATTCTTCTCCTCGTATGGAAAATGAAATTTCGTGGGCCGCGCGGCCCTCAGAGGCAAAAGTACCGGGACCCAAATGTCATGTCAAGCGTCAAATTTGACATTTATTGTGTCATTTATCTTGGTGTCCCATGTGATTCCTGCTATTGTTTGAGCCTCGTAGGGGGTGCTGGCCGATGACCAGCGTGCCGCCTCACCACGGGGTCGCCACGGAAGCCGCGGCCCGAGCAGTATCTCGAACCTCAACGCAGAAAAGCACTTGTGAACGATCACACGCTGACCACAACCCAAACAGGACACGCCGCGCCGAAATCGATCGATGAAGTGATCGAGTCCTTTCACATGGTCCGGGCGGCCGTATCGGACATTTTGGTGGCGTCGGGCGCGGATCCGAATAAGACCCGTGATTCAGCGAGGCTTCTGGGTCTCAATCGAGGATTGGCGTGGCGGGTGTCGCGCGTGGTCCGGTCCGAGGACATCGGCGCCGCGCTGAGTGACGTCCCCACCAGCGCCAGCATGGACAAGCTCATTCGAGCGTGTCAGGACCGCGGCGCCTCCAGCGAACTCGTGCAAGTGGCGAGGGACGCGATTGATCGATTCGAAGGCGCCGTCAAGCGATGCTCAGGCGATCGGAAGACGCTGGCCATGCTCATGGCGAATCGCGATGAGCGTTCCTCGGGCATTGAGCTTGAGCGCGCTCGTCGAAAGCTATTTGAAGGCGCGTGCTCCGTCTGGGGTGTGCAGGCCGCTGTTCGCTTTGTGTCCGTCTTCCTGTATCCGGCGCCGGATGATCCGAGCATGCTCAATGTCGGTCACTCCACCGGGTACATCGGGTTTCGCCGACTTCGCGAAATTCCGTGGCCGTTGAGCTACGAAACCGTGCAGGACAAGGAAGGGGCGCCGCGACGATTCATCAAGGAGCCGCTCGATCCCAATGGCTCAGAATCCGAAGGCATGCGCCAGCTGATCGGACGATTCTGTTCACCTGACGATTTGCGCATCAATGTCGTGCAGCTCGGCCAGGTCAAGCGATTTGAACTGGAGTCAGGCCCGGTTGGCAATCAGGGACTGACGACGTGTGTGTTCGGTTCGCACCTTCAGCATCTGTTCTCACGATACGCATCACCTGAAGATGATTACGCGACGTTTTACGTCCAGCTTGAAACGCCGGTCGAACGTGTCATCTTTGACATGTATGTGCATGAGGATCTTCAGGTTGAAGGCATTCCCGAAGTGCACCTGTGCGACCGGTTGACGCACCGTCACATTGCTCGTGAATCTGATATTGAGCAGGAATCACTGCCGATCGGCGAAGAACCGTTTGCGCTGGGGCGCGGCGCTGCGGGCGCTGTGACGCCGCACATTCCGTTCTATTCGCGCCTGGTGGAATTCATTGGTGAGCGAATTGGCCACGCGCCTGAAGAGTTTCGCGGCTCTCGATTCGAATTGAAGTATCCGCCCATTTCAACGGCGTTGGCGCGACGAATGGCCCTCGAGACGGCGCCCGATTCTTAAACATCAATCGAAGTCCTGCACCCAAAGCGCATAAGAAAGGAGCGGCCCCGAATCGAGGCCGCTCCTGGTTTCATTGATACATCCTGATCAGTTTACGGGCACGTGGTGTTCCACAATGCCAGCATGCTGGCCAGGTCGGCGCCATCGACAATGCCGTCGCCGTTGAGGTCCGCAATCGACAGCGACGCATTCCAGTTGGCGAGCAACGTGGCGAGATCCGCGCCGTTGACCATGCCGTCTCCGTCCAGATCGCCCGGGCACACGGCAGTGCCGAGGAAGTACGTCAATGCGTGGTCCCACGCGTCGGGGCCAATTTGAAGGCCCATAAGACGACCAGGGATGTCATCCTGCGGTGGGTGAATGCCTCCGTAGATGCGGGAAAGACTGCACTCATCGGCCGCATCGGCGTACCGCGCCCATTGGAGTTCGATGTCAACGCTCGGACCCTCCTCGAAGACGAGGAAATCATTTTGCGGCGCATCAAAGACGCCCATGCCGCCTGGCCAGAATTCAGAACCAGTGAATCGCGTCAGCAATTCCGCCGCCGTGCGGCTGTACGTGCTGTGTCCTGAGACATAACCCGGGAACGGTGGTGACACAAAGCTGGGGCGCTGATAGGGCCACCAGTTTTCTGCGAGAATCCAATCCACACCCGCGGTATCGACCATTGGATCAAGAATGAAGTCCGGGCCCTTCCATGCCTTGATCGCGATTTTGCCCTCTTCGCCTGCGAGATGTTCGTGGCGCTCACCAACTTGTGTGGTGTCAGAGGTGACGACCTCGATCAGGTCGGGAACGAGCGGAATGCCATTAGGGTCATACGATGGACCCATGGGGTCTGATGACTGGCCCTGGTCCGCCATGTACCGGATGGCGGAAACAGGGCGGACGTAGTCGTACCAGCCTTTGACGCCCCATGAAGCGACCGCCGCGTCGTGCATGGCGCCGCCGAGCGCGAGGTAGATCTTGACGTCCCACTCGAGATCGTTCAGCACTGGGCCCTGACCATTGAGTTGCTTCACGGTCATGGGGTGGTCAGACACGTAATTCGCCAGCGTAAACCAGTGACCGGGAGGCGTCTCTGAATCCGGGCCATCCGCCCAGAACTCAGCAAGCACTCGGTAATAGTCGCCCGCAGGAACGACTTCCGGCGTGTACGGCATGCCAGTGATGGGGTTGAGCTTGTAGCCTGTTCCATCGTTGGTGCCGGGCGTGCTGTTGCCGCGCGACGCGGGGCTGATGTCAATCATCACCCCGTCCGAGGGATCGAGCGTGCTGGAATACTCAACAACCTGGACGAATCCATCCTTGTACGCCTGATCGGTGGCGGTTCCGTGGTAGGGCGGGTCTCCCGGATCGTGATACACCCAGTAGTCGAACCCATCTCGGTGGTAAATCGTCAGGTCTTCGCTACTCAGCGCAAAAGGCGTCACGATGCCCCATTCCGGGCTTAGTGCTTCGGGGAATCCGCCAACAATCACGTTGCCAGATTGATCGATGAAGAAGTCGAGCGCCAGCGGCTGCCAGCGGTTCGGATCTGAGATGTCCGGATTGCCGGGAAAATCAGGCAGCAGCGGATCATTCACAGGTGCATAGAACTGATTGACATAGCCATTGGACTCGTTCGAATTGTCAACGGCGCCAAAGGCGAGGACCGCCGCGGCGCAACGATTGCCAACCGCCGCGGGTGAATTCCCGACCGTCGACGAGAAGCTCTTGTCATAGCCAAGGCTGTCCATCAATGCGTCAAACGCCGGCAACGACGTCGCGGCGCCGGGCGAATTCTGAAACCGCAGCTTCAGGATCTGATACGCGGCGAAGCTGATGGCTTCTGCGCGATCCGCCTCAACGTCCATCGACGTCTGTGACTCGTCATTCAAATAGGTGTCCGCGACATCGTCGTAGACAGCCCACGCGTCCCACATCGCCACGGAGACATGGAACAGATTTCGAGCGTGCACCGTTGGACGCGCAAAGTCATGCCGGATGGCTTCCAGCATGACTTCATTCCATTGGCGGGCCACACTCTGTCCACCAGCCAGCGCCGGCGTCGTGGCTGCCACAGTGACCACCGCACATACCGCTGCCTGAATCCCAAACATCTTCTTCATTTTGCAATCCCCACGTTTCTCTCGGACTCTTCCGCGAGTTGCACTCGCACCGACCGGTCCGGGGCCGATGGGTTGAATCTACCTGAGAAACGGGGTCAGGTGAAGAATCAATTTGATGAAATGCGATCGGGAGACGTCGCTGGACGGTGCAAATCACCCGAATGCCGGTTCTCGGAGCCGTTTTCGTGTTCGCGAGTCCGGAAACGTCATGAAAGCGCCATGGAGTCCTTCACGCCCAGGTTGGCATAAATCTCGCGCGTGGCCATGGACGAATTCAACGTATAGAAGTGGATCCCCTGGACGTCATGATCCAGAAGATCTCGGCACTGCTCCGTCGCCCAATGCAGGCCGACGCGTTTGACGCCTTCTTCATCGCCGTTGCAGCGATCAATGGCGCGAAGCAGCGGCGCCGGATACCGAGCCCCAAGCGCGAGCTCCGCCATGCGTTTCATGCTCTTGCCGGACGTTATGGGCATGATGCCAGCGATGATGGGGACGTTGATCCCCGCCAGTTCGCACCGCTCCCGAAAGTCGTAGAAATCGCGATTGTCGAAAAAGAGCTGCGTGACGATGTAGTTGGCGCCCGCTTCGACCTTGGCCTTGAGATGGTCGAGCTCTTCCAATCGATTCGGCGTTGCAGGATGTCCTTCGGGGAATCCGGCGACGCCAATGCCAAACCCTCGCTGATCTTCGATGCCGCGCCCGCCATGCCGGTCGTGAAATGTGCGTAGAAACGTCACCAGATTCGCGGCAAAACGAAACGCATCATGCGAACGATCATGATGAGGCATCGAGGCAGGCGGGTCGCCGCCAAGCGCTAAAATATTGGACACACCGTTGGCGGCGTACTGTTCAACAAGGTCGTAGATCTCGGCTTCAGTGTGTCCGACGCAGGTGAGGTGGGGGGTCACTTCGAGATCAGTCTCGCGCATGATGCGCATGACCAGACGTCGCGTCATGTCGCGCGTTGTGCCGCCGGCGCCATAGGTGACGCTGACGAACGAAGGGCGCAGCGGCTGAAGCTCACTGATGGTTCGAAACAACTTCTCGGCGCCCGCATCGGTCTTGGGCGGGAAGAATTCGAAGCTGAACGTCGTGCCGCGCGCCTTGATGATGTCGTCGATATGCATGTTCGGTGGTCAGTGCAAGCACAGGCTTTATGGGAATGCAAAGATGCCCGAGGGCGTTAACCCTCGGACATTGTCGGTCAGTTCAAATGCGTTTAATAGCGGTAGTGATCGCTCTTGTACGGCCCGTCCACCGGCACACCGATGTAGTCGGCCTGCTCCTTGGAGAGCGTCGTGAGCGTGGCGCCAAGCTGGTCGAGGTGCAGCCGCGCGACCTGCTCATCGAGGTGCTTCGGAAGGCGGTAGACTTTGTTTTCGTAGCTGCCCGCGTTCTTCCAGAGTTCGATCTGAGCCAATGTCTGATTCGTAAAGCTGTTGGACATCACGAATGACGGGTGTCCCGTAGCGCAGCCGAGATTCAGCAGACGGCCTTCAGCAAGCACGAGCACACTGTGCTCCTTGATGCCCTTGCTCGGATCAGCCTTGAAGACGAACTCATCAACCTGCGGCTTGATGTTGATGCGCGTCACGCGACCGTCGGCGACCCATGCCTCGAGACCGGCCATGTCGATCTCGTTGTCGAAGTGGCCGATGTTGCCGATGATGGCCTTGTCCTTCATCTTCGCCATGTGATCGACCGTGATGAGGTCCTTGTTGCCGGTCGCCGTGATGAACACGTCGCCCGTCTCCAGGAAGTCTTCGATCGTCGTCACTTCGTATCCGTCCATGCACGCCTGGAGCGCACAGATCGGATCGATCTCTGTGACGTAGACGCGCGCCTTCTGGCCGGCAAACGCCTGCGCGCAGCCCTTGCCGACGTCGCCGTAGCCGAGCACCATGCACTTCTTGCCGGACAACAGCACGTCCGTCGCGCGGCTGATGCCGTCCACGAGTGAGTGCCGGCAACCATAAATGTTGTCGAACTTCGCCTTGGTGACCGAGTCATTGACGTTGATCGCCGGGAATGGGAGCTCGCCCTTCTTCTCGTACTGATAGAGGCGAAGCACGCCGGTCGTGGTTTCTTCGCTGATCCCCTTGAGGTACGGCGCCATGCGCGTCCAGAAGGTGGGGTCCTCCTGCAGCTTCTCGCGAAGCACGCTGAGGACGACCTTGAATTCTGAATTGCTGGTGGACGACGGGTCCGGCAGCGTGCCGTCTTTCTCGAAGGCCTGCTCAGCCTTGATGCCTTCCATGATGAGCAGCGTGGCGTCGCCGCCGTCATCGACGATGGTGTACGGCCCGTTTGAACCGTTCTCATCAGCGGGGAACGTCAGCGCCTGCAGCGTGCACCACCAGTATTCCTCGAGCGTTTCACCCTTCCATGCAAAGACAGGCGTGCCCGTTTCCGCGATCGCCGCGGCCGCATGGTCCTGCGTACTGAAGATGTTGCACGATGCCCAGCGCACATCGGCGCCGAGGTCCTTCAGCGTTTCGATCAGAACGGCCGTCTGCACGGTCATGTGCAGCGAGCCCATGATGCGGTCGCCCTTGAGCGGTTGCGTTCCGCCGTGCTCTTCGCGAGCCGCCATCAGGCCCGGCATTTCATGCTCAGCGAGGCGGATTTCCTTACGACCCCACTCGGCCAGGCTCATGTCCTTGACCTTGTAGGGCAGCGTCTTTGTGTCGTTCTTTGGTGCGGCAATCGTCGTCACGTGTCGAGCTCCTGAGATTCAGTGTGTTCAGTGGTTGGTTCGGTGAAAGTATTCAGTTCGAACGGGCAAGACCCGTTGCGACAAAGAGCCCCGGGCCCTTGGCGTCTGATTGAGTGGGGAGCGGGTGAGTTTTCGCGTCCTGGAAGCCCGCGTCCGTCAGCAGTTCTTCAATTTCGTGCTCGGAGAACCCAAGGTGCTGATGTCCCATCGTGCGGCGAAACTCATCGCGATCGTGGGCGCACATATCAACGACGAGCGCGACGCCGCCTGGTTTGATGATGCGCCTGAACTCTTGCAGTGCAGCGAGCGGATGATCCAGATGGTGCAAGACCAGGAAAGCAGCCGCGGCGTCAACCGAAGCGTCGTCGAGTGGAAGCGCTTCAAGCTCTCCGTGGCGAAACTCAATGTTGGTGAATCGCGCAAGACGCTTCTGCGCCGCCTCCAGCATCGGGGGCGATTGATCAATCGCGATCACGCGCTTCACAAACGGCGCGATGTGCTCCGATGCGTTCCCTGTGCCGCACCCGAGGTCGGCGACAGTCCAACTTGGATTCACTAATCCAAGGAGCGCGACCGGCGTAAAGCCGCGGCCAAACATCTCGCGGCGAACGTCGTCCCATTCTCCCGCGACTCGGCCAAAGAACGACTTGCTGTCGAGGCGACGATCAGCCAGCACGGCCTCCAGGCGGCGATCATCCTGAGACTGTTGTTCCTGTGAACAGGCTTGTTCGCGGACGGCGAGCCACACAGCCCGTGACTGACTTGTCAGGTCATCAAGCAGCAGCTGATACATCGTCGCCGTGCCCTCAGTCCGACGGGAGAGCCAGCCTTCCTGTGACAGAATCTTGAGGTGGCGGCTCACCGTGGATTGCGGCGACTGCAACACACTGGCGAGTTCGCCAACGGTGAGTTCACGATTCTCGAGGATTCGCAGCATGCGCAGACGAAGCGTGTCCGCGATCGCGGACAGACGATTGGCGGCCGTCGAAGGGGCGCCGGTCGGGCGAACGTCTGTGTGCCTGGAATGCTTCATCCGTTTATCCGGATGAAGTGTAGAAGCTATTTCCGGGATAGCAAGTCCGGGCGATTCAGCCCTCTTCAGGCGTCAGGGCGAAGCTAGGTCCGGGAATCTCACCCAAGGACCGGAGCTTCTCGATCGCGATCTCGTTCTCCGCATCGATCCCGAGGGCCATGCGGAGGCGGCGGATCGCTTTCTCTTCATCACCCGCCGCGAGATAGAAATCAGCCAGGGCGATCTGCGGCTCTACGGTCTGCCCGCCGTCGAGCCGCGCGGCGGTCAAGAGCGACCGCTGAGCGAGGTCTGCATCGCCTGTTTCGATCGCATACCAGCCGAGTCGCAGATAGTCGCCAACGGCCTGGGTGTCGTCCGCTCGGAGTTGGAGGAACGAAATGAGCCGGTCCTCGCTGTCTGCTTCGTACATCGCTTCACAGAACTTGCGGACGATCTCATCATTGGCAGGCCGCACGCCATGCAGGATGGCGTATTGCTCTTCGGCCTGGCTGAATGCCCCGAGCTCCATCAGTGTGTCGGCGTATTTCTCGCGATATTCCCAGTCATTCGGGTCGCGTTCGACCACTTCGGCGTAATCAGCCGAGGCCATCTCGAATCGCTCAGTCGCATACGCTCGGTCGGCGTCGCGACGAACAATGCTCAGCGCCCGCTGACTTGAGCAGCCGAAGGGGGCAACGAACAGAATGCACAGGAAAAGGGAAATCAGCGTTCGCATCGGACAGGACTCCGTTCTGGTCCGCAGGTGGTCGCCGGAATGCACGCGGGCGATCCGCGTCAGGAACTCAATTCAGTCTACCGCGCAAGATTCGCGTGTTCATGACCCGCACAGAGAGCCCCAAGGAACGCCATGCGGCAAGCGGTAGTCCTCCATCATCGGCTTCCGGGCCCAACAGACTCTCATTTCGACTGGCTGCTGGAGCGTGCCGCGGGTGATGATGAAGAAGAGCGCGCACTCGCCGCATTTCGTGTGGATCGATTCGACACGTTATTTGCACCCGGCGTTTTTCAAGCCGCGCGGATCCAGGACCACCGCCGGCGATATCTGACCTATGAAGGCCGCATCAGCGATGGACGCGGAACAGTCGAGCGGGTCGCGTCCGGGCGCATCCTCGAGTTTGACGAGCGGCCGAATCTGATCGACGTGCGAATCAACTGGGGTGATGCTGTGATGGTCTATCGGGGGCGCCTCGGCCCGCAAGAAGGCACATGGACATTCACTGCGATGCTCGACGAACGCCGATAGCAGGGGCATGTGTGGAATTTTCGGCGTCATCGCCGGCCATGGTCACAACCAAAGCCTGGATGAGGCCACAGTCAAACGACTTCGTGACCGGCTCGCGCACCGTGGTCCTGACGGCGCGGGTGTCTGGCTGCACGGCAATGTTGCATTCGCTCATCGACGCTTGGCAATCCGCGATATCAGTGACGCCGGCGCTCAGCCCATGGCGAGCGAGCGCGGCGACATCATGCTCGTGTACAACGGCGAGTTGTACAACGATGCGCAGCTTCGAACGGACATTCAGCGGGTCGATCCGCGACCGTTTCGAAGCGCGTGCGATACGGAAACTGTCATTCGCGCGCTCGAGATCTGGGGCGCTGATGCGCTCCCGAAGTTCCGAGGCATGTTCGCGTTGGCATGGTGGGACGCGCGAACGCGGCAATTGACACTTGCGCGTGATCCACTCGGCATCAAGCCGCTGTATTACGCGGGCGTCGGACAGGAATTGGTGTTCGCCAGCGAACCGGGCCCTATTCTGGCCCATCCGAAATTCTCGGCGCGCCCCAACTGGGCGATGGTGAGCGCGTACCTGACCACGATTCGAACGGTGCTCGAATCATCCACGATGTTCGACGGAGTGCTTGCATTGGCGCCGGGTCAAGCATTATGTGTTGATGCATCGGGATCTTCGCTTGCCATTTCGATGCGTGATTTCTGGACAGCGCCACCGTCGGCGCTGGAAGTTGCGCCAATTGAATCGGTGCACGACGAGATCGAATCAAGCATTCGGCGCCATCTCAACTCCGATGTGCCGGTGTGTGCGATGCTCTCCGGCGGCCTCGACAGCACGATTACGACGACCGTCGCACACAACGAAATTGCTGATCTCAGAACGTTTTGCGCCGGAGCGCACTCCGACTCCAGCGACGATGACCTGAGTTGCGCGGCGGAAGTCGCTTCGGCGCTTGGCGTCCGCCATCACGCCACGCACATCACCCAGACGGCGTTCATCGAGCAGTGGACGTCAATGGTCAATTCGCTCGGCGTGCCGCTTTCGACACCGAACGAAGTCGCGATTCATGCCGTCGCGCAGCAGCTTCGGGCAGATGGGTGCGTCGTCACCACTGATGG